>Ga0335073_10002239_pt1 | contig 26387 bp, 23 predicted proteins | sample Lox_Sample_22_FD_207093 | JGI IMG/M metagenome (GOLD analysis project Ga0335073, IMG submission 207093) | Soil microbial communities from Loxahatchee National Wildlife Refuge, Florida, United States - Lox_Sample_2.2 | ecosystem: Environmental > Terrestrial > Soil > Wetlands | place: USA...
ACAGCTACTCTGAACACGACCGGCGCCTCGGCGGGACCGATTACCGTCAGCGCCACTTGTACCGACTCGCGCGGCTTGACCGCATCGGCCTCGACCCAGGTGACCGTGGAGAATCCTCCTCCTCCTCCGCCGCAGGCCAGCAAACTGAGCGAGTGCCAATTCCCCAACGAGAAGAAACCATGGCGCGTGGACAACACCTGTAAAGCGATCCTGGACGACGTGGCCCAGCGCCTGCAGCATGATCCCGACGCCAAGCTGGTCATTGTGGGCAACGCCGAACCGAGCGAGAAACGCAAGAATCTGGCCGCCGAACGCGCGGTTGATTCCAAGGCTTATCTCTCGGGCGGTGAAGCCAAACAGGGCATCGATCCGAGCCGCATTTCGGTGCGCACGGGCAGCGCCGGCACCAAGACCGCCGAGTACTGGGTGGTTCCAGCAGGCGCAACCTTCTCGGGTGAAGGTACACAACCGGTGGATGAGTCGATGGTTAAACCCATTCCCGACCATCCAGCGGCGCCCAAGAAGAAAGCCATGAAGAAAGCCCAATAAGGCGCTATCGGTCAAAGCCAAGGGCTGGTCGGCGCCGCAAGGCCTCGACCGGCCCCTTTTTTGTCTTCCCTTAAGTAACTTGATCGGGGCTGGTTACGCTGTCACCCTAGCCCTCTGGCTAGACTCTTTGCTTTAGGGGCGAATCTGACTATGATCGTACGGATGAGTAGCGTAACTTTTCGCAAGTCTCTGATTACAGGGATATTCGTTTTATTGGGCACGGTCGCAGCATGGGCCGGCCAATGGGCCGTCCTAGGGCCTGACGGCGGTGACGTGCGCAGTTTGGCTTTTGAGCCCAACAATCCCGAGCACATTTTTCTGGGAACCAGCACGGGGACGATTTTTCTCTCGGTCGATGCCGGACACAACTGGGCCCGTTTCGCGCATTTAGGAGACGGGGACGCCTATGTGCTCGACCACATTGTGATCGACCCGAAAAATCCCAAGCGCATGTTTGTCGCCGCGTGGAACGTCGAGAATCAGCAAGCCGGAGACATTTTCCGTTCGCGCGATGCCGGCAAGAACTGGGAAGTATTGCCTGGCATGCACGGAAAATCGGTGCGCGCCATGGCCATTGCTGCTTCCGACTCGAAAGTTCTGGTGGCTGGCGCTCTCGATGGAATCTATCGCAGCACCGACGGCGGCAACAGCTGGGAGCGGATTTCGCCAGCGAATCACGCCGAGATCAAGAACATTGAATCGGTCGCCATCGATCCGACCAATCCGAACGTTGTATATGCCGGTACCTGGCACCTCGCCTGGAAGACCGACGATGGCGGCATGAACTGGCACCACATCAACAAGGGCATGATCGACGACTCGGATGTGTTTTCGATTATCGTGGATTACACGAATCCATCTGTGGTTTTCGCCAGCGCCTGCTCAGGAATCTATCGCAGCGAAAGCGCGGGCGACTTGTTTCATAAACTTCAGGGAATTCCGTTTTCTGCGCGCCGTACACGCGTGCTGAAACAAGATCCCATCAATCCCAACACGGTTTACGCCGGGACCACCGAAGGACTGTGGAAGACAATGGATTCCGGGAAGACCTGGAAGCACGTCAGCAATTCGGAAGTGGTGGTCAACGACGTTCTGATCGATCCACGCAATTCGGGCCGCGTTCTTCTCGCCACCGATCGCAGCGGCATCCTGGCGAGCGATGACGGAGCGGCCACTTTCACGCCTTCCAATCACGGCTACTCGCACCGCTATGTAACTTCCATTCTGGCTGACAAGCGTGATCCCAATGGGCTGTTGGTCGGCGTAGTGAACGACCGGGAATGGGGCGGCGTGTTCAAGACTTCGGACAACGGCCAGCACTGGCAGCAGAAGAGCGTTGGGCTGGGTGGCCGCGACGTCTTCGTGCTGCAGCAGGCGCCGAATGGCGCTCTGGTAGCGGGAACCAATCAGGGCATGTTCATGCTCGACCCGAATAGTTCGCGTTGGCGCCCGATCAACAAGATCGTCAAAGAGGAACTCTCGCCCGTACGAAGAGGCGGGAAGAGGGTTCCGGTGACGCGGCCTGTAGCGGTGCTGGATGCTCGGGTGAATGATCTGGAGTTCCTGCCCAAGCGCTGGCTGGCTGCGACGTCGGCCGGATTATTGAGCAGCACCGACCAAGGCAAGAGCTGGATCGGCGGGCCGGTGATGGGCAAAACTGATTTTGTTGCCGTCAAAGCCAGCGGAGAATTGCTGGTGGCCGCGACCCAGAACGAAGTGCTTTACTCACACAACGGCGGCAGCATGTGGCAACAGGCCCCGCTGTCATCCTTCATCACCGCAATCCACGATGTAACCATCACGCCCGACCAGTCCATCCTGATCGCCACCCGTGAAGGGGCGTTTCGCAGTTCAGATGCGGGAGCGAGCTGGGAACACATGGTGAACGGATTGCCTGACAAGAACATCAGTTCCATCACCTTCGACCAGTCCGGCAACCGCCTGCTGGCTACGAGTGTCGCCAGTGGGGTTGTGTTTGAGAGTCGCGATGGCGGCGAAAGCTGGCATCGGGGCCCGGATTCCGGTTATCCGTTGCGGCGAATCAGCGTCGTACGCGGACGCTTTATCGGCGCGACCCCGTTTGACGGCGTGATTGTGCAGCCGGAGAACGAAGCCCAAAATGCTTCCGTAAGCATGGTGGGATCGCCAAACTAACCTGGCTTTCGCAAACGAGGGCCTCCCAGACCACGGAGACGTAAGTCTCCGTGGTTTTTGTTTTGGTGGACTCCAAATTCAGCGGTTCGGAAGCAGCGGGATATCACGCAGACGGAGCAGGCGCTCATCGGCGGTGACCAGGGTCAGCTCAAAAACCTTAGCGGTCGCCACCAGGAAGTGGTCGGCTGGGTCACCATGAGGAAGTTGGAGGCGTCCCAGTTCGCGGGCGACTTCGATCGTGACGGGCGCCTCCTTCAGTGGCGCTACCGCAAGCCGGTCGGCGACCCATGCGTTCGCATCAGCGATCAAGGCAAGCCGCTTCTTGCGGTGCAGAACGAAGAACTCCCAAATGCTGATTGGTGAGAGCCAGAGTTCATTACTTGAATTGGAAAGGTCCGCCACCACACGTGGCCGCAAGCGCTCGGGTTCGAGAAGTCCCCACAGCCAAATGTGAGTATCCAGAAGTAGCCTAGTCACGCAGGGCTTCCCAATCGTCTTCGTCACTCGCCGGAGAGACGATGTCTCCGACGATCTTCGCGGTGCCTTTCGCGGAGCCGAGCCAACGTCCCGATTGGGGTGCCGCTGGTGGGGGCACAATTTCGGCGACCGGCTCGCCAAAGCGGGTTACCAGAATCGGCTGGCCCGTCTTGCGCACGCGCTCGAGCACGGCGAGGCATGTGGCTTTGAACTTCGAAATGGCAATCCGCTCCATTCTCTTTGCGTATCATACCATGGTCGATGACCATGGTCCAAACTACGGCTCGGCAATAAGTGCCCGCGCGACGCTCTTTCCGGCTTCCTGCTTGGATTGAAGTCATCGATTTTTCATGGTCTTAAAATTGGTACACAAGTTGCGACTTGTTGGAAGACCGGAACTGATCTGAGGATATCGCGGTGGAAGGCGCCAAGTTGAACTCGGCGAAGCGGGTGCTCATCTTAACCTTGATCCTTGCCGTTTCGGCATTGATGATCCCGGTTTTGTCCTGTACGCGCTACAAGGACTTGCCACGCACCGGCGATGCAATCTCTGGATTGCAGCCTCCGCCTTTCGGCCGCCTCGCAGACACGGCAGGAGTGTCGCCGACTGCTGCGTTCCTTCCTGCCTTCGTTGCTGCTGGCACATCCCTGACGGTTCGTCTGCAAACCTCAATGTCCAGCGCATATTCGCACGCGGGCGATTCGTTTCAGGCGGTGTTGGAAACGCCGGTGGTTTTACAGGGAGAAACGGTTGTGCCGCAAGGAACGCCGATCACGGGCAAGATCTCTGCGGTAAGCGTGGGAGGACATCGCGGCGCCCCTGGCTACTTGCGCCTGAGCCTGACGGCTATTTCTCTCAACGGCAAGTCTTTGGCATTGCAAACTTCCACTGTGTTTGCCAAGGCTGGGCCTCGGGTCAAGCCGAGGCCCTCGACGCCCAGAACCTCGCAGGAGACGCCCAAAGCGGTCGACAAGACCTCTGCCGCGCAACAGGATGTTGAATTCACCCCGCAAAGCAATCTCACCTTTCGCCTCGCACGACCTTTGTGGTTGGGAGGATGAACGCGCGTGGGAGAGGCGGCCTGTTGTCCGGATCCATGCCCTCCCCCATCGAAGTCACAGGCATTGTTCTTCCGTCACATTTCAATGTGACATCCATACTTAGCAGCGCCAGCTTTGCCCGGTAGACTTCCCGAAATGGGTAGCGTGCTGAAGCGAAGGCTTGTGGGGTGTTGCTTCCTGAATCGGGAAGGGATAAGCCTTTCGACACTGCCCTGGGGCCGCTTCCGGACTTTCCCAAAATGCCTCCGGCGGCTGAAGATTTCCTTGATTGGTCAATTAAAGCGTAACGACGGCTCCTGATTATGACTGCAGCGGCTCAGAGCAGTAATTTGGGAAAGACGAAGCACACTGGCGCACGCTTCTTTAGTGCGCTTGAAGCTTGCACGGAGGGTTTGGCGATTGTCGAGAAGGGGCGAGTGGTCTATGCCAATCCAGCTTTTCTCCGCCTAACTCACCAGTCTGATGGACACGGTGAGCAAGGACAGGGTGTGCAAGGGCGAGGACGGGCTTTGCAAGAGGAGCTGTCTGCCGGGAACCCGGCCGCCGGCGGGGTAACGGAGAACAGCGATGGAAATGGTGAAAAAGTCAAATTCTCCGCGCCGGAATGCGAACAGCGAGGAAACACGCTCACGTTAATCGACGTTGAGGCATCCAGCGCGAGGTTCCAAGCGGACGGGGCTGATCTTGAAATCGTCAGCGTGCACGATGCTTCAAAGCAAAGACAATTGGAACAGGAGCTCGAGGAGACGCAGCGTCTGGCCGCGCTTGGCAGGCTGGCGGGCGGCGTGGCTCACGATTTCAACAATCTGCTCACGGCCATCATGCTGTACAGCGACCTCCTCGCTGCTGGACTGACTCACGCAGGGCGCCTGCGGCACCATGCGGAAGAGATCCACATGGCCGGGGAGCACGGCGCCGCGTTGGTGCGGCAACTGATGGCGGTAACGCGGCCGCATGCCCTCGAGCTTCGCACCCTGTCCCTGAACGGCGTTATTTCGGACATGCAGGGAATCCTGAAACGGTTGCTGGGGGAGAACATTGAACTGAGTATTTCGTTGGCCAAGGATCTGGGTTGCGTGCACAGTAATCCTTCCCAGATGCAGCAGATCGTTCTGAACCTCGTGCTCAATGCCCGCGACGCTATGCCGGAGGGCGGGCAGCTCAAACTCGAAACCTGCAACCGCGACGACCATCTGGCCGGGCCCGGAACCGAGGAGCATCCGACTGCCTGGGTTGAGTTGAGCGTGATCGACACAGGTTGCGGAATGGATGCCATCACACGGGCGCATTTGTTCGAGCCGTTCTTCACCACCAAACGCCCGGGTTGCGGGAGCGGGCTGGGGCTTGCGACGGCAGACAGTATCGTCAAGCAGGTAGGAGGCACGATTCAGGTGGAAAGCGAAGTCGGAACGGGCACGCGCATCCTTGTTTTGCTGCCACGGGCCAGCCAGAGTTTATGTAAGCCGGAATTTGAGGAGTGAGGTAATTTCATCATGACCACCGCCGCTGTCGTCGCCAGCAGTCCTACGCAACCTGAAGCCATAAACCTGTTAAATCTGTTAATCGTCGATGACGAACGCGCCATCCGGGAAATATGCCGGGAGGTCGCGCAAAGCTTGGGGTTCAATACCACGGTATCGGATTCTGCCGAGCATGCCTACCGCACGCTTGAGACACAGAATGTCGACGTTGTGCTTCTCGATCTCAAACTGCCCGGAGCGGGAGGTCTGGAGGCCCTGCATCGCATCCGGGAGCGGCGGCCGGACGCAGTCGTGATCGTAGTGACTGGTTACGGCACTGTGCAATCGGCGGTCCAGGCCATGAAGAACGGTGCCTACGATTTCATGACCAAACCCTTCAGCATGGAAGAGCTGCGGTTGTTATTGGAGCGCGTCGCCAGCCATCTTCGGCTGAAGACGGAAAACCGCATGCTGTGCGAAAAGATCAAGTCGAAGCAGGGCTTCGGAAGCATCGTGGGCCGCGCGCCCGAGATGGAGAAGCTTTATCGCATCATCTCCAAAGCGGCGCACAGCAACCATCCCGTCTTGATTTTGGGGGAGAGCGGCACAGGCAAGGAATTGGTGGCGCGTTCCATTCATTTCTCCGGGCCTTTTCGCGACAAGCCATTCATCCCGGTCGATTGCGGATCCCTGGTGCCGACGCTGATCGAAAGCGAACTTTTCGGCTATGTGAAGGGCGCATTCACCGGCGCGATTCAATCGCGCGATGGGTTGCTGGCGATCGCCGAGGGCGGAACGGTTTTTCTGGATGAAGTCGGCGAGCTTCCGGTGGACTTGCAGGCGAAGCTGCTGCGCGCCATCCAGGAGCGAGAGATTCGTCCGGTGGGCAGCACGCGGCGAATTCCCATCAACGTTCGTATCCTGGCGGCCACCAATCGTGATTTGGAGCAAGCGGTCGCCCAGGGCACCTTTCGCCGCGACTTGTATTTCCGGTTGAATGTGCTGAGCCTGCGGATTCCGCCTTTACGGGAGCGCCGCCAGGATGTGCCGCTTTTGTCTGCGCATTTCCTCGAACGCATGTACAAAGTTACGGGGCAGGAGCGCAGCTTGAGCGACGATGCCATGAAAGCCCTGCTGGCTTACGATTGGCCCGGCAATGTGCGCGAGCTGGAGAATTGCCTGGAGCGGGCGTGCGCATTTACGACCGGGCCGGTGATTCAGTTGCACGACCTGCCCAGCTCGTTGCACGGCGCTTCCGGTATTCTGCCTGTGGGAGGAGACGGCCACGCCAAGATTTTGCCCATGGCGGAGCTGGAAAAGCAGACGATTTTGACTACGATCACACAGCTGAACGGGGACAAACTCATGGCGGCGCGGTTGCTCGGCATCGGCAAAACTACGCTCTACCGAAAACTGAAAGAGTATTCCGCGCAACCCTAGACGGCGATCGGAATCCCGAAAGGGACCGGGATTCCCGCCGCGGAAAAGGGCAAGGGGAAAATACCGTCTAACTGCCCTGTTTTCAGTTCATGCTGTGTGGAGCAAGACTTGCATTGTGCTTGGTCATGATTTTGCTCGTCACTCCGTTTGTGAAAGCGCAGCAGTGCGCCGAAGTCATTGAGGAAGCAACTCATGAGGAAGCGCAGGTGGCCGGGAGCCTGCGCCAGGCCCTGACCTCGCTTCGCGCGCAAGACTATTCCGCAGTCGTTCTGGACCAGATGCTGCTCGAAAGTGAACCGGACGAAAGCGAAGTTCTGCTGGAGCACATCGGCATGGCCATTCCGGTCCAGGTGAACTTCGCCATCAGCAAAGCTGAGCGGGTGGTTCGGGAACTTCGCGCCGCCCTGCAGCGCCGGAAGAAAGAAGTCACGCTGGCCCGGCAGGGCGCCGAGCAAGCGCTGCGCAATGAGCTGAAAGGTCCAGTTACCGCTTTATTGCTTTCCTGCGAAATGGCTCTCCAGGTCCCCAATTTACAGGACGATGCGGAAATCAAAATGCGGGCCGTCTATGAGCTTGCCCGGGAGGTGTGCAACAAGCTCGAACCAGCCTAGTCCTCACCTAGTCACGACTTGCCCGCCACGAGCAAAAGCCACGCTTGTGCTTGCGTGCTTACTTCAGTGTCAATTGTGCATGCTTTTGCACATTCACACCGCTTCACAAAATCCCTTCTGAAACCGGCTGCCCGTTGCATAGAATAAGGTTCATGCCGCCGCGCCGGCCGGCTGCCACTGCCGCCTGACGCGGGCTCCCGGGGGACCGATGCACGTACTTGTCACCACTGACACGCTGAGTGGTGTGTGGACGTATACGCGTGAGCTTGTTTCCGGGCTGGTGACGCGCGGCGCCCGCGTGACCTTGGTCAGCTTCGGCGAAGTTCCTCTTCCTCACCATACGGCGTGGATGGAAAACCTCTTCGGTTTGGAATACCGTCCTACGGCATTTCGCCTGGACTGGATGCAGGAAGGCGAGTTCGACATCGAAGATTCTTCCGCTTATCTCCGTGCCCTGGTGCGCGAGCTGAAACCAGACGTTCTGCACCTCAACCAGCTCTGTTATGGCAGCCTTCCGGTGAATGTGCCTCGGGTCGTGGTGGCGCACGGGGACTTGATCAGCTGGTGGAAAACCGTGCATGGACGCGAGCCGCGCGAGAGCGCCTGGCTGCGCTGGTACCGCGACGTGGTGACGCAAGGGATCTCGCAGGCGAACGCGCTGGTTGCGCCCAGCGTGTGGATGCTCGATACCATTCACGATTGCTATGGCGGCGCACGCCGGGAAACGGTGATCTACAACGGGCGCAATCCGATTCTGTTCAATCCTTATATGAACAAGGAGGATTCCGTGCTGGCGATAGGCCGCTTGTGGGACGCGGGAAAACAGGTTTCTCTCCTCACGCAGCACACACACCCCATGCCAGTGTGCATCGTCGGCTCGGACACGCCGGTTGCCCCTTCGCCGGTACCAATCCGCGCAGATGTCAAAGTGGCGGTCGATACCACGCGACTCGCGCTCAAAGGTCCGCAGACCGAGGCCCAGTTGCGGACGCTATACAGCCGCGCTGCAATCTACGCCGCGACCTCGCGCTATGAACCATTCAGTATGAGCGCGCTGGAAGCCGCGCTTTCGCGTTGCGCCATCGTGGCCAACGATATTCCTGCCTACCGCGAGCTATGGGGCGATGCCGCCCTCTATTTCCAGGCCAACGACGGGGACAGCCTGGCCGAGGTGATCCAGAAGCTGAGCGAAAAACGCGACCTATGCCAGGCTTATGGCAAGCGGGCCTATCAACGCGCGCGCGAGTGCTTTACCGCTCACCGCATGATTGACGAGTATATGGCGCTTTACAACAGCCTGGTGAATACGGAAGCACGGGCGGCGTAGTAAAGACCGCTGGCGCACTGCCGCCTTCGGCTGTCCGGCCGAGCACGGCTCGGCGGTTTCCTGTCGAAAGCAAAACCTACCGAAAGCTGGTATCTTCATGGCAATTGCACAATCTCCCAAGTTCTCTTAAGGAGGCGGCATGGCCGCAATCAAAATTACCGTGAGGCCGAATGGCCCGTATCGCGTGGAAGCGCCCGAAGGTTCGGTCGAGTTGGTCGACGTCAACGGCAACAAGTATGACCTCACCGGCAAACCGGCGTTTTCTCTATGCCGCTGCGGCGGTTCTGTGAACAAGCCGTTCTGCGATGGCACCCATAGCAAGATCGGATTCCAGGGCGCCGAGCTGGCTGTAAAGCAGGCCGAGAGCTAGCCCTCTTTGGCAAGGTTTTGGGGAAGGGCACGGCTTCAGCCTTGCTTTAGTGGATGGTCTTGGTCTTTCTAGACATGTAATCCATCAGCAGGTACTGCCCGAGCGTGTAGGGCGTGGTGAAGTAGGCTTTGCCGCGGCACATTTCTGTGACTTTTTGCACGAACTGCACCAGACCGTAATCGGAAGCGAGCATGAAGGTATTGATCATGACGCCGGCGCGCTTGCACTTGGAAACTTCCTCAAGGGTTTGACTCACCACCAGCGGATCGAGGCCGAAGGCATTCTTATAAATCCTGCCGTCTTCAAGCGTTAGCGCGGATGGCTTGCCGTCGGTGATCATGACGATCTGCTTCATGTCTTTTCTCTGGCGCTGCAAAATTCTCTGCGCCAGGCGCAGCCCTTCACGCGTGTTGGTGTAATAAGGGCCGACCTTTACGCGGGCCAGCTGCGAGAGCGGAACTTCCTCGGCCGAATCATGAAAAAGAATCAGCGAAAGCGAATCGCCGGGATATTGCGTGCGAATGAGGTGCGAAAGCGCCATGGCGACTTTTTTGGCTGGAGTAAAGCGATCTTCGCCGTAGAGAATCATCGAATGCGAACAATCGAGCATGAGCACCGTCGCGCATGAAGATTGATATTCGCACTGATGCACGTGCAGATCGGAGTACTCAATGTTCAGCGGGAGTTTGAGGCCTTCGCGCTGAATGGCGTTGGAAAGCGTTGCCGTGATATCGAGATTCAACGTATCGCCGAATTCATACACTCGCGAAGCGCCGCTGGCTTCAATGCCAGTGGCCATGTCACGCGTGTCATGGCGGCCAAAGCTCGACTTGCCTAGAGAGCCCATTAGATCGCGCAGGGTTTTGTAGCCTAGAAAGTCGAGGCTCTTATCGGTGATCTCGAATTTCGCCTGCTGTTGGGCCTCGCCGACCTGTCCGCCGACGCTGGGCTGCCGCGAGGGATCGTGCGGCTGGTCGATCGAAATGTAGTCTTCCTGCTCCAGCCGTTCCACCAGTTGCTCGATTAATTCCTCGAGCGAGCCATCCATCTGCATCTGCCGCAGGCGCTCGCGCATTTCCTCATTGAGCAGGTCGCCTTCCATCAAGGCCCGTTCGAGGGCGCGGCGCAGGTCGTCGAGCGTCTGCTCGCCCTCGGGCAAATCGTAGAACATGTAATTCTGAAATCCGCTTTGCAACAGGTAGTCGGAGAGCGCACTGAGCAGGTCCTCCATGCTCATTTCGCTGGCAGGGTCGGGAACGTATTTGCTGTAGCGGGTGCGCTTCATAACGGCAGTGGCTAGTGGTCAGTGGGTGGACTAGCCACTAATCACTAGCGACTAATTAAACGGTCTCCTTGTCCGGTACGGTGGTTCCTCGCGCTCGAACGGTTTTTCCGTGTGCTTGGGCGGCTTTTCGCCAGCCGTGAAGACGCGCTCTTCCGTCCGCCCGATGCGCTTGTGCGCATGCAAGCCTTCGAGAATGAATTCCGCAGCGGAAACCTGCGTCGCGATGCTGTCCTTCGGCCCGACGCCCACTTTGACAGTTTTGTCGAGCAATCCTTGAATGCCGCGCAGCGATTCCATCGCATCCTGAGCACCTGCGGTATCCGCGAGCTGAATCTCGCCGCCCAGATCAAACCACTGCACCACAGGCTGCATATTCACGCCGTTGAAATAGCTGTCATAGCTTTTGGCGATGGAAGCGCGAATCAATTCGCGGCCCACGTGGTCAGCGCCCTTCATTTCGCCCTCGTATTCCAGCTCAAGCTTTCCGGTGATCGCCGGAAGGGCGGCATAAATGTCGCCAATGCGCGGCACGACCAGATCTTCGCCGTGCCGGATGGCGCGGCGTTCCGCGTTCGAAATCACGTTCTCCATGCAGGAAATCGGCAGGCGCTGGCTGACTCCCGAGCGTTTGTCGATTTTCTTGTCTTCACGTGCTGCGAAGGCGATGCGCTCAACGACTTCCTGAACGTATTTCGGCACCTGCAATTTGTAGCCGTCGCGCTGAATCCACGCTTCCTGGGTGGTGATCGCCATGCCTTCTTCGACGGTCGCGGGATAGTGGGTGCGAATTTCCGAACCGATGCGATCTTTTAGCGGCGTGATAATTTTGCCGCGCGCCGTGTAGTCTTCCGGATTGGCGCTGAAGACGAGGGCGAGATCGAGCGGCAGGCGAACCGGATAGCCCTTAATCTGCACATCGCCTTCCTGCATGATGTTGAACAGGCCGACCTGAATTTTTCCGGCGAGGTCGGGCAATTCGTTGATGGCGAAGATGCCGCGATTGGCACGCGGCAACAGGCCGTAATGCACAGTCAATTCACTGCTGAGCTGATGTCCTCCGCGCGCGGCTTTGATGGGATCGATATCGCCGATCAAGTCCGCGATCGTAACGTCCGGCGTGGCCAGCTTTTCTACGTAGCGATCGTCCGCGGTCAAATAGGCGATCGCCGTTGCGTCGGCGCATTCCGCGACCATCTCGCGGCAGCGGCGGCAAATCGGAGCGTAAGGATTGTCGTGAATCTCGCAGCCGGCGATATACGGCGTCTCTGGATCGAGCAGCGAGGTCAAGGCGCGTAAAATCCGGCTCTTGGCCTGACCCCGCAAGCCGAGCAGAATGAAATTGTGGCGGGAAAGAATGGCGTTGACGATCTGTGGCACGACCGTGTCGTCGTAACCGACAATTCCGGGGAAGAGTTGCCCGCCCTCACGCAGCTTAGCCACCAGGTTCTCACGCAACTCGTCTTTCACGCGCCGGGAACGCAACCGTTGTTCGGAAAAAGGACTGCGGCGTAATTCGCCAAGGGTGCGCGGAAGACTCATGGACAACCCCCACGGAAAACGAATTTCTGCTGCGATTATACGCCGGAGTAAAGTAGGCCGCGGAATGGCCATTTAGTGCACGTGGCCGTTCCCGCCGGCGCGCTGCCGCACTTTCACGGCTCGGCGCAAGTTGGGGAGGATGGCTTGAAAGTAAGAAACTACCGCCTCGACGCGTTCGGCTTCTGATCTCATGCCCAGCAAGGTCTGTTTGAAGTCGAGATCGAGCGGAAGCGAGCCCACCAGGTGATAGGAAAGCTGGGCCTTCTGCATTTCCGATTCCTTCGCGGGTTCCGCGCCGGCCAGTTTCATGATCTCATCGTGCAACCTGAGCGCCTCGCTGACATGCTCCGACGCCGCCTGAGAGGATTCGTCATGAATTCGAGTTACCTCCGCGCGCAGAAAAGCGCGTTCCTGGTTTACATGCACAATCTCGAAACGCTCTCCACCCAGCGTGAGAATATCCATGCGTCCGTCCGGGTATTTCTTGGCCAACTTCAGAATCTTCGCGGTGCAACCGATCTCTGCAATGCCTTCTTCTTTGCTGCGCACGACGCCGAATAATTTCTGTTCATCCAGGCACTCGTTGATCATTTCTCTGTAGCGCGGCTCGAAGATGTGCAGGGGCAGGATTGCGCCGGGAAGCAGAACCACATCCAGCGGAAACAGGGGCAGGAGTTCGCTCACACAAAGCCTCAAGTATCGCAACGATTGTACGCCCGCGCTTGGATCGTGGTGCAGTTCGCGTTGTCATCCTGAGCACGCTTGACTTGCCTTTCAAGAGAGCATAAATAGCTCGGCATGGCTTCGAGCAAGGCAACTCTTTCCGGCAAAGTCGTCGTGGTCACGGGTGCTTCCATGGGAATTGGAGAAGCGATCGCAAAAGTGTTTGCCGACCATAGCGCAAGCGTTGTGTTGCTCTCGCGAGACGTGGAACGCGCCGAAGCCGCCAAGCAGGGCATCGGTCACGCTGATAAGACTCTGGCTCTGGCTTGCGACGTTCGCCATCGCGAACAGATTGATCGAGTCATAGCGCAGACGCTAAGCCAGTTCGGCCGCATCGATGTGTGGGTCAACAACGCCGGCCATGGCTTGCTCGATTCCGTCGCCGAGGCCGACATATCTGCCTGCCGCGATATGTTCGATACCAACTTCTTTGGCGCGCTCGCTTGCATGCAGGCCGTGATTCCGCTCATGAGAAGCCAGCGGTCAGGAATGATCGTTAACATCTCCAGCGTGGCCGGGCATATTCCGGTGCCATTTCACGCGCTTTACAGTTCCACGAAGTTCGCGATGAACGCGATGGGCAAAGCCGCACGAGTGGAACTGCATAGTTCAGGCATTCATCTGATGACTGTCTGTCCCGGTTACGTGCGAACGGCATTTGGCGCGAACGCGGTCCGAGGAAAGGAACGCAAGCAGGTGCGGCCATCCGGAAATCGTGGCATCACCGCTGAACGCGTTGCGCAGGCGGTTTATCGCGGATATCTGAAGCGCAGCCGGGAAGTGATTGTGCCCTGGACGATGCACATTCCCGTCAAGCTGTATCAGCTCTTTCCCGGACTGGTGGAACGGGCGATGGCGAGGATGGCAAAGCCGGTAAGCTAGAAATCAGTTCAGCTCCGCCAGCATCGCCTCCATCTCAGACTCGGCGTGCGCGTTGCCGGTTCTTTTCGCCGAAATGATGCCCTCGGTGAGCATCTTCTTTGCTTCCGTGACACGTTCCGCCTTGGCCAGAGCCTGCGCCGCCATGAAGTAACCGGCCGTGTAATCCGGATGGTGATCCAGCAGCTTTCTGAATTCGTCCATTGCGCGATCGGTGTCGCCGGCTTTGGAATATTCCATGGCCAGGCCGTAGCGCGCAAAAGCGTCGGCGGGGTTCTGCGCGAGGATTTCGTTGAGCATTGCGACGCGGTCCATGGGAGCAGTGGTCAGCGGCCAGTTGCCGGATAAAGACTACTACAACGCGTCCTGAACAACGAACCGGGTCGCATTTGGTGCAGCACTGGCCCATCGTAGTAAGACTGAGTACAATGCCGTCATCCCTAACCCAGGATCGAGAAAAATTGGCGTGCCCTTTTTTCATGCCGGTAAGAAAGCTGGAAGATGACGGCACGTGGCTTCATCCGTCTCGTTTGCCCTTGCTCGGCGGGTGGGACGGGCACTGTTGCGCTCCCGGCCATGAAGGCGCTGAGCTTTCGCGGGAAGAGTTAAAGGAATGCAACCTGGGATATGTCGCGAATTGTCCTCGGTTGCCGCAAGACCGCAGCAGCGACGCGGCGCGTTTTGCAATCGTTGGCGACACGGGCACAAGATTGGCTGTTTGTTTTGTCTGCGAACTGAATCATCATCCGGTGCAGCACGGGACTCTCGAATATGATGTCATACGCGGGCTTTGGCAGTCGCCTCACTCGGATGCGCGCCTGCAAAAAATGGCAGAATGCTACGTCGAGAGTTATTTAGAGCGGCGCCGTGCAGCGGCGGCAAGTTGAATTAACTTCGAGAACAAATTTCATGAACAACGAGGATTTGGAAATGCCGCGGCCGGTCCGCGATTCGCAATCGGAAATGGCCGAACTTGTGCTGCCAAACGATGCCAACCCGTTGGGGGCTTTGCTCGGCGGCCGCTTGATGCACTGGATCGATATGGCCGGGGCCTTGGCCGCGCAGCGGCACTCGCGTCACTACGTCGTCACGGCAGCGATCGATCACCTGGATTTCTGGGTCCCGGTGCACGTTGGCGATCTGGTCATTCTGCGTTCCTCCGTAAACCGCGTCTTTCACAGTTCGATGGAAGTCGGCGTGAAAGCCTGGGTGGAGAACTATCTTCAGGATCAGTGCCATCACGTCAGCTCAGCCTATTTGACGTTTGTGGCCATTGATGGCAAAGGCCATCCCGTACAGGTTCCGGCCGTGATTCCTGAGACCGAGGAACAGAGACGCCGCTACGACGATGCCGGGCGTCGGCGTGAAATCCGGCGCCTGGAGCTGGAACGCAGACGGAGCGTGAAGCGCTGAGCAGTTGCACAACACCGTCCGGGTTTAATCCTCTTTATGGCAACGCGCATCACAGGCAAAACTGCCATCGTCACCGGCGCGGGCAGCGGCATCGGTCGCGCTTGCGCCATCGCTCTGGCGCGCGAAGGCGCCGGCGTTGCCCTTGTTGGCCGTCGCGAGGACCGGCTGAGCGATGTCGCTAAAGAGATCGGCAGTTCTGCTTTCGTCATCCCCGCCGATGTGTCGAAGAAGCCTGATGTCGAGCGCATCATTGAGCAAACCATCACGCACTTTGGCAAGCTGAACGTCCTGCTGAACAGCGCTGGAATTCTTCAGGTTGGCACGGCGGAGCAAATCACCGAAGACCAGTGGGACCAGACCTTCGACATAAACGTCCGAGGCCTGTGGCTTCTGTCACGCGCGGTTTTGCCTCACCTGCGTAGCGCAGGCGGTGGTTCCATTATCAACATTGCCTCTGTGCTGGGGATTAACGGCGCGCGCAATCGGGCTGCCTACGCCGCCTCCAAAGGCGCGGTGGTCTTGCTCACCAAATGCATGGCCATCGACCATGGGCGCGAAAACATTCGGGTCAATGCGATCTGCCCGTCTTTCGTGGAAACCGAACTTACGGCGGCATTTCTTCACAGCGCGCCAAATCCGGCTGCGTTAATACGGGAGAGAATTAGTGTTCATCCCCTGGGCCGGCTGGGCAAGCCGGAGGACATGGCGGGTCTCGCGGTTTATTTAGCCAGCGACGAATCTTCCTGGGTGACCGGGGTCTTGTTTCCCGTGGATGGCGGATATCTCGCAGTCTGAGCCGGGCGCGGCGACCGAGGCGGCCTGTATAATCTGCTTACAAGTCATTCTTCGTGCGAGGTGTTCCTTTGAGTTCCCCCATGCCACCACGGCCAGGACAGCAGCCCCAGCCAGGGCCGCAACCCCTCCCCGGCGTTGACGCGATCATTGCGGTCGGCTCGGGGAAGGGTGGCGTCGGAAAAACCACGCTAGCCGTCAACCTCGCCGTTGCGCTATCGAAACTTGGGCACAAAGTCGGCCTTCTCGATGCCGATGTGTACGGCCCAAACGTTCCGCTCATGCTGGGTACGAGCGCGCAACCTAAGGTGCTTGGCGATAATCGCATTGAACCGCTCGAGGCGCACGGGCTCAAAGTAATCTCCGTGGGCTTTCTCAATCCCGGCGATAAACCGCTGATCTGGCGCGGGCCCATGTTGCATTCCATCATCCGGCAATTTTTGGGCGCGGTTGAATGGGGCGGGCTCGATTACCTGGTTGTCGATCTGCCGCCCGGCACTGGCGATGTTGCGCTTTCGCTGATTCAGACCGTGCCGCTGACCGGAGCCATCGTGGTTTCCACGCCCTCCGATGTTTCTTTGCAGGACGCGCGCAAGGCCATTGAGATGTTCCGCCAGATGAAAGTCGATATCATCGGCGTGGTCGAGAACATGAGCTACTTTGTCTGTCCGCACTGCAATCATGAGATCGATATTTTCTCGCGTGGCGGCGCTGAAAAGACCGCTCAGGAGTTTGGGGTCGCTTTTCTAGGTAATGTTCTGCTCGATCCTGACATTCGCAAAGCCGGTGACACCGGCAAACCCGCCGTGCTGGCCGGGGAAGATTCCCGGCAAGCCAAGTCGCTTTACGATTTCACGCGCAAAGTTGCAGCGCGCGTGGAGGAAATCAAGGCAAACGCGCCAGAAAGCGTGATTCAGATTCAGTAGAATCCCTGGCGTATTAAGCGGCACTCTGAAGTCTTTGAGGCGGCGAAACAACATCAGTCATCGTCCGCAAGGCAACAATGGCGCTTGCCACGGAGAGCGCCACGCAAATTAACATCACCACGCGGAACCCAAATACAAAAGCTTCGCTGATCGATGCTTTAATCGCGGAGCCTGTCCTCGCATCGAGGGCAACTGGCGGCTGCAAGCCGGCAAGCTTGATTTCGTTAGCCTGAATGTGGTGCAGCGCCCCCGGCGGCAGCGAGAGTTTGGCCAGCGAAGAATTCAAGCGGGAACTGAACGCACTCACCATTACGATTCCAAAAACGGCAATAGCAAGCACTCCTGCGACCCTGGCAACGGCGTTATTGATTCCCGAAGCCGTTCCCATGCGATTCTGATCTACGGAATTCATCACCACGGTCGTGAGAGGAGCCACGGTGATCGCGAGTCCCAGACCAAGAACGACAATGGCCGGCAAGAATGTTCTCCAATAACTGCCGCCGACCGAAGGCACGGCACACAACGCGAAGCCCGATCCGGTAACGAGCGAGCCGACGATCAATGGAGTTCTTGGCCCGTAATGCGCTACCAGACCTCCGGACCAGCGGGAAAGCGAGAACATCAGCAGAATTAAAGGAAGCGCAGCTGCTCCAGCCGCAGTGGCCGTGTATCCCTGCACTTGGATCAGGTTCAGAGGAAACAGGAAGAAAAAGACTCCAATGGCCGCGTAAAGAAACAAGGTAAACAAGTTCGCCCCGCTGAAACTGCGCGAGCTGAAGAGCGCCAGCGGGACCATCGGCGATCCAACTCTGGCCTCGACCAAGACAAAAAGAATCAGGCAGAGGGGGCCGGCGATCAGATTTAGGACAACCAGGGGGTTTCGCCAGCCCAAATTCGCCGATTCCACAAGCCCGTTCACGACACCGCCCAGTCCGAGTGTGACCAGTAACGCGCCAAACCAGTCTACGCGGCCAGCAATGGCGCCACGGCTTTCCGGGATTCGCCATAGTGAAAGAATGATCACTGCCGCCGCAATCGGCAAATTGATGAAGAATGCCCAGCGCCAGGACGCGTGCTCAATCAGCCAGCCTCCCAGGACAGGCCCGGCGGCCGCCGTGATGGCGGTAAAGCCGGACCACGTTCCGATCGCCTGTCCTCGGGCTTTCTCATCGAAGGAAGCGCCGATGATAGCGAGACTGCCAGGCACGAGCAAAGCTGCGCCTACCCCCTGAATACTTCGCGCAGCGATAATTTGGTGAATGCTCGAGGCAAACCCGCAGCATGCAGAGGCCACCGCAAAAATTACTACCCCTATCACAAATACCAATCGACGGCCGAACAGGTCGCCGAGCGTACCTCCGGCGAGAATCAGAGCCGCCAGAAACAATCCGTAGGACTCCACCACCCATTGCACATCCACCAGAGTTGCATGAAAACTCGCCTGTAGCGCAGGCAACGCAACATTGACCACCGTGCTGTCAATGAAGGCCATGCTCGAGCCGAGAATGGTCGCAGCGAGAATCCAAGGTTGAGCTTCTTTCAAACAAGGAGCCGCGGCGCCCGCAGAGCGAATTTCGGCTTCATCACAGGGCGTTTTCATCGACCTTGCCTGAAGCGCGCTAACCGAAACACCGCATCCGCCTCTTCGTCTTCCATTACCAGCCTAGAGACCATTTCTCCGACTGCCGGCCCATGCTTGAATCCGTGTCCCGATCCTCCGCCCACGAGCCAAACGTCTTTGCTCCCAGGATGGCGGTCGATAATGAAATGACCGTCAGGCGTATTTTCGTACTGGCAGACCAGAGTCTGGAGCAGAGCAGCATTCTTGAAAGCAGGGAAGCGGAAGCCGAGATAATTGCGAATGGCCTGCAGGTCCTCTGCACTCGCGACCCGCTCGCCGTTGGTCGGGTCGAATTCCGGCCCGCGCGTGTCGTCGGCGACTTTGAAGCCGGCAGGATCTCCCGGGATGCCATAAATAAAATGCTCGCGATGATCGGCCCAGACAGGCAAGTTCTTCTCTGAAAAGCGATCGTCTCCGGCCGGCGCGCCGAAGAAAAACATATCTTGTTTCGTTACCCGGATGCGATTGCCAATGGTGTTGGGAAACAGGCCACTCAGCCACGGCCCGCAGGCAAAGACGTAGGCTTCGGCACGCAGCTTTGATCCGTCGGAGAGCGTCAACGCATTCCAGCCGGCATCATCAAGCCCATCTGCTGACACGGTGACTTGCCGATACTCTCCGCCTTCCGCAAGAAACCCATCATGCACGGCCTGGCATGCACGCCGCGCAGCCAGATATCCGCTTTCCGGCTCAAAAATTCCCCAGCGTACTCCTTCTAAATTAATTTGGGGCCAACGCTTGCCGATCTCGGTCGCGTCCAATTCCTCGTACGGGATTTCCGCTTCGCGCAATGGAGACAAAGATCCGCGTTCAAATTCGTCATTACCCTCCGCGGCCATCCAGAGCACACCCGTGCGATGAAGCAAACGGCAATTCCAGCGCTTCTCGCTCTCTTCCCACAATCGCATGGCATGCGCGGTCATCGCCGTGTAAGGCTGGTTCGGCCCGTAGGTGCCGCGAATCACCCTCGTCTCGCCTTTCGAAGAGGCGCGCGAGTTTGCGGCTCCCCAGGCATCGAGAAGAGTCACTTTGGCGCCGCGCCGCAGCAGATAAAGCGCAGTCCATCCGCCGAATGCTCCGGCCCCGATCACCGCGACGTGGGGTTTCAACGAATACCAGCTCAATTCGTGCTGAAAACGCGTCTGGGCGGGATCAGAGACACCGCCAATACCACGGCGATGCCCAGCGACACCTCGAGGACGCGGTTCACCGTGGTTACCCACGCAGACGCCCCGCCGCCGGTGAGCATAATAATCGCGACGGTGGCGCCAGCGAGTCTAATGCTTTGGCTTAAGGCCCAATAGTTGACAGACCAGCGTCGTCACAAAAGGGCGGCAACTCCGGCCACCGTGGACTTGAGAGCGCGGACCAAATACGTGATCGCGAGACGATTGCCCGGGATTGTCTGGATCATCAGCGCATGATAAGCCCTTGCCCTGCGATCATGAAGAGATTAGCATTCTCAGGCCGCGAGTGCTAATACTTGACATCGAAGAAGCACGTTCCCTAGAATTTAATTGGGGGGGATTTGGCTTGCATTGCTTCTAAGTTTATGTATTCTAAGCTCTTAGCTGAATCCAGAAGCGGCAGTGCCGCATCGAAGGGGTAGAGGTGACAACTTCAATCGGTGAACGGGAGCGGGAAATTCTGACGGCGATTGTGGAGACGTTTATTGCCACGGGAGAGCCGGTCGGCTCACGCACCCTCGCGCGTTCCAATCGCGAAGGTCTTAGCCCGGCCACGATCCGTAACGTCATGGCGGATCTGGTGGAAGCCGGCTACCTGGACCAGCCCCACACCTCAGCCGGGCGGGTGCCCAGCCCCGAGGCATACCGTTATTACGTGGAACAACTGACCGGTGAAACGCATCTTTCTTCAGAAAGCGAAGATTTGATCCAGCACGAGTTGCAGGGGATTTCGGACGTACAGGAATTCATGGAGCGCACCTCGCACGTGCTTTCGCTCATCTCGCATAACGTCGGCATTACCGCGGTGGTGAGCGGAGCCAGAAAGAACGCGCTGGAGCATGTGTATTTTTCCCGGCTCGGCGATCAGAAAGTGTTGGCGGTGGTGGTGACGCGCTCCGGGCTGGTGCGTGACCGTTTGTTGCGCATGGACTTGCCGCAAACTGACCTCGACGCCGCGGCGCGTTTTATCAACGAGAACTACCGCGGCTGGACGATCGAAGCCATGCGCACGGACCTGGCGCGGCGATTGGAAAAAGAACGCGGCGAATATGACCGTCTAATGGACTCGGTGGAGCAGCTTTACCGGCAGGGAGCGCTGGCGGCCGACGAATCTGCGCAGAAGGTGTTCGTGGAAGGCGCGGCGAATCTGGTCGTGGGTGAAAGCGACCGGGAGCGGTTGCAGGAACTGCTCAAAACCCTCGAGGAGAAGCAGAAAATTGTCGATCTTCTCGCCGCCTATCTGGATGTGAAACAGGAAGCGGTGCGGGTCGTGATCGGGCTCGACGAAGCTTTGCCTTCGATGCGGAACCTGGTCTTGATTGGAGCGCCGGCGCGCGTCGGAGACGAAGTCATGGGATCACTGGCGGTGATTGGGCCGACCCGGATCGACTATCACCAGGCCATGACTGCGGTTTCCTACATTGCGCGCATGTTTGACAAAGTGTTGAATGAATCGGAGTGAGTTGATATATGGCAAGAACGAATGGAAAGTCGGAGGCAACCGGCGCGCTCGATCCAGAGCATGAACTGCCGGCTTCCGATGATACTGCGGAATCGGTGGGCGCGACTGCGGGCGCGTCGGCGGGAGCACGAGAATCGGAACTCGACAGACTAAAAGCCGAGCGTGACGCGCTGCTCGACCGCCTGGCCCGTTTGCAGGCCGAGTTTGAAAATGCCCGAAAACGCGCCGCGCGCGAGCAGCAGGAATTTCGTGACTACGCCCTCATTGATGCGGTGAAGTCCCTGCTTCCCATTCTCGACAGCTTCGAGCGGGCGTTGCAGACCTCGCGCGAGGGACGATCGGAGATCCGCAGCGGGGTGGAGCTGATTTACAAGCAACTGCAGGATGCGCTCGGCAAACTCGGCGTGCGTCCAATTCCGGCCAAAGGCGAACAGTTCGATCCGCACGTTCACCAGGCGATCGAATTGATCGATACCAATCAGGCGCCCGACCACCAGGTGCTTGAAGAACTTCAACGCGGCTACCTGCTGAAGGACCGCTTGCTTCGCCCGGCGATGGTAAAGGTAGCGCGCAATACCAACTGAATTTTGCCGGCAGCACATGGAGAATTGAGGAAATCTTATTCCGACCAGCAACGTGAAACGTGACTATTACGAAGTGCTCGGCGTGGCGCGGGGAGCAAGCGAGCAGGAAATCAAGAGCGCCTATCGCAAGCTCGCGATGCAGTTCCACCCTGACCGCAACCCCAATAATCCCCAGGCGGAAGAAAAGTTCAAAGAGGCGAGCGAAGCTTATGCGATTCTTGCCGACGGGGAAAAGCGTGCTCTATACGACCGCTTCGGTCACGCCGGCGTAGGAGCTGCCGGCGGTCCGGGCGGCGGCTTTGACGCGGCGGTTTTTCAGGATTTCAACGACATTCTTGGCGACCTGTTTGGTTTCGGCGACCTTTTCGGCGGATCGCGCCGCCGCAGCCGCGCACAACGTGGCGCCGATTTGCGCGAAGACGTCAACCTGAGTTTCGAAGAAGCGTTTTTCGGGACTGAAACCACGGTTACGGTGCGGCGGCACGAAACTTGTGAACCATGCCGCGGTTCCGGAACCGCGCCGGGGAAGGCCCCGGTCACCTGCCGCTCTTGTGCCGGACGCGGCCAGGTACGCTACCAGCAAGGCTTTTTCAGCATCGCGCGGACCTGCCCCACTTGCCAGGGCTCGGGCAGCGTGATCACCGATCCTTGCCCGCAATGCAAAGGCGAAGGTCGAGTGCTGCGCCAGAAAACTGTGGATACAAAAGTTCCGGCGGGCGTAGAAGACGGAACGCGCATTCGCTTTGGCGGACTGGGTGAAGCTGGGGTATTTGGCGGTCCGGCCGGTGATCTGTATGTAGTGCTGCACGTGAAAGAACATCCTTTCTTTGAGCGGGAAGGAAATGATCTCCACTGCGTGATTCCGGTCTCGTTCGCCCAAGCCGCGCTAGGAGCGGAAATTCAGGTACCGACGCTGGAAGGCGAGCAGATGCTGAAGGTGCCCGAGGGAACGCAGTCAGGAACGACGCTTCGGCTCAAAGGCAGAGGGGTTCCGGTGCTCAATGGGCGAGGCAAGGGTGATTTATTCGTGGAGGTGCGCGTGCAAACACCCGGCAAGCTGAACAAGCGGCAGCGCGAACTCTTGCAGGAGCTGGAAGGAAGCACTCCGGTGGAAAACAAACCGCAGCGCCGCAGCCTGATGAATAAAATGCGGGATATTTTCGGTTAGGCAACTCCCAAGGACAAAGCCTCACAACCGGTATGACGCGCCGACGCTGGATCGCGGACGAGGTCTCCGGCAATCGGGCCGCGCTGACCGGCGCTCATGCGGCACATCTTGCGAACGTTCTCCGTGCGCGCTTAGGCGAGGAGTTTGACGTTTCGACGGGCCGCGCGGTCCGTCGTGCCCGGATCATTGGCATTACCCCGGATCGTGTGGAGTTCGAGCTGGGCCAGGAGGTTTCCGCGACGCCGGCGCCGGAAGTGATTCTCCTGCTTTCCATCTTCAAGTTCGACCGCATGGAATGGGCGATCGAAAAATGCACGGAGCTGGGAGTCGCGCAAATTGTTCCGGTAATTGCGCAGCGCAGCGACTCTCATCTGGCTTTGGCGGCGGGCAAGCGCGCGGAGCGCTGGCGGCGCATCGCCCGCCAGGCTTCCGAGCAGTCGAGGCAGGGGGCCGAGCCAGAAATCTCAGAGCCTGTGAAATTGAAAGACGCGCTGACGTTGGAAGCGGGTATGCGTATCGTTCTTGCTGAGACCGAACACAATCTGACTCTAAAGGCTGCTCTGAAATCGCATTCTGCGGGAAACCCCGTCGCGCTTGCTCTCGGCCCGGAAGGCGGCTGGACCGATGCAGAAATGCAAATGTTCGGCAACGGCGGATGGCTTGCCGCTTCGTTGGGCAATACCATTCTTCGGGCAGAAACGGCGGTCATTGCTGCCGTTGCGATTACTCTCTCTACGCTTGCGGACTGACGTGTTTCCCACACGGCAACCTCTGTTATTCTTCCTGACAAATGCTTGGCGTGAAGTCGACACACGAAGTTCGGCGTCTTGATCCTGACGCGCGCCAGCAAGCGGCGGTCGCACACGTGCATGGTCCCATGCTGGTTGTGGCCGGCGCGGGAACCGGCAAGACGACTGTCCTGACTCAGCGCATTGTGCGACTGATCCGCGAGGGACACGCGCGTGCGGATGAAGTTCTCGCCCTCACTTACACCAACAATGCCGCGCGCCTGATGCGTGAGCGCGTGCAGGCCGAGTTGCAAGACCCGGCTGGCGAGCTTCAAACCCTGACTTTTCATGCTTACTGCGACCATCTTCTTGAACGCACCGGCCGCAAGTTCGGTGTGCTCGATGAAAAGGACCTGTGGATTTATCTGCGCCGGCGGCTCCATGAACTGCCTCGCACCCACTATGTCCGCGCCGCTAATGTGGGGCAATTTCTGGGCGATCTGCTCGATTTCATGCGCCGCTGTCATGACGAACTGGTAAGTCCCGAACGATATGCCAGTTATGTTGAAAAACTGGAGCGGGGCGAGATAGTGGCGCCGCGAACCGTGAAGTCAAAAAAAGCCGCGGCCTTGACTCACGAGGAAGCCGTCGCCCGTTGTCGTGAAATTCGCGATGTGTTCATGACGGTTGAGCGCATGTTGCGGGAAGAAAACCTGGGGACGTTTGCGCACATGATCACCGGGGCTTATCAGTTGTTTCGGGACAACCCCGAATTGCTCGCCTCGGAGCGGCAACACGTGCGCTTCATTCTGGTTGACGAGTTTCAGGACGCAAACTTTGCGCAAATCAAAATTCTGAAGCAACTGGGCGGGGAAGCGGGCAACGTGTTTGCTGTTGGCGATCCGGACCAGGCCATCTACCGCTTCCGCGGCGCTTCGAGCGCGGCGTTCGAGTTCTTTCGCAGAGAGTTTCCGAATTCTGCCACAGTGGTCCTCGATCGGAACCGCCGCTCCACTACCCCCATTCTGAAGTGCGCATTCGCAGTAATTGACAAGAATCCGGATGTTTTTGCCCACGGCAGCGGCACGAATTTGTCGCGCGAACCTCTGATTTCCGCCCGGGAGGAAAGTGCAAAACGGGAGGGGCGAGAGTTCCCGAGCGCAGCGGTGCAAGCCGTCGTACTCGAAGGCAAGGTGGCGGCAGTCGAGGCTCCCGAAGTCGTAGGGGCGATCATCGAGCAGCAGCGGCGCACTCGCTGTCCTTGGAGTGATTTCGCCGTTCTCTATCGTACCCATTCTCATCGCGACCAGATTGCCCGGGAACTGGCCGAGCGAGGAATTCCATTTTCGATCGAAGCGATGGATGTGATCGACACGCCTGAAGTGCGAGATCTGCTCGCCTGCGTTGGAACGGTGGTTTCAACTTCAAACGATGCCGACCTTTTTCGTGTCGCGGCGTTGCCGCAGTTCACTATTGAGCCGAACGAATTGCGCGCGGGAATAAGAGCGCTTCCGAGAGACGCCGGCGAAGGCAGCCTGGCTGCAGTGCTCGCTCAAGTCCCCGGAGGGATTGCGGTGCTTGAGGCTGTGGGGCAGACCGGAGAGCAAGTCAGCCGGCAAAAGGCTAAGGGCCGCGAAGCCCTCGAAATCATCGTTCGGCGATTCGATCTTGACCGAGGTTCGCCTGCTTTGCGGGCCGTTCTGGATTTTACTGCAGAATGGGAGAAAAAGCCGATCACACGTACCGGAGAAATGAGCGAGTTTCTGGAATATCTCGATCACTTTCGCGAAGCCAGCGGCGGAATTCCATTACCTTCCGCGCCGGGAAATAGCGTGAGCCTGCTCACAGCGCACTCGGCCAAAGGTCTGGAGTTTAAAAACGTTTTCATGATTCGTGCTGTCTCACCGTCGTTTCCCTCCGGTTATCACGAACCATTGATCGATTTTCCCAAGGAATTGCGGGACCAAGATTCGCTCGCGTCGGATGACGACAAAACTCTGAATGAACAGGAAGAGCGCCGTCTTTTCTATGTGGCCATGACTCGGGCATGTGATTCGCTGGCCATATACGCGTGCAAGGGCCGTGGAAAAACGGATAAGACGCCGCCTGGATTTCTGCGTGATTTGCTGAAAGACCCGAAACTCGAACCGTTTCTTCACAAGCAAGAGGCGCGGGGATTTCAAACCGATTTGTTCGCTCAAGCGACTTCCGCGGAGGCCACGGGCCGGATCGGGGAGTGGGTCAGTTTGCCAGCCGTCTCGAATTTGCAAGCGACACTCAGCGCTACGGCAGTGGAGAGGTACAACATCTGTCCGTTGCAATTCAAGCTGGAGCGTGAGTGGCGAATCCCGGGCGAAGTGGGCGCAGCGGCACAATATGGAGCGGCAATGCATCGCGTGCTGCGCGCATATCATGACTCCATGCGCTCGGGCCGCCCGATGACCGCCGATGCGCTCATCGAACTCTTTCGCGCTGATCTGTCGCGGGCCGGGATGCAGGACGAATATCAAAAGAGTCTGTACGAAAAACAGGGCGTGGCGCAGTTGTCGGAGTTTCTTGAGACGGCGGGCCGTGTCCCTGCGCGGGAGATTTTGCATCTGGAAGAGCAGTTTAAGGTGAAGGTCGGGAAC
>Ga0335073_10002240_pt1 | contig 26386 bp, 26 predicted proteins | sample Lox_Sample_22_FD_207093 | JGI IMG/M metagenome (GOLD analysis project Ga0335073, IMG submission 207093) | Soil microbial communities from Loxahatchee National Wildlife Refuge, Florida, United States - Lox_Sample_2.2 | ecosystem: Environmental > Terrestrial > Soil > Wetlands | place: USA...
AGCGGTACATTCTGAACCCGCAGAAGAAGACCGCGCACGAAATGCCGCTGCGTCCGCCGCGGCCGCATCCCGTCGAAACCATTGGTGGAGCGCCCGCGCCGGGCGAGGACAACATCAGCACGCAGTCGCTCGGCAGCAAGACGATTCTGGGTCTCCCGGCGCAGGGTACGGAAGTAACTCGTACCATTCCCGCAGGGGCAATTGGAAACGCCAAGCCAATCGTGGTAACGACGGAGCGCTGGATCTCGAATGACCTCCAGATCCCGCTCAGCAGCGAGCACACCGATCCGATGATGGGAACGATGACGATGACCGTTACCAGCGTCACCCGCGGCGAACCCGATGCCTCGCTCTTCCAGGTCCCGTCCGACTACAAGGTTGAAACCGGACATCCCGGCGACATGATGTATATGACCGCTAAACCTTAGTCAACACGCCCCTCATTGCCCAGAGGTCCTCAGCGCTTGAGGACCTCTTTTTACTGCAGTGGGTAGTGGTTGGTGACTGGGGATTTGTAGGGCCTAACCCGTGAATTCGTGTGATTTTTATCAGGGCACGGCTTCGGCCGTGTCATCACTGGCGTGCTGGATAAGGACAAGGGCTTTAATTGCTCGATACGGCACGGCTGAAGCCGTGCCCTGATACGAAGCGATTTCCAAAACGGCCTGTAATGTTGTACTGACTACTGGCAGCTGGCTACTGACTACTTGCGACTGCTCTCATCGCCTGTTCAATTTCGGCGACGATATCATTGGCGGCCTGGGCGCGATCAGCCGCTCCGAGGATGGGACGGCCCACCACCAGATAGTCGGCGCCAGCGGCGATTGCCTGGGCCGGCGTCAGAATTCGCGACTGATCGCCAGCCGTCGATCCCGCCGGTCGCACTCCGGGGGTAACGATGGCGAATCCTTCGCCCATCTCCCGGCGAAGCTCTTTTGCTTCCCTGGAAGAGGCGACCACCCCGCCGCAGCCCGCGTTGCGAGCCAAGGCGGCCAACCGTAGTACCTGATGCAGCGTACCTCCCGAAATCCCAATCTCCAGAAGGTCGGCATCCGACAGGCTGGTCAGCACCGTGACGGCAAGCACCAGCGGCTTGGTCTCTGACTGTGCCGCGGCCTCGACTGCTGCGCACATCATCTTGCTGCCGCCGGAGGCGTGAACATTCAGCATCGTGACGCCCAAGTCGGCGGCCGCACGCACCGCTGCGGCGACGGTGTTGGGGATGTCGTGGAATTTGAGATCCAGGAACACCTTGCGGCCCGAGGTGACGAGTTCGCGCACGAACTCCGGCCCTTCCGCGGTGAACAGCTGCTTTCCGATTTTGTAAGTGGTTACGCTCTCGCCGAGGGTCTGGACAACCTGGCGTGCCTGAGTGGCGTTGGGCACATCAAGCGCCACAATGAGCCGATCTTTAGTGAGCATCGAGCGTCAGTTTAGCATTAGCCGAGGGCGCGGCTGGGCGATCCCGCGCAAATGCTGCGCGGCGTGAATCTGTGGTGTAAAAACGTGAATCAGGGCCGGATGCGGCCCTGATCCGTTCTTGTACCTCAGCGGGTCGGCCAGCTTACTACATCCCGAAATTGCTGGCGATGACGGGGGTGGCGAGCACGTCCAGGCGGACGCGATCGGTTCCCTCCATTCCCAGAAGCTTGGCCGCGTAATAGGACAGGTCGATGATCCGGTTGCGGGTAACGGGCCCGCGATCATTGATGCGGACCACAACCGACCGTGAGGTCTTGAGATCCGTGACCTTCACCCAGGAACCAATGGGTAAGCTGCGGTGAGCAGCGGTCAAGTCATACATATCGTACGGTTCGCCGCTGGCAGTCTTCTTATGCTGAAAAATGCGACCGTACCACGAGGCCTTCCCGACCTCCGCCTTGCGGGGAGCGGCTGGCTTAGATTCCTGAACATGTCCTGGGGCCCCTTTTTGCGAATCCGGTGTGCTATTACCGGGTGCCGCACCCAGCGCGGTGGCCAGTGCTAAGGTCGCCGCTACCGGGCTAAGTACTCGTAACATTAAACACCTCTCATCGTTTAAGATGGTCCTCCCTGACAGACTTTTAAAAGTCTATTGACCGGCGCAAGCCAAAGTCAACCAAAACCGGGGGGTGCCCGGAAGGTGGACTTGCCATTTTGAGAAGAATGTGGTTACTGCCGTTCGACAAGATCCACGCCTCCACTCCGGCTTGGAATAGGCCTTGCTGACAGACTTGGACCGACGAGCGGTGGCGTTATTGGTTGGAGTAGCCCAGCCGCCAGCCGGGTTGGATGTAAGTTGCTGGATTTCAGGTACTTAGAATCAAGCGTCTTGGCTGGCGACTCTTGGCCATCGGTCTCATCGATCGCACTCCGAAGCGCCAAAGGCCAAAAGCCAGAGCAAGAAGTCAGCAGCCAGGACTTTGATTTAGAGTTCTACTGTGCCCACGCCTCCCGTCATCCTGAGCATCGCCGGCTACGATCCGTCCTCCGGGGCGGGAATTACCGCTGACATCAAAACGGCTGCAGCCCTTGACTGCTATGCGGCAACCTGTCTGACGGCGGTCACGGTGCAGTCGACACAGGGGGTCTATCGCGTTCGGGCGCTGGAACCTGAGTTGATTTCTGAAACGCTGGCCGCTTTAGCGGACGACCTCGACATCGCGGCGATCCGGATCGGAATGCTGGGGTCGGGCGAGGTGGCGGCGGCGGTGGCGGGCTTTCTTGAGGAACGAGCGCCCCGGAATGTTGTTCTCGATCCCGTGATCCGGTCGTCTTCCGGGACTGCCCTGCTGGACGCTGCCGGACTCGACGTTCTCCGCAGACGAATGATTGCGCGCAGCGAGGTAATCACCCCAAACGTCGCCGAGGCGGCTATCCTGGCCGGAATGGAGCCCTATGGGGAGGGCTCCGCATGGGAATCCGCAGCGCCCCAACTTCCGGCCCTGGCCAGCCATTTGCACGATATGGGCGCCAGGGCGGTGGTTATCACGGGGGGACACGTCAACCCACCTAACGATTTCCTGGTCCAGTGGCGCAATGGCAAGCTCACGGAGGAGATTGTCCCCGGCAAGCACATTGAGTCCCGCTCGACCCATGGCACCGGCTGCGCCTTCGCCACGGCTCTGGCCTGCCGTTTGGCGCTCGGCGACGACCTAAGCTCTGCCGTTCGCACGGCGAAGGACTATGTTCGCCGGGCGATCCTGTCGGCGTATCCACTTGGCAAAGGCGTGGGACCGCTGAATCATTTTGGGTGAAGCCTGACTTGTGCCGCCCCTGAAGGGGCTCGTTCAGATGATGGAGCGCCCACCCCCAGGCTACCGCCCGGGGCTCAATTCAGTTCCACCGCTGCGCGGCTTGCTTTCCGGCGAAAGGCGAACGGCGATCTGCGGCCTTACTGCGGCTGCTGGGCGGCGGGCGGCTGTTGATTGTCTGGTAACGGCATCAGGATTCCGCCATTCGAGTTGGCAGGAGTGTTGTTCTGCGGCGGACGATGTACCGTCGGCTGCTGTTGCTGCGATTGCGGCGGCTGCGGCACATTCGGCTGCTGCTGATTCTGATCGCGAGCCGCGGGCGGCTGCTGATTCTCCGGCAGCGGCTCGATCATGCCTCCATTGGAGTTTGCCGGCGCGTTATTTCCCTGCGGTTGCGCGGGCTGGGCATTCGGCTGACCTCCGGGCTGGGCGGCAGGCGGCTGCTCGCTCGCCGGCAGCGGCTGCAGCAGTCCATTGTCGCTCGGCTCGGGCGGCGGCGTGGGATTCGAAGCAATCGGCTTCGGCGGCGTGGCCGGCTCGATCACCGGTTGATTGTTGCGATAGCGCAGCACCACCGGACCGCCTTCTTCCCGGCGCAGCGCCTCGGCTTCGTCCATGGCTTTGGTAACGGCGTCATCGCTGTCATTCGCCACCGACGCCAGCTTCATGCCTTCCACGTCCTTACGCGAAGCGTAAACGACCCTCATGCTCGACTGGTCGGCCTCGCGGGCCTTGTCGTAATAGAAATCGGCGGTCTCGCGATCGCCGTCAAGTTCGGCCAGGTAACCCATGTTGTTCAGCGCGAAGGCATTCTTCGGGTCGAGCTTGTAAGCCTCATCGAAGTAGTGTTTTGCCAGTTTGTAATCGTTGCGATTGATCGCCGCCACACCACGCGTGTTCAGCCGCGCCACCTGATCCGGAATGCTTTGCTCGCGCTCCATCAGGTTGCGGACTTTGTTGGCGTTGGCTTCGGCGATCTCGCTGATGGGCTTGCCCCGCCACTGCGGCTTCATGCTGACGACGATCGGCGTATCGGAATGCTGGTTCGCCGCCTGCGAATAAAACTGGTACGCCTGCTCCAGTTCGCCCTCCTTCTCGCGGGCGTAGCCGAGGTTGTTGAGCGTGAACGGATTGTTGGGATCGAGCTTGAGCGCCTTTTGCAGCATCAGATCAGCCTGCGGCGCCTGGTCTTTTTTCAGCAGCCCGATGGCGTAAACGTTGATCCGGTTTACCTGCATCTTGTTGTCGGCGGCGTTGCCAGCGATCTCGTCAACCGGCTTGCCGATGGCGGCGCGCTCGGTGGACTTGTAGACGATGGCGTCGGAGCCCTGCTCCTGCGCCAGGCTGTAATAGCGCTCGGCGCGATCGGCCTGGCCCTCGAGCTCCGCGATGTAGCCAAGATTGTTCAAGGTGAACGGATCGTTCGGGTCGATGAGATACGCCCGGTAAAAGATCGCCTTGGCCTTCTTATAGTTGTGCTTCTGGAGCTCCTTCACGCCTTCCTGATTGAGCTTCTGCACCGGCGTAGGCTTGGTGTGCTTGGGAATGCTGACGCGAATGTCGGCCGCCGCCGGCAGAGACAATGCAGCAAATAAAAGGGCGAGAGCAACTGAGCGCCGGGAAACAGACATTGCGACTCCGAAGACCGTGGTCAGTGGTTAGGGGTCGTGGAGAGTGCGCGTCGAGAACCACACGATCCACTTTCCACTTATCCAATGCTCTTCGATGCCGTTGGGGCCGCTCGCGTTGGCAGCTCTGTTGAGAGTTCCGGAAACAGAGCTAGAGGCCAGTGTTCCCAATCTCCCGGATGCGCTGCGGCTTTTCGAACAGCTCGGGATGTAGCGCCCAGGCGATCGCGTCCAGGCCGCCGAGCAGGCTGGACGCCGGCGTGTTCAGCAGCTCATCGTTGATGCAGAAGACACGTCGGCTCCTGACAGCGGGGAGTTGCTGCCATTCTCGTCGTTCAACGATCTTCTCCAGCGGCACGCGATCACCGGCGCCGCACCATGCCGCAAGAATCACCTCCGGCTGCGCCGCAGCCACCGCTTCCGCAGTCGTGGTCTTCCCCGCTTCGCTGATGAACGTGCCTCCGGCGGCATCAACCATCTCCGCAACCCAAGGCTGCGATGCGATGATCGGCTTGCCCCACTCCTCGCAGAAAACTTTGTGCTTCGGAGCTCCCGCCGCTCGCTGCCGCACTTTCTCGATATGCGCCTGCATTTTGGCGATCACCGGCTCGCCGCTTTCGCTCGCGCCCATGATTCCGGCGATGGCGGCGATGTCCGCGTAGATGTCGGCCAGCGTTCGTGGCGCCAGGCCGAGAAAGCGCACGCCGGCCTTCAGGATTTCGCCAACTGCTTCTAGCTGATAGGGCACCGAGGCCAGCACCAGATCGGGACGAGCAGCCATGATCTGCTCTGTTTGTGCCGACCAGGAATCGGCGACAATAAGAGGGGAATACTGAGCGATCTCAGGGCAGACGTCGGCGCAATATTTGGTGCAGGCGACCAGGCGATCCAGCAGGCCAAGATCGCGCAGCGTGACGGTCGCGCTCGGCTGCAGCGAGACCACGCGTTGCGGAGTGTGATTCGCAGTATTCAACTTGATTAGTATACGAACAGAAAATCTGTGCCCATTCAGCAAATCACGATCGTCGGCACCGGCCTTATCGGTGGCTCGCTGGGGCTGGCACTGCGCCGCTCCGGACTTGCAGGACGGATTGTCGGCTGCGACACTCGCGCGGTGCTGGAGGTCGCGCACAGACGTGGCGCGATCGACCGCGCCGAAGCCGATCTGGAGCGCGCCATCATTGGCAGCGATCTGATCGTGATTGCCACTCCGGTGGGACGCGCGGTGGCCCAACTGGAAGCGCTGGCCCATCTGGTCCCGCCCGAGGTCCTGATCACCGATTCCGGTAGTACCAAACAAAACTTTGCCGAACGGGCGCGGATGCTGTTCGGCAAAGACGCCCCGCAACGGGTTCTGCCGGGACATCCCATGGCGGGCAAAGAAGTCGGCGGAATCGAGCACGCCGACGCCGGCTTGTTCAGCGATGCGGTGTGGCTCATCACCCCGGTTGAGATGGGACAGGAATACACTCGCCGGCAGCAGGAGTATCTGGAGCTGCTGGGCGCGATTGGAGCGCGCGTCATCACCCTGGACGCCGAGCGCCATGACCATCTCTGCGCGTGGATCAGCCATCTGCCGCAGATGATTGCGACCGCACTGGCCTGCTCGCTGCGCGAGGAATTTGGCGACGATGAAGAACTGATGCCGATCGGCGGCCGAGCTCTGCGCGAGATGACACGCATCGCGCACAGCCCGTACTCCATGTGGCGCGACATCGCGCTAACGAATACCGGGAACATTGAACACGCGCTGCTGCGATTCGAGCAGCAACTGGCGCATCTGCGCGAGAACCTGCGCGGGCCGGGGATGCGCGAGATGTTTGAGAGCGCGGGTCAGTGGTCAGTGGCCAGTGGTCAGTTGCCAGTTGTCCCCAGGGCACCGCGGGCGGTGAAGAAGAGTGAGGATTAGCTTCGTCGATTCTCCTTTCAAAAACACCTGACTACTGACTACTGGCTACTGATTCGTTACAATCGCGGGTCGGAAGAAAAGTCCTATGCCACTGAACAAGGTAGTTGCGAGCGCTGACGAGGCCATCCGCGACATTGAAGACGGCGCGACCATCATGGTCGGCGGCTTCGGCCTGTGCGGCATCCCGGAGAACCTGATCGCCGCGCTCGTCAAGAAGGGCGTGAAACACCTGCACACCATCAGCAACAACGTCGGCGTCGACGACTTCGGCCTGGGGCTGCTGCTGGCTGCCGGGCAGATCACGTCGCACAAGGGCAGCTATGTCGGCGAAAACAAGCTGCTGGAAGACATGGTGCTCACCGGACGTATCGATCTGGAGCTGGTTCCGCAGGGGACGCTGGCCGAGCGAATTCGCGCGGGCGGCGCGGGCATCCCGGGCTTCTACACCCCGACGGGATTCGGCACCGTCGTCGCCGAAGGCAAGGAAACGCGCGAGTTCGATGGGCGTCCGTATGTGCTGGAGCGCGGCATGACCGCCGACTTCGCGCTGATCAAGGCCTGGAAGGGTGATCGCTGGGGCAATCTGGTCTATCGCAAGACCGCGCGCAACTTCAATCCCATGATGGCCACTGCGGCGCGCGTAACCATCGCCGAGGTCGAGCACCTGGTCGAACCCGGCGAACTCGATCCCGATCAGGTGCACACGCCGAGCGTATACGTGCAACGCATTTTCCAAGGCAGGAATTACGAGAAACGCATCGAACGCAGGACGCTGAGGAAGGGATAGCTCGATGGAGCACGGCTTTTGAGTGATCGGAATTTGAAGGGGCGCAGCTTTAGCTGCGCCGTTGAATATTTCTAGTCCTCCCGTGGTTCCCGGCGGGCCGAGAGCCCGCTGGGAACCACAAACTCAAGCCAGCATGTCGGCGCGCCTGAAGGCGCGCCCCTTCAAGGCAAGTCAGGAAAATGTCCATGGCAAGCTCTCCCAACATCGGCAAGCAGAAAGACACGGAAAAGCGCGATCGCATTGTGCGCCGGATTGCTCGCGAGCTGCGCGACGGCTACTACGTCAACCTTGGCATCGGCATGCCGACACTGGTGGCGAATTGCGTTCCGGCGGGCATCGAGGTCGTACTGCAGAGCGAGAACGGAATGCTTGGCGTCGGGCCGTATCCCTTCGCCGGCAAGGAAGACCCTGACCTGATCAACGCCGGCAAGGAGACGGTGACGGAAATTCCGGGTACAGCCTATTTTTCCAGCGCGGAATCGTTCGCCATGATTCGCGGCGGCCACATCGACCTGAGCGTGCTGGGCGCAATGGAGGTCGATGAGGAAGGCAATCTCGCCAACTGGATGATCCCAGGAAAAATGGTGAAAGGCATGGGCGGTGCAATGGACCTGGTCGCCAGCGCGCGGCGCGTGATCGTTGCCATGGAGCACACCACGCGCGATGGACAACCGAAGATCCTGAAACGCTGCACACTGCCGATCACAGGCCTGCGCGTGGTGAATACCATCGTCACCGAGCTGGCATACATTCACGTCACGCAAAGCGGGCTGGTGCTGGACGAGATTGCGCCGGGACTGAATTATGAAGATGTGCAGCGCGTGACCGAGGCGCCGCTCATCGTCAGCCCCGAGCTGAAGACGATGGAGTCTTAGAACAGTTGTCAGTTGTCGGTGGCACGGCCACTGATCCCTGATCCTCTAGAAACTTAACTTCAGAATCCTGCCGTCATTGCCGACAAGCCATCCATTGTGGGAATCGGCGAAGGTGACGCCCCAGTAGCCGCTCACTCCCTCCAACTTGAACCACTTTTGGCCTTCATCTGGTGTCCACGCCGCGCCGCCGGCGTTGGCGGTGATGACCACGGTGCGGCCCAGCTTCGACTTGGCCTTCGACTTGGCCGTCGCCGGCCGTTCGATATAGCTGAGCCCGTAGATTGCGCCGGTAACGGGCGGACGGCTGGTCAGCGTCCAGATATGACCCCCATCGTTAGAGACCGCAGCTGCGGCGCGGTCCGTATGGTCGGGATCGAGATCGCCGCCGCCGATGATGCCGTTCAGCTCATCCCGAAACGCAACCGTAAAGGCGCCTGCACCCCTGCCAGTTGGCAGCGGCGTCGGATACGCCTCCCAGCTATTACCTCCATCGGAGGTGACCAGCACCCGCGCGACACTCGCGCTGCCGGTCGCAATCCAGGCGTTCTGGTCGCCGAGCGTTGCCACGCACGTTCCACTGGACGCAAACGAACCTTCGCCCGCCAGCGACGGCGGCAGCTTGTCGCCAATGCCGGTCCAAGTCTTGCCATCGGTGGTGCGCAGGTCGGGAAAAACGCCAGCGATGGAATCCGCAACCGCGATCCCGTGCTCGGGCGTCCAGAAGGCGAAGCAATCGTAGAAGCCATCGGACTTGTGGTTCTGGAACTGCATCGTCCAGGTCGCGCCGCCATCTTCGGTTTTGTAAATGCGGAAATCGGTGGGCTGATTCCCGATGGAGAGCACATAAGCGATCTTGTCGCTGACCGCCTGCACATCACGAAGCTCAAGCTGATCCGCACCGGTGACGGTCCCGGCATGCCACGTCTTGCCCCCCTCAGTGGTCACGGTGAAGGTTCCGTGATGTCCGGAGGCCCACACAACGTGGGAGTTCACAGCGCTGACGGCAATCAGTCCGTTCTTGGTGCCGCTGTCCTGCGGGGTGAGCGTGGGCTGATGTTCCGCGTGCGCCGTGAGAGCGGTGAGGGAGACGAAGGCCAGCGCCCCGGCGAGAAGCTTCCACATACATGATCTCCGAGTGAGTGCAGCGGAGTATAGGCGTGCCAGAGGGCAGCGTCAAACCGACGTGGTGGCCCGGCCAAGCTTCGCGGGTTCGAGGCATGGCTGACCATGAGCAATCGATTGTCAGGTGCGGTCCCTGAAGGGGCTCAGATATTTAATACGAGCTTACCCAGCACTCCGCCTGCCCACCCCAATTCGTGCAACTGCGGCGCGAATTGGGGGCCCCGGCTGCGGCTCCGTGCTGGGCTAAGTTATGCCGTGCCTTCGGCACCGACTTTTGCGCGTGGTTCTACGACCGATACCGCATTGACCGCGGTTTCGCGACGGCGTCAATTTTGGACCGCTCTCTGCTTCAGGTAATCGTCGATCGACTTCGCGGCTTTGCGGCCTGCGCCCATGGCGAGGATCACGGTCGCTCCGCCGGTCACGATGTCGCCGCCTGCAAAAACGCCCGGCTTGGATGTTGCCAGCGTCTCTTCTTTAGCGGAGATGTAGCCGCGCTTCGTGATCTCCAGGCCTGGCGTCGTCATCCGGATCAGCGGATTCGCGGTCGTGCCGGCGGCAATGATCGCGACCGAGCACGGTGTCACAAACTCGGAGCCCGGAATCGCGACGGGGCTGCGGCGTCCGGAATCGTCAGGCTCGCCCAACTGTTGGCGAATGCACTTCACCGCGGTGAGATTACCCTTCTCGTCGCCGAGGAACTCGACCGGATTGACCAGCATCTCGAAGTGAACGCCCTCGTCCTTCGCGTGGTGAACTTCCTCCACACGCGCGGGCATCTCGGCTTCGGTGCGGCGGTAGAAGATGCTGGCGCTCTTCGCGCCCAGCCGCAGCGAACTGCGGACGGCGTCCATGGCGGTGTTGCCGCCGCCGACGACGATCACATCGCGATCCTTGCAGGGATAGATGGGCTCGTCGAATTCCGGGAAGCGGTAGGCGCGCATCAGGTTGACGCGCGTCAGGAACTCGTTCGCAGAATAAATCCCGTTGAAATGCTCGCCGGGGACATTGAGGAAGCGCGGCAGGCCGGCGCCGGTGGCGATGAAAATGGCATCGAAGCCCTCTTCGTGCATGAGCTCGTCGATGGTGACGGTCTTGCCGACGACCACGTTGGTCTCGAAGACAACGCCGCGACGACGCAGCACATTGATCTCGTGCTTCACAATGTCTTTGGGCAGGCGGAACTCGGGGATGCCATACACCAGTACGCCGCCGAGTTCGTGCAGCGCCTCGAAGACGTGCACCTGGTGGCCCCATTGGATGAGGTCGCCGGCGCAGGCCAGTCCCGCGGGACCGCTGCCGATGATAGCGACTTTCTTGCCCGTTTGCGGCGCGGTATGCGGCGCGCCGAACTGCCCGGACTCGCGCTCCCAATCGGCGACGAAGCGCTCGAGATAAGCGATGCCAACGGGCTCGCCCTTCTTGCCCAGCACGCAGCCGGACTCGCACTGATCTTCTACCGGGCAGACGCGGCCGGTGATGGCGGGCAGCGCGTTGTCCTCGCGCACCTTCGAGGCCGCGCCGAGATAATCACCGGCGAGTATGAGGTCGATCACAGCCTTGACGTTCACGGAGACGGGGCATTTCTCGATGCAGCCGGGCTTGGGGCACTCGATACAGCGCAACGATTCCTGGCGCGCCTGCTCGGGCGGGAAGCCGAGATTCACTTCCTGAAAGTTGTGCGCCCGGATCTGCGCGTCCTGCTCGGGCACGCGCTGCCGGGGCAGCTTGGACCGCTCCTTATTCGGCAGCGGATTGTGGCTCAGCTTTTTTTCTGTGGTCTCACTCATGGCTCACCCCCGCGGCGGCTTCCGCTGCGCACTCATGCTTGTGGTTTTGCCGGCGCAGCCGGTCGAGCTCGGCCTGCGGATTGGCCTGCAGCCGCTCAATGCTCTGACGCTCCTGCTCGCGATACATGTTGTTGCGCTGCGTCAGCACGTCGAAGTTGACGCGGCTGGCGTCGAACTCGGGGCCATCGACGCAGGCGAATTCGCTTTTGTTGTCGACCAGTACACGGCAGCCGCCGCACATGCCGGTGCCGTCCACCATGATGGAGTTCAGGCTAACAATGGTCTTGATCTTCTCCGGCGCGGTCATTTTGGCAACCGCGCGCATCATTGGCACCGGGCCGCAGGCGAGCACGTAATCCAGCTTCTGCGCGGCCATGATCTGCTTCAGCGTGTCGGTTACCAGGCCCTTCGTGCCGCTGGTGCCGTCGTCGGTGCAGATGTAGGTTTCGTCGCTGACCTTGCGGACTTCATCTTCCAGGACCAGCAGGTCTTGGCTGCGGGCGCCAACGATGGAAATGACTTTATTCCCCGCGCGCTTCAGCTCGCGCGCCGTGGGATAGGCCATCGCGGTACCGACGCTGCCGCTGACCACCACAGCGGTCCCGAAATTCTCGATTTCTGAAGGTTTGCCGAGGGGGCCGACGATGTCGAGGATCGAGTCGCCCGCCTCCAGCATGCACAGCAACATGGTGCTCTTGCCGATGGCCTGCACGACGAGGGTGACCGTACCGGCTTCGGGATCGGCACCGGCGATGGTCAGGGGGATACGCTCGCCGCTCTCATCCAGGCGCACGATGACGAACTGCCCCGGCTTCTGCTTGCGCGCAATGCGCGGGGCCTTGATGACGAACAGCTTGATGCCGCGCGCCAGCGGGCGCGCTTCCACGATCTCGTACACGTTGCCCTCCGTTCTCGATTCTGCGGGGCCATGTACATAGAGTCTGTGGCGTACGTCACAAGCTGAGGGTTGCAGCGCACAAGCGGTGAAAACAGGCGGTGCACAGCCTAGCGGCCGGGCGACGGGCGACCTATCCGTGCGCAACCCGGCCGCACTGAAACGAGGCTCCGGCTACTGCGGTTTCGGAGCAGTCTTCTTTTCGACCTTCTGGGCGCCTTCATCGGTCTTGGTCGCGCCCGTATTCAGGACCTTTTTGGTGCCGTGGCCGATGTCCTTACCGACATCCTTGGTGTCATGGCCCACATCCTTGGCACCCGTCTTGGTGGCGTGGCCTACGTCCTTACCAGCATCTTTCGTGGCATGACCCACGTCTTTGGCGCCGCTTGCGGTGGCATGCCCGGCGTCCTTCATGTCCTGCTTGGCCGTATCCTGGGCGACCGCGACGCCGACCGCGAGCGCCCCGGCGAGTAATAGAATTCCTGTTACCTTCATCTCTACCTCCGGTGATGTTGGGCTGCCGCGCTGGCGACGCGTTTTACCCAGCAGGAATCTTAGCAGCTTACGGCAAACAATCCATTGTCTTGTTAAACCGCCGGAGGGGGGCGGTCGATTGCTATACTGCCCTCTTCATGCTGAAAGTCACCCTGCAAGAAGGACAGCGTCTCACGGACAGCGCCCTGGACCGGCTGCTGCCGCCGGCCAGTCAATATCCATCATCGATTCATCAGGCGATGCGCCACAGCGTCTTTGCGGGAGGCAAGCGTCTGCGGCCTATCCTCTGCATGGAAGCGGCGCAGATGGTACAGGGCTGCGTTCCGACCGGTATCGAGGAACTGGGCGCAGCATTGGAGATGCTGCACACCTATTCCCTGATCCACGATGATCTGCCGGCGCTCGATAACGACGACCTGCGGCGCGGGCGTCCCACCTGTCACAAAGCTTTCGGCGAGGCAACGGCGATTCTGGCCGGCGACGCCCTGCAAACGCTGGCTTATGAGGTGCTGGCCAGGCTGCAATGCCCGCCCAAGGCACGAGTCGCCGTCATCGCCGAGATCGCACATGCCACCGGCACCATCGATGGCATGATCGGGGGCCAAGTCATGGATCTGGAAGCCGAGCACACGAAGCCCGATGCGGCGACGCTGGAGTACATTCATCGCTCCAAAACCGGCGCGCTGCTCACGGCCAGCGTGGTCACCGGCGGCATGTACGGCGATGGGAGTGCATCGCAGATTCAAAGCTTGCGCGATTTCGGGCGGAGCATCGGTCTGGCATTCCAGATCGTCGACGACGTGCTCGACGTGACACAGACTTCCGAACAGCTGGGCAAAACTGCGGGTAAGGACAAGGCAGAGGAGAAGGCGACCTATCCGGCGCTGTTTGGAATTGACGCGTCGCTGAAGATGGCCGATGAACTGGTCGCCAAAGCTGATGCCGCGCTGGCGCCGTTCGGTGAAGCGGCCGCAAGCCTGCGCGAGCTGGCGACGTTTCTGGTTGAACGCAAGAAATGAATCCGGTAGCAAGCCAAGCGTTTGAAGCTGTGGCGTGGGCAGCGGTGTCACTGGGCGTACTGTCGTCGATCGTGATCACGCTCGACCTGCCGCGCCGAGAGCGGCAAATGATGTTCGTGATGAACCTGGTGTGGCCCATCAATGCGCTGTGGGCCGGACCGATCGGCCTCTGGGCCTACTGGCGGCTCGGCCGCATGGGACCGCCGCATCAGGGCGCGTCGAAATCGGACCACGAAAATGTCGACCGGCAGCGGCCGTTCTGGCAGAAGGTCGTAGCCGGAACGCTGCATTGCGGCGCCGGCTGCACGCTGGCCGATCTCATCGGCCCCTTCCTCTTCGCCGCGATGGGGTTTGAAGTTTTTGGCAGCCTGGTCTATGGCGAGTGGACGCTCGACTATATTCTGGCGCTGCTGACTGGCGTGAGTTTTCAATATATGGCGCTAGCGCCCATGCTGGGACAGAGCGGACCGGCGATCTGGTGGCGTGCGCTCAAAGTCGATTTCTTCTCCCTGACCGCGTGGCAGCTCGGCATGTACGGCTGGATGGCGCTGGTAATTTTCGCCTGGATTGGCCACTTGCGGCCGGATCACATCGCCTTCTGGTTCATGATGCAGTTGGCGATGGCCTGCGGCTTCTGCACCTCCTATCCCATGAACTGGCTGCTGATCAAAACCGGCGTGAAAACGGCGATGTGAAGCGCAGAGATCTCCGCCAAAGCCAGGCAGAGACTAGCGCGGCCTTCAGCCAATCTTCCGCTATTGCTTCTGGATTGCGTCCGCTCCAGCACGGGCGCACTGGCCATCGTGCTCGCTGCTGTCGCCGGAGAGGCCAATGGCACCGATGATCTGGCCATCGACGATCAGCGGCACACCGCCCTCAAGCGGCACAGCTCCCTCCAGATCGAGAACCCGCAGACCTGCGCCGCCGCTGGCAACCGAATCCTGAAAGGCCTTGGTGGGACGTTTGAACAGCGCAGCCGAACGCGCTTTGTCCACCGAGACGTGCGCGCTGCCCAGTTGGGTGTTGTTCATCTTTTCGTAGTAGACGAGGTTGCCGCCGGGATCGACCACAGCGACGGCCATGAGCCAGCCGTTCTTGCGAGTTTCGGCCAGCGCTGCGGCGGCAGCCTTCTTCGCCACCTCTACCGTTACCGGCGCGCCGTAGGGCAGGGTCGTTGGGTTGACGGCCGCCTGCTGCGCCTCAAGAACAGGGGCTTCGAGAGTTGCGATGCCAGCCAGTAAAGACAGGCAGGCTGCGGAAGAGGTAATCCAATGGATGAACATCAGACCTCCAGATCGAACGGCTCAATGTACGCCAGAGCGATAGCCGTGCGCTGTGACGGGTAACCGAAAAACTAGAGCGATTGCACCGGAATGGCAAGCAGGTCCTCGGCTAGCCCAACTTCCTTCTGCACAAATGGCTCTGCGTAGCGAACTCCGGCAAGCAGCCCATAATATGCTGCCATGGCGGCGATGCGCTCGCGGATCTCCGCCTTCTTCGGAAACAGCCCACTGCCGGCCTGCTGGTCTTCGTACTGCGAGCGGTACGCCATGAGGGCTGTAAAGCGCGTCTCGAACTGCTCCGAGATGTCGACGACGAATGTCGGGCGCACGTCGGCGTAAAGGCTGGCATAAATCACTTTGAACGGACGATGCGGGGGAGCGCCGAGGTCGAGCTTCGTCAGTCCGGCGAGAAACGCCGCTTCATAGCCGAGGGGCGAGGCAGTAGCGTGATCGGGATGCCGCGCCTGCCAATACGGCAGGATGAGCACTCGCGGGCGCAGTTGCCGGATGACGCGTGCGACCTTCAGCCGATTCTCGTAGGTGTTCTCGACGCGGCCGTCGGGAATGTCGAGCGCCTGCCGCCAGCCGACCTTTAGAATGCGAGCGGCTTCGTCCGCTTCACGCGCACGGTCTTCCATAGTGCCTCGCGTGCCCATCTCGCCCCGCGTCAGGTCGAGCACGGCGGTGCGATAACCACGTTCGGCCATCTTCAGCAGCGTGCCGCCGCAGGTCTGCTCGATGTCGTCGCGATGCGCGGCGAGCGCCAGGATGTCGGCAGAGAAGCTCTCGTTCGTCGTCACTAGAGCCTCATCGCCACCGTGACGCCGTCGCGCAGCGGGATGATCGTCGTGTACCAGTCGGCCGAGGAATACATCAGCCGGTTGAATTCCACCACGCCTTCGGTTGTCTTATCGGGCGCCGGCTTCGGCAAGTCGGGATTTCCGGCCGCGTAGGCCACACGACCACTCCATAGCGTGTTGTCGGTGAGGAAGAGTCCACCTTTGCGCACACGCGCGGCGGCCATTTTGAAGACACGCGGGTAGTCGTGCTTGTCGACATCGCAGAAGAGAATGTCGAACTGCTCCTTGCGTTCGGAGAGCAGCTCAAGGGCATCGCCGGTGTGAACCTCGATGCGATCGGTGACGCCGGCCTGTTCGAAGTAGCCGCGCGCTTCCTCGGCGTTTTTGCGACTGCCGTCCGTGTAGTGGACCTTGCCATCAGCGCCGACGGCTTCGGCCCACCAAATGGTCGAATAGCCGATGGCCGAACCCATCTCGAAGACGGTCTTTGCGTTGATGAGTTTCGCGTATTGATAGAAAAGTCGAGCAACCGCCGGCCCGACGATGGGGATATCGCGCTGCGTGGCCTGGCGCTCCATCTCCTGAAGAACAGCAGAGCGCGGCGGCAGCATGGCGTAGAGATAATTTTCGACGTGGGAATCCGTGAAACTCGTCATAGGCGTCAGTACTAAAAAACAGCAAGTTTACTTGTAACTGCTCGAGTCAGAAGATTGTCCTCACGAGCGAAGCGAGGAATCTTCCTTCCTTTCGTGAGACGAAAAAGCAGATCCCTCGGCCGCCTCGTGATGACAATCTTCCACTACAGACAGCGATCCTTCGCAGCAAGCATTCTAAGCTGCTTATAGCGTCTGGCCCGGCTTCATCTCCAGCACTTCCGGTCCGTCGGGGCCGAGCAGCTTTTTCAAGTCTGCGGGACGTCCGGTCAACTGCGGGAACGTTCCGAAGTGCATCGGGATGACCGTCTTCGGCTTCAGCAGATTGCAGGCATACGCCGCCTGGCGCGGGTCCATGGTGAAGTGGTCGCCGATCGGCAACAGGCAAATCTCGGGCGCGTAAAGATCATGAATGATTTGCATGTCGCCAAACGCCGCCGTATCCCCCGCATGGTAGAGCTTCACTCCGCCCGGTAGCTCCAGCACGTAGCCGCAGGCTTCGCCGCCATAAACAATGCTGCCGTCGTCGTCTTGAATGCCGCAGGAGTGCACCGCATGCACCATGGTGATCTTGATCCCGGCGACCGTCTGCGTGCCGCCCTTGTTCATAGGCGCGATCTGCTGCGCGCCCTTCTTCTGGATCCAGGTGCACAGTTCGAAGATGCCGACAACAACAGGGTTGTGCTGTTTGGCGATCTTCACCGCGTCGGCGATGTGGTCGAAGTGGCCGTGGGTGCAGATTAGAGCATCGCATTTTTTCGGCTCTCTCTCACCATCCGGACACAGCGGGTTGCCGAGCCAGGGATCGACATACACCGTCGCGCCATCTTTGGTTTGAATGCGGAACGTCGCATGGCCGAGCCACGTCAGGCGGTTTCCTTGCAGGTCCATTGCTTCCCTCGTTGCTGAAGTTACAGAGTTAGAGTAGAGGAAAGATCACTGGGTTTCCGACGAGCGCCAGCCCTTGTAACCGCCGGCCAGCGAGATCACGTTGCGAAAGCCCATCTTCTTCAGGTTCAGTGCGGCCAGCGCCGAACGACTGCCTCCGCCGCAATAGAGTACGAGCTTGCGATCCTTGTCCGTGGTGATCTGGTCGATGTTGACCTCCAGAATGCCCCGCGGCATCTCCACTGCGCCCGGGATGGTGCCCTGGGCCTGCTCGTCGCGTTCGCGCACGTCAATGAGCGTGAAGTCGTCGCCCCGGAGTTGCATGCGTTTCAGCTCGTTGGCATCGATCTCGCCGATCTGTGACTTGGCTTCGTCCACCAGTTGCTTGAATTCCGGCAAAGGCATACGTACACCTCCCTGGCAGGCAGAATTCTATTGTGCCGCCAAGCTGGGCTGCAACTTGCGGGTCCGGACTGAGCTGCGAGATTCCTGCAAATCGACTGGTATCATGGCAGCAGAACCGCGATGTCATCCGTCACTCAACAGCCGCTTGTTTCCTCCACGCTCGACTCCTATCTGCTGGAGGTCGCCGACGCGGTCAACACCACGCTCGACCTCAACACGCTGCTGCAGCGCGTGGCCGAGATGCTGAAGCGGTTCATCGATTACGAGATTTTTGCCATCCTGTTGTTGAACGAAAAGACGCAAGAGCTGCGCATCCGCTTCCAGGTGGGGCATCCGCCCGAGGTTGCCGAACGCATTCGCATCAAAGTGGGCCAGGGAGTCACCGGACAGGCCGTACAGCGGCGCGAAGCCGTGCTGGTGAACGACGTTGCCGCAGAAGAAAACTTCATCAACTCCGCCCCCGGTGTGCGTTCCGAGCTGGCCGTGCCGCTGATCGCCAAAAACAAAGTCATCGGCGTGATCGACGTCGAAGCCGACCAGCCGGGCGCCTTCACCGAAGAGCACAAGCGGCTGCTGACCCTGTTTGCCTCACGCATCGCGGTTGGCATCGAAAACGCGCGGCTCTACACCCGCGTCGCGCGACAGGCGCGACAGCTTACGCTGCTCACCGAAATCAGCCGCGAGCTCACCTCGATCCTCAATGTCGATCAGCTGCTGAAGCGCATTGCCGATCTGCTGACCCGCATCATCGATTACCAGATGTTCTCCATCCTGCTGCTCGACGCCAGCGGCAGCACCTTGCAGCATCGCTTTTCGCTGCGCTTCAAAGAGAACGTGCAGCTCAAGCACGACATCCCGCTAGGCCGCGGTCTGGTCGGTTACGCTGCACAGCACGGCGTAGCGGTGCTCGTGCCCGATGTCAGCAAGGACCCGCGCTACATCGAGGCGAATCCAGAGACGCGCTCCGAGCTGTGCATTCCGCTGATCTACAAAGACAAAGTCATCGGCGTGCTCGATATCGAGCACACGCGGCGCAATTATTTCAACGAAGATCATGTGCGCATTATGACCACCATGGCGGCGCAGATGGCCATCGCCATCGAGAACGCCACGCTCTACGAGCGTATCGCGCGCCAGGAGAAACGGCTGGAGCAGGACCTGGCGCTGGCGCGCGAGCTGCAGTTCCGCTTGTTGCCGCAGAAGCTGCCGGTGTTCAAGAACGCCGAGGTGGCGTCGCGCTTCGTTCCTGCGCGGCAGATCGGCGGCGACCTTTACGACTTCCTGAAGTACAGCGGGCAAGGCGTGACTGGGATCGCCGTGGGCGACGTCAGCGGCAAAGGTGCGCCGGCGGCAATCTATGCGGCGCTGGTCAGCGGCATCGCGCGCTCGCATGCGCTCGAGGAGCCCAGTGCGGCGCACATGCTGGAGGCGATCAACCTCTCGCTTTCCGAGCGGCCCATCGACGGCCAGTATGTCTCGATGATCTATGCCGTGTGGGACGATTCGCAGCAACTGCTGCAGCTCGCCAACTCCGGCTTGCCGCGACCGATTTATTGCCACGATGGCAAGGTCGAAGAGATTCAGGCGACGGGCCTGCCGATCGGGCTGTTCCCCAACGCCACCTACGATGAGCTGACGGTGCGCGCGCGACGCAGCGATGTGTTCCTGTTCTTAAGCGACGGCATTCTGGATGCGACCAGTTCGAAAGGCGACATGTTCGGTCGCCATCGCCTGGAACAGATCGCGAAGGACAACGCGAATCGCACTGCGGAGGAGTTGGTGGATGCGATCTTCACCGCCGTGTCCGATCACGCCGAAGGTGTCGAGGCATTCGACGATCAGACGATTGTGGCGCTGAAGGTGAAAGGGCCTACGGGGAAGAAGTGAAGAAAGCTCGAAGCTCCTGGCTCTTGGCTCCAGCACGTGGCTTTTGGATAGAGCTGGCCTTCAGGCCAGCGTCTTAGCCATTATTTCTTGATGAGTCGGCTGTAGCCGACGACACAGGTCGCGGGATCGCGCTGAAATTGTCATTCGACTCATGCCACAGACAAAACCCCCAACTCCTGCGGACAATCGACGATTTGAGCGGCCTCCAGCGTTCACGTACGTTGGCCACAAATTACTGCTCGGCGAACGCAGCCGCGAACTGCGCGCAGAAACGGTCCCAGTCGCGCGGCTGGCAAAACGCTTTGGAACGCCGCTCTACGTTTATTCGGCGGCGGCGATTCGCGAGCGCTACCGCAGCTTCGACGAGGCGTTTGCCGGCGTCCCGCATACTGTCTGCTACTCGGTCAAAGCCAATTCAAACCTGTCGATCCTGCGCCTGTTGGCATCGCTCGGTTCAGCGTTCGACATTGTTTCCGGTGGCGAGCTGCAGCGTGTCGTCGCCGTCGACAAGAGGGCCGCGGCCAGCGTCGTCTTCTCCGGAGTGGGCAAGCAGGCCGATGAGATCGACCGGGCGCTGCGCGCCGGGATCCTGCTGTTCAACGTCGAAAGCGCGAGCGAACTGGAGCTGCTCGCGGCACGCGCGGCTCACCTCCGCAAGGGCGCGAATTTCGCATTGCGTGTGAACCCCGACGTCGCCGCCAACACCCATCCCTACATTTCGACCGGGCTGCGCGAGCATAAATTTGGTGTGCCGTGGCACGATGCCGCCGAGCTTTACCGCCGTGGATCGCAGAAGAAGTATTTGCGCGCGCGCGGCGTGAGCGTACACATTGGCTCGCAGATCACTGACGTCGAGGCCTTCAGCGAAGCGATGGAGCGCGTCTCCTCGCTGGTGAAGGCGCTGCGCGCCGGTAAACACGATATTCGCTATGTGGACGCCGGCGGCGGGCTGGGAATCTCCTACGGTGGCGACGCGGAGGCTGACTTTGCAACCCGCGCCCGGAACTACGCGGCGGCGCTGCTGCAGCCGCTGCAGAATCTTGATCTGCACCTGCTGCTGGAGCCTGGCCGCTCCATCATCGCACCGGCGGGGGCCCTGATTACGAGGGTTGTCTATCGCAAGCGGAATGACGGCAAGCAGTTCGTGGTGGTCGATGCCGCGATGAACGACCTCATCCGTCCCTCGCTGTATGGCGCCTATCACGAGATCGTGCCGGTGGTAATTCGCGGCGATCGAGGCGAACGGGAGACGGTCGACGTCGTCGGCCCAGTCTGCGAGAGCGGCGATTTCCTGGCGCGGGACCGCGAAATCAATCGCGTGAACGAGGGCGATCTGCTGGCGATTCTCGATGCGGGCGCGTACGGCATGTCACTCGCCTCGAACTACAACAGCCGTCCGCGCGCGGCCGAGGTGCTGGTCGATGACACGCGCGCGCACCTGATCCGCAAGCGGGAGACGATTGACAACCTGCTGCGCAATGAGCGACTTTAGCGACTGCCTGTCGCATTTCTGCCGTGACTCTCTTGATTCCGCAATTTTGTCGATTGCGTTTGGCGCCGACTTGCCCTATTCTCGCAATCCAGTGGGGAGAGCCCATGCAACCTAACCGATCCGATGCGGCCACTTCGACGGCCATCTGCCTCTGGTGTTATTCCCAATATTTAACATCCACTAGCCGGGCTCGTGACGGACAAACCTTTTGCTGCAAAAAGTGCGAATACGAAGCGCGCTACTGGCTGCAGGAGAGCATAAAGGCCGTCAGCGAATAACCAGGCGCGGCCCGCGCCGCGCCTTTATTGTCCACGCGCCAATTGGCTCATAAATCGCTACACTGCACCTTCCGCCCAGATGTAAGGTCGATTCCTTTGGCTGCCATACGCGCGAAAGGTCGTGCAACTGGAACCCACCCGAGACCTGTCCAGTATCGGCCTAGCGACATCGTGCCGTGACCAAGACTCCCCCTACGGCGGAGCCGACGATGGCAAGAAATAGGCAGTAAACCACCATAATGCCGAGCGAAGGCGCCATCGCGGCTGGTCCGAGCTTCGGCGCACTGCGCATGGATGGTCCTCCAATAATGGTCGAAAGGCCTAATGGTGAAAGTTCGCTACCGCTGTCCCCACTTCAGCTTATTACGCAGCACGTTGAAGAAGGTGCGGTGTACGCGCATGAGTTTGACGGTATGCGCGGCGCGCTGGCAGACCACCCGATCGTGACGCTGCAGCGGCATTCCGACCTGGCCGTCGATGCTGAGGAAGGCTTCCTCCTCGCTCTCGATCCTCACCTCAACCTGCGAGTTGTCGCGCACTACCAGTGGCCTCAGCGTCAGCGCATGCGGACAAACCGGGGTGATGACGAATGACTGCACCGAGGGCATCAGCACCGGTCCGCCGGCCGCCAGCGAGTATGCCGTCGATCCCGTCGGAGTCGCGACAATCACGCCGTCGGCCTTGTAGCTGAAGACCAGGGAGCCGTCGATCAGAAGGTCGAAGTCCGCCAGGCGGGCGATAGCGCTCTTGTTCACCACCACATCGTTGAGCGCAAAATGCCGAGCCACGGCCTGGCCGCCGCGGTAGGCGGTGCAGTCGAGGACGGCGCGCTGCTCAACCGGGCACTGGCCGGCATCGACGGCATCCAACGTGGGATAGATGTCGCTGAGCGGAACCTCGGTAAGAAATCCCAGAGTGCCGAGATTGACGGCAAGGATCGGCACGCCTTCATAGGAGACGGCGCGGGCTGCCGATAACAGTGTGCCGTCCCCGCCCAGCACCAGCACGAAGTCCGGCTTCTTTGCCCCAAGCTGCTCGCGGGGAACAACCTGTTCGCCATTAATGTATTTCGCGGTCTCTTCGTCGAGATAGAGCTTGTAATTGTGTTTACCGAACCAGTCCAGCAGGTCGGGCAAGACGCTGGCCAGCTCGGGCTTGGCAGGCTTGGAGATGATAGCGGCGGATTTCATGATTGGAAAAACGCTCTTCGCCTTTCGCTTTTTGCTCTTCGACCGATCTGCTATCAGAAATCACGGCTCGCCCTAAAAAGAGCGTCTGCAGCACTGCAACCGCGAAAAGCGAAGAGCGAATGGCGAAAAGCGGAAGACCCAGTGTAGCGCGCAGAACCAATCCTCAACCAAATCGCGCGTGCAACAGAAATTCGCGATTGCCTTCGGCGCCGCGGATCGGCGAGTCGATGACCTCGATTGCCGTCCCGCCGAGGAACTGCGCCGTCTCGGTGACTTTTGTAACCGACTTCTGCTGAGCTTCAGGATCACGAACGATTCCGCCCTTGCCGACCTGCTCGCGTCCGACCTCAAATTGCGGCTTCACCAGCACGATCAGCTCCCATTCCGGGGATGATGTACGGACACAATTCACAACCGCCGGTAGCACCAGCGTCGCCGAGATGAACGAAACGTCCATCGCAACCAGGCTGATCGATTGGGCCGGACCACCGCTCCAAAGCTGCTCGGGCGTCAGGTAGCGCGCGTTCGTTTTCTCCAGCAGTCGCACGCGAGGGTCGGCGCGCAGACGCGCATCCATCTGGCCGTAGCCGGTGTCGATGGCGATGACTTGCGCGGCGCCGCCTTGAAGGAGGCAATCCGTAAACCCTCCCGTCGATGCGCCAACGTCAAGACACGTCTTGCCGCGCACGTCGCAGTGCCACTGCTCCAGCGCGGCCGCCAGCTTCAGGCCGCCGCGGCTGACATAGAGAAGATCGTCTCCAAGAACCCGAACCGCAGCGTCATCATTGACGCCGGCGCCCGCTTTCTCCAGCTTCTGCTCGTTCACTAGAACGCGGCCGGCGAGAATCAGCGCCTGCGCGCGTTCGCGCGACGGAACAATTCCGCGTTCTACCAGCAGCTTGTCGAGACGAAGCTTCACCGCAGAAGACTAGCACGCGGGAAACACAAACTTCGCGTTCCCTCTTTGAGCCGTGATCCCGTTATCGCACTCACTCCGGTGCACTGTGCTAGAAAATTCGCATCCCTGCAACTTACGATGTAATCGATCCGCCTTTTCCACAAGCTTATTCACATTTGTGTTGAAAACTGTCACGCGATGTTCACCAAGCGCGGCTCGCAGTGAGTGCAGCGAACAAGGCAGTAGTTCAGTGTGAGACTAAATTTTTCGCCTTAGGGTGGAGCTCGCCTTCAGGCGTGTATATCCAAGCCCAATACAATTCGCGCTTTAGCGCCTGAGGTAAATTTAAACCTCACCTCAGCGGCTGAAGCCGGGCGCTAGCTTCCTATCTCACTCAATTGCACGCCTCAAGGCGTGCTCCACCCAGGATCGCTGGACCAAACTACAAAGTGTCCTCATTACTCGCCGGGCAACTCACATAACCGCGAATTTCGCGTGCGATACAATGACGGATTCTCGGTAAGGAATGGGATGCGAACCAAAAGCAGAAACCCGGTAAAGCGGCTTCGCGAGCGCAAATCCGCGGCAGCGACTGCGGTACCCGCGAAGCCCGCCTCCGCCGGCGGCAACGGCTCGTCTTTGGCGCATTCCGAACGGCTGCGTAAGCTTTACTCTTCCCTTCTGCGCTGCCGGCTGGTTCAGGAGCATGTGCGCAAGCTGGCGGGCGCGAATGCCAGCGCAGCTCGCTACGATCTCGGCATCGGACGCGAGGCGATCCCCGTCGGTGCAATTGCCGATCTTGGTCACGAGGACAGTGTTACTGCCTCGCCCGGTAACCTGGCGGCGCGGGTTGCGCGTGGTGAATCCATCGCTGCGCTGCTGATCGATCGCGCCACTCACCCGCCGGCTACGGCGCTTCCTGAAGACCCCTTCAACCTCGGAACGGGCCTCGCGCTGGCGCACAAGCTCGGGCAGAGGCGTCATGTCGTAGTTGCCATTGGCCGGCACCCCAAACTCCGGCTGGAAGACTGGCATGACGCGTTGAAGTTCGCCGCGGTCCACAAGCTGCCCATCGTGTTTGTGATCGAGAACGGGATCGCAGCCGAAACTCCCGGCGAAGTTGTGGCGCCGCATCTGGAGCCGTTGAGCTTTCTGCTTCGCGATTACGGTTTTCCCGGTGTCCTGGTCGATGGCAACGATGCCGTCGCGGCCTGGCGCGTGGCGCAGGAGTCGATTCACCGCGCCCGCATTGGGTCCGGCCCGACGCTGATCGATTGCCGCACCGATTCGCCTCACGATCCGCTGGCGCACATGGAACACTACCTGAGGAAGCGAAGCCTCTGGGATGGTGGCTGGAGGCGGCAGGTCGAGCGGCGGATCCGTGCCGAGATCGACCAGGCGACCGCTAGCGGTAAGTAATATACCCCCTCGAAATTGCCTTCCTGATTCTTGCGTCTGCGAGTTACACTTGCATCCCGATCAGGAGGCCTTGCGTGCCAAAACTATTGCGCCGGTTTTCGATTGGCTGCGCCCGATGGCTGGCGGTATTGGGGATTCTGGCCTTTCTCGCCGCTTCGATACCCCTGCATGCCCAGGATGACGACGAGTACGACAGTTACAAGCTCCGCATCGACGGGTTCTGGTTCTATTCCAATCCCTCGGGTAACTTTCAGGCCTCGGGTCCAAGCACGCCCATTGACATTAACGCCACCTTTGGATTCAACAGCTATTCGACCTTCGCCGGCCTCATCGACTGGCATTTTACCCACAAGAACCATCTGCTCTTTGCCGTCAGTCCCTTCGAGCAGCAGCGTACGGTGGTACTGAACCGCACCATAACCTTCCAGGGCAAGACCTATAGCGTCGGAACCACGGCCAGCGCCGATCTGAAAGCCAACCTATATGCGCCGGGATATGAGTACGACATCATCCGGCGCAAGCGCGGCCATCTCGGAGTCAGTGTGCAGGTCGATCTGTTCGATGCTCACGCTTCGGTGAGCGCGCAAAATCAAATGGTGAACGGAATGACGTATCCGGCGCAGACCGCCAGCGCATCGCTGCTGGCGCCGATTCCCGTCGCCGGTCCGGATTTCCGCTTCTACCTGACAAATTCCCCGAAACTGTTTGTCGAAGGTAATGTGTACGGAATGTATCTGTTCGGCTATGGCAACTTTCTTTCCACCGTCGCGGACCTGGGCTATTCCATCAACCAGCATCTCAGCATTAACGGCGGATACCAGTTGGGCTCACGGCTGGTGGTGAACAACAACTCCAGCGATCGCATCGGGGTGCATCTGACCCAGCAGGGCGCGCTGGCAGGAATGGAAGTGTCGTTCTGATAAAGCCGCAGGTCCCGCAACTGTCGGCTGCAGACTTTGAAGGTTTCCCGCAAAACCCGCACTCTTCGACTGGATTAGCCTTCTCCCCTCAGAACTTTCGTGTTTGCAGGTTGTAATCCGATTCGAACTGCGCCTCAAGTTGCGTCACCAGCGCCTGGTCTTGAACGATCAGGCCCATCTCGCGGTTGCCGGTAATCGAATCCGGCGAAAGGCTGACGGAGCCCAGGTATGCCGTCTGTCCATCCACCACGGCTGCTCGCGCGTGCATGTAGGGCACGCCGACATTCACCCCGCCATTGACGTGGACACTCGCGCCAGCCCCCGCCAATGCCGTCAGGGACGCGAGCTGCCGTTCCTGAACCTCCATCGATCCACCGGCAACGCGCTCCGGCGAAATAAGCCGAACCCTCACTCCCCGGCTGACCGCGGCTGCCAGCTCACTCTCCAGCGTCGGGTTGCCGAGAAGTTCCGTGTACACGTCCAGGGTTTGCTGCGCGCTCTGGTAGAGTCCCACGAGCCT
>Ga0335073_10002241_pt1 | contig 26374 bp, 22 predicted proteins | sample Lox_Sample_22_FD_207093 | JGI IMG/M metagenome (GOLD analysis project Ga0335073, IMG submission 207093) | Soil microbial communities from Loxahatchee National Wildlife Refuge, Florida, United States - Lox_Sample_2.2 | ecosystem: Environmental > Terrestrial > Soil > Wetlands | place: USA...
CCGGAAAGCAGAACACCCGGAAATCTGGGGGGGGTTCCGAAGTGCAGCTTGACCACCGCAACAGACCGGGCACATCATCAGCTAGCAGCCACTGATCCGGCCCGCCGGCCGGTCCCATGTCACCGGCGAACCGGCGGTCCCTACTCGCTGGCGGACGACACAGGAACCTAGTCTTCCCTCATACGCCCGGCGCAGGAACAGGAACCACCTCAGGGCGCGATGTGGTGGCTGGCATGTGACCGCTAGGAGTGCAGCGCCTGACCGAGGAACCATGGGATTTCGTGCTAGATGGCAAGCCTGGCAACGGCATCGGCTGCTCGCGTCCCGCCCTAGTGGAAGCCACGCCGGGTCCGGGGAAGACGGACTGTGTGATCGGGCGGTGTCCGACTGCGGCGATCAGGTGCCCGGCTCCTAGCGCTCTTCTCGCCTATATGTCGCAGGACATTTAGGCGGCAAGTCAAAAAAGAAAGGACAGATCTAAGAAGAACCAACAGAGGAGGGGTGCAGGTTCCCATCAGACTTGTCACTCGGCGTGGCGCTGACCTCGGCCGATGCGCGCCTTCTCATTGAGATGTCACCGGCTCATTCTCATTAGCGTGTCACTTTTTCGGACCTCGAGTCAGGGCCTCAGCTCGCAACACCAGGGACTTTAGGTGTTTGGGGTTAGCCGCGGTGGTGGGATTGAGGCCATCGAGCAGGACGAGATGGGCGCGACCGTACAACGTGGACAGGATCGACGTGGACGCGGGACTCGCGTTCGCTCGCGGCTTCGCGGCCGCAAGGCGTAGCTCGGGTCCCCGCCGCGGCCGACCTGATCGCTCTTGACGATGCGCTATCAAAGTGATATCAGTTTCGTGTGATGCCGGTTTTGCCGGCGCAGCGGCTCGAAGGAGACAGCCCGATGGAGATGCCAGCCGAGAACGTCGGTCCGGCCCAATCCATGATCGTTACGACCACAGAGAACATCCCCGGGACCACCGTGGCCAGGACGTTCGGCCAGGTGTTCGGCATAACCGTGCGGTCCCGCAGCCTCGGCGGCAACATTGCCGCCGGCCTCAAGACCATCGTCGGCGGCGAGATTCGCTCGTATACCAAGCTCAGCGAGGATTCGCGGCGGCAGGCGCTCGACCGGATGGTGCAGAATGCCGCAGCCATGGGGGCCAACGCCGTGACCATGATGCGCTTCGACTCCAGCGAGATGGGCCGGACGATGACCGAGATCGTGGCTTACGGAACTGCTCGGGTGCTTGAGTGGACCGAAGCCCCGCCGACCGGCCAGCAGGGTTGAGCGAGGCGCGCCATGCATGTCCTGGAATGGGTCATCCTCGCGATCGTCGTCGTGGGTATAGTCGTCGCGCTCTTCGGCTGGGACCGTTACCGCGGCGGCCGCAAGTCGACTGGCGGGACGAGCGCCGCCCGGCCGACAGATGAGGTGTTCGTCGACCCGGAGTCGGGCAAGCGGTTGCGCGTCTGGTACGACCCAACGACAGGCCAGCGCGAGTACCGCGCCGAGTAGCTCTGCCTGTGGCACGGGAGTCCCGATAAGCCGAGGCCCGAGTGCCCGGTCCATCGGGAAGGTCGGCGCTGGCCGTTAAGGTCTTCTACGCCTGGACAACCGAGTACCCGCGCTCGTAGGAGTCAGTTCGCCTGGACGCGCCTGGCGCTGAGTTCTTCGAGCGGATTGGGTGGCGGCGGGCGGCGGTGAACGATTCCTCGTCCGCGGTGACGGGGACATTGTCCTTGCGGCGCAGGGCGCGGGCTGCCATGGCCTCATGCACGCGCGATGTCTCGTCAGTGTCCCGGCACTCGTCTCACTGTCTGTCATCTTCTTCAAGGAATGCCAGATGACAGCTGGTGCGGAAGGCTTCCAGGAAGGCCCGGGCGTCATGGGAGTCGTCGCGGATGGCTACCGAGGTGGTGATGGTGATCTTCGGGGCCACGATCCGGCGGAACGCCACACCGCGCGGGGCGGTGCGGGTCAGTGTCCGGGCCTTGGCGGGATAGAAGACAGTCCAGGATGGCGGACCGGACCCGATGAGCGCGAGCATGTCATCGTCGGTTCCTCCTGGGAGGCAGCGCAAGCTCACGCCGGAGCGCTGGCTGGCGCGGTCGATCGCCGCCGCGAGGACGGGGTTGTCGTCGCGGGAGGGGAGCCGTGCGGGAAGGGTGACCAGTTCTGTGAGCCTCACGGTGCGACGTGCGGACGTGGTGAGCGCGGCTGGCAGCGCGGCGACTAGCGGCTCGGTGACGATTTCGTGAAGCGACAGACCGCCGGGCAACATGGCGACTGCTCCGCGCACGACTGCGGCGCCGATCCGGCCGGCTGCGAGTTCCCGGAGGCGCTCGGGCTCGGTCATCCTGATCAGCTCGATGCTGAGTTCCGGGTGCGTGCCGGACAGTTCGTTCAGGACGGTGCCGAGCAGGCCGCCGAGTCCTGACCCTGTTCCCACGCGCAGGTTGCGGTCGCCAGCTCGTGCCTGCCGGGCCGCGCCGGCGGCCCGCTCGGCTGCGGCGATGATCTCGCGGGCGGGATCCAGGAAGGCGGAACCTGCGGTGGTGAGCGACACGTTGCGAGTGTTGCGGTCCAAAAGCCGGACGCCGAGCTCGCGCTCCAGGCGGCTGATCTGCTGGCTGACAGCGGGCTGCACGACGTGCAGCTGCTCGGCCGCGCGGCCGAAGTGCCGCGATTCCGCGACGGCGAGGAAGTAACGTACTTGCCGGAGTTCCATGGACGCGGCCCCTGTAAGGGATCAATAACCAATCGTGATCAGTCTACGGGGAGACTGCTCATTGATCACCCGGCACCGGTTCCAGAGACTGTCCGCATGGCATACGCGCAGCTCGACGGGATCTGTCTCTACTACGAGACGGCCGGGGCGGGGCGACCCGTGGTCCTGGTCAACAGCATGGGCACGACCCTGCGGACCTGGGACCGCGTCATCGCCGACCTGGCCGCCGACCACTACGTGGTCGCCTACGACTGGCGCGGCTGCGGGCGCAGCGAGCGGACATGGCAGGGCAACACGATCACGCAGAACGCCGCCGACCTGGTGCACCTGATCGCTTATCTCAGCCTCGACCGCCCGGTCCTGGCCGGAGTCTCGGTCGGCGCCCTGTTCGCGTGCCACGCCGCGCGCTGTGCCGGCGGGAAGGTGAGCGGTGTCGTGGTCATCGACGGCCCAGGACATGGCGGCACGCTGGTGGCTGGCGCACTCCGCTTGCACAGGGAGGCGCTCGCGGTGGACCGGGCCGCCACCGCCGCTAGGTCGGTCGCGAACTGGTACAGCGAGCAGGCCAGCCACGAACTGCGCGCCTGGACCGCCCGCCAGGTCCTCGACGCGTCTCCGCACATCGACGCCCTCTACGACGAGCAGACGCGCTACGACCCCCGCTCCTGGCTGCCGGATCTCACGGTCCCGGTCTGCTACGTACACGGCACGCTCGACAAGGCGGTCCCGATCAGCATCGCGCGGGAACTCGCCGCGCTGACCCCCGGCAGCACCCTGATTCCGGTCGAGGGCGTCGGCCACATGACCCACCAGGAAGCCCCCGCCGAAGTCGCGGCGGCGATCCGGTCCCTTGCGGCGCGGGACGTCAGCGTGGCTGGGCCTGCCGCTGGCGGAGCCGGTGGTTGGTGACGTTGACCTGGTTCGCGCACCGCTCGCCGCGAGGGTTCGTACTTGTTGCCGTCAGCACGGCGATGCATGCCAGCGCCAGCATCTTGACGCCTCCTGGTAAACGGACAACGGCGTGGCTCTGGTCGGCAGGCGCGAGCGAGAAGGTACCCGCTCTGGGACGTCGGCGCAGATCACCCCGATAGGCACCGTCGCCGGCGGCACTTGCTCGTGCCTCGGCCTGTATGAGGCGGTGAAAGTGTCCAGCAGCGCCTGGAGCCGGGCGAGCCGGAAGGCTGTCGGGTCTGAACGGCCAAGCTCTTGTGTCAGCAGATTTACTTACATATATAACACTTTGAACACTTTCCTACTTGAGCCAAACCCTCTTCTCACTGCAATGTCACTAGTGACAAGTAAAGGAAATTCAAATGAGAAAGTGACAGGTCTAATGAGAAGCTACAGCCGCCGCCGCGACGCCGCTGCGTGCCCACGGGCGGGTGAAGCCGACCGGATCCCGGTATTGGTACGGAGCGATCCTGATCGGATAGCCGGTGGCATAGGCCTCGATCATGAGCCCGCCGCCGATTACCAGGCCGACGTGACCAGGCGAGCTCTGCGTACCGTCGGCGCCGGCGAAGAACACCAGGTCGCCCGGCTGTACCTGGCTGGGCTTCACTCGTGGTCCCCAGGCCCATTGCCGCTGCGAAGTACGAGGGATGTCGATGCCCGCGGCGCGGTAGGCCATCATGACCAGTCCCGAGCAGTCAAACGCATCCGGCCCGGTGCCGCCCCACAGGTACGGCTTGCCCAGCTGCTCTCGGGCGTAGGCGATTGCAGCAGCAACCGCATCGTTGGGCACCCGGGCTGATCGCGGCAGGCACTCCTGCGCGCTGGCAAGCGTCACCGGGCTGACCGCGTAGCCACCTTGGGCATAGACGCCGGCCCAGTAAAGAACCGCCTGAACATAGGACTCGAGGTGGTTGTAAGCGAAGATGGCCTGCTCGATGTTGCTGAGCACGCCGTGCGCGAGCAGGTACTTGGCCGCGCCCGCGATCGCATCGGCAGGCTCGTAGACGCTGGCGATGCCGTCGCCATTTGCGTCCGTCGCGACGCCGTTCACCTTCTCGCTAGCCGGATGCACTGGGGCTCCGCCCCACTGGTTGCCCGCGGCGCCGCCGATCCCGATCTGCATCGGCCCGGCCGCCCCGAAGGCGTTCGCCCCGCTGTGCACGCCCGGCAAGGCGGACTGGCCGTCGTCACTCTCGACCTTGCCGATGCCAGCCAGGATCGTCCACGGCACGCCATACTCCTTGCCGATCGATCGAAACAAGGCCAGATAGCTGACTGGAATCGAGTCGCGCGCTGACTGTCTGGCAACTGGCTGAACCGATGGACCAGTCCCGCTACCGGATGTGCATGACGTCCCCGCCGCGGCGACCAGGCCACCGCTGGCGAACATGATCACCGGTGCCGCTAGCACTGCCATCAGCATCAGACCCCCCGCGCACACGATCGCGATGATCAAGCCGCGGCGACCGATGCCGCGGCCGGACCCGCCGATCACGAGTTGCCTACGCTCGCCAGCTCGACGCCGGTGACCTGCCAGCTGCTGCCGCTGCCCGTCAGCGTGACGGAGTATCTGGTGCTGGTATCGCTGGTACCGGTCGTGGCAGTGATCTGCTGTCCGATCTGCACCAGGAACGTCAAGCTGGTCGGGCCGAACGCGCTGATCGCATCGATCGTTGCCACGCCCACCGCGACTTGCTTGCTGCCCGTCCTGGCAGCCGCGACACCCGGCGCCGCGTACGCAGCCTCGATCTGACCCAGTAGCGACCGGGAGGTGAGCGGCTGCAGCGAGGCTGCGTAAGCACTGGCGCTTCGCGCGTAGGAGTAGGTGCCGTACGCAGTGCAGAAGCGGGTCGCGATGGCAGCAGCCGCTGCAAGGCCGGACGCGGTAAACGGCAGCCACTGATAGATATCGGGCTGGCCGGCTGTCGGCGGCGCCGCGCTTGCCTGCACCGGCGGGACCGACGAACGCGGCGAGGCCGCAGCACCAGGCTGATGGCTCCGCTGGGCCTGGCGATGCGCCAGGGGTCCGAGCAGGTAGGCGCCGAGCGCTACCAGCACGCACACGATTATCGCGAACGTGACTCGGCGCCAGACCGGGCTGCTATCCATAGGCAGCTACTTCCGACGCACCGGTCGCAGCCAGAACGGGGCCGGCCGGCCGGGGCTGGCTTCGGGGCCGGCGAGCGGTCCGCTCCCCTGCGGGCGGGCGGTCCCGGATTGATCGCGCGACCGCTGGCGCCCAGGCCACTCACGGTCAGGCGCCTCGCCGCCTGTTGGCTGACCTCGTGACGGCTCGCGCTGCGGAGGCTGGCGCCGCGGCCGCGGCCGCTCAGGCGCCTGGCTCCGTGACGACTGACGCTCGGGCCGCGGACGCTCAGGGGCCTGACCCTCGGCTGGCTGGCCCCGTGATGGATGACGTTGCGACGGCTGACGCTGCCACGGCACGCGCTGCGGAGGCTGGCGCTGCGGAGGCTGGCGCTTGGGAGGCTGCCGCGGTGCAGGCTGCCGCGGTGCCGGCTGCCGCGGTGCAGGCTGGCGGGGCGGCGTCGCTGTGGCCGGCCGGGCCGCTGGCGCCGCGGACCGCCCGAGCGGCCAGGCTCCAGGCGCTGGAGGCGAAACCGTGCCGTTGCGAGGCGGCAGGTTGAGCGGAGGCGGCTCGGCTGCGCCGCTAGCCACCCCGGCAGCTCCGCTAGCCACCCCGGCAGCTCCGCCGGCCACGCCGCTAGCGCTACCAGCAGTAGTGCCGTTCCCTCCCGAAATGGCACGCCCTCTTGCCGCCAGCGCCATCCGGCCCCCGGTGCTATCAACGCCGGCACCACTGCCTGCGCCGACACCGGCAGCCACCGCTGTTCCGTCCGCGGGGCCGTTGCCGTCCGGATCCGAACCCTGGCCGACTTCGCCGGCCTGCACCCCGGCTGCCACTGCGGCTCCCACCCCGCCTGACGCTGCCGCCATCGCCAGGTTCGCGGCCTGGCGCGGATTACGCCGCGCCCAGCGACCGGCCCGGTAGGCCGCGAACCCCGGAACCGCTGCCGCCGCAAGGGCGCTGGTGCCCGCACGCGCGGCGGCTCCAGCCCTGGCCAGGTCCGCCTCGGCGCGTTCCTGCGAGCCAATCACGCCGTAGCCGACAGCCGAGAACAGGTGCTGGAACGGCTTGCGGTAGATGAACGCTGCGACGGTAACCAGCGCGATCATGAGGATCTTGAGCGCCCACGGGAGTACCGCGTCGCTCGTCCCCATGATCAGCGCGTAGCAGTAGAGCAGGAGGCTTAGCACGAGCGCCACCGCTGCCTGCTTCAGCAGCACGCCAATCAGCATCTCGACCCAGCGCAATGCCACCACCCTGCCGAAGCCGGGATGCGTCCCGATCAGCAGGAAAAACGGCCCGACGATCAGCAGCAGCAGGAAGCTCAGCTTGAGCAGGATCAGCGTCACCGAGATCAGTAGCACGAGCACGCCAGCTACCACCGCGGCGAACAGGGCCGCGAATCCAACCTCGAGCCGGGTCGTCCACTCGTTGCCCTGGAACAGCGAATAGACCGACGGGTCGTTGGCCTGGAGGCTGCTAGCGATGCCTGCGTACGCAGACTGCTTCGCCTGGATGAGCGCGTTGCTGGGCTTCTCGTTGACCGCGATGGCCTGCGCCCACAGCAGTGACCGCCCGTAGGTGTTGACCGGGGTTGGCTTGCCGCCTCCGGTGCTGTAGACGGAGGTTCCGAACTCGCCCACAAGCCACGGCTTGCAGACCAGTACCGTCCACAGCTCGTCGGCGTTCTGGTCGACAACCGTGTTGCCTGAGGTATAGCTGTAGGTGGACGGCTGAACCTGAGGATCGCCCTTCTGGACCGGAACGCAGCTGCTTGAACCCGGGCTTGGCAACTTGGCAAACGCGACATTAAGTGCCTGCGAGATCCCGTTGGACAACCCGGCGCCGATATCGGTGACATCAGCGGGCTTGCCGATCAGGAACAGGGCTGCCGCGCAGGCCGCGATCATCCAAATCGTTCCCTCGATGGTTCTTGTCCCGCGCTTGCGGATCAGCCCCTGCCAGGCCAGCCAGATGGCGGCGAGAATGACCACGACCGCGAGGTACGGGAAGTAGATCGCGTTACCCAGGCTCGTGATCAGCTTGTCGGTCACCCCCTGCAGCCAGCTGACGATGCCAGGGCCCGCCGCCGCCTGGTACACGGTAATCGTGACCCGGTCGATCGATTTCGCCGCGTCGAACACCATTCCCGCGACGTTGTTGCCGATCAGCGACGTCATGTCCGAGCACTGCAGGTTGGTGGCCGCCCAGAAATCGCCAGCCACGCCATACTCGTCATAGAGCGTGGCCGGCTGCTTGCCGGCGGACGGTGGCGCGACCATCGCATCGATCCCGCCATTGGCCGGCTCCGGGGTCGGCAGCGACGGCTGGCAGATGTTGTTCAGCTCGCCGGTCAATCCGGAACTGCCAAGCGCGCAGAAGCCCAGTAGCCCGCCGATGTCACCGATGCCGGGCACCGAGCACAGTCCGCCGCTGGTGGCGGTGACCTTCGCAGACGTGACATCGGCGACCGTGGTCGCGCTGGCCGGTCCGGAAGCGGACGCCGCCCGGCTGCTATGCGCAGCAGGCGCAGCAGGCGCAGCAGGCGCAGCAGGCGCACTGGACGCCCGACTCGCCTGCGGGACTGCAACGGCAGCCGCCAGCGCGACCATGGCAATGGCCACATAGCGCGGAAGGCGGAATCTGCGCATCCGGGAGGCTCCTGAGGGTTTCGCCGCCGGTGACGGACGTTGGGTCAGCCGGCCGGCACGTCGCCTGGCCGGGCTCGGGTGGGGTTGGTGTCGAGTGACTTCCGCAGGTCATCGGAGATGAGGTCAACGCTGATCCGGCCGGCCCGGCCGTCCAGGTCGCGGAAGATGCATTCGCCGTTGCCGAGAGCGCGCAGCGCTGCCTTGTGCTCAGCCGACTGCTCGAGGCCGAGCAGCGCGAGCACGTTGGCAACCTCGGTCTGCTCGGAGGAACGGAACGCGAAGACGCTCGAGATGCAGTTCGTGACCTGCTCGTTGAGAAGGTCGCCGGCATTCTGCGACACCATGATGAGCGCGGTGTTCCTGGAGCGGCCCATCCGGGAGACCTCAGGGATGAGCTTGGCCCCTTGCGGCGTCGAGGTGATTGCCCACGCTTCGTCAAGGAAGATGGCCTTCGGAAGCCGCCGGTCCATGCCGTTCAGCAGGCGCCGGGCGAACTGCGAGACCAGATAAAGCAACGCCACCGACAGCCGCTGGTCGTAGGAGTAATCGTCCCGCCCTACCCCGCTGTCTGGCAGGGTGAGCCCGGCAAGGGTGAACACGGTCGTCCAGCCCGCCGCATCGATCCGCTCCCCGCCCGATGGTGCGAAGCACAGCCGGGCCAGCCGCATCTCCGACATGGACCGGAGCACGGCGCCGAGGTTGACCGACGCCGGATCACCAGATTTCTCCAGGTGCGTGACAACCTTGCCGAGGCTTGGCTCCTCCTCCCCCGCCGCCACCGCCGCGACTGCCTGGATCATCGCGCTTTCCCGCTCCTCGCTCATGCGAGGCAGCAGCAGCCGGAGCGTCTCGGTCGCCATGGTCCGCCGTTCGGCCAGGTCGTCGCCGAACGAGAACGGGTCGAGCAGGCCGGGGGCGGCGGTGCCGAGCGGCACGACCCTCGCATTCCGCCCGCGCTGGGTCAGCCACCCTGCCAGCGACTCGGCGTCGCCCTTGGGGTCGATCACGGCGACGGTCACGCCGCGCAGCGCGAGCTGCAGCATCATCAGCAGCGCGAGTGTCGTCTTGCCTCCGCCCGGCTCGCCGGTGACGGCGACCGCGGTCGGGCGGTTCCTGGCCGCGGCGACCAGCGGGTCGAAATGCACGACCGCTCGCGCACGGCCTAGAGTCTCGCCGATGTAGGGACCCACCCAGCCCGCGTCCGGCGTGACCCGGTCGCCAAGATCGACAGTCGCGGTCGGCATCCCGCCCGCGACTGTGTACAGCGGCTGGCGCTGCAGGTAGGAGTTAAGCCTGACGCGGTCGCCCGGCAGCGACTCGCAGAGCAGGGAGAACTGGTCGCCGGTTGAGTTGACCACGTCGATGCCGATGTCGCGGTAGTGCTCGATGACCGCGTCGGCGCGGCGCACGCACATGTCGCGGTCCGGCGCGGTCACCATCAGCCGGTGCCAGCCGTACACGAACGGCAGCCGTTCCTTGGTGATGCCGTGCTCCAGCATCCGGGCTGCCTCGATCTGCTCTGCCAGCGCAATCGGCAGGTCGGCGCCTGCCTCCCTGATGTGGGCGTCCATGTCCCTTGCGTGCGCGAGGCGCCGGCTGACGTCCTTACTTGCCTTGGCTGGGGCGATCAGCTTCATCCGCGACGAGGATTCAACCGGGAACGGCAGGGCATCGGCGTAATGCAGCCAGGGTTCTCCGTCTGGGAAGTACATGACATCGGGAAACCGCGCAAACGAGAGGAACGCGCACCAGGATTCGCCGGTCGGCTGGGACAGCCGCAGCACCGAGCGGCCGTTGTCGACCTGGCCTTCCAGCAAGGACTCGATTTCGCCCGCACCCCAGGTGCGCCGGCGGGCAGCCGACGGACGCGGCTCGGCCACCGTCCCAGCCAGCGCATGGCGGAACAGCCAGGCCACTTCGTCGGAGCTGGCATGGGCCGCGGCCAAGGCACTCGCTGAGAGCGCGCGACCGAGCCGTTCGGCCTGGTCTGTCCAGCGCGCGATCTCGGCGGCTGGCACTGCCTCGTCGATCAGCCCGAGCGCCTGCTCCGCTACCCGGTACGAGCTGGTGAACTGGCCCAGCAGACCGCCGGCGAGCTGCGCCCGCATACCGCGCTGGCCGAGGCGCACGCCCAGGTAGACCTCCTTGGTCCAGAAGTCCTTGGCCCAGACGTGCCGGTACATCTCTTCGAGATAGCCGAGCCAGCCGCTACCGCCATCGGATGTGGCGTCCAGCCTGGTCGCCCATTCGGCGGCGGGATAAGGCCGCTGCGCTATCCGGAGGTGCACCTCGGCGTCGGCCATCCGGATCGCAGCCAGTGCCACCGTGATGCCGGTAGCAAGTGCCTCCCGCTCAACCGGGCTAGTGAACTCGTAGGAGGTTGTCGGCACCCGGTAATAGGCCCACGCGTGCACGTCGGTCAGTACGATCCGGTCGTCGAAGTACCGAACTGAAAGCCGGGTACGCCCGGCGGTGCGAGCGCTCACTCGTCCGCGCTCCGGCCGGCCAATCCAGCGACCAGCACGCCGGCCAGCGCGGTGTAAGCCTGAACAGTGTTCGCCGACAATGGCGACGCGCCGGGCGCGCCTTCGCCGCTGGGGCGTCCGCTGCTGGGCCTTGTGCTGCTGAGACGGCTGTCCCAGGGCACCCGGACGATCGCCCGGCATCGCCCGGTCGCTACGGCGGCCGCTTTCTCCGCGTGCACAGTGGTCTGTTCACTGACGCCGTTCAGCACCGTGACGGCGGTTCGCCCAAGGTCGGCATGTCCGTGAACCTCAAGCCATTCCAGCGTCATCGCCAGCGCACTGCCCGCTTCCGGGCTGGCAGGAGCGACGAGTATCAGCTGGTCTGCGGCCTCCAGTGCCGTGGGCACCTGCGCGGCCGCCGGATCTGCCAGAGTCAGCGGGTAACGGGCGACAACAGCGGCCATCAGCTGGCCGGCGTGGCGCGGCTCATTCGCCTTGCCGTCGGCAGTTACTACCTGCAACCGCCGTTCCCTGCTAGAAACTGGGCTGTCTGAATCGGAGACCGTACCGGTGACACCGGCCCGGCCCGGAAACAGACGCGGAATGCGGCGCGCCATGTCAGTCAGCGAGCCCTGACCTGGGTTGAGGTCGAGCACGGCGACCGGCTCGCCGCGCAGGGTGGCCAGCAGCTGGCCGGTCAGCAAGGTTGTGACCGTCTGGCCGGCGCCCGCGGTGCAACCGAGCACGACGATGCGGGCCGGGCTAGTGAGCGCGAGCCGCGCCCTTGCCTCATCACGCTGAACCTGGTCGGGCTTACCGGGCCGATGGCCGCCTGGTACCACGACGACTCGATCACGCCAGCCGCTTCCGGGAGCGCCTGCCGAGCTGCGCAGGGCGCGCTCGACGACGCGCAGTGGCTTCCCGGTTCCGATGTCTGTTCGCACCGTGACCGCCGGGCGTTCGGCAGCGCTCCCGGCCCTTGATGTGCCTGGCTGACCTTCGCGTAGCGGGCGACCTGGCGCGCTGGTGGCGCGCACGGGCCGTCCGGCGGCTTCGGCTGAGGCTGCAGGCGTCTCAGGTTGAGGCGGAGTCCGCGGCGCGGGCGCAGGTGCCCGCGACTCCCGCTGCGTTGCGCGCGCTCGCAACTGTCGCTGCGCCGCCGCGGGAGCCTCTGCTCCCGCCGCTGCAGGGATCTCTGTTGTCGCGGCGGCCTCTGTTCTCGCGGCGGCCTCTGTTGCCGCGGGCGCCCATGCGGTCTCGGCCTGCCCAGTTCGACCCGGCGAACCTAGCGCTGGGCGGCCGGGCCAGACCGGTCGCTCGGGAACTGCCGTTCCGGCCTGTGCCGACTGTGGCTCGGCCCGCGCGGACAGTGGCTCTGCCTGCGCGGGCCGCCCCTCCACGGTGGCATCGCCCGCAACCAGCGTGTCTGCGTGCATCGCCGGTGCCGCCGGAGCCTGTGCCGCTGCTGCTCGTGCTGCCGGAGCCAGTGTTGCCGGAGCCTGTGCTGCTGCCCGGGCTGTCGGAGCCGGTGCTGTTGCAGCCGACCCGGCCACCGCACCGGGCGGGCGTTGCCAGATCGTCGCTACGACGGTGATCACGTCTTGCTCGGCGAGCGGCGCCATCCGGCACCAGGTGCGCGGTTCGCTCAGGTAGCGCAGCTGAGACAGGACGAGCTCAGGCAGCCGTTTGCCCTCGAGCACTGGCCGGGTCACCAGCCAGGCCAGTACGCCGGGCGGCAGCACGTAGAGCCAGACCCAGGTGTGGCTGAAAGGCATCCCGGCCATCGTCAGGATCAGCATGTACGGAACGGCGATGGCCAGGAACGTCGCAAGCTGGCCGACGGGCAGCGGCATCGGCAACCGGAAGTCATAGAGCTTGTACAGCCGCTTCTCGATCTTCCAGATGTTGGTGTAAGTCGGAAGTTCCACGCGCCACCTCCCTCCGTCCGTGCGGGCGAGACCGGCAAGCCGGCACCGTTATCCGGGCAGTGCGCGGGTCAGTGCACCCCGAGCGCATTGGCGATACCGGATGCGATCGTCTGGACGATGCTCGGCGTGTAGAAAATGACCGCGATCGCGATAGCCAGAACGATGAACTGCACGAACCGGATGATCTCGCGCGTGAACAAGAAGAAAATCGCGACGATGCCGACAATGCCGAGGAACAGTGGCCCGAATAGGCCCTGTAGGTAAGAAACAAGGCCCGTAGTGCTGAGAGCCAGCGGATGCGCGACGGTAAACAGTTGAGCCGACATCGAATCTCCGGGGGTGAGTGACCGCGGCCGTCGGGGGCGGATGCTGACGTGGGCGTCACGGCGGACCGGAAGCCAGTGGCTGACTGGACGCGCCGATCGACCGGATATCCCAACTGCCGCCCTGCCGGACGATCGTCAGCTGGTAAGTCATCTCGAGCGCTGCGGGTGCGGCGCTGACGCCGGCCGGTTTCGCGGTGGCGGCGGATTTCAGGTCCCAGGTCACAGTCACCGCGGCTTGGCGTGTTGAGCCGCCAGCCGGAACCCATACGCTATCGACTCCGGCCAGCGAAACCTCGCCGCCAAGTCCGCTGATATGTGCGCCCCTGGAAGCGAACCTGCCAAGCGTGGCCTGGTCGCCGCTGGCGTAGGCCTGGAAGAACGCGGGCAGCTGATCCCGCAGCGCGGACGCCGTGGCGTGGTCAGAAGTCGACGGGCGTTCACCAGAAGGTACTGCCTTCGCCGGCCTGGCGAGCAGGGCGGGCTTGGCCGAGACGCTCATGCCGCCGTCGGCTGCATAGATCGGCACGCCTAGTTCGATCAGCTTGCCGCCGCCCAGCTGCGCGAGCAGAGTCACGACTGCGGTGTGCGGCCCCGTCACGGACACACCGGCGACCTGCTCATCGAGCATCCGCTGGGTTCCAGCGCCGTTCCAGCCAAGTGACCGGTCATCGCCTGGCGGCAGAAAGCTCGCCAGACTCGCGCTGCGGGCTGCGGCGCCCGCTGGACTGAAGTTCAGGTAGACGCGGCCGAACTCCAGCGCATAGGCCTCAGCCATTGTGACCGGGAACGGCGTCTTTGCGCTTGACGCGCTGGGGCTCGCTGACGGGCTGGAACCGGGTCCCTCCATGATCGCGACAATGCCGCGGTAGCCGATCAGCAGGAGCACCGCCCAGGCGATTGCGCGCGCGACCCATACCAGCCACCTGCCGCCGGCGCCACGCCAGTGCGGCGTCACGTGTTCGGGGCGAGCGGAGTGAGACTGGCGAAGCGGCAGCGCCTCATCGTCGGCAGTCAGCTGATCACTGCGTTCGAGGAGCGCCCGACGGGCCATCACACCTCCGTTCTTTCCAACGCGTATCTCGCGCTCGGGCAGTAATCGCATCCGGCGCGACGAACTTGACGATGTTCCTGGCGGAGACCATTCTGCGGCAAAACGCCCACCAATCCCGGGCGGCGCGCCGTCGGCGGCAGAAACAGACGGTTCTTGGGCGTCTTTTGAAGTAGCGCCCGGACTATCGAGCAGCCAGTCCAGGTTGGATGTGGCGAAGGAATTGCTAACGCCGGCTGCACCGCCCTGGCGAGCACCATCCCCGCCCCGCAGCCGACTGCGGTCGGGATCGCGACCCACGCCGCTGTCGGCTCGAGCCACACCACCATCGGCTCGAGCCGAGCCGCGGTTGGGCTCGGCCCACCGCATTTCGACCGGCGGCCAGCGCAGCCCGTGCTCGTTCCGCCTGCGTTCGTCCCGATCACGTTCGCCGTGACCACGTTCGCCGTGACCACGTTCGCAATCGCCTCGATCGGAGCCGGGCCGCAGATGCAGCCGCGCCGACCTGCCCGGAGCGGGGAAGGCGCGATCGCCACTCAGGCGCGGCTCGCCAAGCTCGCCTTCGTACCAGCGCTCTTGCATCCGTTGTCCTTTGCTCGCGGCTCACCGGGCAGGCCGGCGCGGCTACGGCAAATAGGACAGCAAACGGGGTGTGACACCTCTGTGACGAGCTTGCAACGCCTGGAGCGAGTTCCGTTTCGGGAGCTCGCGGACTCTCAGTCAGGCGCGCCTGCCGCTCCACCGACGTCCGTAAGGCTTCCTGACCCAGGGCAGCCGATTTACCCGTTTTGCGGCCAGGAAATCGCAACGATGTATCAGCCGCCAACCGCCCACCGCACTGATCAGCCAACACCCATGCGATTTCCCGCGCTTTGCAGGCCGATTTATCCGCTTTGCGCGCAGGAAACAGCATGGGTGTATCAGGGCCGCGCAGGAAACAGCACGGGTGTATCAGGGCCGCGCAGGAAACAGCACGGGTGTATCAGGAATTGGTGCGACAGCCGAGCACTAGGACGGCGCAGGCGCGCGGCTCGCCGACACACAGCAGGCCCGAATTGGCGCTCGCCTGCGCTTGCGAGTCAGCCGGCGGCGCCCGCGGTGCTCACGATCCAGGCGAGCACCATCGCCTCCTCGTGCCAGGCGTCGTACCGGCCACTGCGCCCGCCGTGTCCCGCGGTCATCTCGGTTTTCAGCAGGAACGGGCCGCCCTTCGCCTCGGCCTGCAGCCGCGCGATCCACTTCGCCGGCTCGTGGTACAGCACGCGAGTGTCGTTCAAGCTGGTCACGGCGAGGATCGGCGGGTAGACCCGGCCCGGGGCGATGTTCTCGTAGGGGCTGTAGGACTTTATGTACCGGTAGACGTCCGGGTCGTGGAGCGGGTCGCCCCACTCCTCCCACTCCGGGACCGTGAGCGGCAGGGTCGGGTCCAGGATCGAGGTCAGCGCGTCTACGAACGGCACCTGCGCGACGATGCCGCCGAACGCATCAGGCGCCATGTTCGCCACAGCACCCATCAGCAGGCCACCGGCCGATCCGCCGCGCGCGATCAGTCGGTCCTGCGTCGCCCAGCCCTCGGCCACCACGTGCCGCGCGCTCGCGATGAAGTCCTTGAATGTGTTGATCTTCGTGAGCATCTTGCCGTCGTCGTACCACCGCCGACCCATTTCGCCGCCACCGCGAACGTGCGCGATAGCGAAGTTGAAGCCGCGGTCGAGCAGCGAGATACGCGCGATTGAGAAGCTCGGATCGATCGAGATCTCGTAACTTCCATACCCATAAAGCAGGAACGGGGCCGTCCCATCCTGCGGCGTGTCCTTCCGGCGCACCAGCGATAGCGGAATCCGCGTGCCGTCCTCGCTGGTTGCCCACAACCGGCGCTGCTCATAGTCCGCCGGGTTGTACGGCCTGCCGTCGGGACCCGGCAGCACCGGGCTCTGCTTCAGCAGGATCAGCTCGCCCGTCGCCACGTCGCAGTCATAGACCGAGGCCGGCGTCACCATGGAGGTGTAGCCCAGCCGGAAGGTGGCGGTGTCATATTCCGGGTTCGCCCCTGGACCCACCTGGTAGAGCGGCTCTGGGAAGGAGATCTCGTAGTCGCGGCCGTCATTCCCGATGATGCGCAGGCCGGTGAGTGCAGCCCGGCGCTCGTAGACCACAATGTGGCCCGCGAAGGCGTCCACGCCGAGCAGCCGGGTGTCGTCCGAATTCGGGATGACCGGCGTCCACCGCCCAGGGTCGTCGACCGGCGCCTCGGCGAGCTCGAAGTTCAGCGCGCCGTCGTTATGGAGAATCAGTAGCCGCTCGGTTCCGTCCAGCCGCACCTGATGCTCCACGTCGTACTCGACGCCAAGCCGCCGCGGCGCAACGATAACGAACTCGCCCGTCGGGCTCGCGGCGTCCAGCAGCCTGACCTCGCTGGTCAGCGAGCTGGCAGAGCCAACCAACACGTAGCGCTGGCTGCGGGACAGGCCGACGCCGACGTTGAACTTCTCGTCATCTTCCTGGTACACGATCACGTCTTCGCTGGCCGGCGTGCCGATCCTGTGCCGCCACACCCGGTAAGGCCGCCACGCGTCGTTCACGGTGATGTAGAAGAACGCCGAGGCATCGGCAGACCAGGCGCTGCCGTAGTAGGTGTCGGGGATCTCATCCGCCGCTATCTCGCCGGTGAGCAAGTCCTTGAAGCGCATCGTGTAGCGCTCTTCGCCGTCGAGGTCGGTGGAGTAGGCAAGCAGATTCCCGTCGGGGCTCACGTCGAAGGCACCGATCGAGAAGAACGGGTTTTCTCCGGCCAGCGCATTACCGTCGAGCAGGATCTCCTCGCCGTCAAGAGGGCTCCCGTCCTCCGAAATCGGCGGCCCGGCGTCCTCCGGCCGCACGGCCCGCCGACAGCTAATGGCGTACTGCTTTCCCTCGACGGTGCGGGAGTAGTACCACCAGCCGCTCTTGCGGTAGGGCACCGTCAGGTCGGTCTCCTTAGTCCTGGCCTTGATCTCGCCGAAGATCGCTTCGCGAAGTTCCTGCTGGCCGACCGTCACTTCCTCGGTATAGGCGTTCTCGGCCTCGAGGAATGCGATCGTCCCCGGGCTGGCCTTATCGGTCAGCCAGGCGTACTGATCAATCACAGTGTCGCCGTGATGAGTGCGCTCAGTCGGCACACGCTTGGCGGTCGGCGGCTCCGGATACTGCCCGTTCCCGGCACTCGTCGGTGATGTGGTCTTCGGTGCGCTCGCTGACTGATCGCTCATGAGGGTCGAGCCTACTGGGGCGGACCACCAGGCACCTGGGAGCGGGCCTCTCACCAGCGCCGCAAACCGGCGCCGCAAACCCGACCGCCTGGGCCTCTCGGGAGCCCTGCTGGCGACACTTCACGGTTCTCGTGCGCCCGTACCGGGACGAACCGGACAACAAAGCGCGCAAGAGCCATGAAATGTCGCTTACGTAACGATCGTCAGATTAACCCGAGCCGGAAATCTGGCACGATGTCTGATTGGATGGCCAAGCTGGGACAGGCAGAGGCTGAGCAGGTCGCGAGCGAGCAGCTGTCCCGGCGACGGGAGTATGGTCGGCCGCAGAGCTGCGCCGTGCCAGTCACTAGTACTGGCGGACAGGAGGACTGGTGCTTGTCGTTGTCCTGCTTGTCATAGTGCTCGCCATTGTCGCAGCAGCCGGGCTCGTCACCTGGAGCAGGCGGGCGAGGGCGGCTGCCCGGAGTATCGGGGCGCCAGCGGGCGAGTACGACCGCCTCTTCCCCGGCGACGTGCTGAGCAGGCACATCTTGATGAGCGGATCACTGGCGCGGCTGGAGTTCTTCGACTGGGGAGTGCGGCTCCACGGCCTCGCCATCAGCCGCTGGGTCGTACCGACGTGGGAGGCGCGGTATGAGGAGCTGGCGATCGTCGAACTGGTGACGTTGCGCTTCAGCCGGTTCGCCGTCTGGCTCCGGCTGCGCGGGTCATCAGACGGTATCGGCTTCCTGACGCACTGGAGCCGGGACATACTCCGCGAATTCGAGAAGCACAACGTGCCGGTGAACCGCTCGGTCATTAAGGTCACGCGGCCTGAAGAGCTTTACCGGTCGCCCAGCTAGTACTCGCTCACGGCGCCGTCCCGAGCCGGGGCGCTTGCAGTCCCAGCCGGCGCTGCTCAATGACCAGGCAGCGATCCTCCACATAGAGAAGGCCAGCCTCCTCGGCTATCGCTCGCGCCTCCGCTGACACGATGTCCAGCTGCAGCCATAGCGCCGTAGCCCCCACTGCGACGGCCTGCCGGGCGATGTCTGGCGCCTGCGCGGCCGGACGGAACACATCGACCAGGCCTACCTGCCCAGGGACGTCGCTCAGCGTCCGGTAGACCTGCTCGCCGAGGATCTGGTCGGCGTGCGGGTTGACCGGAATGATCCGCCAGCCGTGCCGCTGCATGTGCGCCGGGACTGAATGCGCAGCCTTGCCAGCCGCAGCACTCGCGCCGACCACGGTGATCGTGTCGTAGCTGGTCAGGATGCGCTGGACAAGCCCGTCAGTGTCGCTCATCCGGCTACCGTAGCTCCGCTCGGGCGGCGTCGGGTCAGCGGCGCGCGGCGAGGTCAAGCAGACCCCGGCGCCGCAGGCTCCAGGTCATGAGCTCTGTGTCGAGGACCGCGAAGTTCCGCTGTACGCCGTCCGCGGCAAGCCCCGTTACCTGGACAGGTCCGTAACCGAAGTCGCAGCTGCGCTGGTAAGCGCGGTGCAAGTGGCCGTGCATGAGGTACGCCGGCGTGACGGCGTCCGTGATGCGCTGAAGGCGTTCGCGGTGCGCCTGGGCGCGGGCCAGATCTTCAGCCGCCCAGCCGGCCGGCGGCCGCGAGAATCTGTGCTCCACGCCGGACGGGCAGTCATGGCACATCAGCACATCCGCGTGGCCGCTTGCGATGATCGCCGTTTCCTCCCAGCGGGTGATCTCCTCATCCGGCCACCAGTCCCGGCCCTCGAAGCGTTGCGCCTTATCCACGCTCACCGCGCCGCCGCAGGCCAGCCACGTCCGGCCGTGCCATCGCCATCGGTAGCCGCGGGGCAGGTGGTAGATGTTCGGCCGGACCACGACGCGGCCGTCGGGCAGTGTTCCGGCGCTAGCCATCCGGGCGAGCTCGGTGAAATCCTCGTGGTTTCCATCGATAAACCACAGTTCGGCATCGACCGTGTCGAGGACTGCGGTGACCGAGCCGAGGTACCGCCTACCGTCGGCGTCCCGCCAGATCCCGAAGTCCCCGAGCTGGAGGATCAGCCGTTTCTGCTCGCCCGCCAGCAGCTGGGGAACGCGCATGATCACGTTCAGCGCCCACTCACGGTCGCCGTGCCAGTCCCCCGCGACCAGCACACGCCGAGGCGCCGGACGGCCCGTTCCAGTACCTGCCAAATCGCTCATGTCACTCGCCAACGGTCCTTGTGCCTTCCCCGATGTATATCCTCCGGCCGGACCCCAAGACATGGAGGTCTGGCAGTCATTGCGGGTGCATCGGAGGCGAGCTCAACGCGATCACGCACGGCCAGCAATGCCAGACCGCGACGAGACCAGTCTCGACCAACCAGGCACATTCTGGCCCGATCAACCGCTAGCCGCGGCGGGCAGGATACTTGCGCCATGTGTGCCAGCTAGCTTGGTCCGAACCTTGGCCGCATCGGGATGGCGCAGTTCATCCAGGATGGCGAGTGCCATCTGCCAAGCCTCCTGCGCCTGCCGCAGCTCGGCGGAGGCGTGCTGCAGGTCCCCCAGATGAGCTAGGACGTCCGCCTCGTTGAAGCGGTCACCCAGTTCCCGGAATATGGCAAGCGCTCGCTGGTAGCAGGTGAAGGCATTGCCGTGCTGGCCAAGCTGGGCGTGGGCGTAGCCGAGGCTGTCCCAGGCACACCCCTCGCTCTCCCGCTTGCCCAGTTCCTGGTGCAGCGAAATCGCTTGCTCGGCGCAATCCAGAGCCTGCTCGTACTCGCCGAGCCGGGCGTAGCACCAGCCGATGTTGTTGATGACCGTTGCCTGCCAGCCACGGTCGCCCGCGGCCCGGAACAGGCCCAGCGCCTGAAGGCAATGTTCAAGAGCGTCGCGGTGTCCGCCTTTCCGCTCGGACAGGGCGCCGAGGCTGATGTGGACCCGACCCTGGCCGATGCGGTCGCCAACGCATCGGTAGAGGTTGAGTGCCTTCTCGAAGTAGGCGCGGGCTTCCTCGTCGTAGCCGAGTCGGCTGTTGGACTGGCCGAGCCTGTGGTGAGCGACTGCTTGTTTCTGCTGGTCGGCAAGTCGCAGCGCGGCAGCTAGCGCAGTCTCTTGGGCCGATAGGAGGCTGTCCCAGTACCCGCGCCGGTCAAAGAAGGTGGTGAGCAACTCCGCGAGCTGCCAGGCGTGGGTATCTAGGCCAGCTCGAGCCGCCTGGCCGATCAACGCGGGCAGCACTCGGTGTTCGGCCTGGAACCAGGCCATCGCGTGCTCATAGTCGGCAACCTCTTCGGGAACCACGCCGGGCTGAGCGGGGAGCGGGGTGATCGCCTCGTGGACTCGCTTGAGCAGCTGGTCTGCACTTTGGGCCGTATGCAGATAGTGGTCCAGGACCCGGCCTGTGGCGGCGATCCGCTCGGGCCCGCTGTCGTGCGCGTGGGCCTGGCCGGTCGCGTAGGCGCGGAGCAGGTCGTGAAACGCGTAGCGGCCGGGGACGTGCTCCGCGATCAGGTGCACGCGCGCGAGTTCGCCCAGCGTGCGGCGGGCTTCGGGCTCGGCGACCGCGGCCAGGCTGGCCGCGGCGGGAACGGTAGTGTCCGGGCCGGGATGCAGGCCTAGCAGGCGGAACATTCGCGCCGATTCATCACTGAGCTGCTGGTAGGACCAGGACAACACGGCCCTGACGCTGGCCGCGGGATCACCGGCATCGAGAGCGTCCAAGCGGCCGGTAGAGTCGCGGAGCTCTGCGGCCAGCGCGGTAAGGGGAAAGCCGGGTCGTGTAGCGGCGCGGGCCGCTGCGACCACCAGCGCCAGCGGCAGGCACGCGCACAGGCCAGCGATCTCGTTGGCTGCGGCGGGCTCGGCCGCCGTGCGGTTCGCGCCGAGGCGCGCAGTGAGTAACTCCAAGGCCTCGGCGTGCGTGAGGACGTCCAGGGTAAGCAGCCGAGCGCCGTCTGCCGCAGCCAATCCAGATAGCTGGTTGCGGCTGGTGACGAGGACCAGGCTTCCGGGGCTGGCCGGCAGCAGCGGGCGGACCTGCTGCTCATCGCGGGCGTTGTCCAGAACGATCAGCATCCGCCTGTCTGAGAGCAAGCCGCGGTAGAGCCCTGCCTGAGCGTCAGGGCTGGCTGGGATCTGCTCGGGCGGAACTCCGAGTGCGTCCAGGAAGCCACGGATCACCTCGGCGGCGGTGGCCGGGCTGCCGCCAAGGTCGAAGCCCCGCAAGTTCACATACAGCTGTCCGTCACTGAACCAGCCGGCGACCTGATGCGCCCAGTACCGCGCCAACGCGGTCTTGCCGACCCCGGCCGTCCCGCCGATCGCGCTAATCACAACTGTTCCCGGCCCGCCGTCCCTAGTGTTAGCCAGGATCCGGCTCAGCGCCCCGAGCTCCGCGGCACGCCCGGTGAAATCCGCTACCGCGGCGGGCAACTGGCGCGGCACCCGCCGCGGCTCCGCCAGGTCAGCGGCCGGATCGCTGCCAATGATGTGAGATGCCCGATCGAGATGCAGGCGCTCCGACTCGGCCAGGCCGAGCGCATCGGCCAGCGATTGCACGGAATGACGGTGCGGGCGACCGGTACGTCCGCGTTCCATGTTGGCGATAGCCCGGATGCTGAGCCCGGACCGGTTGGCCAGCTCCTCCTGGCTTAGGCCAAGCGCGAGCCGGTACCGCCGCAGTAACGTGCCGAAACTCTCCGATGTCGAGGTATGCCTCGCGCCCACGGCTGCTCCTAGCGACGACTACGCGCGATCTAGCGTGCTCTGCATCCTCTCACAAATGCCGAACTACCGGGCAAACTGCCGGTCTTTGTGCCTGGCCAATGTCGGCCGGGTGCCGCATTCTCCTGAATGGCGGTGGCGTCAGCGCCGGCCGTTAGCTGTCACGTGGCAGCAACGAACCGAAAGATAGAAGCACCAGTCATACCGGACAAGGATCTGGCGCTCACCGACGCAATACAGTCCCCGTCGCGTCAGTCGTGCTGGAAAGGAGGTGAAGAAGATGCAGATAGTCAACAGGATGGCAGACAGGATGCTTAACGCGCTTGCACCGAAGATAACCGCGGAGGCGCGCTTGTCCTGCACTCCGTACCAGTATTACCTCGAATGCGGTTGCACAAGTGGCAACCTCCAGAAGGTGAAACTGTGTAGCGTATCTAGCAGCTGTACGCAAACCTGTGGTAAATGCGACATCGTCGTTTCTGACGAATCCTGCTCCTGAGGCGTTGCAGGTATTTGTCGAGTTGCGGTCGGCTTACCCCCCCACCCCAACACATAGTCGTTAGGAAGAAAAGGACAAGCGCATGACGGTACTTATCTGCGTGGTCGTCATCGTCGGTGCACTGTGTCTGACGGACCTGCTTCTGACGCTTGGTGTCATTCGGAGGCTGCGTGAGCATACCGCGATGTTTGCGAGAATGCAGCGAGACGAGCTAGGCGTTACCTCTCTGGCGGATGGCGAATTCCCTGAGCCGTTCACAGCCACTAATGCCGAGGGTGTTAATGTAACGGGCCCAGGCGGGCTGAGCATAGTAGCCTTCTTCTCGACCACGTGCCCGATCTGCCCCGTCCGAGTACCGGCGTTTGTTGACTACGTGCGCACTCATCCTGCTGGGCGCCATGAAGTGCTTGCTGTCGTGACCGGTGAGCCTGATGGGTGGTTGTCCTACCTGGCAGATCTCGCCGAGGTAGCGCAGGTCTGTACTGAAGAACTTGGCGGCCCCATTAGCAGGGCGTTTGCCGTACAGGGCTTCCCGGCATTTGTCGTACTCGATGCGGACGGAGCCATACGGGCGTCGGGACACGACCCGGCTGGACTGCCGACACCGATCGAAGCTTGATCTGGTGCCTGAGTCGAAGGTGGCCGACGGCCTGGCGGGAGCCCTAGCGGCGACAATCGCCATTACATGGCGTACTCACAGCCGTGCTTTCTGCGGCCTGCTGGCAGCAGCCGGGCTCGCAGGTCTGGCACCAATCGCGGAAGCTTGGCTGTTTCGGGCGGTTCTAGATGACCTCACCTCCAGTCACGGTCACCGTGACCTAATGGCGCTGGCAGTATCGCTCGGCCTGATAGGCGGAGTAATCGTAATCTTGCCGGCAGTCAGTTCATACATATCAGGGCAGTCGAGCCGCGCGGTGCAGCGACATGTGACTGAACAGCTGTTCACAGCAGTAACCAGAATGCCTGGCCTGCGCAGTATGGAGGATCCGGAGTTCCAGGACGGACTCCGGTTCGCGCAGCAAGCCGGAGCATCGGGTCCCGGCCAGGTGCTATCTAGCGCTATGGCTACGACTCAGTATGCAATCACACTGGTCGGCTTCGTGGTCACCCTCGCGGTGCTGAGCCGAGTACTAGCCGCGGTTCTGATAGCGGCGGCCGTGCCGGCCTTTTTCCTGGAGCGTGACGCCGCTCGCCGGGAGGCATCCGCGCTGCGCGGAATCACTCATGCTCAGCGTCGACAGTTCTTCTACGCAAGCCTGATGTCCGGTATCACCGCAGCCAAGGAGATCCGTCTTTTCGGGCTCGGCGATTTCTTCCGCGACCGCATGCTCGACGAGCTGGGTGAAGTGCAGCGAACCAGTACCAAGGCGGACCGGCGCGTGCTAAGCGCCAATGCTGGGCTGGCGTCGATTAGCGCGGCAGTCGCCGCCGGAGGAATACTCTGGGCCGTGTCCGCGGCGGCGGCCGGCCGACTCACGGTAGGCGACCTGGCGGTACTGGTAGCGGCGCTCGCGGCAGCCAGTGGAGCGCTCGGGGCCATCATCACGAGTGCGGGCATGATGTACCAGGCACTGCTGATGTTCGATTCTTACCGCCAGATACTCGCGGCGGCGCCTGATCTGTCTATGCCGAGCCAGCCGACGCCAATTTGCCCTTTGCAGCGCGGGATTGAGATAGAGGATGTCTGGTTCCGCTACGGGTCCGATAAGCCGTGGATTCTGCGCGGGGTCAGCTGCGCCATTCCGCGCGGCCAGGCGGTCGCTCTGGTCGGGCATAACGGAGCGGGCAAGAGCACCCTAGTCAAGCTGTTGTGCCGGTTCTATGACCCGGAACGTGGCCGGATTACCTGGGATGGCGTCGACCTGCGGGACATTCATCCGGCGGAACTCCGCGACCGGATCAGCGCGGTGTTCCAGGACTACATGTGCTATGAGCTCACCGCGGCAGAGAACATCGCCCTCGGCGACCTAAGCATCGCCTCGGAGGACGACCTGCTGCAGACGGCGGCCCGACAGGCAGGCATTCACGAGACCGTGGCCATGCTGCCTAAGGGGTACCAGACGCTGCTCACCCGGTCGTTTTTCGACCGGGCTGACAAGGAGAACCCGGAGACCGGCGTAGTGCTCTCCGGCGGGCAGTGGCAGCGCGTCGCGCTGGCCCGAGCTTTCCTCCGTGGCAGCAGAGATCTCATGATCATGGATGAGCCAAGCTCGGGCCTCGATGCCGAAGCGGAGCACGACCTGCATGAGCGACTCACCCGGAGTCGGCGCGGCCGAACTACGGTGCTGATATCGCATCGTCTGAGCACAATCCGCGAAGCGGACCACATCATGGTCCTGTCCGACGGAGCCATCAGCGAGCAGGGCAGCCACGACGTCCTTATGGCCCGGTCTGGTATCTACGCGAGGCTGTTTTCACTTCAGGCCCGCGGCTACACCGCGGAACTGGTCACGGATGGAGCGGGCAATGGCTGAACTGGTGATCTCTGTACTCGCGGGCGCATGCTGCGTTTACCTCACGTCGGCGGTAGCCAAGCTGCGCAGCCGGCGCGCCTATCTCTCGTTCCGGATGGGCCTAGCCGAAACCAAGCTCGTACAGCCGCGGCTCCTGCCTGCTGTCGCAGCGTTGCTGGCTGGCTGCGAGGCGCTGGTGTCGGTCAGCACTGCAGTTGTGATCGTTCTCGGCGTGGCCCGCTGGGGCGACGCTGGCACGGCCATTGCCGCCACGCTTGGCCTCGCGATCGCGCTGACTGGCGCCTTGGCAGGGGGCATCGCTGTGATACTGCGCCGCGGCACGCAGGCCCGATGTGCGTGCTTCGGCGCTGTTTCCGATCAACTGCTGGGCCGGTCGCAACTGGCGCGCAATTCTGTGCTGCTCGCAGCAGTGACTACGGCCCTCATCTGCAGCCGCGACAATCACGGGCAGCCGAGCGTCGGCGGGGCCGTTGTCGCCGCTATGGCTGGCGGGGTCATTGGGCTGCTGTTGATCAGGCTCGATGACATTGTCGAGCTCTTCGGCCCGATCTCGACCGGGAACCCAGGGTGATCGAGTACCTGGCCACCGCGCTAGTGGCGTTGTTAGGCGCGGCGACGATCGGTGCGCACGTGGTCCGACGGAAGGTCGCCGTGGTGACAGTGTCTGGCCCAAGCATGGAGCCGACTCTGAGCCACGGCGACCGTGTGCTGATCCGGCGCGTTACCGGCAACGGGTTGCGCACCGGCCAGATCGTTGTCTTCATGACGCCACTTCCGAACGAGGCCGCCCTGGCTCAACTGCCGCGCTGGCCTCCCAGGCGAAGCGACTGGATGATCAAGAGAGTTGCCGCGATGGCTGGCGAACCGGCGCCAGCCGTCATGTTGACCTCGCTCGCTGGACCTGCTGAACTCGTTGTCCCGCTAGGGCAGCTGGCGGTACTTGGTGACAATCCGGCGCGCAGCCTGGACTCCCGGCATCTTGGTTACATCTCGGCGGAGCGAGTTCTCGGCAGGATGGTCCGGTCCATGCCAGTCGGCCGTCCGACTGAGCAACTACAGCATGCCAGCGGGATGTGGGACACGCACGGGCGCACTCCCTAAGGGAACACGTCAAGATCAGCCCGAGCCTCGGGTGCCGCGCCCCTCCCGCCAGAAGGGTGACGCGGCCGGACGGAGCACATCGACCAGGCCTACCTGCTCAGGGACGTCGCTCAGCGTCCGGTAGACCTGCTCGCCGAGGATCTGGTCGGCGTGCGGGTTGACCGGAATGATCCGCCAGCCGTGCCGCTGCATGTGCGCCGGGACT
>Ga0335073_10002242_pt1 | contig 26370 bp, 19 predicted proteins | sample Lox_Sample_22_FD_207093 | JGI IMG/M metagenome (GOLD analysis project Ga0335073, IMG submission 207093) | Soil microbial communities from Loxahatchee National Wildlife Refuge, Florida, United States - Lox_Sample_2.2 | ecosystem: Environmental > Terrestrial > Soil > Wetlands | place: USA...
TCTGATTCGCTGGCCGGCGCGGACAGTTGTTCTTTTATATGATCACCGCCAATGCTACTGGCGGGTAGGGGGCGGCTTGGTGACTCCCGTTCACCCGCCGGTGCGTAAACCAGTGACCGCGGAATTCCGTCCGCCGCCCGCCCGGCACCGCCGTCAGCGGCCGCCCCGCCCGGTCGCCGGCTGCCCGTCGATGATCTGGATGGTCTGGTCGCTGAGCAGGCGGGCTGACTTGGCGATGAACTGGTCGGGGTTCCGGCGGTACTGAGCGAACGTTGCCGGAGCGATGCCGGTCAGGATCGAGGCGATCGTCCTGCGGGTCAGGCGGGTGCTCGTGGCCAGCTCGCCGACCAGGTCGTAGCGGATCTGCGACGGCGCGGGCGTGGTCGCGACAGACGTGGTCGCGCCGGCGGCGGTGAAGACGCCGCCCCGGCTGACGTCGGCCGGTTCCGCGGCGCGCTGCTCGCCTCGCTCGACGAAGTACTCCAGCGTGTCGACCTTGAGATGATCGTCCAGGGCCGCGATGCACCGGTCGATGAGGTCGCGCGAATCAAACACGACCGGGTAGCAGGATTCCTGCCTGACGGATTCGGGCTCGGGCCGCTGCCTCGGCCTTCTGCCGTCGGCTGGCAGCGGATAGGCGACGTTATCCCTGCCCGGGCGGGCGGTAACCGACTCGCTGATCTCGCGCTGGAGGCCTTCAACGAAGGCGGTGTAAGACTCGTCGGTAACGACCGTCAGTTCGTTGATCTCGTGCACGCTCGCCGGGTCGTCCATGCGCTCGCCGTGCTGGTCAACGCACAGCCGCAGGCCGCGGCCGATCTCCTGGCGCCGGGAGATGGTGCTGTCGCTCTTCTTCAGCATGCCGAGCACGAACACGTTGGGGTTGTCCCAGCCCTCGCGCAGGGCCGAGTGGGAGAAGATGAACCGCACCTTCTCGTCGAGCGACAGCAGGCGTTCCTTGTCGCGGAGGATGAGGTCGTAGGCGTCGGCGTCGGCGGACTGGCCAGGTTCGCCGCCCGCCGTCCGAATGTCGCCGTCGATGGCGCGGCCGGTCTTCTTGTCGACGCAGAAGTAGCCCCGGTGCGTGCTCTCGGCCGGAATGTCCTCGAGGTACCGCCGGTACCGGACGTCACCGGGAGCCAGCCGGCCAAGCAGGTCGCTGACCTGCTCGCGGTACTCCTCCGCGAAGGCGCGGGCGTACTCGCCGCGGGTGTCTTCCCTGCCGTAGTCGCGGTACCTGGCGACCTCGTCGATGAAGAACAGCGACAGGACCTTGATGCCGCGAGAGAAGAGTTCTCGTTCCTTCTCCAGGTGTGCGCGGATGACCTCACGGATCTGGATGCGGCGTCTGGTCTCCTCGGTCACGTCGGCGGTGACCTGCCCCGTGGCGATGAAGCGGCCGTCGCTGAACTCGACCACGTTACGGCTGGCGTCGATGCCCGTCACGAGCAGGCCCCTGTACGCCTCGATGCCGCCCGAGGCCCGGTACAGGTCCGCGCCCGGGCCGAGCCGCCTCACCTGGCGCCTGATGCCGGACGTGGTCCGCACCTCGATCTCCAGGCGCGCCCTGGGCCCGCTCCCCGGGGCGGTCTCGATCGCATCCAGGTAGAGGTAGGCCGCGGTACCCGCCAGTCCCCGCACGGTGATGCCGCGCACCGCGATCTTCTTGACCAGCTTCCGGTTGTAGGCGTCCAGGGCGTCAAGCCGGTGCACCGTGTCGTGCCGCACCCGGTGGGTAGCCGAGTACCGGAGAACCAGCAGCGGGCTGAACCGCGACACCGCGTCGAGCGACCGGGCCGCGCCGGTCCGCTGCGGCTCGTCGATGATCACGACCGGCCGGGTCGCGCTGATGACGTCGATCGGACGACGGGACTGGAAGTCGTCGAGCACCTCGTAGATGCGGCGGTTGTCCCTGCCGGTCGCGTTGAACGCCTGGATGTTGATGATCATTACCTGCACGCCGCCGTCCGTCGAGAAGCGCTCAAGCTCATGCAGACGAGACGAGCCATAGACGAACGTTTCCGGCTTACTCCCGTACGCCAGCCGCATGTGCTCGGCGGTGATCTCGAAAGACCTCCGCACCCCCTCGCGGATCGCCACGCTGGGCACCACGACGATGAACTTCGACCACCCGTACCGCTTGTTCAGTTCCATGATCGTCTTGATGTAGACGTAGGTCTTGCCCGTCCCTGTCTCCATCTCGACATCGAGGTTCGGCGTGTTCGGCGTGGTCGCCGCCGGGCTCTGGGCAAGCGCGGACGACAACGGCAGGCCGCGCTCGCGCTGCACGGCCCGGATGTTCTCGAGCAGCCGCGCCGGGCTCAGTACGATCTCCGCGTTGACCCCGGGGCGGCGGGGCTGGCCCGCGAAGCAGTCGGCCACGGCGTCGACGGCCTCCGTCTGGTAGCGCTGGACCTTGAACCGGAGCTTCACCTAGATCGCCCGCACGTCTGTCGCGGGCGAGACCCGGGCGAAGACGCGCTCGGCGTTGACCCGCTCGGCATCCGTGCCGAACGCCGAGTCCAGGAATACCGCGCGCGACGGCGCCCGGTCCGCGATCTCGCGCACCACGGCCGGCGAGATGTCCTTGCCCAGGCACGCGATGAGGTCGCCCTGCCCGACGGCGAACACCTCGCGTCCGTCGATTTTCTCGACGGCGACCGGCGCGGACGGCTCAAGCCCCGAGTCGGTCAGCACCTCGAACAGCAGGTCCTCCGCGCTCCTGCCCGGCTTCACGCTCTCGGTGACGAGCCCGACGTCATCCTGCGCTAGCTCGTCCGGGGTGCGCCGCACGTCGGCCATGTTCGTGGAGTCAACCCGCAGTACCCGGAACCCCGTTTCCCCGTCCCATTCCGGATGATGAGCCGTGCCGCTCACCGCCGCCCCCGCGCGGCGGATGCGCGCTTTGCAGATGTCGGCGATCGTCGCGAACCCCGCTCGGCGGGCGGCGGACCTCGGACCGCATTCCTCGGCGGCCTGGACAGCGATGAACCTGCGGGTGCCGCCGTCTTCCGCGTTCAGTTCGAGCACGGCCTGCGCCATGGTCCCTGATCCCGCGAAGAAGTCGAGCACCAGCGAGGACCTGTCGGTCGCGTGCTCGAGCACCCGCTTCATCAGCTTTACCGGCTTCGGGTTATCGAACACCTTGCCGCCGATCAGCGCGGCCAGGTCCCTGGTGCCCTCATCGGTGTTGCCCGCGTACTCATGGCTCCAGAAGTTCGTTGGCGTCAGTCCCCGGACCTCGGCGAGGAACATCTTCACCGAGGGGACGGGGCTCTTCCCGTCCGCACCCCAGTACAGCCGGCCGTCCGCCGCGAGGCGCTCGAACTCGGCCCGGGACCTGCGCCAGGCATTGGCTGTCGGCCAGGTGGCGTGCCCGGTATTCGGGTTTCTGATCTCATAGCAGAGGTTCGGGCGCTGCGCGGCCGAGGCCGGATTGAGGAAAGAGGCGCCCTTCCACGGGCCCCGCGGGTCATTGTCCGGGTTCGCGTAGCGCGCGTCCGCTTCGTCGGTTCGCGGAAGCAGGTTCACCGTGAACCGGTCGCTCCTGGAAAAGACGACGATGTTCTCGACGACGGCGGTGAAGTCCTGCGTGTTATTACTGCGCGTGTACCGCTTTTGCCAGATGATGTTGGTGCGGAAGTTATCCTCGCCCATTATCTCAACCATGAGCTTGGTGAGATTCGCGTGCTCTGTCGCGTCGATGCTGACGAAGATCGCTCCGTCTTCGTCCAGCAGGTTCCGTGCCAGCTTCAGGCGCGGGTACATCATGCCGAGCCAGTCGGAGTGGAAGCGTCCGTTGGACTCGGGGTTGGCGACGAGCCTGCTGCCGCTTGAATCGGTCTGGCCGGATCTGGCCAGGTACTCCGACGCCGTCTCGGCGAAGTCGTCGTCGTAGACGAAGTCGTTGCCCGTGTTGTACGGGGGGTCGATGTAGATGAGCTTGATCTTGTTGAGATAGCACTTCTGCAGCAGCTTGAGTGCGTCGAGGTTGTCGCCCTCGATGAAGACGTTGCCCGCGGTGTCGAAGTGCACGGACTCGTCCCGGACCGGGCGCAGTGTCCTGGCCGTGGGGGCATTGGCCGCCAGGAGGGCCGCGCGCTTGCCCGGCCAGTCGAGCTGGTAACGCTCACGCGGGCCCTCGACGAGGGCGCCGGACAACTCCTGGCGCAGCCGGTCGAAGTCGACGGTGCGGACGGGGTTGCCCTCGGCGTCGCGCCCCTCGGTGATCACGGAGGGAAACAGCCCGGCGATCTTCGCGACGTTGCACGCGGTGACGTCGGGCGAGTGCATCCTCGGCTTCTCCACGGGCCAAGGCTAGCGATCTCGCCCGTGGGGCTCGCTGAATTACACCGTCCGAGGCGAATTGGCACCTCCCGGCAACGGTCTGGCTCTGGCCCGCATCTCGTTCGATGGCGGTGGCCCGGCTCGCAGCGCGGTTTCGCCGCAACCCTCGCCCCAGGGACACCGCGCGTCACCGCAGCCGCACCCCCGCTGGGCCGGATGGCTGACGCCGGGCGATGGTTGCGGCAGCCATACGCCTATGACCGTATCGTTGTCACAACCATTGGCCCTGTCCGCCGTTATCTGAGCCAGAGCCCTCTGCAATGCAGGGACCTTCTGTCGCCGGCAGGGAAAGCGCGCGGTCACTCCCAGGTGCGCTGGCCCCGGTTGCGCGGCACGTCGATCGGCCGGGTCGGCTCGTTGCCGCGCTGCTGCTCGGGCACGTAGTCCCGGCCGGTACCGTACTCCTGGCCGGAACCGTAGCCGGTGCCGTCACCATAGTCAGCGGGGTAGGCGGCGCCATCCTGGTAGCTGGCCCTGTTCCGGTTGGCGGGCCGTACCGGACGGCGGACGGCCCTGGCCGCGACCGCCGTGAGCAGCGACATGATCGCGATCCCGAGTACCAGGTTGACGACCGCCGTGGCGGCCTTCTGGTCGAGCGGCGCCCCCGTGCTGAACGGGTAGATAACCGCGACGATCGTGGCCAGTCCCATGATCCAGTGGAAGAACATGCCGGGCGAGGGCGTGGCGAGCATAAGAAGGTAGAGGACCCCCGCCGCGACGATCGCGATCAGCGCCGCAAGCAGCACGTACTCGCCGGTGTGCGCGTTGCCCCAGGCTCCCTCGCCGGCCGGGGCCAGGATCGGGATGCCGAGCGTCCACCGGCAGATAAGAATGCCGACAAGCGCGACGAGCGCGGCGACGACCGCGGTCGCCACGGCACCCGCCAAGAACTGGACAGAGTCGGGCCGGACGCGATTGGGTGCCGCGTCGCCTGGCGATGCGGGATAGGTCATTTCTGCACCTCGCATGTTGGGTTTCGTGCCTCAGCTACCCATGCGGGTGCCCAGCTACCCACCCGCGCCGGGCGAAACCGCTGCGCTGCCGGCGCAGCCTGGTACCGGTCGGTGACCGATTCAGCTTCGCGGGAGCAACTCAGAAAGGAGCGCTCCCACCTGGGCGGCCGGCACCCGGGCGGCGGCCAGCACGTCCTGATGGTCGATCGGCTCGAGGGACAGGCCCGCCGCGGGGTTGGTGACCATCGAGATGCCAAGCACTTCCGCGCCGAGGTGCCGGGCGGCGATCGCCTCCATCACGGTGGACATCCCAACGAGGTCAGCGCCCGCGGTGCGGAGCATCCTGATCTCGGCCGGCGTCTCGAAATGCGGTCCGGGAACCCCGGCGTATACCCCCTCGGCCAGCGACGGGTCGAGGTCTCTGGCGAGGCCGCGCAGGCGCGCGGAGTACACCTCGGTGAGGTCGGTGAACCGTGACGGGACCAGCGGCGGCAGCGGACCGGCGAGCGGGGAGCGTCCGGTGAGGTTGATGTGATCGCTGATCAGCACTGGCTGCCCGACCGCGTAGCCCGCGTTGATGCCCCCGGCTGCGTTGGTCAGCACGACCGTACGGCAGCCCGCCGCGATCGCGGTGCGCACGCCGTGCACGACGGTGTGCGGGTGATAGCCCTCAAAAAGATGAATGCGCCCGAGGTACAACAGGATGTGCAGCTGGCCCTTCTTTATATACCGAACGGATGGTGTGTGGCCCTTTACACTCGGTTGCTGAAAACCGACCAGTTCCGTGACGGATAGCTCAAGTTCGGGCGCGCCGATCGCGTCGGCGGCAGCCTGCCAGCCCGAACCGAGCACCACGACGGCGTCGAAACGGTCCACGGCGGTGCGCTTTCGCAGGATGTCGGCACTCGCCTCGGCAAGGGCGAAGGCATCGGCTGAAGCGGCCGGAGCGGGCCCGGTTACGTCACTCATGTGACCGATCATCTCGCAGTTTGCTACCGCGTGTCACGGTGCGTGAAATAACCCGGTGATTAGCGTCACAGAATGGTAAGTAGTCCACTCGGCCTTTCTTCGTGAAGTCGCACGCGACGGATGTTACTTTCTGGCATCGTTGATCGGCAGCGGTAGATGAGTGCGGTAAACGCACGACATGGACCGAAGGGACTGCGTTGTCACGACATCGGAGCGCGATGCTCGCGGAACGGTCGCAAGCATCGGTGCGCGACTCGAGGACTGCTGGCGCTGCCTCGGCTGGTACCAACTCGGACGCTTCCGGCACTCGCTCGGACTCTTCAGGCGCTCGCCTGGACTCCGCGGGCACCGGCTCATTCGGCGCACGGAGCACGCGGAAGAAGCGCGGCCTGTTCCGGCGCACCGGCGTGGCCCTGCCCGCGGCCGGACTCGCCCTGCTGCTCGTCGTCGTGGTCTGGGGCGCGGCCAAGGTGATGAATCCCCAGGGCACCGGGGCGAGCAGCCTCTTCGAGTCCATCGACGGCCTGGGGCAGAGCGGTTCGGTCGCCCTGCTTGAGCAGGAGCGGCAGACGCTGGTCGAGATGACCGCCGCGTCCAAGACGCTGACGCTGGCGGCCAAGCCCGCGATGGCGGACCCCGAGCAGATCCTCCAGTCGGAGGACTCGGACACCTCGACCTCGAGCATGACGACCGGCGGCACCGGCATCACCGCGAGCGCCCCGCCGTCCGACCCGACCGCCGCCCAGGCGACCGCCAAGGCGATGCTCGCGAGTTTCGGCTTCGACACGACGACGCAGTGGCCCTGCCTGTACGACCTGTGGGAGCAAGAGAGCACCTGGAACGTGTACGCGGAGAACGCGGTATCCGGTGCGTACGGGATTCCGCAGGCGCTGCCTGGTTACAAGATGGAGTCCGCAGGCGCGGACTGGCAGACCGACGCAGCCACCCAGATCACCTGGGGGCTCGGCTACATAAAGCAGGTGTACGGCACTCCCTGCGTCGCGTGGCAGAACGAAGTGGACTACGGCTACTACTAATTCGCCCGGCTCGCCTCATTGGACCGTCGCGCCGGTGAACCGCCGGTTCCGGTGCCGTGGTGTCATTAGCCTGAATTGCTGCATCGTGCGTAGGATGGCGAATGCGAAGCATCGCCATTGGCCAGCGCAGCTGCACCCCTGGAACACCCATTTATGCAATGTGATCTTCGTCACATTACATAAATGGGCCCGTGACATTCGTCCAGTCAATGCACTTTCGCCCATCTCGCCGAGGTAACGGAAAGTGATGTGATCTAGATCACATCACTAAGCCCTCGTTTATCATTGCGTTTTTCTGGCATCTTCGCTTAGCGGAAGCACCTGGCTGCGCGATAGTCGCCATGGAGTGACCCGGCACCCTGACCCGTGCCAAGTCCGCAGCCCGAGGCCGGCCGTTTCCCGAATGGCCATTGCCGGGAATGGCGCGCCTGCCGGTAACGGGTGGGGGCAAACGCGGACCGCACGGTGCGTACTCCGCGCCGACTGAAGGCCATCCCTTTGGCACGGCAACTGCCATGGCTGTGTTCGACCAGCCTTTCCCTCTTTTCACGAAAGGTCGCCGTCCTCACTGCCGGCGGCGCCCTTTGCCTCGCGGCAGCCGGGACAGCGGTCGCCTTGACGTGGGCGGCACCGTCGGCGTCGCCTGGCCAGGCTGCCAACATGCTCAGCGTCCGCCCCGTGGTGCACGCCCAGGCCGCGGCGGCGGCGCGGCAGCAGGCACAGACCAGCCTAGCCGGGCTGGCCGTGGTCATCGAGGCGGCACACCGGGACGCCGCGGCGCGCGCGTTGTCGGTCGCGTCGGCACGGCGGGCGGCGATCCGGGCGGCAGCCAAGCGGGCGGCCGCGCGGCGGGCGGCGGCCCGGCAGGCCGGGGCCCGGCAGGCCCAGGCTCAGCCGGCGGCGACGGACGCGGCGGTGGAGCCGGTGCCCCCGGGCACGGCGCAAGGGATCGCTGAGCAGATGCTCGCGCAGTACGGCTGGACAGGACAGTTCGCCTGCCTCGACGCACTGTGGACGAACGAGAGCGGCTGGAACGTCTACGCGCAGAACCCGAGCTCAGGCGCGTACGGCATTCCGCAGGCACTGCCCGCGGACAAGATGGCCTCGGCCGGACCGGACTGGGAGTCCGACGCGGCTACACAGATCCGCTGGGGCCTGGCGTACATCCAGGGCAGCTACGGCTCTCCGTGCGCCGCCTGGTCCCACGAGGAGGCCACCGGCTGGTACTAGGCCGGGCGCCAGGGCTGGTAGCGGGCGTTACGCGGCCCCCGTAACGCGTAACGCCCGCTATCCCTCGAATGCCGCTACTCGAAGCGGACCGTTGACGGAGCCGTCATCCTGCGGAGCAGCGGGAGCGTCAACGCGATCACCGCGAAGGCGATGACCAGGCCGATGCCCATGATCGTGTAGTAGTCACGGCCGAGTTGCGGGACCGCGGTACCGGCCGGCGCGAGCCGGAGGAACGCCGTGAGGGACGTCGCGTAGGCGATGGCCGCCGCGACCACGGTGGCGGCCAGCAGCGGAACGGCCGCCTCGAACAGCACGACCCGGGTCAGCACGGTCAACGGGGTGCCGCTCACCCGCAGCAGGGTGAACGGGCGCTTCCGCTCGACGAGGCCGCCGCCGACCGAGACCGCGAGGCTGCACCCGGCCACGATCAGCGTCAGGGCGACCGCCGCGTACAGGATCTTCTCGAAGGTAGCCGCACGGGCCGTCCTGATCTGGAGCGTCTCGCCAAACGTCCGCGGCGGCGTCGGCGATGACCCGTAGCCGCCGCCGGTCTGCGGCGGCGCGTTGACGGCGAGGTAGGTACGGACCCGCTCAAGCGTCGCCTGGCTGTTCACCTTGACCAGGACCGTCTGCAGTGGCAGCGCCGCGAGGTCCCCGGTGTACGGCTGCGAGGAGGCGCTGACGATCGGCTTGGTGTCATAGATCGGGTTGTCGCCGAAGATCGAGCCATCGCTGACCTGCACGGCCGTTACCCCGGGGGCGCACTGTCCGAGCCCTCCGATCGCGCGCATGCTCGCGCAGCTCACCGCGGTCAGGTTGCTGTAGTAGACCTTCGAGTTCCCGTTGCCGCCGTTGCCCTGCGGCCCTGTCTGAACGCCGCGCTGGCCCTTGCCGGCTGGGCTGGATCCGGCCCGCTTCTGGACAGGCAGTGGCACCTCGTACAGCGGGTAGACGTTGGCACCGGGGATAGCGCTGATACCGCTGATGAGCTTCTGGCCTGCCGCCGCGGACAGCCCGACCTGCCCGACCAGGACGTTGCTGAGTGCCCCGGCCGAGGGCGTCTCCTCGGTCGCGTTCACCGCCGGCACGATCAGGCCGACCATTGTTCCGAGGAAGACCGCCAGCGTGAGGCCGCTCACCGCCCGGAAGGCGCCCTTTGGGTTATCGGCGAGCCGCCGGGCGGCCAGCAGGGCCGATGACCCGCTGGGGAGCCGGCCGAAGAGCCGCGCCGCCTGCGCGACGAGCCAGGGGCCTGCGATCACCAGGCCGATCATGGTGAGCAGCAGGCCGGGGTAGGAGGGCGCGCCGATGCCGTCCCTGGTCGTCTTGACCAGCCCGTAGACGTAGACGCCGACGCCGATCACGAGCGCGACCAGCCGCCAGATCGTAGGGCGCCTGGGTGTGGCCCGCCGGGTGACACCGAGCGGGGAGATCTGCACCCGGCGCAGCGACACGATTGCGGCGACGGCGGCGGCGGCCGGCACGCCCACGAGCATCGCCACGTAGCCGGCCACGGTCGGGGTCAGGTCCGACTGGAAGTACTGCGTCCCGACGAGCGCCGTGCCCGCGAGGGCGGGCCGGACAAGCAGGAAGATGACTGTCCCGCCGACCGCGCCGAGGAACGCGCTGATCACGGACTCAACGGTGGCCACGATCCTGATGTCGCCCGGCGTCCCGCCGACGAGGCGCAGCGCGGCGAACCGCTCCTCCCGCCGGTCGGCCGCGAGCCTGGTGGCCGTGCTGATCAGCACCAGCATGGGGAAGACCACCGCGAGGACGCCGACCAGGAACGCGAACCGGAAGAACGGTGAGAAAACCGCCTGGGGCGGCCCGGTGTAGACCGACGTGACCCACTGGGTGCCGGCGATCGCGTTGAGCTGCGCCGGGGTGTACCCGATGTAGATGGCGAGGTCGCCTGCCCCGTTGAGCCCTGCCTGGCCGATGGTGCCGGTCATCTTGCCGGGGAACCGTTCGCCGAGTTCGTCTGCGGGCACGGTCTTCAGCAGCGCGGCGAGGGCGGGGGAGGCGTAGTACTCGCCCGCCTGCGGCAGCTTCGTGATGCCGGGCGGAACCGGCGCGTTCGCGCCGAGGGCGGCGACGTCGAGCCGGCTGATCGTCTGGCCCTGGTAGAAGTCAACGCTGTTGTTCCATAGCTCGCCGCGGGCCGGCAGCGTGGCGGGGACGCTCGCCCCCTGCGTGCAGGACCAGCACTGCTTGCTGGCGTTGGTCTGGTAGGCGTGGAACTCGGCGAGCACGCCGAGGAGCAGCGCAACCCCGACGGCGACCGCGGCCGCGGTGATCAGCAGCCGGACGAGGGCCTCACGCCCGCTGCGCAGGGTCAGTTGCAGGCCGAGCCGGAGCATCAGTTCGCGCCCTTCGCTACGGCGGGCGAGGCCGGGGCCGCAGGCCGGTCGATGGCGGAGACGACGCCGTCGCGGACGGTGACTACCCGGTCGGCGTAGGCGGCGATGCGCGCGTCGTGCGTGACGATGACGACCGTGGCGCCCTGCTGGCGGGCCAGCCCGGTCATCAGGTCCATCACCTTCTCGCTGGTCAGCGAGTCGAGCGAGCCGGTTGGCTCGTCGGCGAAGATGATCTTCGGCGCGAGGGCGAGCGCCCGGGCCACCGCGACCCGTTGTGCCTCGCCGCCGGAGAGCTCGCCGGTCCGCCTGCCGCCCTTGTCACCGATGCCGAGCCGGTCGAGCCAGGTGTCGGCGGTCTTGTAGGCCACCTTGCGCTTGGTCCGGTTGAGCAGCAGCGGCAGCGCGACGTTGTCGGCGGCGGTGAGCTCGGGCACGAGCTGTCCGAACTGGAACACGAATCCGAACGCGGTGCGCCGCAGCCTGGTGCGGTCGGCCTCGCTCATCGCGTTCAGCAGCTGCCCGTCGAAGAGCACCTCGCCCTCGTCCGGGGTGAAGATGCCTGCCAGGCAGTGCAGCAGGGTCGACTTACCCGATCCGCTCGGGCCCATGACCGCGAGGATCTCGCCCTCGCGGACGCTCACGTTCGCGCCGCGCAGCGCGGGGGTCTGGCCGAACGCCTTGCGGACGTCGCGGGCCTCGAGCAGGCAGCCGCGGCTCACGCTGGCGGGTACCGCCTCAGCTAGTTCCGCCAGCCGCGCTGACGTCAGGTCGATCCAGTGGAGGTCCGCCTCTAGGTGGAACAGGGCGTGGTCGGCGAGCAGCACGTCGACTAGGTGGCCGTTCCGTTTGAGCTCGGTGAGCTCCTGCATGCGCCGGATATGAGCGGCGCGCTGCGTGTTCAGGTACGCCTCGGCCGGCTTGCCGAGCAGGAGCGCGAGCGTCACCTTCGCGAACAGCACCGTCTGCAGGTGCGGCTCGGGCTCGACCGGGTCGGCCAGCCACGCGTCGACCTCGTGCCTGCCCGTGTCGGTGATGACGTAGCGCCGGCGGTCCGGGCCGTCGCCCGGCTCGGCGTTGCCCGCGATGACCTTGCCGTCCCGCGCTAGCCGGCCGAGGGTGGCGTACACCTGACCGAACGGGAGCTGCTTCCCTCGCCCGAAGTACGTGTCGTACTCGCGCTTGAGGTCGTAGCCGTGGCTGGGCTCGCGCTCAAGCAGGCCGAGCAGTGTCAGTGGAACGCTCACGCGGTCACTATATGCTGAGTGTATACGCTCGACAAATATAGACATGCAGCTACCGTCTGATTACGGTGAGTGCAGATGAATATAAACACTCCGTCATCGTCTGATCACCATTAGTACAGGTAATTGCGGAAGTAGGCCAAAGTGGCCTAACTCACAGAAGTTACTGTTTGGTAACGAGAATGCCTGGTGAACTGGGTCTTTCGCGCGTGTTACCGACTTGTGGCGGCGCTGATGCGGCGGAAACGGTGGAATGCGCCTGCAGCAAACGATTGTTCCATGGCATCGTTAGAGACGACAGCACCTCGCCCGCGAGATGATGGCTGCCCTGAGCAGCCCGACGCCCTGCCCCCGCGTCGAGTCCGCGCGCCGACGCCTGCCGCGCTTTTCTTGAGTGCGCGGATGGTGGTGTCAGAGGTGGAAGCCGATCGCGCGCGGCGCGAGCTACTAAGGGTTTATTTTGGCGCGGCACCTTACCCTGCCCTCTTTCCTGTCCACGAAGCGTTCCCGGGTGATCACCGCTGCCGCTGGCACCCTGACCTTGGCAACAGCCATTTCCGCGGCAGCGCTCACGCTCCCGGCGGGTTCCTCGGTGGCAGCGGCCGGCCCGGCCGACGTGTACGTGACCTCGCTCAGCCACAGCGACGCCGCTCAGACGGCAGCACAGCAGGCCGGAGCGGGCAATCTCCAGCAGATGATCCTTTCCACCAAGATGGGGTCCGTCCAGGTCCAGCACGAGCGGGAGGCCGCGACCGCGAAGGCCGCGGCGGCCAAGGCGGCGGCGAAGGCCGCGGCGGCCAAGGCGGCAGCGGCGAAGTCGGCGGCGGCCAAGGCGGCGGCGGCCAAGGCCGCCGAGCAGGCGGCTTCCGCCAAGCAGGCCGCGGCGCAGGCCGCTCCCGCCACGCAGCAGGACGCGGTCGCCACTCCGTCCGGGTCGCCGCAGCAGATCGCACAGCAGATGCTGGGCCAGTTCGGCTGGTCGAGCAGCCAGTTCTCCTGCCTTGAGCCCCTATGGGAGCACGAGAGCGGCTGGCAGGTTACCGCCGAGAACCCCAGCTCCGGAGCGTACGGCATCCCGCAGGCGCTGCCCGGCTCACAGATGGCGAGCGCTGGTCCGGACTGGCAGACGAACGCGGCCACCCAGATCAAGTGGGGCCTGACCTACATCCAGGATCGCTACGGCTCGCCGTGCGGCGCGTGGGCCCACGAGCAGGCCGACAACTGGTACTGATACCCCCTGGGGACGTCCCTCGTCCCCTGACCCCCCGGGAACATCCCCCGTTCCCCGGCATCGCGCCGGGCGGGCCCGATGGCGAACCCCCATCGCCGCGGCCTGCCCGGCGCGACGGGGTTCCCGGGGATTCCTGTCGGCTAGCTGGCCGGTACCGTCTGGAAGGTCCGCAGGATCTTGTCGAACAGCGGCAGGGCGGTGCCGCCGAACTCACTCGCCGGCGACCGGATATAGACGGCATAGTCCTGCGAGCCCGCCGACGTTGCCTTGTCGAACAGGATGTCGTCCGCGACCAGCTCCGGGCTCCCGGCAGGCGTCCAGTCGAATTTCCATATGGCGCCCTCGGTCCCCCTGACCGGAACCGCCTGCAGGTTCTGGCGCTTGTAGCCGGGGAACTTGTGGCTGGCGACCGACTCCTGCTCGATGTTCTCCGCCGCGGCGAGCATGTTGGTGGTGTTCTGCGGCGTCAGGTCGACCTCGAGGAGCATGCCGTTGGGCCCCTTGAAGTCGGTGGCCAGGCCCATCCGGGTCTCGTTCCAGCCGGGCGGGAGGTCGACCGTGAACCCCGCGACGGCCGGGGACCCCGCTGCGGCGGCGGTAACCGTCGCCGTCCACCAGCCCGCCGGGAGCGCGGTTGACGGATCGTTAAGCGCGTTCACCGACTGGAAGTTCGTCGGGGTGTCCACGACCGCAGCGCTGCCGCCGGCGGCCCCTGCCGAGCCGCCGTGGTGGCGGCTCAGCGCAAGCGCCACGCCGACCCCGATCGCGGCGGCGATGACAACCGCGGCCGCGAGCACGGCGATCCGCCGCAGGCGGCGCCGGCCACGGCCACCGCCCTTGCCCGGCGGGTACTGCCTGGCAGGGTCGGGCTGGGGCTGCGACGGTCCCGGGTACACCGTGCCCGACTGGGGGAACGGCGTGGTTTCCCCCGACGGGAAGCCCTTGCCCGCGCCGCCCGAGGCGTACGCGGGGCGCTGCTCCGGCGGGGTGACCGGGCGCGCCGGCCGTGCCGGGCCGGCGGGTCGTGCCGGGCTCGCGGCGGTGAACGTCGGCTTCGCCCGGTCCGTCGGCTTCGCGGCGGTGAAGGTCGGCTTCGGCTGGACGGGCCTCGCCGGTGCGGGCGCCGATGGCGGCACCCGCGCGACCGGGATCGACAGCTCCGTCGGCTGGTAGCCGGCTGGCCCGTCATCGGCGATCACGGTTTCGCCCGCCGCGCCGTGAGCGGCTTCGGCGGCCGGACGGGCGTCAAGCAGGGTGGCCGCCGCCTTCGGCTCCGCGGCCGCAGCGTCGGCCACCACCTCAGGCGCCTGAACCTCGGCGAACTGCGGCGCGGGAACCGTGGGCGCCCCGGTCTCCGCTGCAGGCTCTGCCTCAGGCACGGGCTCGGCCGCTGCCTCAGGTTCGGTCTGCACCGCGGGCTCGGATTCCGCCGCGGGCCGGGATTCCGCTGCAGGCTGGGATTCGGCTGCGGGCTCGGATCCCGCCGCCGCGCCGGCTGCAGGCTCCGGCTCGGCGACGTCCGCGGATTCCGCTTCCGCGCCGAGGTCCGGGACTGCCTCATCGGACTCTCCGGACGACCGTGGTTCCGGCGCCTCGCGGGCCGGTTCCGCCGCGGCCACTGCTTCCGCGGCCAGTACTTCCGCCGCGGGCGCTGCCGCGGCCGGCTTGTCCCCGGCGGCTGGGGCAGGCGTCTCGCCGGACGTGGAACCTTCGGGAGCCGCTACCGCGGCGGAGGCCACGGGTGCGGCCGGCGCCGGCATGTACGCGGACCGTACCGTCGCGGGATGGGGTGTCGCGGGTGCTTCGGTGACGTCAGTCAGCTGCGGGAGCACCTGCGCGAACATCCGCGCCGCGGCCGCCGCGGAGGGCCGGCTCGACGGGTCACGGCGCAGCAGCGCCGCGATCAGCGGTGCGAGCTGCCGCGCGTGCGGTGCCGTCGGCGCGTCCTCGTTAATGATCGCGGACATCGTGGTGATCGCGCCGCCGCGCTGCTCGTACGGCCCGCGTCCCTCCACCGCCGCGTAGATCGTCGCGCCCAGGGACCACAGGTCGGAGGCGGGAGCGGCGTCACCGCCCCTGATCCGCTCGGGCGCCGTGAACCCGGGGGAACCCATAACCATCCCGGTCTGCGTCAGCCGCGGGTCACCCTCGAACTGCGCGATGCCGAAGTCGGTCAGTACCGCACGCTCTTCCCAGCCGTCTCCGACCTTGCTGGCCGCGATGAGCACGTTGCTCGGCTTCACGTCCCGGTGCAGCACTCCGGCCGCGTGCGCGGCGGCGAGCGCGGACAGCAGCTGCTGGCCGATCCGGCACGCGCGTGCCGCAGGTAGCCGCCCCTCGACGGTGAGCACCTGGTCGAGCGACTGCGACGGAACGAGTTCCATCACAATCCACGGCCGGCCGTCCTCCTCGGCGACGTCGTAGACGGCGACGACACCGCGATGTGAGAGGCGCGCTGCGGTCCGCGCCTCTCGTAGCGTTCGCTGGTAGGCGTTACGCCGCTCATCCGGGCCGATCAGGGCCGAGATGACGACCTCCTTGACCGCCACGTCACGGTCGAGAAGCTGGTCGCGGGCACGCCATACCACACCCATAGCACCGCGCCCAATGGGGTGCTGCAGGCTGTAGCGCCCGGCGATGATCCGCCCTGTCATAGGGGGCATAGCCGGACGATACCAGCGATTAGGGGTGGCTGCCGATTGACAGCAGAGGCCCGGTGGCCTCGGCGAAGAAATCGTTGCCCTTGTCGTCGACGATAATGAAAGCGGGGAAATCCCTCACCTCGATCTTCCACACCGCCTCCATGCCGAGTTCCGGGTATTCCAGCACTTCAACCTTGGTAATGCAGTCCTGGGCGAGCCGGGCGGCGGCACCGCCGATCGAGCCAAGGTAGAAGCCGCCGTGACGCTTGCACGCCTCGGTCACGGCCGCGGACCGGTTCCCCTTCGCCAGCATAACCAACGACCCGCCGGCGGCCTGGAACCGCTCCACGTAGGAGTCCATCCGCCCCGCCGTCGTCGGCCCGAACGACCCTGACGCGTAACCCTGCGGTGTCTTCGCCGGACCCGCGTAGTAGACCGGATGGTCGCGCAGGTAGGAAGGCATTGACTCGCCGGCGTCAAGTCGCTCCGCGATCTTCGCGTGCGCGATATCGCGGGCGACGATCATGGTGCCGGTAAGTGACAGCCGGGTCTTTACCGGATATTTGGTCAGCTCGGCCCGGATTTCAGACATCGGCCTATTGAGATCGACCGAAACGACCTCCGCCGTGTCCGAGCTAACCGACCCCGGATCCGGCAGGTACTGCGCCGGATCGGTCTCAAGCTGTTCGATGAAGACGCCGTCCGCGGTGATCTTGCCGAGGGCCTGCCGGTCCGCCGAGCACGACACGGCGATGGCCACCGGGCAGGACGCCCCGTGCCGCGGCAACCGGATCACCCGCACGTCGTGGCAGAAGTACTTGCCGCCGAACTGGGCACCGATCCCGATCTTCCTGGTGATCTCCAGGACGGCCTGCTCGAGTTCGAGGTCGCGGAACCCGTAGCCGACGGGGGACCCCGAGGTTGGCAGCGTGTCCAGGTACCGTGCCGACGCGTACTTGGCGGTTTTCAGCGCGAACTCCGCGCTCGTCCCGCCCACCACGATCGCCAGATGGTACGGCGGGCACGCCGACGTCCCGATGGAACGGATCTTCTCCTCGAGGAACGAGGCCATCCGGGCCGGGTTGAGCACCGCCTTCGTTTCCTGGTACAGGTACGACTTGTTCGCGGACCCGCCGCCCTTGGCCATGAACAGGAACTTGTAGGCGTCCCCGTCAGTGGCGTAGATCTCGATCTGGGCCGGCAGGTTCGACCCGGTGTTCTTCTCCTCCCACATGGTCAGCGGCGCCATCTGCGAGTAGCGCAGGTTCAGCTGGGTGTAGGCGTCGTAGACCCCGCGGGCCAGGTGCTCTTCGTCCCGGCCGTCGGTGAGCACTCCCTGGCCGCGCTTACCCATCACGATCGCCGTCCCGGTGTCCTGGCACATCGGCAGGATCCCGCCGGCCGCGATGTTCGCGTTCTGCAGCAGGTCGCGCGCGACGTACCGGTCGTTCGGCGAGGCCTCGGGGTCGTCCAGGATGGACCGCAGCTGCCTCAGGTGCGAGGGGCGCAGCAGGTGGGCGATGTCCCTGAAGGCCGTGCGGCTCAGCAGCGTGAGCGCCTCGGGATCGACCGAGATGAAGGACCGCCCGAACGCCTGCGTGGCTTCCGCCCCGCCCTCGGCGATCTTCCGGTAGGTGGTCTCGTCGTGCCCGAGCGGCAGCAGGTCCGTATAGGAGAACTCAGCCATGCCTCAAGCTTAGGACCGCACGGCAGTCCCATCGGGCGTGACGTTTATCGCGCTAATTATTCAGGAGGTCCTCAGGTCTGACTACTCAGGAAACTCTCAGGCGTGTCGGGAACTTCCTGACTTGTTTGGGTATCCGCGACCTTGTATCGTAACGGTGTGCGGCGGCGCTGCGCCACGCGGTGCCCCCGTCCGCTTGTGGACCTAGCTCGCCACGCAGTGCCCCCGTCTGCGGAGGCTGAGCGGCGGCGCCGCTGCACCAAACTTCGTTAGCGTTCGCCGGGCTGCGCCCGGCTTCCCCGCATTCCTGTCTGTCGTGGGGGACGCCCCCACACCCCCGGCCGGGACTTGTGATGTTCGCCGGGCTGCGCCCGGCTTCCCGTGTTCCGCTCCCCCGCCCGCCCCCTTTTCCGGACCGGCGGGGGGCGGATTGCCGCGGATTGCCTAACCGTCGTCGCTGAGGCGGGTACGGGGACCGCGGGCAGTGAACAGCACCAGCGCGACCGTGAAGACCAGCGACGCGCTGATCCACGCGCCGCGGCGTTCAACTTGCCGTTCGCGGCCGTTTCGCCGCCTGACGCGCCAAGCGGCGGCGAGCCGACCGCGGTAAGCAGTACGTCCTCCACCGCCTGCTGCGCCGCGTCGAGCGGCGCGGGACCGGAACCCTGACCGCTCGCCGGCCCCGCGAGGGCCGGCGCTTCGAGGAACGCCTCGAGCAGCCCCTGCTGGAATCCCTGCTGCCAGCCCACCGGGTCGAGCGGAGTGGTGACCGGGCCGCGCCTGCGCAGCAGCAGTGCGGCCTGGTTACGGGCGATCACCCAGATCCAGGCCCGCGGCGTCCCCTGCGGCTGGCAACCGCCTGCGCCCTTCCATACCGCGAGGAACGTCCCCTGCAGCACGTCCTCGACATCAGGCGGGGGCAGCGCGGACCGCAGCCGCGCGGCCAGCCATGGCGCGTGCCGCGTGAACAGTTCACGCAGCGCCGCGTCTTCGCCCGCTGCCAGGGCGGCGATCAGCTGGTCATCGTTCATCACTTCATCTATTGCGCTCGGGTCTGGTCCGGTTCGCCGTACACGCCGCGAGTTCGCGGATGATCTCGGGACACCGCTGTGACCGTGGAGACCGGACGGCCGGAGGGCAGCCTACGTCTCAGTTGCGAGCCGGGCGGCTAAGAAGAGACCAAAAAGGAAAAGGTGAAGGCTCGGGGTGTCTCGTCTGACCGTGGACAGGAGACGACCGCAGGGCGGCTCACTTCCCGGGCGTATGCGGAGCCGCTTGGAGCTGAGCGGAGCGGCCAAGAGATTGGCAAAAGCTCAGGGCTCGGCCGGCAGGTACCCGGTCGCGTTGAACAGGGCGCGGGTGAAGCGGCTGAGCTCGAGGGCGGGGAGTTCTTCCGGTGCGAACCAGGCAACCTCGCTGAGTTCGCCGTCGGCCGGCGCGGGGATGCCGTCGGCCACGCTGGCTTCGTAGACCGCCGAGACGTAAGCGACGCGGTCGCCGTTGGGGTAGGTGACCTCGTAGTCGGGACCGCCGAGCACGTCGAGCAGCCGCCCGAGCCGGATCTCCACGCCGATCTCCTCGCGGGCCTCGCGGACGGCCGCCTGAGCCGGAGACTCACCGGGGTCGACGGCACCGCCAACGGTGGCCCAGCCATCGGTGTGCCCAGCGTGACGGGCGAGCAGCACCCGCCCTGTCTCATCAAGCGGCAGCACGGTGACACACGGCAGCACCAGCAGCTCATGCCCGACGAACGCCCGCAACCGGGCAATATGCGGAGCTATCCCCATACCGCCAACCTACCGGCGCCCCACTCGTCCTGTCTCACGAGCCAGGCCCGCACGCCAGGGAGGACACGACTGATAACAGTGAGAACTTAGGGTGCCGGAGCCAGTGCGGAGCTTAGACAGGGCTCAGGGCCGCGAGCGCCTTGCGTATCCGAGCGATCACGGCCGCCGGGTTCTGGAAGAGTTCGCGCCAGGTGAAGTGAATGACCTTATAGCCGACATCGCGAAGTTGCTGGTCTCGTTCAAGTTGCCGGACAGCGCGGCGGGGGTCGGAGTACCTCACCTCACCGTCCGCCTCCGCGGCTACGCGGTGCCTGGGCCAGTAGAAATCGACGTTGTAACGGAAATTCGGGCTGAGCTTGGCGGCTGAGCTGGTCCTGGATCCCGCGGGCCTCCGCCGCTGCCCCGCGTCGTGTCCGCGACCGCGGGGCAAGGGCGGAAACGGTCAGCGGTTGGCTAGCCGGGGGAGGAGGAGGGAGGCGCACACGATGCTCAGCAGCGTGGCGCCTGCCAGCACCGTTACGTCTAGCCACATGGTCGTGGCGGTGCCGATGAGAAGGCCGCGCAATGCTTCCACCTCGTAGCTCAGCGGGTTGATCCGCGAGATGACCTGGAGCCAGCCGGGCATGATCTTCGCCGGGTACAACGCCGAGGAGCTGAAGAACAACGGCATCGTGATCGCCTGCCCGATGCCCATCAGGCGGTCGCGCGCCACCACCACGCCGGCCAGCGACATCGACAGGCAGGAGAAGAACGCCGAGCCGACCGACAGAATGATCAGCGCGGCGATTATCTTCAGCGGGTTGTCCGTGAACGACACCCCGAGCAGCGCCGCGATGATCAAGACGACCACGCCCTGGATCACCGAGCGGACGCCGGACGCGAACGCCTTGCCGGTGATCAGGGCAGACCGCGGAGTGGGCGTCACCATCAGCTTGGTCAGCACGCCGGCGTCGCGTTCCCAGATGATCTGGATGCCGTAGAAGATCGAGATGAACAACGCCGACTGCGCCATGATGCCGGGCGCGAGGTAGGCCAGGTACGGGATCCCCGCAGGCGTCGGGATCGCGTGGATCCTGGTGAAAACCTCGCCGTAGATCAGCAGCCACAGGGCGGGCTGGATCGCGCGGGTGTACAGCTCGGTCCGGTCGTGCCTGATCTTGCGCAGCTCCACCCAGCAGAGCGTGGCAACGCGGTTCAGCAGCCGGAGGGCCTCGGTAAGCGGGTTACCGGAAAGCTCAGCCAAGTCGACGGGCGGTGCGGCGGGCGCGGCGGGCGTCACGCATGTCTCCTTCCTCGGGGGTCTTGTCCAGGGTGTCGCCCGTGTAGTGGCGGAAGACGTCATCAAGGGTCGCGTGGTCGCCCAGCCCGGCCCGCAGGTCAGCCGGGGCTCCGGTAACGCGGATCTTGCCCCGGTGCATCAGCGAGACCCGGTCACAGTAGGCGTCGGCCTCGTCCATGTAGTGGGTGGTCATCAGCACCGTCATCTGGTGCTCGACGCGCAGCTTGGCTATGTACTCCCAGACCACGCCGCGGGCGATCGGGTCCAGGCCGACCGTCGGCTCGTCAAGTACGAGCAGCCGGGGCGCGCTGATCAGGGACTGGGCGAGCTCAAGTCGCCGGATCATGCCGCCGGAGTACGTGCCGGCCAGCCGCGAGGCCGCCTCGGACAGCCCCATCGCGTCCAGCGCGTCGGCCACGCGCTGCTTGCGTTCCCGCCGCGGCACGTCGAAGAGCCGGGCGAACAGTTCCACGTTCTCCACGCCGGTCAGGTTGGCATCGGCGGACAGCAGCTGCGGCACGTAGCCGATGACCCGCCGGACAAGCATCGGGTGCGCGGCCGCGTCGATGCCGTAGACGCGAACGCTGCCCGTCCCCGGGGTCAGGAGCGTGGTGATCATCCTGATCGTGGTGGTCTTGCCCGCGCCGTTCGGCCCGAGCAGTCCGTACATCTCGCCGGGCGAGATCGACAGGTTCACGTGGTCCACCGCGAGGTGGGTGCTGAACCGGTAGCTGAGATCCGCGCAGTCAACGGCCTGTGTCAAGACCCGCTCGACAGTTTCTGTCATGGAGGAAACTCCCTGAGAGTCGCTCTGCGCGCGCCCGGTACGTTGGCGGCTCCGCCATCTGGCGCGCATCGTGGGGGGGTACGGGGGGCGTGGTCTCCAGGGAGGCAGCTGCGCTCCCGGCGCCAGGCCGGCTCCGCCATCGGGCATGCACCGGGGGGTACGGGGGTCGTGCCCCCGGGTGATAACAGTTCCTCCATCAGCTCGGCCAGCAGGGTCAGCGCGGGGATCGCCGTCATCAGGGCCTGACGGTCGGCGGGTGCGAGCCCGTCAAGGGCCCGGCCCACCAGGTCGGTGCGGATGTCCTGCCACTGCTCGATCCTGGCGGCGCCGGCCTCCGTGACCGTCAGCCGGACCGAGCGCCCGTCCGACTCGACGCGGCCGCGGCTGAGCAGCCCGTCCTCGGTCAGCTTGCTGACCATCGTGCTGACGCTGTTAGGCGCGAGCCGCAGTTCCGCGGCCGCCTCGGCGACGCCGATGCCGGGGCGGCGTGCGGCGAGCCGCAGCAGTTCAGACCGGGCGGGGGGCAGCGGGTCACCGTTGGCCGCGGTCCGCACCGCGCGCCGCGCCACCCGGCGCACGGCTCCGATCGCGGCAAGCAGTTCGGCCGCGTCGGCCTTGGCCTGTGCGGCCTGCGTAGCCGGCGGTGCCGTGCTTACATCGTTCACAGAGCTAACTATATGGGAACAGCCTTCCGCGCGCCAGGGGTGCCGGGGGCCGCCTTCCCGCCCTGGCCAGTGCGTTCGCACGATGGGCGAGGCGCGTTATTACTCAGAGTCGGCATGTGTGTACAGGAGACTTCCGGGTAGCGGGTGCGAAAACCTCGCGTGAACGCGGGATTGAGGGGACGCGGGGGGCGGGAGAGTAAGGAGCGCACATGGCTACAACGTCCTCCACCACGACGAGCAGCCCGTATATCCGCAGCCTGATCCCGGCGCGGATTGACCGATTGCCCTGGTCGAAGTTCCATACGCGGCTAGTTATGGCGCTCGGCGTCGCGTGGATCCTTGACGGCCTCGAGATCACCATCGCGGCCAACGTCGGTTCCGACCTGACACTCAAGAACACACTCAACATGTCCGCCGGCGCGGTCAGCGACATCGCCTGGTGGTACCTGATCGGCGAGGTCATCGGGGCGCTGTTCTTCGGGCGGCTGTCGGACAAGCTAGGCCGGCGCAACCTCTTCGTGATCACCCTTGGCGTCTACCTGATCGGCAGCGGCCTCACCGCCGTGACGCCGAACGGCGGTCACTGGTTCATCTTCCTGTACGCCACCCGGATCATCGCGGGCATGGGTATCGGCGGCGAGTACGCCGCGATCAACTCCGCGATCGACGAGATGATCCCGGCCAGGTACCGGGGCCGGATCGACCTCGCGGTCAACGGGACCTACTGGGCTGGTGCGATCATCGGCACGGTCGTCACGCTGTGGCTGCTCAACCACGTCGTCCCGTTCTGGGGCTGGCGGATCGCGTACATCGTCGGCCCGGTCCTCGCGCTCGTCATCATCTACGTGCGGCGTAACCTGCCGGAGTCACCGCGCTGGCAGATCATGCACGGCAGGCCGGAGGCCGCAGAAGCGTCGATCAGGGAGATCGAGGAACATGTCGAGGCGACCAAGGGCCCGCTCCCGCCGGTCGACCAGAGCAAGGAACTCGAGATCCGCCCGGCGGCCCGGATCGGCTACCTCCACCTCCTTGAGACCCTCTTCCGGCGTTACCCGACCCGCTCGGTGCTCGTCGCCGCGCTGATGATCACCCAGTCGTTCCTGTACAACGCCATCTTCTTCACCTCCAGCCTGGTGCTCGAGTACTTCTTCCACGTCAAGCCCACCAACACCAGCTACTACTTCTTCGCGTTCGCCGCCGGGAACCTGCTCGGCCCGCTCACCATCGGCCGGCTGTTCGACACGATCGGCCGGAAGAAGATGATCTCCGGCACCTACATCACGGCCGGCATACTGCTCGTGATCACCGCCGTGCTGTTTAAGAACGGTCAGCTCAACGCGACCACGCAGACCCTGTGCTGGGCCGTCGTGTTCTTCTTCGCCTCGGCGGGCGCGAGCGCCGGGTACCTGACGGCGAGCGAGGTGTTCCCGCTTGAGGTCCGGGCCCAGTCCATCGCGGTGTTCTTCGCCATCGCCCAGTGCTTCGGCGCCTTCGGCACCCACTGGTACGGGCACCTCATCGGCAACGGCACGGACCGCAACAGCCTGTTCGTCGGCTACCTGGTCGGTGCCGGGGCGATGATCGCCGGCGGTGTCATCGCGATCTTCTTCGGCGTCGCCGCGGAGGGCAAGTCCCTGGAGGACGTGGCCACGCCGCTGTCGGTCATCGGCAAGCCCGCACAGGCCATCTTCCGCAGCGGCGCCGGCGACACGGTCCTCGACCCGAGCGTGCCGCGGCTCAGGCGTTGGGAGGCCGGTCCCACGGCGGCCGGTGCCGGAGACGGCGGCACGGGTTCGAATCCCGTGCCCGACCCGCGCCTCGCCAAGCACGATGACCCCGCCAGGTCGCAACCGGATGACGGGACGCCTTTGGCTTGAGACCGCATCTTGGCGCATGGGAATCGCCACGGCGCACGCGGTTTCGCGCAGCGGGACATGATTGTCCACGGCGTGTTCGCCGGCGGGTGCCTGATGGGTAACCCTTTGCTGGCCGTGGCCACGGGGTAATAGTGCTCGACCTCTAGACCTTGTTCGAGCAGCACACGACGAGGTCGATCGTATAGACGTGCGCCAGGTGTAAACCGGTAGCAGAGTAACAGAGGCTTTCGTCAATGGGCGTAAACGATGCTTCTTCGTGACGTCCGCAGCCGAACGCCGGCTCGAATGAGCCCCGGAGTTCATCTCTTCAGACGCTCGTCTGCCGTGCCGGGAAAGGTATCTTCCTAGCATGCCCCCGCGCCCGGCGCCCCGCGATCTTCGCGCTTCCGATAGCGACAGGGAGCGTGTCGTCGCGATGCTCGGCGATGCGCTCGCTGACGGCCGCCTTTCGCATGACGAGTACGAGGAACGGATGCCGCGGGCTCTGGCCGCGCGCACGCTTGGCGACCTGTCGGACCTGACCACGGACCTGGCCGCGCCCGAGCACCAGCCGGTCCAGCTAGACGGCGGGCAGCCGCTCATGGCGCTGTTCACAAGGGCGGAGCGCCGCGGCCGGTGGGTGGTGCCCGCCACGATGACCTGCGTCGCCACGTTCGGCGAGGTGATCCTGGACCTGCGCGAGGCGATCATGCAGGACAGGCACGTCGTGCTCACCGTCTACGCCCTCTTCGGCCGGGTGCGCCTCATCGTGCCCGCCGGGGTCGAGGTCGTCATGAACGGGACCGACATCATCGCCCACCAGCGGGGCGGAACGGCCAGGCGGGTCTCCACGTCGTCCGAGGTCCCGGTCATCGAGGTCCGCGGCTACCTGGCCGCGAGCGAGGTCCTCGCCAGGACCCCGCCGCGCCCGCGCCGCTGGCTTCCCGGCTGGCGCAGGTCCCTGCCTTAGCAGCCTGCTGAATGACCACGGCCGGCGGCCGTGGTCACCGCCGGGAACGGTGTCATCCAGCCGGCTCCTAGTCGTACTTGACGGTGGAGTACGCCTTCAGCTTCCAGAGGGCGTGCTCGCTGATGATCGAGCGGATCGTGCCGGACCGCGACCGCATGACGAGCGAGTGCGTGGTCGCGCCGCCGGGCTTGTAGCGGATGCCGGCCATCAGCTCGCCGTCGGTGATGCCGGTCGCGGCGAAGAAGCAGTCCTCGGAGGAGACCAGGTCGTCGGTGGTGAGCACCCGGTTGAGGTCGTGTCCGGCGTCGAGCGCCCTGCGGCGCTCCTCGTCGTCCCTGGGGGCGAGCTTGCCGAGGATCACGCCGCCCATGCACTTGAGCGCGCAGGCCGCGATGATGCCCTCAGGGGTGCCGCCGATGCCGAGCATCAGGTCGATGCCGGTGCCCTCGCGGGCCGCCATGATCGCGCCGGCCACGTCGCCGTCGGTGATCAGGTGGATCCGGGCGCCGGCCGCGCGGACCGCCTTGATCAGTCCCTCGTGCCGCGGCCGGTCCAGGATGACCACCGTCACGTCGGCCGGCGTGATGCCCTTGGCCTTGGCCACCGCCGCGATGTTCGCCGCCGGGGGCGCGTCGAGGTCCACCACGCCCGCCGCCTCGTGGCCCGTGGCCAGCTTGGTCATGTAGAAGACGGCGGACGGGTCGTACATCGACCCGCGCTCGGCGACCGCGAGCACGGATACCGCGTTCGGCATGCCGTTGGCGCACAGCCGGGTTCCGTCGATCGGGTCCACGGCGACGTCGACGGCCGGCCCGGTACCGTCGCCCACTTCCTCGCCGTTGAACAGCATCGGTGCGCGGTCCTTCTCACCCTCCCCGATGACCACGACGCCCCGCATGGAGACGGAGTTGACGAGCACGCGCATCGCGTTCACCGCCGCGCCGTCCGCTCCGTTCTTGTCGCCGCGTCCCACCCAGCGGGCCGCTGCCATCGCCGCGGCCTCGGTCACCCGGGCCAGCTCAAGCGCCAGGTTCCTGTTCGGCGCGTGCTTGGCAGGCTCAGGCGTCCCCGGAACGCCGGTCACGTTCTCTTCAGCTGTCATGGTTTTCCCTTACCCGTTCCGTTACGTCTGCTTTACCCTTGAGCGCGCAAGTTTGCCGGGCCGCGCGGTGCGCTTGCCCGGTTGCTGTCAGGCCTGGCGTTCCCAGGCCTGGTCGATTGCCTGGGTGAAGAATTCCGTGGGCTGCGCGCCGGATACCCCGATCGCCATGTCGAACACGAAGAACGGGACCCCGCTGATCCCGATGTCGCGGGCCAGGGCCTCGTCCT
>Ga0335073_10002243_pt1 | contig 26365 bp, 20 predicted proteins | sample Lox_Sample_22_FD_207093 | JGI IMG/M metagenome (GOLD analysis project Ga0335073, IMG submission 207093) | Soil microbial communities from Loxahatchee National Wildlife Refuge, Florida, United States - Lox_Sample_2.2 | ecosystem: Environmental > Terrestrial > Soil > Wetlands | place: USA...
TTTCGTCCAAGAACTTCGTCACCGACATGTGAAATGCGTAATCGCAGGCGCTTTTTCCGGCGGCCTTCGATTTCCAGAGGTGATAACCCTCCAGCGCATCGTCGTTGCGATTGGGGCAGCACATCTCTATGTAGGTGGTGGTCCCGCCAACAAGCGCAGCGATACTGCCCGTTTCGTGGGTATCCTTCGCAAATGTGGCCATGAACGGCAGGTAAATATGCACGTGGGGATCAATGAAACCAGGAAAAACTAGTTTCCCGGCGGCTTCGATGATTTCTGTGCTGGGTGGTGCTTCGAGGTTTTGTCCAATCTTCGTTATCGTCTCGTTTTCGACGAAGATATCGCCCTTCACCCGCGAGCCGGCATTTACAATTTCGCCATTCCGAATCAACAACGACATCGTTCGCTCCTGCAGCGCGCCACTTCCACTTCAGTGAATGTGAATTCCCATTTTGTTGCGATATTGCTTCATCTTTTCCCAGTCTTCGGTTACTTCTTTTTGCGACTCGGAGATTTCCTTCCAGGTTACCGGCGGTCGGCCCGATGATTCCTCTGCCATTTCGATACATCCCTCGACCGGGCAAACGTTATAGCAGAGCCGGCAGCCGACACAATCTTCCTCCCGCACTTGAACCTTGGGGCGCGATTCGATGGCCTCCTGCTTGCCATTCATGCGGATCTCGTAGGAATACGGCTGCACCACCGTGCCATCCCTCGCGATAAGGTCAATGCACTGGTGCGCCGTGTCATTGCAGGCTACATAACAGAGATTGCAACGGATGCACTTAGTCTGGTCAATGCGCGCCACCGCACGAAACGACAAGTCAAAATGATTGAAATCCGACACGCGAGGGAGGCTATGGCCAATGACATCTGAAATTGTGGCGAATCCCTTTTCGTCCATCCAATTCGACAGGCCGTCGCACAAATCCTCGACAATCCGGAAGCCATAGTGCATCACGGCAGTACAGACTTGCAGGCTGCTGGCGCCGAGCAACAGAAACTCCGCAGCGTCATTCCAAGTGGAGATGCCGCCCATTCCGGAGATGGGTAATCTTGAGTTGCTGACGACCGTGTCTCGACCCAATGCCGCCAGCATGTTCAGTGCGATCGGTTTGACCGCGGGCCCGGCGTACCCGCCATGTCCACCCTTGCCCCCGATGTTGGGGGTGATCTGCAGGGTATCCAGATCGACGCCCATGATCGAGTTGATGGTGTTGATCAGGGAAATAGCGTTTGCACCAGCGGCAACTGCGGCGCGTGCGGGCATCACAATGTCGGAAATGTTTGGCGTGAGCTTCACGATTATCGGGATCTTGGCTACTTCCATCACCCAGCGGGTAATCTGCTCGCAATATTCCGGCACTTGTCCCACGGCACTGCCCATGCCACGCTCGCTCATTCCGTGCGGGCAACCGTAATTCAGTTCGATTCCATCGGCACCGGTGTCCTGAATTCGCCGGATAATGTCGTGCCAGGTCTCCGGTTTGGATTCCACCATGGCCGAGACGATCACCGCACGATCCGGCCACGCCCGTTTCACTTCGTGAATTTCCCGTAGATTTACTTCCAAGGGACGATCGGAGATTAGCTCAACGTTGTTGATCGCTAGCATCTTCTGGCCGCCGTAGTGCCACGCACCGTAGCGATTCGAAACATTCAATACCGGCGCTCCGATGGTTTTCCAGACCGCTCCTCCCCATCCCGCTTCGAACGCGCGGTGCACCTGCATGCCGGAATTTGTGGGTGGCGCGGACGCAAGCCAGAAAGGGTTGGGTGAATGAATGCCCGCGAAATTGATGCGCAGATCAGCCATGCGCCACCAGCCTTTCGTGAATCGCACGCGCTGCCAACTTTCCATCCTGGACGGCCATAACGGTAGAAGCCGCACCACGCGCGCGAATGCAATCCCCTCCGGCGTACACGCCCGGCAAACTCGTTTCGAAACTGTCGCTAACCTGGATGTACCCTTTGTCGGTTTTTAGCTTTAACCGGGAAGCGAGCGAAGGCTTTTCTTGTCCGGTGGCTTTCACAATCTGATCCGCGGCGAGACAAAACTCCGATCCGGGCACCGCTTCTGGCGCGGGCCGGCCCGAAGAGTCGGTGGCGCCGAGACGCATACGCACGCATTCCAGCGCTTTTACTTCCCCATTCTCTGTGCACACGCGAACTGGTTGTGTTAGAAACGCAAATGCTACCCCTTCGCGCTTAATGAAGTCGTACTCGTGCTCGTAGGCGGTCATTTCCTTTTGCGAGCGCCGGTAAACCATGGTGACATGCTCGGCCCCGAGCCGCTTGGCAATCGTCGCGCAATCAATGGCGGTATTTCCCGCGCCAATCACCAATACATTCCGCCCCACCAACAACTTCTGGCGGTCCATTTTGCTCAGCTCGATATATTCCAAGCCATCCAGTATGTAACCTTCGTCGGGAATGCCTAAGGTTGTAGTCGAACCTAGGCCCACACCGAGAAAAACTGCGGCAAAGGCAGCCTGTAAGTCCGGCAGGTGCAAGTTGTGTCCCAACTCTCGATCGGGTTCGACGAGGATCCCGAGTTTGGACAGCATTTCCACTTCGGCCAGCGCCACCTCCACGGGTTCGCGCAGGCCGATAATGCCGTAGGTCGAAAGGCCGCCGGCCAGGTCGCGCTTTTCAAATAAAGTGACGCTGTGACCGCGCTTGGCTAATTCCCCGGCGCAAGACAAACCGGCCGGCCCCGCACCAATCACCGCCACTTTTTTCCCGGTGCTCGGCTCGGTTTGAAACAAAGTCAATCGCTGGCTGTAAGCGTAGTCCATGGCATAACGCTGCAATCGGCCGATCGCGATAGGCTTATGCTCAGCGCCAAGGACACAAGCGCCCTCGCACAACTCCTGCACCGGACACACACGCGCACAAGTAGCGCCAAGCAGGTTCGAGTCCAGAATCGTGCGAGCCGAACCGCGCAAATTGTTCGTGCTGATTTTCTTGATGAATTTGGGTATATCGATATGCGTCGGGCACGCCTGCGTACAAGGCGCGTCGTAACACATCAAACAGCGTGCCGCTTCCACCGCCGCTTCGTGACGCGTCAGTGGAGGTAACAACTCGCCCAGCGCATTGTGATTCGCCGAGCCGGCTAACGTCTCTGTCAACACTTCCTCCCGACCCTTACTTCTCTCGCACGCATTTATTCGATGAGGGTAAAAGCGAACGCGGCAACTTTCAATAGGCACTCTCGGGCGGAGCATCGATCGCAGCCGCACGGCCGCGCATCAAGCCAACATACACGCCGCCGGAAACGAAGAAGCCGACAAACCACGCATAATCGTACAGCCAATGCAGTTCCGGCACCACCAGCCCAATCAGCGCCACGGCTATGCCCGCCACCAGCGCGACGATGGCCGTCAAATTAAATCCTCTACGGTACTCATAGGCGCCCTGTTGCCGATACAACTCTTCGACCGCCAACTGGCGGTTCCTCACGACGTAGTAGTCGAAGATCATAATCCCCGCGATCGGTCCCAAGAGCGCCGAACAACCCACCAGCCACCCGAAGATGTAAGAACTGAATGTGCTGAGCAGTTTCCACGGCATCATGGCAATACCGATGACGCCGGTAATCAGGCCACCGGTGCGAAACGAGATCAGGCTCGGGCGGAGATTCGAAAAATCATTGGAGGGAGAGACCACATTGGCCGCTACGTTGGTATTGAGCGTGGCCACCAGCAGCGCCACCAGCGCAATCAACGCGATGATCGGCTGATTGAATCGCTCCAGCAGCACCACGGGGTCCCAGATGGCTTCGCCAAAAATCAGCGCCGAAGCCGAGGTGACGGCCACACCGATAAATGAGTAGAGGGTCATGGCCGTGGGCAATCCCAACGCTTGCCCCATCACCTGCGCTCGTTGCGAGGTCGCATAGCGCGTAAAATCAGGAATATTCAGCGCCACTGTGGCCCAGAACCCTACCATGCCGGTGAGCGAAGGAATGAAGAACCGCAGGAATTCTGAGGTGCTGTGAAACTTGCTAGAAGTGTGAAGCACCGGTCCCATCCCGCCGGCTTTGCGCGTGATCCACAGCAGGAGCAGCAGCCCGACAATCAGCATAAAGGGCGCCCCGATTCCTTCCAGGAACTTAATGGTTTCGATGCCGCGCCAGATCACGAACATGTTGATGGCCCAAAAGCAAAAGAAGCAAAGCCAGTGGCTCCCCGCAATGTTCGCGGCTCCTGGCCATACGATTTTCAGCATGGAGTAAATGGCTTGCCCGCCAATCCAGGATTGGATGCCAAACCATCCGCAAGCCACCAGCGCCCGCAGCACCGCCGGAATATTCGCACCGCGCACTCCGAAGGACGCGCGCACAAACACCGGAAACGGGATCCCATATTTGGCCCCTGCATGCGCGTTCAACAGCATGGGAATCAGCACAATCAGATTGCCCAGTAAAATGGTGCCTACCGCCTCGATCCAGTCCATGCCGCCCGCAATCAGGCCGGACGCCAGCATGTACGTCGGAATACAAACGCTCATCGCTACCCACAACGAGGCGTAATTGTAGGTGTTCCACGAACGCTTTTCCGCCGGAATCGGCGCGAGGTCGGGGTTGTAGAGCGAGGCGTCGACCTGAGTGAGGTTCATCGTATTCCTTCGACAAACGGTAACGAGGCGTCAGCCTATAGCAAGCGGAGGACAATTTCCACATCGGAGTGCTGTATGGGTGCTAATGGCGGCATGATCCAAGGGTGTGATCCCAACACATCCATTCCGTAAAGATGTGGATATAATCGCTTTCCGCGGAGCCTCTATGACCTCTCTCAATTCTGCCTGCCGGATTCGGTTCGTTGTCGTTCTGCTCGTGTGTTTGGTTTTGACGCAAACGATGTTCGCGCAATCGACCGCGCCACCGCTCTTACTGGGCACGGCCTGGTATCCGGAGCAGTGGCCCGAATCGCGTTGGGACGCGGATCTCACGCTGATGCAACAAGCCGGCATTCACATGGTGCGCGTAGGCGAGTTTGCCTGGAGCCGCATGGAGCCGGAAGAGGGACGCTATGATCTGGACTGGCTGGATCGTGCGATCGCTGCCGCCGCGAAGCACAACATCTATACTGTCCTCGGCACGCCGACGGCTGCTCCCCCGGCGTGGCTGACGCAGAAATATCCCGAGACTCTGCGCGTATTGGAAGATGGCCGGCGCGCAGAACATGGCAATCGCCAGCAATTCAATTGGGCGAACCCGAAATACCGGGAAATGGCACGCAAGATCGCAGAGCAAATGGCCAAACGCTTCGGGCACAATCCCTATGTGCTTGGCTGGCAGATCGACAACGAATACGCCGAAGTCTCCTTTGATCCGCAAACACGCGCGCAATTCCAGCAATGGTTAAAAACACGCTACGGCACCCTCGACAACCTGAACACGCGCTGGACTACCGCGTATTGGAGCGAAACTTACACCGCCTGGGATCAGATTCCTATCCAAGTGGGCTACGGCAATCCCGGCTTACTTCTTAGTTGGATGCGCTTCGTCAGCGATACATGGCGCAGCTATCAAAAGAACCAGTTGGACGTAATTCGTGCAAACTCCGACGCACGCCAGTTTATCACCACAAATACGATGGGCTGGTTCGATGGGTTTGATCATTACACCGTCGAGCAGGATCTCGATCTTGCCGCTTGGGACGATTACGTTGGTCAAGGCCATTTGGATCCCGTGCGCAACGGCGCCACACATGACCTGACGCGCGGGTTCAAGGGAAAGAATTTCTGGGTGATTGAGACGCAGCCAGGCTCGGTGAATTGGGCGGACATCAATAATTCTCTGGACAAAGGGGAAGTCCGCGCCATGGCCTGGCACGACGTTGCGCATGGCGCCGACACGGTCAGTTACTGGCAGTGGCGCAGCGCCTTAAATGGGCAGGAGCAATATCATGGCACGCTGGTCGGGCCCGATGGCGCGCCTGTGCCTCTGTACGAAGAAGTCGCGCAAGTCGGAAAGGAATTCGCCAAAGCTGGGCCCGTGCTTGCGGGCACTTCATCGAAATCTGAGGTCGCCATTCTCAATTCTTACGACAGCCGCTGGGCCACCCAATGGCAGAAGCACAACAATAAATACGATCCGGTGGAGGAAATTCTTGCGTATTACGGGCCGTTGCGGGCCCTTGCGCAATCGGTGGACATTGTTCCGGCCACCGCATCGCTCAGCCAGTACAAGCTCGTAGTCGCACCGGGCCTGAACGTCTTATCGGATGCGGCAGCCAAAAATCTCATCGCTTATGTGGAAGGCGGAGGGCATCTTGTCTTGGGCCAGCGGTCCGGTATGAAAGATGACGATAACTCGTTGCAAACGGAGCGCCAACCTGGTCCACTCTCGACCTTATTAGGTGGCCGCGTTGAACAATACTACGCATTGCTCAACCCAGTTCCGGTGCAAGGAAATTGGGGAACTGGCGAGTGCCAACTCTGGGCCGAACGGCTCAGCACCAACGATAGCGGCACGGAAGTCCTGATGCGGTATGGGACCAGCAACGGATGGTTGGACGGCCAGCCCGCCGCAATCACGCGCAAGGTAGGCATGGGGCGCATCACATACGTCGGCGCGTGGCTCGACGCAAAAACAATGGCGGCAGCGGCGAAATGGATGACCGATGACAGCGGGGTGAAGGCGCTGTTCGGTGAAGTGCCTGCTGGCGTCGAGGTTTCGGCTCGTTATGGGGCCCGCTCGGTTGTTTATGTGCTGATCAATTTTTCCGGCGCATCGCAGACGGTCACGCTGCCCAGCGAAATGACCGACGTACTGGAAGGCGGGGCAAAGCGATCAGTAACCTTGCCCAAGTATGGAGTGGCGGTGCTTTCCACGGCGCGTTAACTAGGGCTTCTTCAACAAACGTATCGCGTTTTCACGGTAAACCTTGCGCAACACGTCGTCGGGCAAAAACAAGCCATAGATGTTCCATCGGCCCTGCCGCGAAGCATGCGAGGGATATTCAAAATATTCGTCGCGAGTTTCCAGGAACCGGTAATGCAGCTGGTACATGTTCACTTCCGGAATCAAATCCGTGCCGAATAAGATGCGATCCGCAAATTTCAAGAAGAATTCGCGTGCTGTGTAGGGTTGGCGGCCCAGCTCGGCGCACCGCGCGCCAATGTCAACGCAGAGGTTTGGATTGTTTTCGAGCAGCCGTGTTACATACGCTAAGTCTTCCGGATGCTCGGCCACATGCGCGCCGACGAACGTCGTTTTTGGACGCCGGGCAATCACGCGATCGCGCTGTTCCAGCAGTTCCAGCTTTCCGTAATGCGAGCCGTAGTAGCTCCACTCCGGATGTGCTGCCAATTCTTCGTATCGTTCATTCGTAGCGTCAATGGGCAGAAAAAAAGCATCAGGATCGGCGATGTGATACATGATGGGCACGCCCAATTCCGCCGCCTTTTCGTAGATGGGATCGAGGCGCTCGTCATCGATCCGCAATAGACTGCCATCCGTATTACGCACCTTGGTTCCCAAATCCTTCCAGATCTTTAGTCCGCACGCCCCGTGTTCGACCAATTTTTCCAGGCGCTCCACACTGCGCCGGTAGAAGCCAGCCGATTGCACGTCGCTCCAATCCATCCAGCCATAGGTCGCAAAACGGTCCGGCGCGACCGTATGGAACTTGCGGATCATTTCCAAGGCTGTTTCCCCGGTATGCATGGTGATATTGACGACGCGCTCTATTCCGCACTGGTCCATGATGCGCAGCACCTCGCGGGGTTCTTGCGCGTCCAGATGATTGTGATAATCAATCACCGGAAACTTCGGCATGTGTATTTCGTGTTGCGGTGCAGCCAGCATGGAGCGGGGATGAAAATCGCTAAGCTTTAGATCTACTTCCGCGCGCGCAGTGACCATAGCCACAAATGGATCTTTGTTGGTTAGCGAATCGCTCATCTCTGCTCCTCATCAAAGCAAACGCCATACTAACAAATCAGACGCTTCTTTCGCTGCGCTTCCAGTACAATCCCTGTATCGCTCCATGCGAAGATAAAGCGCTGCACTTCGTTCGACGCAGCCCCGAGCTTTTCCCGGGGATTCGCGCAAAAAAACGCTCCAACGTTTCTTTGAGAGAGACTGATGAAACCGCCTAAGTTCGTTTTCTCATGCGTACTTTTGAACATGCTTCTTTGGGGTTCCGGCTCTTCGACCCCTGCACAACAAAGTTATCTCTACGGCGTCCAGCCCGGCGACGCAAGCGTCAGTTTTCGAGACAACACGATCCTTGTGAGAAATGCCATGTTGACCGCGGAATGGTCGATCGCCAAGGAAAAACTGCGTGGTGTGTCTTTTGCCGACCATGCGGCTTCGAAGCCGATTCGCTTGCCGCAAGACGCTTTTACGCTGGTGTTTGCGGACGGCAAAACCCTCAGCGCCTCTTCGATGCGCATCAGCGAGCCGGCCCATCTTGAAAACCTTGAGGCGGCGGAGCAATCTGCCCGGCTGGAAGATCATTTCACCGGCAAACGCGTCTTGGTGCGGCTACAAGACCCCAACTCCAAACTTAGCGTGTTGTGGTCCGCGGAACTGCGGGAGGGCGATAATTATTTTCGGCAACAAATCGAGGTTTCTTCGCCGTCGGATGTGGCGATTCGAGAAGTTCGCCTTTTTGACTTTAATCTTCCAGCTGCGAAACTCATTGGCACGGTGAACGGTTCGCCGGTAACCGCCGGTAACGTGTTTGTTGGCTTCGAACATCCGCTAAGTCACTGCGCCGTAAAGGGAACGCACGTCGTCTGCTCGATCGATCGCAAGTTGCCGCTCAAGGCCGGTCAAACAATTCGCTATTCTTCCGTGATGGGAGTCTCACCAGTTGGCCAGATGCGCCGCGGTTTTTTGAACTATGTGGAACGCGAACGCGCTCATCCCTACCGGCCTTTCCTGCATTACAACTCCTGGTTCGATATCGGATACGGCAAACCCTACGATCAAACGGCCGCGATTGACGCGATTCAAGGTATTGGCGAGGCACTGCACACCAAGCGCGGCGTCAAACTGGATTCGTTCCTGTTCGACGACGGTTGGGACGATCCCCGTTCTTTATGGAGCTTCAATTCGGGATTTCCCGACGGCTTCACCCCAATTAAGGCGGCTGCCGCAAAATATGGGGCGGCTCCCGGTATTTGGCTTTCTCCCTGGGGCGGCTACGACGTAGCCAAGAAAGAGCGCTTAAAGTACGGTGCGCAACAAGGTTTCGAGATGAATCAAGGAGGCTTTGCGCTTTCCGGGCCGAAATATTTCAACCGCTTCCACGATGTCTCGATTCAATTCATCCTCAAGTACGGAATCAACCAATTCAAGATCGATGGAACTGGTAACGTGAACAGCGTGTTTGCGGGAAGTCAATTCGACAGCGATTTTCACGCGGCGATTAGCCTCATCGAAGAATGGCGCGCGGTGAAGCCCGATATCTTCGTGAATCTCACCACCGGCACATATCCCTCGCCGTTCTGGCTGCGCTATGCCGACTCGATCTGGCGGGGAGGGGAAGATGATGACTTTGCGGGCGTCGGCCCTTGGCGCGAAAAGTGGATTACTTACCGCGACGCCGACACCTATGCGGGAATCGTCAAAAAGGGGCCACTCTTCCCACTGAACTCATTAATGTTGCACGGAATTATTTATGCGCGGCAGGCGGAACATCTAAGCGATGATCCGGCTCATGCTTTTGCACATGAGGTCGAAGACTACTTTGGCAGCGGCACGCAACTACAAGAAATGTACATCACCCATGCGCTGTTGAGCGACGCGGATTGGGACGTACTGGCGGAAACGGCCAACTGGTCCCGCGAAAATGCTGCGATTTTGGTGGATACACATTGGATTGGTGGCGATCCGGGCAAGCTTCAGGTTTATGGCTGGGGCTCCTGGTCACCGGAGAAGGGAATTATCACGCTGCGAAATCCCAGCGATCATCCGCAGACCATTTCCGTTGATGTGGGCCAGGCATTCGAACTGCCTGCAATGGGTGCGCGAAAATACCGTGCACATTCTCCTTGGCGGCGCGACCAACAATCGGCAGCGTTCGATCTCCTCGCCGGTCAATCTCACACGTTTTCACTGCAACCGTTTGAAGTCCTGACGCTGGAAGCGATTCCGGCGCCGTAGCAGGTAAGGCTAGCGCTTTGCATGTGTCGCTGGGCTTTCGCGCAATTTTGCGCCGTGTCCTTGAAGAAACTTTTCGCGGTGCTCCGCTTCTCGGAAAGCCTCAGTTCCTCCTGACCGCGTGACCGAGAGTGCTCCTACAATGTTGCCCAGCTTTAGGCAGTCCTCGATCTTTCCGCCCCGAATAAACTCGTGGAGGAAGCCCGCATCGAAACTGTCTCCTGCTCCGACATGGTCGATCGAATCTACCGTTGGAGGCCAGGCCTCGTACTGTTCTGCACCTCGTTTGGCGATCGCCCCGCCGGAGCCACGCTTCACTCCCACGATTTCCACCTTCTGCGACAGTAGTTCCACCGCGCGCGCCACATCGTCTACCCGCGCCAGTTTGCAAGCCTCGCGCGCGTTGGGCAGCAGCACATCGGTATATTTGAGTAGTGACTCAATCTGCGAGTCCCAGCGGTCTTCGGGGTCGTCATTGGTATCTAAGGATGTGCTCAGCCCAGCTTGCTTTGCCTTGCGAAAAATCCCCGGAAGCGCGGGCTGCAAGCCCTTTTGCAGGAAATACGACGACACATGAAGGTGTCTCGCGTCGAAGATGTAATCCAGGTCCAGATCCTTTTCACTCATTTCGAACATAGTGCCGGGATAGGTCAAAATGTAGCGCTGTTTGCCCTGAGGCAGGATTACCGTCAAGCCCGTTTTTTTGCCACTCATTCGCCGAACGCGCGACAGGTCCACGCCGCTTTCCCCAAGGCGCTTAAGACAGATTTCCCCCAAAGGGTCGCTGCCGATGGAAGAGCTAAACCCGACTTTGTTGCCAATCGATGCCAGATTGTACGCAAAAATTGCCGACGAGCTGCCAAGAGTAAGATTCAGGTCATTGGCGAGATGCTCCCGCTCCAGTGTCAACTCCGTCGGCAAGCCTGCCAAAATCAGATCCAGGTTCAGCTCACCGATCACACTCACATCGAACGTAGCCAAGGGATTCTCCTTTTCGCCGGGCACATGCAACATGCTTCAGTGAATCGCACCATCGTTGCAACCACAGGCGTAAGCATACTGTTCCAGCACTTCCAGGATTTTGTCGCGAATCATGGCACCGGGCTGGTTCAACAAAAATCCAAACCGCACCGCATTCGCTTGGCGAGGCAGGTATTGGCTCAGCAACGAATGCGGAGCGGGATTCGCCGTCAAATTGTGCAGCAGTTGCTGCAACGCAGCCGTAACCGTTGGCACTGGCCAGTAATAACGGACGCGGTCGCTATAGCTGTATTTTCGCGCGATTCGGAGTGCACTCTCGTCACCATGATAGTAATTCTTCCAGTGCACCGCATTCTCCATCATCGCTGCATCCAGTACATCAGGTAGCCCGGAGAGCGTGACCCCGGCTTGGCTTCGCAGCAGTTCCTTTTCTACCGCTGCCAGGGCAAACACGGCTTCCCGAAACGCAAAGGTGAGCCAGGGTCCCACTTTCAGGATGGCGAAGTGATCGAGAACCATTTGCCGTAACCCCTCGCGCGTTTGATAGTCCGTCGAGTGCGCTTCGTAAACGCCCGTCCAATGACCCGCAAGAAACCGCGAGAGCGCTTTCGCCTTTTTCGTTTCATACGGAAAAACATTTGTGTCGCCGAATTCCACTCCGGGCTGCACCACAACGGCGATCACCCGTTCCCAAGCTGCGCCGAGCCCGCACTCGAGAAAAGCATTTTGCGAAACTTCGAGGGTGTTCGCCAGATTCTTCGGTTGCGTCACCTCCGGCGCTTGCGAACCAAACTCCTCCCCGCCGGGGATCGGAACCTCCGTGCCAATCACATACACAGGGGGCGGAGAAACTAGCCCCAAGTCGCGGTAAGCTCCTTCCGCGGCTTTGCACAATTCCGCGGCACGAGTCGCGACAATTTCTTCGGCGAGCGACTTACCCTGTTCAATCTTGTCGTCAGCGCAGGGCATGCTGGTGTCCAGATGAATTTTGCGAAAGCCCGCGCGCACATAAGCGGCGACCATCTCTTTGGCTTTCTTCATCGCCTCTGCTGAGGATTCCTTACGCCAAACGTGTGGTCCCAGATGATCGCCGCCCAACAGAATTTGCTCCTTGGCGAAGTGCATCTCGCTCGCCACATCGTCAACGAATTTTGCGAACTGTTCCGGCGTCTGCCCAGTGTAGCCCCCGAATTGATTCACTTGGTTGGAAGTGGACTCGATCAGCAGCAGGCTTGCGTCTCGCTGCGCTTGAAGCATTCCGGCTTCCAGCACGAAGCGATTCGCGGAGCAAATCGAATAGATGCCCGACCCCTTGCCTCGGCGATTTCCTGCCAGCAATACCCGCAGTTGGCCGGTGGTGCCGCTGTGTTTCTTTGCCGATGGCCCTTTGCGCTTCTTTTTCGTTTTAGTCACGTCCGAATCCTTAACTTTGCGTCCTATTACGATTTATTTCTTTTAGTTTCTTTTACCTGCCTTTGTCAAATCTCCCAGGGGCCTCGAGCTTTTTCCTCCTATGTAGTTATGCGATTTTAATTTGCAACTCCGGTGCTTCTGTCGTTTACTGATTGGCACTCGCTGCCGCTCCGCACCGATGCCACACCCGCCTCAACATTGCCGGGAGGTAACCATCATGAAGATTCGAGATTCCGCTACAATCGTAACCCTTCTTGCCGGTTTCGCGCTGTTGCCTATTGCCTCCTATGCCCAGCAGCCGGCCGCCGCTTGGAGCTACAGTGGGGATGAAAGTCCGAAGGATTGGGGCAAACTCGATCGCGCCTACGCCACCTGCTCGGCGGGACACGCGCAATCTCCGATAGATATTAGGGGCGCGAAAAAATCCGATCTGCCTGCGTTGAAGTTCGATTACAAAACGGTTCCGCTCGACATTATCGACAATGGACACACCGTCGAGGTTAATTATGCTCCTGGCAGCACCTTGACTGTGGGAGACAAGAGGTACGAGCTCAAGCAGTTCCATTTCCACCACCCCAGCGAAGAGCATGTGAACGGGCATGGCTACGACATGGCTGCCCATTTGGTTCATGCGGATAGCGACGGCCACCTGGCGGTGATCGCGGTGCTGTTCAAGAAGGGGCAGTCCAACGCGTTCCTCGAAACGATCTGGAAAAACATTCCAGCGAACAAAGAAAAAGACGTAGATGTTCCCGGCGTCAGCCTGAACGTCAACGACTTGCTGCCGGCCAAGCGCGACTATTACACTTTCGCCGGTTCCCTGACTACGCCGCCCTGCTCTGAAGGCGTGACCTGGTATGTGTTGAAGGAGCCGGTTTCTGCTTCTGGTGAACAGGTGAGCGCGTTCGCCAAGCTATATCCAAACAACGAGCGTCCCATTCAGCCGACCAACGGCCGTGAGATCCTGGAATCGAAATAGGCGCGCGGCACCAGTATTCCTAAGTCTCATGTGACCGCCGCCCGGACCCCAAAGTCGGCTGTTGCCAATCCGGTTTTCGCCGTAGTACTGTCCCCGGATGGCGAACCAGCCGCATAGACGGAAGAAGGGAGATCGCAAAGCCATGCCAGCCGATCATGAGGAAAAGAACGCCGCGAACGGCGAGGCCCGTGAAGGTGCCAATGTAGACAAAATCCGCGACATCCTGTTTGGCGCGAATATGCGCGAATACGAAAAGCGCTTTGGGCGTCTCGAAGAGCGCCTGACCAAGTCTTCGGACGCGCTCCGCGAAGACTTGAAGAAGCGGTTCGACACGCTGGAATCGTATGTGCGCGAGGAAATCGAGTCTCTGGGACAGCGCTTGAAAAATGAAAAGGGCGAGCGTACCGATGCCCTGAAAGAGCTGACTCGGGAAACGCGTGAGTCTTCGAAAGCGCTCGAGAAGAAGCTTTCGCAACTTGAAGACGCTCTTGCGAGCGCCCAGGCCGATCTGCGCTCACGCCTTCTCGATCAGTCGAAAGCGCTCAGCAACCAGATCCAAAAATCTAAGGAAGAGCTGGAAGGCGCTTTGGAAACCGAGGCTGCAACGCTTCGCAATGAGAAGACCGATCGAGCTGCCCTGGCCGATCTCTTCACCGAACTCGCACTTCGTCTGAAAGACGAGTTGGAACTTCCGGAGAAGTAGCGGATCGCTACGGTATGGGTTCCGCCCCACAACAGTCTCCGGATTCATCCGACGCGGGCTTTTCGATGGCAGACAAGCCAAAAGACCAATCCACAAACACGCCCGGAGAAAACTCTTCGCCTGATGGTTCAGGCTCGTTCGAAGATCTGCGCCACTTGATCCTTGCCCCCGAGCAGGAAGCGCTCGAGCGTTTGCACGAGCGAATTGCCAATCCCGAATCTCGCACCGAAGACGTCAGCGGCGTTGTGGCCGAGGCCATTCAGCTGCGCCGTGAGCAAGGTGGCAGCGATGCGTTGAGCGAGGCATTGAGTCCGACGATTGAGAGCGCGTTGCGCGAGTCGGTGCGAAAGAATCCTTCGACTTTGGCCGATGCGTTGTTTCCCGTGATGGGGCCAGCGATTCGCCGATCGATCTTGGAAACGTTGCGCTCCTTTCTGGAATCGTTTAATCAAGTGCTGGACCAAAGTCTTTCCTGGCAGGGTCTGAAGTGGCGCTTCGAGGCGATGCGCACCGGGCGTTCCTTCACCGACGTCGCGCTGCTGCACAGCTTGGTCTTTCGCGTCGAGCAAGTGTTCCTGATTCATCGCAAGACCGGTTTACCCATAGGCCATGCAGTGGCCTCGGCGGTTGCCACCCAGGATCCCAGTCTGGTTTCCGGCATGCTCTCCGCGATTCAGGATTTTGTACGCGACTCGTTTCATACCGAACAGAATCAGGGCCTGAGCCGCATGAGCATTGGCGATCTGGACGTGTGGGTAGAAATTGGCCCTTACGCGATTCTCGCCGCGGTTATTCGTGGCGTTGCACCTTACTCGTTGCACGACCTTATGGCGGAGACCCTGGAACACATCCACGCTCAATATGCGTCTCACCTTCGAAGCTTCAGTGGAGACGCGGCGCCGTTCTCCCATGTGAATGAGCAACTTTCTCGTTGCCTGGAATCTAAGTTTAAAGAAGAACCGCAAAGGCGCGGATACGGATATGCCGTGGTGGCTGGTTTCTTGCTAGTCGCAACGATTGGCGGTTGGCTGGGTTGGCGTTGGTGGCAATACCATCGCTGGAGCAATCTGGTCGAAACGTTAAGCAGCCAGCCCGGTTTGACGGTCACAAGGTTTGGTCGAGAGCACGGCCACTTGGTCATACGTGGACTGCGCGACCCGCTCGCACCAGATCCGATGCAGTACGTCCGGGGCGCGGGGCTCGATCCATCGCAAGCTGAGTTCCATTGGGGCGCATATTATGCCCTTGATGATCCGCTCATACAGCAGCGCGCAATTGCCGCACTCGCGCCACCCTCGGGAGTTTCTCTGTCGGTCAATAATGGCGTCTTGCACTTAGCAGGACAGCCTCCCGCCAACTGGCTTAATGATGTGCGTTCGCGGGCCTTGCTTGTTCCAGGCATCCGCGCGTTGGACCTGGGCCGTTTTATGCCAGAACAGTTGGCCTTTGATGAGGCCAAAACCAAGGTGCAGGGAACGATTGTGCGGTTCCCACTTGCAAGCGCATCTATTTCCGCCGCAGAAATTGGCAATCTGCGCAACCTGATGGTGCTGCTCAGACAACTGCTCGACGCTCAAGCCGCCCTGCATGAAAGCATCACCATCGACGTCATAGGCCACAGTGATATTACGGGTGCCGAAGCCGCAAACCAGAATCTAAGCCAGCGGCGTGCCGATCGCGTTGCTGCTCAACTGATTCAGTGGGGTATTCCCAGCACGAGCTTGCGTCCGCAGGGTGTCGCGACAAGCCAGCCAGTCCGCCCAGAAACCAGCGAGGAGAATCGCCAGTATAATCGCAGCACGACCTTCCGCATCCTTTCCGTTCCATCTACCCGGCCATGATTCAAAAGAAAATTTGCATGCTGGGTGCCTTTGCCGTCGGCAAAACCAGCCTGGTCCGGCGTTTCGTGGAAAGTATTTTTTCCGAGACCTATCACACTACCGTTGGCGTCAAAATTGACAGAAAGACCCTGCAACTGAATGCGACGGAAATCAATCTGGTGCTCTGGGATCTTTACGGAGATGACGATTTCCAGAAAATTCGTTGGTCCCATTTTCAAGGCGCTTACGGCTATCTGCTGGTAGCCGATGGCACCCGTCGCAGCACACTGGAGAAGGCGCTGCTCCTGGAAGAGCGCGCGCGTCAGGAGATTGGCTCTGTCCCCTTCGTTTTTGTGATTAACAAGAGTGACTTGGCCAAGGATTGGGAACTCGACGCACAGGTGGAGGCTCAGCTACAGGCGAAGAAGTGGACGGTGCTGCGCTCCAGCGCCAAGACCGGAGAAGGAGTCGAGGAAGCTTTTGCGGAACTCACGCGAAAGATGTTGGTCTGAATATGTCAGCAATCGCCCTTCAATTCTTGCGTGAACTGGGTTTTGTGCTCCTGCAGCACAAAGACCACGGGCGCTTTGTTTTGCTCTCACCGCCGCCTCCATGGTTGCTGGAACTTTGGGGAGCCTACGACGTTAACGGCGGAGAAATACGCATTGTCGAGAAATCCCCGTTTTTAGAGAACTTTCTCTTCGAAGCCGATACGTTCTGGCAGTCGGGCAAGACCGGTCTTTGTCAATCCGAAATGTGGATCGAAAAATCAGTATCCGGCAAGGAAATCGCTCTTGCCGCCATTGCTCTGGAGTCCGGCGGAAAACGGCTGCTCGCGCTGCACAGTCCAGAATCGCAGTTTCACGAGCGGCAGCAACTTCTTCAGACCGCGCGCAACTCGCTGCTGGACCACGAGAAGCTGCAGCGCGAAATTCAAAAAAAAGAAATTCTTCTGCACTGCATCATTCACGATTTATCGCAACCCCTCAGCGTGATGAGCGTCGCGCTGGACTGCATGATCGGTGAGCAAATCAGCGATCGCGGCCAAGGTCTATTGGACTTGGGCCGGAAGGCCAGCGACCAGCAGTGTCTGATGATTCGCGACATTCTTCAGGTATTTGCGGCCGACCTGCAAGCTTCTATGGATGCTGAGAGCAAGCCGGGTTCGGCGCCCGACCTGCTTGCCTGTGCCTCTTCTGTGCTCAATGCATTTGTCCCTGTTTACGCAGCCAAAGGTGTGCAGCTTCGTATCAATGATTCGGCGAAGCAGCGCTCGGACTGGCGCGTGCGGGGCCAGGGCCGCCGGCTAGAACGAATTTTTTCGAACTTGCTCGAAAATGCTCTACGCTATTCGCCACCCGGTTCCACAGTTACGATCGGACTCGAGGAACAAGGCGAGTTTCTCAAAGCGTATGTCGATGACGAAGGTCCCGGCCTTCCCGCGGATATGACGCCAGCCCAGATTTTCGCGCTCTTTTCCAAGGGCAAGGAAAGTGGCGGCAAAGCCGGTCTTGGACTCTATTTTTGCCGGCTGACGGTGGAACGTTGGGGCGGCATAATCAGCTGTGAGTCGCGGCCGGAACGAGGTTCGCGATTCTGGTTTCAGCTGCCTGGAGTCTCGGCCGAGGTGGAGCGGACGCCGCAAGCGGCAGAGTCCCAACCACCGCCGAACAGAGTGCCGCTGATAAAGAGGCCTATGCGTGTTCTTTTGGCGGACGATCAAAACGAAATCCGGCTCTTGACCGCTCACCAGCTCGAGCGCAATGGCCACCACGTTGTTGCGGTAGCTAACGGACAAGAAGCGCTGGATGCGCTGCAGAAGGAATCGTTTGATGTTGCCTTGCTCGACGAAGACATGCCCTTAATGACCGGGCTGCAAGCCTTGAAAGCGATCCGCGAGCGCGAGGACAAATTCAGCGCGCTAATCGTAATTGCGCTCACAGGTTACAACAGTGAGCCGGACCGCCAACGGCTGCTGCACGCAGGTTTTGACTCCGTCATCGGAAAACCTTTTCGTCTCGACGCATTGGAAGCCTTGCTCCAAGGGGCTGCAGAATCCGTTTCCGCAGCACCGACCGTTGCCCCGCGTGCTGTCGTAAAATCCCCCTGGGAGATTGTGCTGGACCGGGTCGCCGGCGACGAACAACTCGCGCGCAAAATGGTGCTGACGTTCTTACGCGAAACTCCGCCACGTATGGCCGGAATTCAAAAAGCACTGACGAAGAAAAGTGGCGCGCGTCTTGCGTCGTTCGCTCACGCGCTGAAGGGTTCGGTCAGTATCTTCGATGCCCACGGCGCACGCGAATGTGCCGAGAAGCTGCAAGACTTGGGTCGTGCCAATAGTTTTACCGAGGCAACTGGCCTCTACAGCCAGCTCAAGGAAGAGATTGCGCATCTGGAAGAAAATTTGAGAGGATACGCGGGACGGAGACGTCCCCGCGAACCGGGGGCGAGTTCCAAGAACCAGCGGCGGAGTTCCAAACCAAAGCCGAAGCAACCATAGGATTCATCTGGAACACCGGAGCCCAACCCCCCGGAGCGTGTAGATGGCGAATATCCTGGTCACCGACGACGATGCCACAACCCGGCAAATGTTGCGGGGCATCCTTAAGAAGGCCGGCCACTCCGTGGTGACAGCGGCCGATGGCGTCGCCGCTCTTCGCACCATCCAAAAGAAAAAATTTGACCTAGTCCTTCTCGACATCTGGATGCCCAAGATGACCGGTTTGGGCTTCCTGGGTCATCTCCACGGCGAAAAGCATATTCCCAAAATTGTGGTGATGACCTCTGATCGAACGTCCGACACCCTGCTTGCCGCGCTACGAGGTCGTGTTTATCAATACCTGAAGAAACCATTGGACGCCACAACCGTACTGACCAGTGTGGAAAACGCGCTTTCTACCAGCCCCGAAGTACCTGCGATCGAAGTTCTCTCTGCCAACTCGCAATGGGTCGAGTTGATGGTTCCTTGCGAGCGTTCTGTGGTCAGCCGTGTGCAGAGCTTCCTCATGCACATGGACACGGACCTGCCCCCGGACGTTCTGGAGAAAGTAGGTTATGCGTTTCGCGAACTGCTCAACAACGCCATTGAATGGGGCGGCCACCTCGACCCTAACTTGAAGGTACGCATCTCTTACATCAAGACCAAGAGAATGCTCATGTATCGTCTGGACGACCCCGGTCCTGGCTTTAAGCTCGAGGACTTGAAGCATGCCGCAATCAACAATCCGCAAGACAACCCCATGGCTCACATGCAGGAACGGGAAGCCATGGGACTGCGTCCCGGCGGCTTGGGACTCATGCTCACCCAACAGCTCGTCGATGAGCTCGTTTACAATGAAACGCGGAACGAAGTCGTGCTCATCAAGTACCTCTGAATCCCGCAGCATTTGCCATCGTCTCTAACTAACCTACAGCAACTACTGACTTCGTCTATCTACACGGTCAGTGTAGAGTTTTCCTAGGAACAAACGACAGAAAATGGGTACTCGAAAAAACTGGGGCCATCGCCCTTGGGAGATCACCTTTACCCCTGCGCGCAAAGAACTTCCCGCCACCGTGGATTACGCGGTTATCGGCGGAGGCTTCACCGGACTTGCCTCTGCGGCTTGGCTGAAGATCTTGGCGCCTCAGAAGAGTGTCCTGCTACTCGAAGCGGAGACTTTAGGTGCTGGCTCCAGCGGGCACACGGGCGGCGTGGCGCTGGCCGAATCCGCCGTGGGCGACCTGCCGGGACTGGGTGATGTTCTCGCCGGCTACCAATCGATCCTCAAGCAATTGGAAGTCGAAGGCGATCTAGTCTTGCCGGGAGTGTACGAACTGGGTCGCAGCGACGCCATGCGGAATTCGCCGATCCTTTGGAGGGACTCTGGCGATCTTTGCGCTGTGAAAGATGTGCCCGGCGGCAGCGTCGATCCCGGAAAAGTTGTCAGCGGTCTAGCGCGTGCCGCGGATCGTGCGGGAGCGTTAGTTTTCGAACATGCGCCGGTCAACGAACTGAAATTTTCCAAAACCATCACGCTCTGCTCTTCTGCGGGAACTGTGCAGGCCCACAAGGCCCTGTTCGCGACCAACGCCTTCGCTCTCGATCTCAATGGGATGAAGGATCTTGCTCAGCCGGCGTTTACCTCCGCGGTGATGACGGAAGCGCTCCCCGAAGATACCCTGACCAAAATTGGTTTGGGCGAACGCAAGCCTTTCTACACCATCGATCTTCCGTACCTGTGGGGCCGTTTGCTGGGTAACGCGGTGATCTTCGGGAGCGGTCTGGTCTTTTTCGAAAACTCGGAAGGCCTGCACTCGCTGGACATTGACGAGGGCGAGACTCTCGAACTATTTGACCGTTTGCAGAAGCGCATCGCCCGCCTGCATCCCGCGCTCAAATACGTGAACTTTACGCATCGGTGGGGTGGTCCCATTTGTATACCGGAAGACTGGAAGCCGGTGTTTAGACGCCATCCAAACAGCGAAAACGTGATTGTGCTTGGCGGTTTCTCCGGCCACGGTGTGGCGCAATCCGTGTATCTGGGCGCGTGGGCGGCCGAAGTGCTTCTTCAGAGACGGGAACTGCCCGACTGGCGGTAGAGTTGCTCCCCATCTATTGCGCCAAGCCCGGAATCGTTTTTAACAGCGCCGATACTCCATTCCAGATAATCTGCACGCCAATGCAAACCAGCAAGAACGAGGACAGGCGCATGATCACGCTCATCCCCGTTTCGCCCAGGGCGCGGGCCAAGCGGTCGGAAAACGCGTAGCAAACATAGACGCTCGCGGCAATCAGTACTGCTCCAATCACCGCACCAAGTATCGAAAAGACCAGAACATGTCCGCCGTGTGGCTCATTGGCTCCCAAAGTAATGGCCACGGAAATCGATCCCGGCCCGACGGTCAGAGGGAGCGTCAAAGGGTAGAACGCCTTCGTCAGTAGGTCCTGCTCTCCCACGCTGCGATGTACTTCCGCCTTGGTGCTGTCTTCGTCCTTCTGCTTTAGCAAAGCCCAACCCGTCGTCGCCAGCACCAGGCCGCCACCAACCTGCACCACCGGCAGGGAAATCCCAAAAAACGCCAGGATATGTGTGCCGATGAAGTAGGAGCCTACGATCAAGGCCACGCTGTTGAGCGCAATTCGCCTCGAGAGCATCTTTCGTTCATCCGGCGAATAGTAATGGGTCAGGGAAAGGAAAAGAGGCGCGCTTCCCAGAGGATTCACGATGGGAAAGAGAGCGGTAATGACCAGAAACGTGGATTTGAGCAGTTGCGCCATAAAGGAGAGCGACAAGTATAACCGCACAGGGCTGGCAACAATAATTTCCTACCGCCGAGCTACCAGCCTCGCCGTAGTGATGGCCTGCCCGGCGTGCCGTTGCGTGTGATCGGCCACATGCACCAGCAGCCCGCCAAGGGTAGTTGGTAGTTGTTTCTTCCCGACTCGTCGCAGGGCCTCCAATTCCGCCATGGCCAAGGCGCGGATACGGTCCATGCTTCTCTGTAGCGCCTGCTCCAGTTCCGTAAAGGTCGCCTGATGCTGGGCTCCAGGCTCTGACTCCGATTTCAGCAGTGCTAATTGTGTTTCGTCCAGAACGCGATCTTCGGCATAGGTCAGCAGCCGGTCTAAACTTCGCGAGATATGCCGTAGATGAAACGCTACGGACGCAATTCCCCCCGGCCGCTCATTTAACTCCTCCTCACTCAGTCCATAGCACCATTTCCAAAGATCTTCCTTGGCAAGTTGCAGAGCGTGCAGCACCGCGCGGCCCACCGTGGGGGTTTCCGCGAGCGTGCCGTGCAGCCATGGTTCTGGCAAGCTAGCCTTTGCTTCACTCATGGTTCCATCCTTTCGGACGTCACTTGAATTGACAGCCAGGAACGCAACACATAGGATGAGAAAACTCGCTCGCAGAATCAAATAGATCTTCGGCACCCCTGTCGCTCATCAATCGAAAATATTGGGCAGCGGCGTGGCGCCTTAGGAGGGCCCTTCAGCGTGTCTACCAGCCGCACCGCTAAATTGAAAACTTCCCCTGGTCTTCGCTCCGGCGAATCCGTTCGTGTGCTCATTTCCAGTGCTCGTGTGAAAACCCGCCTCAAGCAGTTGGCCCGCGACATCCGCCGCGATTTTCCCAGCGAGCCTCTCCATCTGATCGGTGTCCTGAAAGGTTCGGTCTTTTTTCTTACCGACCTCGCCCGTGAACTGGGCGGCGAGGTTTCCTTCGACTTCCTTTCCGTGTCCAGCTACGGCGATGGTACTGACTCCACAGGTGAAGTGAAATTGATCAAGGACTTGGACGTCAGCATCGAAGGGAAGACCGTCGTTGTTGTGGAAGACATCCTGGATACGGGTCTCACTTTGAAGTACCTGTTGCGCTTTTTCGAAGAAAAGAAACCGAAGCACCTTCGCGTGGTCGTTCTCTTGGATAAAGTTGAACGCCGTATCGCCGACGTCAAGGCGCATTACACCGGATTCGTCATTCCCAATGAATTTGTGGTCGGATACGGGCTGGATTTCGATGAGCGCTATCGCAATCTTCCGGATGTGTGTATTTTGCAGTTCGCAGGTGCGGGCAACAGCAAGCCAGCCTAGGGATTCGCTTTTCATTCGGTACCCGCCCGCACGCCGCCGCGCCTGTTATACTTAAGAGATTCATGGAAGCCACTGATCCCAAAACACAATACAACCTGCCTCAAGACAGCAGCCCAGAGGTTCTGGCCACCCTGGCGGAGATCGGCCAAGAGGTAAACGCCTCTTTAGACTTGGACGAAGTGCTGGCCCTGTCCGCCGTCTTGATCAAACGGCATATCGATTACGAGCTTTTCGGCGTGCTCATGCTGTCCGATGACGGAACCTACCTGACCCACCGCTTTGCCATCGGCTATCCGCCTGGGCTCGCGGAAAATTTGAAAATTCCGGTGGGGCAGGGGATTACTGGAACAGCGGCGCGCACCGGCCATCCCGTGCGCGTCAGCGACGTCAGCCAGGATCCACGCTACATCAACGCCATCGACAGCGTTCGCTCCGAGCTGGCCGTCCCCTTGATATTTCGCGCTAAATGCGTGGGCGTTCTGGACATTCAGAGTCGCCATCTCGATTACTTTACAAAAGACCAGCAGAACATCCTTTCCGTCCTTGCTAACCGCCTGGCCGTCGCTATCGAAAATGCGCGTCTGTTCCAGCAGGTCCGCACGCAGGCGGAGACCCTTTTGGTGCTCAACGAAGTCAGCCGAGAAATCAGCTCCATCCTCGATGTGGAAGAGCTTCTTCGCCGCACGGCGGAGTTGGTGAAGCGCATTATCGATTATCAGATTCTGAGCATCATGCTCTATGACGAAGAACAAAAGGTTTTTCGCCATCGGCTTGACGTAAAGCATGGACAACGGGTGCAAGGGAAATTGCGCGCTGCCGCTACCGAAGGGCTGGTCGGCGCTGCGGCCACTTCGCGCGAGCCGGTGCTCGTTCCCGACGTCACCGCGGACCCCCGCTATCTCATGGTCAATCCGGAAACACGCTCCGAACTCGCGATCCCCATGATTCATCAAGGCAGAGTGATCGGAGTGCTCGATCTCGAGAGTCCGCAGCTGAACTATTTCACACCCGACCATGTGCAGACGCTCTCGATCCTCGCGTCAAATTTGGCCGTCTCTGTGGAAAATGCGCGCCTTTACGAACAGGTGGCCCGGGGCGAAGCTCGCCTCGAACGCGACTTACAAGCCGCCAAGCGCATTCAGGGAGCTTTGTTGCGCGCCGCACCCACCGATGATTATGGCGTCGACGTGGCCGCGCGCTATGTGTCGGCTCGCGAAGTTTGCGGGGACCTTTACGAATTTCTGCGCTATGGCCCTCAGCAACTGGGTATCGCATTGGGCGACGTGAGCGGAAAGGGAACGGCTGCCGCTCTATACGGCGCGGTGGCCATTGGCATCATGCGCAGCTTGGCCCCCCAGAAGCTGCAACCCGCGGAAATGTTGCGGCAGATGAATCAGCTTGTTGGGGAGCGCCGCATTGAAGGGCGTTTCATGACCGCCTGTTTTGCTACCTGGCAAAAAGGCCGGCAGAAATTGCGCGTCGCCAATGCTGGGCAATCGCAGCCGCTGCTCTACAAAGGAGGACGCTGCGATAAAATCGAACTCACCGGTTTTCCTCTCGGGATTTTTGAAGAAGTGCAGTACGACGAGTGGGGTGTGATCCTGGAAGTGGGCGACATTCTGGTGTTCCATTCGGATGGCATCGCCGAAACCACGAATATCGAGGGCCAGTTCTTCGGTACCACTCGCCTGATGCGCCTGATCGAGCAAAATCACGAGCGCGCCGCCGCAGAAATCGCCGATCTGGTTTTGCGCGAAGTGGATTGGTTTACGCAAAACGCTCCGCTGTCTGATGACCGCACTCTCGTGGTGTTAAAGGTAAAATGACCTCGTCGAGCGGCTCCCGTCAGAACCTGCCCTACGTCGATCCTGCCGAGTTTACTCCCCAGTTTGCCTGGAGGACGTCGTCCCACGGCCCCGGTCGCGAGGTCTTCTGCGAAGGTGTGGCGCTGCAAGACATTGCATCGCGCTTTGGAACACCGGCGTATGTGTATAGCCAGCGCGCCATCGAGAATGCCTTTGACGAACTGCACATGGGTTTGCGTCGCCTGCCTCACTTGTTGTGCTTTGCCGTGAAAGCCAACGGTAATCTCTCCATTCTGCAATTGCTCGCCAAACGAGGCAGCGGATTCGACATTGTCTCGGGTGGCGAACTCGAGCACCTCGGTCGCATCGCTGTGCCCGGAAACCGCATTGTGTTTAGCGGGGTCGGAAAAACGCGCGAAGAAATTCGCGCCGGCTTGAGATACAAACCCGGGCGAAACGCGGCAGCGGGCATCTTGCAGTTCAATGTGGAATCTGCGGAAGAGTTGGAAGTGCTGCTGGCCGAAGCTTCACGCCTTTCTCGCCGCGGCAATTTGCCCGGAGTTTCCCTGCGCGTGAATCCGGATGTGAAGGCTGGCGGCCATCCGCATATTTCCACCGGACTCTACGAGCACAAGTTTGGTGTGAGCTGGCACGAGGCGCGTTCTCTCTATCTGCAGCACAAAAATTCCAAATACATCCGCTGGCAAGGAATCAGCGCTCATATCGGGTCACAAATTGTGGGCCTCGAGCCGTTTCGCGAGGGGCTCGGCCGTCTCGCCAGCTACCTGCTGGATTTGCGCCGCGAGGGCATTGCTCTTAAATATCTCGACTTTGGCGGCGGACTCGGCGTTCGTTACACTAATGAAACGCCGGTTGGTCGCAGAGCGTACGCCCAGATGATTGCGGACATAGTGCGTCCGCTCGGTGTGGGACTTCTGCTTGAGCCCGGGCGCTCGATCATTGCGCCAGCGGGGGTGCTGCTCGCCAAGGTCATTTACACCAAGAAGAATTCCGTCCGGTCGTTTGTCATTCTGGATGCTGCGATGAATGATCTGGCCCGGCCTGTCCTTTATGATGCGCCGCATCCCATAACTCGCGTGCGCGATGCAAATCCGGGGAAGAAGAGCGCATCGGAACGGGTCGATGTGGTCGGTCCTGTTTGCGAAACTGGGGACAGTTTCCTGCAAGGATGGCCGCTGGGACATGTCGAGCCCGGTGATGCTGTAGCGATCTGGACCACCGGCGCCTACGGCATGGTTCAGTCGTCCAATTACAACGGCCGGTGCCGGCCCGCCGAAATTCTGGTTCACGGGAAGAACGCGCGTCTTATTCGTCGCCGCGAAAGGCAGGCTGACTTGCTTCGCACCGATATCCTCGCGTAACTCAATTTTCACGCTTTCTGCACCCCCCTCCCCCCTGTTTTTCCGTAAGAGTGGCAAGCAAAAGAGTTAGCGGGAAAATTTTTCACAATTTTAAGTGGCGCAGGCGAAAAGTTGGGAGGAACGTCGCAGGGCTGGTGGCCCCACCCCGGTCTATTTTCGTATCAAGGGGAAACAAAGGGGTTACGAGGAAATCTCTGTATGAAGGGGAAACAAAGGAGTTAAGGGGCAGTGGCGAGTGACGAGTGGCGAGTGGCGAGATAAACACTGAGGAAAAAGCGAACGGTGCGATGCCGGTGGTGTGGTGACGTTGCGCGGAGGAAGAGGAGCGCGGCATGGAAAGGCTAGGCGTGGGAATTTGCGGGGACGGGATCGACGGGCCCAGTTTCCGCAGGAGGCTTGGATTTGGACGCGAGCTTGGTGGTAGGAGCGGGGTCTTGCTCGTCCTCGCAGGGGGTATCAGGATGTTTGGGATGGCCCTTGGGATATTTGAGTTTGAGTAGCGTTTTGTAGATGGGCAAATCCAGGTCCCAACAGCGGGCTTCCTGCTTGGCGCCTCCCTGAGAGCGCATGAGGAGATCG
>Ga0335073_10002244_pt1 | contig 26358 bp, 26 predicted proteins | sample Lox_Sample_22_FD_207093 | JGI IMG/M metagenome (GOLD analysis project Ga0335073, IMG submission 207093) | Soil microbial communities from Loxahatchee National Wildlife Refuge, Florida, United States - Lox_Sample_2.2 | ecosystem: Environmental > Terrestrial > Soil > Wetlands | place: USA...
CAGACCAGATTGCCCAGGCTCAGCAGCGCGCCAATGATGTCTACCAGCGTGCCAGCAAAGGCGAGGACTTCGGCAAGCTCGCCGTCGCCTATTCCAACAGCGAGGATGCGCTGCAAGGCGGCTCACTCGGCTGGCGCCAGGGCTCGGAGCTGCCGACCTTTCTCTCCAGCCTCATCCTGGGACTGAAGCCCGGCCAGGTCGGCGCGCCGCTGCGCACCCCGACCGGATTTCACATCGTCAAGCTCAACCAGGTGCGCACTCCGCAGCACAAGGACATGGTCGAGCAGATCCACGTGCGTCATATCCTCCTGAAGACCAACGCGCTGCAGGACGATGCGGTCGTACGGCAGCGACTGATGCAGATCCGGCAAAAGATTCTGAACGGCAGTGAGACCTTCGCGGTCGCAGCCGCCGCCTCCTCGCAGGACCCCGGCTCCGCCTCGGACGGCGGCGATCTCGGGTGGCAGAGTCCCGAGGTCTTCGATCCGAGCTTCTCCGCGCAGGTGGAGAGCCTCAAGACGGGCGAGATCAGCCAGCCGTTCAAGAGCCACTTTGGCTGGCACATCGCGCAGCTCCTCGGGCGGCGCAACCATGACGCGACGCAGGAAGTGGTGAGGTTGAATGCGATGGAGTCGATCCGCGCCAGCAAGGCCGATGAGGATACGGAGCTGTGGCTGCAGCATTTGCGCGATGACGCCTACGTGAAGGTCATGACCGGCTGATCGGCCGCAGGCGCACATGTGCCGCGCATCGCACTGACTTCGGGAGAACCTGCGGGCATCGGGCCGGACGTCTGCCTCGCCATGGCAGCGCGACAGCTCGATTGCGACCTCGTCTGTCTGGGTGATCGGGAAATGCTGGCGGAGCGCGCGCGCTCGCTCGGGATGAGCGTCGAACTACGGCCGTACGACAGCGCGTCCCACCAACACATACCTGGAACACTCGCTGTGGAGCATCATCCGCTGCGGGTGCCGGCCGTCGCGGGCCGACTCGATGCGCGTAACGGCCCATGTGTTCTGCGCCTGCTGGAGCGCGCGTGCGACGGTGCCCTCAGCGGCGAGTTCGCCGCGATAGTGACGGCGCCCGTCCACAAAGGGGTGATCAACGACGCCGGCATCCCTTTCACGGGCCATACGGAATTCCTGGCCGATCGCAGCCGCGCGCCGCAGCCGGTGATGATGTTGGCGACGACATCTCTGCGCGTCGCGCTTGCCACCACGCATCTGCCGCTTGCGCGCGTGAGCGCTGCGATCACGGCCGACTTGCTGTGCGCGGTGCTGGCAATCGTCGACCGTGACCTCGCCCGATGGTGGGGCATCGGCCGCCCGCGGATCGCCGTGTGCGGCCTGAACCCCCATGCCGGCGAAAGCGGCCATCTGGGCGATGAGGAGATTCGGGTGATCGCGCCCGCGATTGCACGCATGCGCGAGCGCGGTTTGCAGATCTCGGGACCCTTGCCCGCGGATACGGTCTTCGTGCCGCGGGTGCTCGCCGATTTCGACGTGGTGCTCGCCATGTATCACGATCAGGGCCTGCCGGTGATCAAGCACGCGGGCTTCGAGGAAGCCGTGAACGTGACGCTCGGCCTCCCAATCCTGCGCACGTCGGTCGACCACGGCACCGCGCTCGACCTGGCGGGCACTGGCCTGGCGGACGCCGGAAGCATCGCGGCGGCCATCGACCTGGCGGTGCAGCTCGCGTCGCGGGCTACGTGATGCGCCCCGCAGGCCGCGGCGCCAGGCCCAGGAAGCGATTCGGCCAGCACTTCCTGCACGATCCGGCCGTGATCGAGCGGATCGCCGCGGCGATCGCGCCGGCAAGCGGCGATGCCCTGGTCGAGATCGGGCCCGGCCGCGGGGCGCTCACCCGCTGCCTGCTGGAGTCGGACTGCGCCTCACTCGATGCGATCGAGATCGACCGCGACCTCGCCGCCGTGCTGCGTGAGGAATGGAGCGGCGACTCGCGTTTCTGCCTGCGCAACGAGGATGCGCTGCGGGTCGACTTCGGCGCCCTCGCACGGCAACGTGGCGCCAGGTTGCGAGTGATCGGCAACCTCCCCTACAACATCTCCACGCCGCTGCTCTTCCATCTCCTGCAGAACGTGCGCGACATCCGCGACCTGCACGTGATGTTGCAGCGCGAGGTGATCGCCCGCATGGCTGCCCGGGCCGGTGACCCCGCGTATGGACGCCTCACGGTGATGCTCTCACCCTGGGTGGAGGTGGAGCATCTGTTCGATGTCGGTCCCGGGGCTTTCCAGCCGCCGCCGCGGGTGTGGTCGGCGGTCGCGCGGCTCGTGGTTCGAGCGGGGCCGGCATTCCCGGTGTGCCCGGCGTTCCCCGCCGTCGTGGCGGCGGCTTTCGCGCACCGTCGCAAGACGCTCCGCAACGCGCTGCGCGGCGTCGCGACCGCGGAGCAGATCGAGCGCAGCGGGGTGGATCCGTCCGCCCGGCCGGAGACAGTTTCGCCGGCCCTCTTCAATGCCATCGCGGGTCACGTGAGGCTGCCGACCGACGCCAGCTGAGTTAGGATTGTGTCAAGCCGCCTCCGGCGGCGGGCACGTCCCCGTGCCTGTGGCTTCACCGAGGGCCGGCTTATGTCTACATACCCCTATCGCCGCATCCTGCTCGTCGTCGACCTGACCGAGGACAGCCTGCAGATCGGCAGGCGCGCACGCGATTTGGCGGCGACTCTCGGCGCCGAGCTGGAGCTGCTGCACGTGGTGGAATTCATGCCGGTCGAGCCGATGGGCGAGACTCTCATGCCCGCGGTCCGCATCGAGGATGAGCTGCTCGTGCGCGCACGCCAGCGTCTCGTCGCGCTGGCATCGGAGCTCGGCCTCCCGGGCGCCCTTCACCGGGTCGAGTCCGGAAATGTCAAAGCGGAGGTCGTACGGGTGGCCCGCGAGCGGCGGGTCGATCTCATCGTGCTCGGCAGCCGTGAGCGTCACGGCCTCTCGATTCTGGTGAATTTCACCGAGGACACCGTCCTGCACGCCGCCCCCTGCGACGTGCTCGCGGTGCGGGTCGGCAAAGCCGCGCCCGGGTAAAATCGGTCGCATGAGCCAGGAGTCGCACAAAATCCGCGTCGAGGTCACTACGAGCTACCTCGACGAGCAGTCGAGCCCCAGCGAGCTGCGATATGTCTTCTCGTACACCATCACCATCCGCAACGAGGGAGAGCGCGCGGCCAAGCTCCTGACGCGGCACTGGATCATCACCGATGCGAATGGCAGGGTGAAGGAAGTGCGCGGCGAGGGTGTCGTCGGCGAGCAACCGCACCTGGAGCCAGGGCAGGGCTTTCGTTACTCGAGCGGCGCGGTCCTGGAGACTCCGGTCGGCACGATGGAAGGCAGCTACCAGATGGTGGACGCCGACGGCCGGCGCTTCGATGCTCCCATCGCGCCCTTCCGGCTCGCGATTCCCGGAATCCTGCAGTGAGCCGCTATGCCATCGGCGACATCCAGGGCTGCTGTGACGAGCTGCGGGCGCTCCTCACCCGGATAGGGTACTCCGCGGATCGCGACCGGCTGTGGCTCGTCGGCGACCTGGTGAATCGCGGCCCGCAATCGCTGGAGACGCTGCGTCTCGTGCGCGCGCTCGGGGACAATGCGGTCGTGGTTCTCGGTAACCATGACCTGCACCTGCTCGCCATCGGCTGCGGTTGCCACACCACGCGCCGCTCCGACACGCTGGATGAGATCCTGCAGGCCCCCGACCGGGACACCCTGCTCGAATGGCTCGCGACCCGGCCGCTGGCCTATTTCGAGGCGGGAGACCTCCTGGTACACGCTGGCGTCGTACCGCAATGGACTGTGGCGACGACACTGGAACTCGCGCGCGAGGTTGAGTCCACGCTGCGCAACGATCCGCGCCATCTCTTCGATCACATGTATGGCGACGAGCCTGACCGCTGGAGCGCGGATCTCGAGGGTACCGATCGCCTGCGCTTTGCCATCAACGTGTTGACGCGCATGCGCGTCTGCACGAGCGAAGGACGCATCAACTTACGTCTCAAGGGGAAGCCTCCGGCAGCCGGCTCGGGGTGGCTTCCGTGGTTCGATGTCGAAAACCGCCGCACTCGCGGCAGTCGCGTCGTCTTCGGTCACTGGTCGGCGCTCGGTCTGGTCGTGCGCGAAGAAGTCATCGGGCTCGACTCCGGTTGCGTATGGGGCGGCTCGCTCACGGCATTCGATCTCGACGGCAGCGGGCCCGCCGGCCGCACGCCGATCTCGGTGTCGTGCGCCGGTTATCAATCGCCCGATGAATGAGGAGGCCGTCATGGCGCCCCTGCAAGCGTTCAATCTTCACCGCTGGATCGACCAGCACCGGCATGTCCTCAAGCCTCCGGTCGGCAACAAGCGCGTGTTCGAGGATGGCGATTTCATCATCATGGTGATCGGCGGGCCGAACTCGCGGCAGGACTACCATGTCGACCCGGGAGAGGAGTTTTTCTATCAGCTCGAGGGCGACATCGTGCTGAAGACCATGCAGGACGGGCGCCCGGTGGACGTGCCGATACGCCAGGGAGAGGTGCTGCTGCTTCCGGCGGACGTGCCGCACTCCCCGCAGCGGCCTCCCGACACGGTGGGTCTCGTCGTCGAAAGGCGCCGCAGGCCCGGAGAGCGCGACGGTTTCCAGTGGTATTGCGCGCGCTGCGGCAACCTGCTGCACGAGGAGCTCATCGAGCTGACCGACATCGAGAAGCAGCTGCCGCCGGTCTTCGACCGCTTCTATGCCAGCCGGGAGCAGCGCACCTGCTCCCGCTGCGGCACGGTGCTGGAGCGCCCCGGTTGAATGCGCGATTACGGGTGGGAGACCATGAGGTCCGCGTAGACCTGTCGCGGCCGCTCGACCTGAGCGTGGAGCTCGACTTCCAAGGGCCCCAGGCGCGGCACTTCGGCGCGCCCCGCGCCGGCTCGCAGCCCTACTCGGTCCCGGGCTTTCCCGGATCGGTGGCCCGCGGCGCGAGCTGCAACTGCGAGTCCATCACGCTGATCCCGCACTGCAACGGCACTCACACCGAGTGCGTGGGTCATCTGACACGGGAGCCGCTGCATGCGCAGCGCATCGTTCCGCGAGGCCTGCTGCCGGCGCTGCTCATCTCCGCAAAACCCACGCCGTCGCATCAGACACCGGAGGGCTCGGACCCCGCGCCCCATGCGGGCGATCGGGTGGTGACGCGCGGCGCGCTGCAGGCGGCCTGGCCGGCGGAGCTGCCATTCGAGCCACGAGCGTTGGTGATCCGCACGCTGCCCAACGAGCCTGCCAAACGCACACGCGACTACACGGATATCACGCCACCCTACCTGACGCGCGAGGCTGCGCAATACCTGGTGGAGCGCGGCATCGAGCATCTCGTGGTGGACCTGCCCTCGATCGACCGGGGACACGACCAAGGACGACTGACCGCTCACCGACTCTTCTTCGGCCTTCCGGCCGGACAGACGGCCCTGGCCCGCGCCGCGCGATCGACCTGCACGGTCACCGAATTGGCGTACATTCCCGACGAGGCAGTCGACGGGCCCTATCTTCTCGAGGTGCAGGTGCCTGCGATCAACGGCGACGCCGTCCCCAGTCGACCGCTGCTTTACGCCGTGGCCCACTGACTCCGCTGTGCCGTCATGAATTACGAGCCCACAGTGGAGTTCGCCCGCCGTCTCGATGAGTCGGATCCGCTGCACTCCTTTCGCAACAGGTTCGCTCTGCCTCGCAATGCCGGCGGCGAGCCGCTGGTATATCTGTGCGGGCACTCGCTCGGCCTGATGCCGCTGGCGGCGCGTGGGCTCGTCGTCGAGGCGCTGGACGATTGGGCGCGGCTTGCGGTTCTCGGGCACGAGCACGCCAGGCGGCCGTGGATTCCGTATCACGAGAACCTCCGCGATGGTCTCGCGAGTCTCACGGGCGCTCGCGCCACCGAGGTCGTGGCGATGAGCTCGCTCACGGTCAATCTGCACTTGCTGCTGGCGGCGTTCTATCGCCCGAGCGGCGAGCGGCGGCGCATCCTCATCGAGGCCGGCGCCTTCTCCTCCGATCGCCACGCGGTCGCCTCGCAGATCGTCTGGCGAGGGCTCGACCCGCGAGAGGCGTTGGTGGAGCTGGCGCCGCCGGCGGGCACGGACACCATCCCCGAGGAGTCGATCGCGGCGTACCTCGGGGAACATGGTGGCGAGGTCGCACTCGTCCTGTGGCCGGGCGTGCAGTACCGGACCGGTCAGGCATTCGACCTCGGCAGAATCGCGCAGGCGGCACATCGCGCCGGATGCGTGGCCGGATTCGATCTCGCCCACTCCATCGGCAACATGCCGCATGCCCTGCACGACATCGAAGCCGACTTCGCCGTCTGGTGCAGTTATAAATATCTCAACGCCGGCCCCGGGGCCATCGGCGGCGGCTTCGTCCACGAGCGGCACGATCGTCCTCACCTTGCAGGATGGTGGGGGCACGAGGCCGCGAGCCGATTTCGCATGGGACCCGAGTTTCACGCCGCGGCCGGCGCCGCCGGCTGGCAGATCAGCAACCCGCCGATCCTCTCGGCCGCTCCCCTCATCGCCTCGCTCGCGCTCTTCGAACAGGCGGGACCGGCAAGGTTGCGGCAGAAGTCGGTGACGCTCACGGGCTACCTGGAGTTTCTGCTCGAGCGTCTGGCGCCGGATGTCGAGCTCATCACGCCGCGCGCCGTTGAATCGCGCGGCTGTCAGCTTTCCGTCCGGGTTGCCGGGCCGCCGGGACGCGGGCAGCGCGTGTTCGAAGCCCTGACGTCGCTCGGCGTGATCGGCGACTGGCGCGAGCCCGATACCATTCGCCTCGCCCCCATCCCGCTATACAACGGCTTCGTGGACGTGTTCCATGGCGCCGAGGCGCTCGCCCTGGCCCTGCGTCAGCAGCCGTGAAGCCTCGCACGGAGCAACCCGTCAACATCGTCGGCGCCGGCCTCGCAGGCGCCCTCCTCGCTGTGCTGCTGGCGCGCCGTGGCTTCGCGGTCGAGGTCTATGAGCGCAGGCCTGATCCGCGAGCCGTCGCGAGTGAGCGCGGCCGTTCCATCAACCTCGCGCTCGCCGCTCGCGGCATCACCGCGCTCGAGCGAGCCGGCATGATGGAGCGAATACGGCCGCTCATGATCCCGATGACGGGACGGATGATTCATCCGCTCTCCGGCGCGACGCAGCTACAACCCTACGGCCAGCGACAGGAGGAGGTCATCTACTCCGTCAGCCGCGCCGACCTCAACCGCGTGCTCATCGAGGAAGCCGCACGGCATGCGCGCGTACGGTTGCGATTCCGACAGGCCTGTCTCGCAGCCCAGCCGGAGGCTGGTGTGCTCCGCTTCCACGACGCGGATGCGGGCGGGGAGTGCGATGTGCCGATGGCACCCACCTTCGCGACCGATGGTGCCGGATCAGCCGTTCGCTCGAGCCTCGCCCGCGCAGGTCTCATCGGTGTGCGCGAGGATCGGCTCGATCACGACTACAAGGAGCTGACCATCCCGGCGGCAGGCGACGGACGCCACGTGATGGAGCCGCACGCGCTCCATGTCTGGCCGCGTGGCGGTTTCATGCTCATCGCGCTGCCGAACGGCGACGGCAGCTTCACGGCCACGCTCTTTCTGGCGCGCAGCGGCCGGCAAAGCTTCGATTGCCTCTCCGCTCCGGAGCAGGTGCGGGCGCTCTTCCGCAGCCAGTTCCCGGACGCGATCCAACTCATGCCGCAGCTCATCGAGGAATTCACGGCCCACCCTCAGGGGCAGCTCGGCACCGTGTACACGCAGCCCTGGCACATGGGCGGGCAGCTGCTGCTCCTCGGCGACGCCGCCCACGCCATCGCTCCCTTCCACGGCCAGGGAATGAATGCGGCCTTCGAAGACTGTTTCGTCCTCGACGGCCTGCTCGATCGGCACGACGGCTGGGACACCCTGTTCGCGGATTTCGAGCGCATCCGCCTCCCCAACACCGCCGCCATCGCGCAGATGGCGCTCGAGAACTACGTTGAGATGCGCGACACGGTGCGCGATCCCGCCTACCTCCGACGCAAGGCACTGGCAATGGAGCTCGAGCGCCGCTTCCCGGACCGTTTCATACCACGCTACTCCATGGTGATGTTCCACCCGGAGATCTCTTACGCGGAAGCGCTGCGGCGCGGCAGTGCGCAGGAGAGAATCCTGTCCGAGCTGGACGGCCAGTCCACGCATGGAGGGTTGGATCTCGACAGGGCGCGGGCGCTGATCGCGGAGCGGCTGCTCTGATGAGAGTGCGTCGTGCGCCGCCTTGGCCCGTATCCGTTTGGCCTCACGTGCCGGTAACGCTGTCATGAGCCCAGTTTTGTCGCGGGAAGCCTCTCAGGGCGGCGAGCGGTCCATCCAAGGACCACTCGGTGGTCGAGGTCTAGCCACCGGTCTGGGGCCATTCGCGGGTTGGGGTCTCGCAGGAGGCAGTGACTTGCGTGGCTGGAATGCGAATACCGACTCAGTGGCGTAATCCGTCCGTCTCTCGAAGATGTCGCGGTATGCAACGTAGTTGAAGACTCCGATAAAGACCAGGATCGCGGCCGAGACGATGTCTCCCGCGGGTCCGGCACGCGCAAACCCGTCTGCAGTCAGTGAGAGTGCCCCGACGAAGAGGACGATGACCCATTCACCATTCAGCTGCGAGGCCTTCTTGGACAGCCGACACGCGTCGAGTATCGTCAGGCCGGGCGCAAGGACCATCAAGGGGAAGTAGCACACCCCGAGCGGGGCCACCAGAAGCAGGCAGTTCCAGGGGTAAGAGCCGATAAAATCGGCCAGGAACGGACTCCCCGATAGCGCCCAGTGGAGCAGCCAGCCTACACTCGCCAGCAAGCAGCCCGGAATGAGTCCGCCGCCCCAGGCGCTTCTCGAGGCTGCGTGCTGCAGCAGCTCGGCGCGGCCGAAAGCCCGGTCAGACCGGCGTGACAACAGGCTCAGGACGACCCAGAAAAAGGGGAGCAGGAGCGAGCCAGTAACAAGCGTCCAGCCGGCATCGATGAGGCGCGCAGGGACCATCTCGGTGCTGAGCAGGCTCGAGACTGCAAGCAAGGCAACGGCTGCGCCGAAGCTCACGGGCGACCTCACGAGCAGGGCGAGCGCCGTCATCACCCAGCGACCGAGAAATGGCTTGTCAACCTTTCTTGGCTCGAGCGTCTCACTCATGGGTGATGACCGCGTTCAGTACTCTGATCGACGCGGCGCACAACGGCTTCTCGCTAATAGTCGCGCCTTTGGATAATCATCAAGGCAGCTCCGAAAAAAAAGAGCGCGAGAACGCAGGCCGTGGCGATTGTCATCCAGGGGATCTGTTGCGCGACGAGTGGCGATGTCACGCCGATACCTCGGAGGATGTTGATGGACCGCGGAAGCTTTCCGGCAGTCGCGAGCATGAACAGCACCACCACGACAAGGCCGCTGCTTCTGAATCGCCAACCTTCATCGCAGAAGGTGGACAGACACGCCGAGATGGCATAAACAACCAAACTGCAGGAGAGGATGACGGGGAAGTAGGTAAGTGCCGCATACGTGTTCACCACATGCGGCGGCATGAGCAGCCATGTGGCGACACCAAGCAATACCACCAGGACGACGCTCTCGAGTATGCCGGTGATGGTCCGAATTGCAAATAGCCGGGTGCGTGTGACCGGCAGGGACAGCGTGAACAGCGAGGAGCGCTCGCTATCCTTGTCGGAAGGGCCTGGACGGGGCGAAGCCGTTTCGATTCCGGAACCGGCCAGCGTGATCGCCCCGAAAAACGACTGGAACACGCTCAGCCACAGCAGCATGGAGAATAACCGTTCGGCATGAGCAGCCCGTAAGTTTCCCATTACCTCGACGGGAAACGCGAGAAGCAGTGCGCCGATGAGCAACATAAAAAGGAGTCGCCACCGGGTCTCGAGCCATGCCTTCAACCAGAGCACTTGTTGTTCCCCCCGTGTTCCAGAAAGATTTCCTTGAGTGTGACCGGGAAGCGCTCGACTACCGCTCCCAGCGACTGGTGCAGCTCGGCGGCGATGCCCTCGGCATTGCGGCTCACGAGTATCGAGAGCATCCGGCCGTTACGGCGCACGCTTACGACTCCGTCCAGCCGACCGACGTCGTTTGGCGGCTCGTCCGAACACACGAGGCTGATTCGTTGATAGTGCGCCTTGAGATCGTCGATTTCCCCACAGACCAGCGTCTTGCCGTGGTCGAGGATTGCGACGTGGTCGGCGATCTGCTCGACGTCGGCGAGCTGATGCGAGGAGAAGAAGATCGTCGTGCCTTGCTCGGCAGCGATGGCGATGAGCTCGCGCAACAGCTGCTCGACGGCGGCGGGATCCAGACCCTCCATCGGCTCATCGAGAATCAGCAACTCCGCGCCGTGTGATATCGCCAGCAACAGCATGAGCTTGGAGCGCATGCCCTTCGATAGCCGCGAGATTCGCTTGCCGCGCGGCAGATCGAAGATATTCAGATACCGCTGCTCGAGGTCCCGCTGCCAGCCGGGGAAGAACGGGCGCGTGAAGCGAATCATGGCGTCCACGGTCATATACGGATACAGATCCTTGTCTTCCGTGACGAATCCGACCCGCCGGCGAATGCCGACGCCGGCGCTTGGATCAGCCACAGCCTGCCCGAAAATGCGCGCAGAACCGCTGTCCGCCCTGATGAGCCCGAGCAGGTGCTTGATGGTAGTGGTCTTTCCGGCGCCGTTACGCCCTAGAAGGCCGAACACGCTTCCCCTCGGTACCCGCAGATCGAGCCCGTCGAGCGCCGCCTGAGGACCGAAGGACTTCCTGAGGCCCTCGATTTCGATTATCGCCTCACTCATACCACCTCCGTATCTCGGTCCCTTCGGGCCAATGCCAGCTCGTTCTCGACGATTCGACGAATCTCTTCTTCCGTCAGGCCGAGCACCAGCAGGCGCTCGATAGCAGAGCCAATGAGCTTTCCGGCCTTGGTCATGATCTGACGGCGCTCCACGACCACCTGCCCGACGTAGGCCCCCGAGCCTTGTCTGAGCTCGACGATTCCCTCGTGCTGAAGCTCCCGGTACGCGCGTACCACCGTATTCGGATTGACCACCAGTTCTTCCGCCAAGCTACGAATCGTCGGGAGTCTTTCACCCGCTCGAAGGGCACCGGTTTCGACGCCGTGCCTGATCTGCTGCATCAACTGCAGATACAGGGGAATGCCTGAGGAATGGTTGAGGTGGAAGATCACGTAATGTGCTACTCTACTAGCACACTATACGCGAGAGCGGCTCGAGTCAAGGAGCGGCGTGACCGGCCACTTACGGCCGCTCGCCGGGCGGACCTGAAGATCGGATCGTCGCACCGTGTTGCGCGCGACGGAGGGTCAACCGAGTCGCTGGTCGACCAGCCGACCGATGTCAGCGAAAACCCTCGCCACCCTGCTGGCAGTGGGTATGCCGCCCTGGGTGTAGGCGCAGATCAATATCGGCGCATCCGGCTTGGGCCACGCCATCGCGATGTCCCCGGCCGCGTCTTTGCCGTTGCTGCCCGTCTTGTCGGCGATCCTCCAACTCTTGGGAATACCGCCACGCAGACGCTCGTCTCCCGTCTTGCAGTCCAGCATCCAGCCGGTTAGGAGTTTGCGCGAACCCGTCGATAGAACATTTCCCAGCAAAAGGCGGCGCAGGTCGGCCGCCATGGCGGCGGGCGTGGTCGTGTCATGCGGGTCGCCCGGAGGCGAGCGGTTCAGAATCGGCTCGTTGTGGTCCAAGCGCGTGACCGCATCGCCGATCGAGCGCCAGAATGCCGTCAGAGCGGCGGGACCGCCGATCCTCGCCAGCAACAGGTTTGCGCAAGTGTTGTCGCTGTACTCTACCGCCGCTTCGCACATCTCGGCCACCGACATGACTCCTTTGGCCAGGTTCTTCTTCGCCACGGGCGCATACCAGTCGGGCACGTCCTCGGGCCCGTAGGAAATCATTTGTCGCAGCTGGTCCTGCCCATGATCGACACGTGCCAGGATCATCGCGGCAAGCGAGGCCTTGAACGTGCTGCACATCACGAAGCGCTCGTTCGCGCGCCACGAGATCCTCAGGCCCGTCGTCAGATTTTCACCGTAGAGCCCGACTCGCCCACCGGTATCACGCTCATACGCCACCAATGCGTCCGGCGCCGCGCGGCCGCGGGCTGGCCACGCCATCAGAGCGGGTATTGCCGAAAAAAGCGCCCGGCGATTCAACGTCATTGGAAAGGCCTTCGTGGTAACTCGCGGGAGCGAGACATTTCAGCGATGAGGGCATCCCGGCCAACAGCACGGCCGGCGCATGCCTTTTCGCATTTTATCGAGACCGACCTCTATGCGGCGGTTCCTGGTCTCGTCCTTCTTGGCGGATGTGACCCAGCATATCCACTCGTTGCGTGCCAGTGGCGTAATGCTCGCCCATACATCCGCGACAATGGCGTCGGACTCGATCGCCTTGCGAAAATCCGCCGGCATCCTGTGCACAGTACCGGAAGCGATCGGTTGTCGAGCCATGGGCCCGCGAGTCTACAGGTCAGTGACCGTTCCGCAAATCCGGCGCGAGCCTGCCGTCAGAGTGCGGCACTCCGCTTCGCGATCCGAAAGGCGGCCGCCTGGATGTCTACCTCTCCCTCGTCGCCCACGCCTCACGTGATAGGTTCCTGATCGTCATCCCTCCGGCATCACGATCGCGTGAGTTGACTTGACTTCCTCCATGACGAAATACGTATGCGTCTGCTGCACCCCGCGCACCGAGGCGATGGTGTCGCCGAGCAGGGTGCGGTAGGTCTCCATGTCCTTGACACGCACCTTGAGCAGATAGTCGAAGCCGCCGGCGACCATGTGGCATTCCATGATCTCATCGTGGGCCCGCACCACTTCCTTGAAGTGCTCGAAGGCCTCCGGTGTCGTGCGATCGAGAGAGACCTCCACATAGGCCAAGAGGCCGAGGCCGAGCTTGCGGGGATTGAGGCGCGCGAAATAGCCGTCGATGAAACCGCCCGCCTCGAGCCGCCGTACCCGCTCCAGAGTCGGCGTGATGGTCAGATTGACCTCCCGCGCGAGCTGCGACACCGGGATCCGGCCATCCTGCTGAAGCCGCGCGAGAAGCTTCCGGTCTATCCGATCGAGCCGCCGGTCGCTGGCCGGCGAGTTCTGCTGCGCTGAGGCTATTTTGGTCGGCATGCTAGTGATATTTGCTGCTAATAGCGCCTAAATGGAAAATTATCCTCTACTGTGCCGGCTATCATAAGCACAATCAACTAATTCATGCCGGGAACCCCGATCATCATGGCTGCCGTCCCCGAGTTCCGTTCTGCCCTCCCCCTCCCGCCCGAGGAGAACGAGCTCGCTAGCCTGCGAGGTCGCATCCGCGCCGCTACGCTGCGCCCAGAGCCGCAGGCCGTCGCGGAGATGCGCCAGGAGCTGCTTCCGCTGGCAGACCAGCTGGAGGCCGCCCGCCGCCGTGCCATCCGCTGGGTCAAGGCGGCTCGCGAGCACGCGCCCTCCCGGCCGCTCGCCGAGTCGCTCCTCGATCAGTTTCCGCTCGACAGTGCGCAGGGCAAGGCGCTCATGAGCCTGGCCGAGGCGCTGTTGCGCACGCCGGATCCGCAATGCGCCGATCGCCTCATCGCCGAGCGGCTGGCCGCCCTGCGCCAGGGCGGAGTGAAGAGCTCCGGTCTGACCGTCCGCATGTCCACGGCATTGCTCGGCACCGTCAGCCGGTTATTGCCCGACCCGGGCTCGGCGCTCGCGGGTGCCAGCCGTTCGTTCCTCACCCCCGTCGTGGCACCGCTCGTACGCGCTGCACTGCGGCGCGGGATGCGGATGATGGGTCGCGCGTTCATTGTCGGGGAATCGATCGAATCGGCGCTGGCGCGCGGCCGGCGCTCCCCCGAGCTCTCGCTCTGCTCGTTCGACGTGCTCGGCGAAGGGGCGCGATCCGAGGCCGACGCGCAGCGGTATCTCGTCGCCTACGCGACTGCAATCGAAGCGCTGCGGTCGCAGCCTCCCGGCTTCGTTCACCGGCGGTCCGCCATTTCGGTGAAACTCTCTGCGCTCGAGCCGCGTTACTCGCTGACGCAGCGTCCCCGGGTCGTCGAGAGCCTGATTCCCCGGATGCTCTCTCTCGCTCGCCGCGCCTGCAGTGCGGGCATCGGGCTGACCATCGATGCCGAGGAGGCGGATCGACTCGATCTGTCACTCGACATCGTGGAGGTCCTGGCGCGTGATGTCGACACGCGGGGCTGGGGTGGGTTGGGACTTGCCGTTCAGGCCTACGGCAGGCGGGCGCCGCTGGTGTTGGATTGGGTCGCGGAGCTCGCCAGGCTGACCCGCCGGCGCATGACCGTGAGACTGGTCAAGGGCGCGTATTGGGACGCGGAGATCAAGCGCGCCCAGGAGCGCGGGCTCGACAGCTTCCCCGTGTACACCTCGAAGAGCGCAACCGACGCCAGCTACCTGATATGCGCGCGCCGGCTGTTTCAGGCGCCGGACGTCATCTACCCGCAGTTCGCGACACACAATGCGCTGACCGTGGCGGCGGTGCTGGCGATGGCGCCGGACAGCGCGATTTACGAGTTTCAGCGCCTCCACGGCATGGGCCAGGCGCTCTACGATGTGGTGCGCGCGGACACGCGCGACTTCCCGCGCGTGCGCGTCTATGCGCCGGTGGGCACACACGAGGAGCTGCTGCCTTACCTCGTGCGCCGGCTGCTGGAGAACGGCGCCAACACGTCTTTCGTGCACCATTTTCTCAACAAAGACATTCCCGTGGAGCAGGTCGTGGGCCAAATCATGGACAAGGTGACTGCCAACTCCGCCGCGCCCGCCGCGGCTTCAGGCGATGGCGCTCTCGCGCCGATCCGCGAGCCCGGCGAGCTCTACCGCTCGCGGCGCAATTCCCGGGGCGCGGACCTCGGCAATCCGGCGGAGCTCGCCGCGCTGCAGGGCGAGCTCGAGGCCGCGGCTGCCGGCTTGTACATGGGCGGGCCCGTTTTGAGCCACGGCGAGACGATCGAGCCCGACGTGCCGGTGCGCTCGCCGGCGAATGCGGCGGAAACCGTGGGGCTAACGCGGGATGCGACTGAGGCGGAGATCGCCGCCGCGATGTCGAGCTGCGCGCGGGCGCAGCGCGCCTGGGATGCAACGCCGGCCGGAAACCGCGCCACCTGTCTGGAGAAGGCGGCGGACCTCTTGGAGAGCCGGCGCGGCGCTTTCCTCCACCTGCTGGTGCGGGAGGCGGGCAGGACGCTGCCCGATGCAATCGCCGAGATTCGCGAGGCGGCCGACTTCTGCCGTTACTATGCGGCCCGCGGTCGCGAGCTGTTCGCCGCTTCGCGGGAGCTCGACGGCCCGGTCGGCGAGCGGAACCTGCTGTCTTTGCAGGGCCGCGGCGTGTTTGCCTGCATCAGCCCGTGGAACTTTCCGCTGGCCATCTTCACCGGCCAGATCACCGCGGCTCTCATGGCCGGCAACGCGGTCGTTGCCAAGCCGGCCCCGGCCACGACACTGATCGCGCACGCGATGACGCGGCTGCTGCACGAAGCGGGAATTCCCCGCGACGTGCTGCAGCTTGCACCGGCCGACGGTCCCCTATTCGGCGCGACCGCGCTGACCCATCCGGCGCTCGCCGGCGTCGCGTTCACGGGCTCGACGGCGACCGCCGCGACCATCAACCGCACTCTCGCCGGACGCGACGGGCCGATCGTGCCGCTCATAGCCGAGACCGGCGGCGTGAATGCGATGATCGTCGATGCGACCGCGCTCCCGGAACAGGTCGTCGATGACGTGATCGCCTCGGCGTTCACCAGTGCCGGGCAGCGATGCTCGGCCCTGCGTGTGCTCTATCTGCAGGAGGAGATCGCGGACCGCGTCCTCGAGATGTTGATCGGCGCGATGAAGTGTCTGACGATCGGCGATCCCGGCGATCCTGCGACGGACGTAGGTCCGGTCATCTCCGCCGACGCACGGCAGCGCCTCAGCAGGCACGCGGAGCGGATGACGCTCGAGGCAAAGCCGCTCTACGCCTGTCCGGTCGAGCATTGCGAGGGGAGCGGCCACTTCTTCGGCCCAAGGCTCTTCGAGCTCAACTCGCCGGAGCAGCTGCGGACGGAGGAATTCGGTCCGATCCTCCACGTGTTCCGCTACCGCGCGGCGGACCTCGGCCGGGTGTTGGAAGCGGTGCGCTCGACGGGATTCGGGCTGACGCTGGGCATCCACAGCCGGCTGGAGAGCATGGCGGAGCACACGTTCCGCGCGCTTCCGGTCGGGAACACGTACGTCAACCGCAACATGATCGGTGCGGTGGTCGGTGTGCAGCCATTCGGCGGTCAGGGGCTCTCGGGTACCGGACCCAAGGCCGGCGGCCCGAACTATCTGCAGCGGTTCGCCACGGAGCGGACGCTAACCATCAACACCGCGGCGATCGGCGGGGCGGTGGAGTTGCTATCTTAGAACTAGGCGCGCAGGGCCTCGATCAGTTCCGGGAAGGAGGCGATCGGCTCCCCGCAGACGTTGCCACGGCACACGTAGGCCACGGCGGCGCCTCTCGGCGTCTTCTCTGCAATCGCCGCCGGCAGGTCCGCCGCATCGGCCGGCACGGCGAGCACCATCCGCCCGGGGGAGTAGAGCTTCGCAAGCTCGCGCCGCCAGCTCTCGATGACCTGCGGGTCGCCGCGCAACAACACGATTTCCGGCGGCGACAACATCTCCTCGAGGGCCATGAGCAGGCTCGTGTGACCCTGCGGGTACCGCTCCATCACCGGCCACCCGGCGCGAATCGTCCGCTCCGCGGCGTCGAGGTAGCGTTCCTCGCCCAGGAGGTACCCCATCCGCTGCAGCGCGCAAGCCGCGACACCGTTGCCCGCGGGAGTGGCGTCGTCGCCGAAGGACTTCGGCCGGTGGATCAATTGCTCGTGATCATCCGAAGTGAAGAAGAAGCCGCCGGCGCTCTCATCGGCGTAGTGCCGCAGGACCACTTCCAGCAGCTCGCGGGCGAATCCCAGCTCATCGGCACGGAATCGGACCTGCTGCAGCTCCAGGACGGCATCGGCGAGGTAGGCGTAATCGTCGAGATACGCGTTCAGATGCGCGCGGCCGTCGTTGTAGGTCGCAAGCAGCCTGCCTTCACGCCAGAGCGTGCGGCGCACGAACTCGAGCGCCCGCCCGGCGGAGTCCGCCAGATCGTCACGACCGAGCGCCCGCGCCGCCACCGCCAGGCCGCGGATCATCAGGCCGTTCCAGGAAGCGAGGATCTTGTCGTCCCGTCCGGGGCGGATCCGGCGCTCGCGCATGCGCAGCAACTTCTCTCTCGCCGAGCTCAGTGCCGATTCGACTCCGTCGGGCGGACGGCCGAGCGTGGACGCTATGTCCTCGACCGAGCGGAAAACGTGCAGGTGCCAATGGCCCTCGAAGTTGGGTTCGCGATCGAGGCCGTACCGGGGAGCGAAGGCCTCGTATTCCTCCGCCGTCAGCGCCGCGCGCACTTCGTCGCGGCTCCAGACATAGAACTTGCCCTCGTGCCCCTCCGAGTCGGCATCGAGGCTCGAGTAGTACCCGCCTTCGGGCGATTGCATCTCGCGCCGCACCCAATCGGCGGTTTCCCCGGCCACCTTGCCGTAGAAGGCGTCGCCGGTCGCCACATACGCATCGGCATACACCGCAAGGAGGCTCCCATTGTCGTAGAGCATCTTCTCGAAGTGCGGGATCATCCAGTACTCGTCGACCGAGTAGCGGCAGAAGCCGCCCGCCAGCTGATCGTTGATGCCCCCATCGCCCATGCGCCGCAGTGTCAGGCCCGACATGTAAAGCGCATGCAGGTCCGGTGTGTCGCTATCGGCACCGGCCCGCCACTCCCGCAGCAGCAGCGTAAGCGATGTCGGGTGCGGAAATTTGGGCGCCCCGCCGAAGCCGCCGAAGCGAGGGTCGAACGTCCGCTCGAGCGTCTGGCGGCAGAGCCGCAGCGGCGCGTCGCTCAGCTCGACAGCATCCGCGGGTGGCGGCGGGTCGAGCTGCGCGAACGCCGACATCAGCGCCTCGTTCTGCTGGCGCAGCTCCGCCTCGTGCTCGCGGTAGAAACGCGCCACGCGCAGCAACAACTCCCCAAAGGCAGGCAGGCCGAAACGCGCCTGCTTGGGGAAATAGGTGCCCCCGAAGAACGGCCGCCGGTCGTCGGGAGTGAGAAACATCGTGAGCGGCCAACCGCCGGAGCGCTGCGTCAGCATCTGCTGGGCGATCTGGTAGATGCGGTCGACGTCGGGCCGCTCCTCCCTGTCCACCTTGATGTTGACATATAGCTGGTTCAGGACGTGCGCCGTCGCCTCGTCCTCGAAACTCTCGGCGGCGAGCACGTGGCACCAGTGGCAGGCGGCATACCCGACGCTGAGGTGGATGGGTTTGCCCTCCTCGAGCGCCCGAGTGAAGGCCTCCTTGCCCCACGGATACCAGTCGACCGGATTATGCGCATGCTGGCGCAGATACGGACTGGTCTCGCCGATCAGCCGGTTGGTGTATTTCGGCGTGCCGTCCGGGTTCAGGTGTCGGGTATCCATGCAGCCGGAGAATACCACTGCGTTTATTGGCGCAAAGGCGGCATCCTGCCGCTTTGCGCGAGCGCACCCTGCAGCTCTTTCGACGTCGCGGCCCAGGGAGCGGCCCTGGGACCGCTCAATTGATCGCTTTTGGGCTCTGGTGGGCACGTTTATACTGCCGGCCCGCTGAACCGCCGACGAGCCTCCTTTGTCCTCTCCTGCATCCATTCCCCGCGCCGATCCAGGCAGCGCCCGCGAGCTGCGGCTGAAGCGCGGCGAAGAGCGCCGCCTATCCTCCGGGCATCTGTGGGTATTCAGCAATGAGGTCGATTCCGACGCAACGCCGCTCGCAGGGTTCGCGCCCGGAGATGTCGCGCAGATCAAGTCGCAGCGCGGCCAGTTCCTCGGGCACGCCTACGTCAACCCGCACACGCTCATCTGCGCGCGGATCCTGAGCAGGGACCCCGACCATCCCATCGATCGCGCGCTCCTCGACACGCGCTTGCACGCAGCGCTCACGTTGCGGCAGCGACTCTACCGCGATCCTTACTACCGCCTCGTCTTCGGGGAATCCGACGGTCTGCCGGGTCTGGTACTCGACCGCTACGGCGATGTGGTCGTGGGACAGATTGCAACCGCCGGCATGGAGGCACTGAAGGAAACGGTGGCCGAAGCCGTGCGTGCGCTGCTCTCGCCGACAGTCCTCTACTGGAAGAACGATTCCGCGGCGCGGCAGCTCGAGCAGCTGCCGCAAGCAGCGGCAGCCGCCTTCGGCGAAGCTCCCGCAGAGATCACCGCTGTCGAAGCCGGCCTTCGCTTTACGACGCCGCTGACGCATGGGCAGAAGACCGGCTGGTTCTACGACCAGACTCATAACCGGGCACGTCTCGTGCGCTATCTCTGGCCTCAGGCGCGGGTTCTGGACGTGTGCAGCTACGTGGGCGCCTGGAGCGTCACCGCGCTGAAGGCAGGCGCCGCAACGGCAAGCTGCATCGATTCCTCGGAGACTGCGCTCGATTTCGCGCGCCGCAATGCGCAGGCGAACGGCGTCGCGCTGGAGACGATTCGCGCGGACGCTTTCGATGCGATGAAGGCGCTGCACGATCGGGGTGAGCGCTTCGATGTCGTGGTGCTCGATCCGCCGGCCTTCATCAAGCGCAAGAAGGATATCCCGCAGGGGCAGGCGGCATACCGCAAGCTCAACCAGCTCGCGCTCGCCCTCATCGAAGGCGACGGACTGCTCGTCTCCTGCTCCTGCTCGTACCACCTCGCGCCCGAGGAGCTGGTGATGGCCATCCAGACGGCCGCCCGCCACACCGGCCGCTTCGTGCAGATACTGGAGTCCGGCGGTCAGTCGCCCGACCATCCGGTGCATCCGGCAATCCCCGAAACGCGCTATCTCAAGGCTTTCTACTGCCGCGTGACGCGCGAGGTCGGCTAAACTGCGCCGCCATGATCCCGTACCCGAACATCAACCCGATCGCCTTTCAGGCCGGGCCGATCAAGGTGCACTGGTACGGCATCATGTATCTTCTCGGGTTCGGTTCCGGGTGGCTGTTTGCGCGCCGGCGTGCCGCTCGGCCAGGCTCCACCTGGAAGCCGGTCGACGTCGACGATCTCGTCTTCTTCGCCATGGTGGGCGGGATACTCGGTGGCCGGCTGGGTTATGTGCTCATCTACGGCCTCAGCTTCTGGACGGCGCAGAACCCCTGGTACCCGTTCGAGATCTGGGACGGCGGCATGTCCATTCACGGCGGTTTCATCGGCGCAGTCGCCGCCCTTGCGCTGCTCGCCCGGCGCCGCCGCCGCAGCGTCGCCGATGTTTTCGACTTCGCGGCGCCTCTGCCGGAGCCCGGCCTCTTCTTCGGCCGCATGGGCAATTTCATCAACGGGGAGCTGTGGGGCAAGACGACAACGCTCCCCTGGGGCTTCATCGTCGACCCGCGGCACGTGCATCCCTCTCAGGCGAGCAATGCGCTCTCGTACTGCACGACGTACGGGATTGCGCCCTGCATTCTGCACGTGCAGCCATCGCAGCTCTACGAGGGCTTCCTCGAGGGCATCGTGCTCTTCATCGTGATGTGGTGGTTCACCGCCAGGTCGCGCCCGCGACTGGCTCCCTCGGGGCTCTTCCTGTTGCTGTACGGTACCTTTCGCTTCCTCGTCGAGTTCGTGCGCATGCCTGATCCGCAGATCGGTTATCTCGCCTGGGGCTGGCTCACCATGGGCCAGGTCCTGTCGCTGCCCATGATCCTCATCGGCGCCGCCTTGCTGACTTACGCCTACACCGCCCGCGTGCGCTCGGGTAACTTCGCCACCGCGCAGTGAGCCGCGCACGATGAAACCCTACCTCGAGCTGATGCGCCGCATCCTGCAGAGCGGCGCGCACAAGGGTGATCGAACGGGCACCGGCACGCTGTCACTCTTCGGCGAGCAGCTGCGCTTCGATCTGTCGCAAGGCTTCCCGCTCGTCACGACGAAGCGGATCCACCTGCGCTCGGTCATCTGCGAGCTGCTCTGGTTTCTCAGGGGCGACACCAACGTCTCCTGGCTCCGCGATCAGGGGGTCACCATCTGGGACGAGTGGGCCGACGAGCGCGGCGAGCTCGGGCCGGTCTATGGCAAGCAGTGGCGTGCATGGCTGGCGCCCGACGGGCGCACCATCGATCAGATCCGCGTGGCGCTCGAGCAGCTGCGTGGCAATCCCGATTCGCGCCGCATCCTGGTGAGCGCGTGGAACGTAGGCGAGCTCGAGCAGATGCGCCTCATGCCCTGCCACGCGCTCTTTCAGTTCTACGTGGCCAACGGCAGGCTGTCCTGTCAGCTCTATCAGCGCAGCGCCGATGTCTTCCTCGGCGTGCCGTTCAACATCGCGAGCTACGCCCTGCTCACGTACATGTTCGCCCAGCAGTGCGACCTCGAGCCCGGGGAATTCATCTGGACGGGCGGCGACTGCCATCTCTATCGCAATCATCTCGAGCAGGCGAAGCTGCAACTCTCGCGCGCTCCGTTCCCGTCGCCGCGGCTCAACCTCCGGCGCCGCCCCGCCACCCTGTTCGACTACACCTTCGAGGATTTCGAGTTCGTGGGCTACCAGTACCATCCCGCCATTGCCGCTCCCGTGGCGGTCTGATATGACGCGGCAACCGCTGTTCGAAGTGCGCCGCTCCCCCGTCCATGGCATGGGCGCTTTCGCCCTGCGCCGCATCCGCAAGGGCACTCGCGTCGTCGAGTATCTCGGCGAACGGGTGTCGCACGAGGAGGCTGACCGGCGCTACGAGACCAAGGACGCGACGGACGCCCACACCTTCCTCTTCATCGTCGACTCGAAGACCGTCATCGACGCGGGCGTCGGCGGCAACGACGCACGGTTCCTCAATCATTCCTGCAAGCCCAACTGCGAGTCGGTGATCGAGAGCCGCCGTGTATTCATCGAGGCCATCCGCACCATCCAGCCCGGCGAGGAGATGACCTACGACTATCAGATCCAGCGCGAGGACGACGATCCGCCCGGCATAGAGGAAGTGTTCGCCTGCCATTGCGGCTTCCCGGAGTGCCGCGGCACCATGCTCTGGCCGCCGGATCCTCCGAAGCGGCGACGGAAGGCAAGCAAGCGTGCACGACCCGGGCGTGACGCGAGGAAGCGCCGGAGGGATAGCGGGGGCGTGCGCGGGACTGCCAGGAAGTCTTCGCGGCGCCGTTGACGGCACGCGGAGCGTACCCCATGAGCTACTCCAGTCGCTGGAGCATGACGGCGGTCATCGGTGCGCTCGGCGTCGTCTATGGCGACATCGGCACGAGCCCGTTGTATGCGCTCGATGCGACGCTGACCGTGGCCGGCCGTTTCAACAGCGAGCTGGTGCTCGGCGCCCTGTCCCTCATCCTCTGGGCACTGACGATCTCCGTCACCATCAAGTATGTCAGCGTCATCATGCGAGCGGACAACGATGGCGAAGGCGGCATCCTGGCGATGTTCGCTCTCGCTCAGCGCCAGATCATCGCCGGCAGCCGCTGGGCACGCATCGCGCTGTGGCTTGCGCTCGCCGGAACGGCCTTCTTTTTCTGCGATTCCCTCATCACGCCAGCCGTCTCGGTGTTGAGCGCCGTCGAGGGCCTGGAGGTCTTGAACCCCGAGCTCAGGAGCGCAGTGGTTCCGGTGACCATCGGCGTGATCGTTGGTCTCTTTGCCTATCAGCGTCGCGGTACGGCGCGCATCGGCAATCTCTTCGGTCCCGTCATGGTGGTGTGGTTCGTGGTGATCGGGCTCACCGGCGCTGCCGCGATCCGGCGCGATCCGATCGTGCTCGCCGCGATCAATCCGCTCTACGGGATAGAGCTCCTGATGCACCGTCCGGGGGTCGCGCTCGCGATCATCGGCGCCGTGTTCCTCGCCGTGACCGGCGGCGAGGCGCTCTACGCCGACATGGGGCAATTCGGCAAAGAGCCGGTACGCCTCGGCTGGTTTCTACTCGTGTGGCCGGCACTCATACTCAACTACTTCGGACAGGGCGCACTGCTTCTCGCACAGGGGAGGTACCTGCCGCAGGCCCTCTACCTGCTCGTGCCCGCGCCGGCGCGTCCCTGGATGGTGATCCTGGCGACCGCGGCGACTGTCATCGCCTCGCAGGCGGTCATCTCCGGAGCGTTCTCCATGGCACGCCAGGCGGTGCAGCTCGATCTGCTGCCGCGCATTCGCGTCTTGCAGACTTCCGCCACCGAGCAGGGGCAGATCTACGTTCCCGTGATCAACTGGCTGGTGTTCATCGCGGTGATCGCCTTCGTGATCGGCTTTGGCTCATCGGAGGCTCTGACGGGCGCCTACGGCGCGGCGGTGGTCGGCACCATGCTGGTGACGACCATACTGGGCTCTTTCGTGGCGGTGACCCAGTGGAGCTGGTCGAAGTGGTCGGTGGGGAGCCTGTTCGGGATGTTGATGATCGTGGACACGATCTTCGTCCTCGGCAACATGACCAAGGTGCCGAGTGGAGGCTGGATCCCGCTCGCGCTGGCGGCGATCCTGTTCACGGTCTTCATGACCTGGCGCAGCGGACGGCGGGAGCTGCGGGCCGCGCTCGCCAAGATGGCCGTGCCGCGGGCCGACCTGCCGAAGCTGCTCGCCGGGACGTATCGCGTCCATGGCACCGGAGTCTTTCTCGCCAGCGACCCGAGCCTCGTGCCTTCGGCGCTGATCCGTAACATCGAGCACAATGGCGTCGCTCACGAGCGGTTGATCATTCTCAACGTGGAGGTGATGCGCACCCCCCGGCAGGATCCGGTGCGGCGCGTCGAGATCGAGGAAACGCTGCCCGGTGTCTACCTGGTCCACGCCCGCTTCGGGTTCATGGAGACACCGGACGTGGGCGAGGCGCTGAAATCCTGCAGGGTTCGCGGGCTGAGAGTGTTCACCGAGGACAGCTCGTTCTTCGTCGGCCAACACGTGGTGCGCGCGCGCCCACTGCCGGGCTGGAGAGGCCTGCAGCGGCGGCTCTTCGCCTGGATGCAACAGCACAGCACGCAGGCGGCGGAATTCTTCCGCATGCCGTTCCGCGGTGTGGTCGTCCTCAACACCGTGGTCGAGATCTGACGCCGCGCCGTGGCGGCCGCGCATCATGATCCTGCAGCAACCTCTCATCTCGCTCGTTGCCGCCATGGCGGAGAACGGCACCATCGGGCGTGACAACGGCCTGCCCTGGCGGCTTGCGGACGACCTCAAGCGGTTCAAGGCCCTGACGATGGGCAAGCTCCTGTTGATGGGGCGCAAGACCTATGAGTCGATCGGCAGGCCGCTCCCGGGGCGCACCAATCTCGTGCTGACGCGCGACCGGGAGTGGCGGGCAGAGGGTGTGGTCGTCGTGCGCTCGCTCGGGCAGGCACTCGGAATTGCCCGCGACGCCGAGGAGCTGGTCGCGATCGGCGGCGCTGAGATCTACCGGCTGCTCATGCCTTTCGCCCGGCGCATTTATCTCACGCTGGTGCACGCGGAGATTCCGGGCGACACGTTCTTTCCGGATTTCGATCCCACGCAGTGGGCCGACGTCGAGTGCCACAGTTACCCGGCCGACGAACGCAATGCGTACCCCTTCACGTTCGTGACCCTGGAGCGCAAGAGCGACCCGCAGGCGCCGGGCAACTATTGACGCCGCAAGAGGTCCTTCAGTCTGTTGAAGAAGGAGCCGGAGTGCATGTGTCGCAGCAGCATCGACCACTTGTCCTCCGCAAGCAGCTTCCGCTCCAGATCCGTCTCTTCCTTCTTCATCAGCTCCAGGACCCTGGTGTCTTCGTCATCCTCGAGCCAGTAGCCATGTTGGTTCGGACAGAGCTCCATCTCGAGATCGTAGAACCGGTAGTGAAACCGCTGTAGGCAGGCGGCACATTCCGGGCACTTGTCGCTCGTGCCGGTCGAGCCGAACACGAGCGTTCCCTTCCAGCGCTCGCCGAAGTCGAAAACCTCGTCCTCGAGCTGGTCGAGCTCGTCGTGCTCGAACCACATTCCCTTGCAGGACGGACAGCAATTGACCTGGAGCTTGTGCCGTGCCGCTGGCTGCAGGTCCACACCGCACCTGGGACATTTCACTGGAACCTCCGCTGACTGACGTGCGCCGCACGATCATGGCATTCGACCGGCCGCCCGGCTAGAGGATCCCGGCCACCGCCCCCGACTTGCACATGAATGATTATCGGTATATTATTTCCAAGGAAAGGCGATCGCAATGATCCTGCCCGCAGCAAGCCGCCAACACGCCGCCACGGTCCTGTCGAAGGCGACCGCGCGCGCGGCCGAGCAGCTGGAGGTACGCCAGGCACAGCTCGCCAAGGTGCTGGGCCTGAGCGCCGCGACGACATCGCGATTGGCGTCGGGCAGCTGGGTGCTACCAAAGGGCAGCAAGGCCTGGGAGCTTGCGGCGGCGTTCGTACGCCTCTACCGCTCCCTTGCCGCCATCACGGGCGGGAAGGCGCAGGCCATGCGCGATTGGCTGCACTCCGCCAACGATGCGCTGGGTGGCGAGCCGGCCCAGCTCATTCTGACGGCGGAAGGACTGTTCCATGTCATCCAGTACCTGGACGCCGCGCGCGGTCGCATCTGAATCGAAAACCTGCGAGCTGACGCTGTGGCGCGCCGTCGAGGCGCAGCACGTCGTTGCTACGCGCGCTCTGGTCGACAGCCTGGCTGAACAGGAGGTCCTGGAGTCGGTGCTCGAGGCCTCCAAGCCGCGCGTGCCACCTGAGTGCGCCGGCTTCGACTATCTGCTCTACACCCCCTTTCGCTATCCGCCGCCCTCGCGCGGCTCGCGGTTCCGCAGTTACGATGATCCGGGTGTCTGGTACGGAGCGGAGGCGGTGCGCACCAGTTGCGCGGAACTCGGGTACTGGCGCTGGAGGTTCGTCATGGACAGCCGCGGGCTCACACGGCTCGACGGCGTACCACACACCGTTTTCCAGGCCGTGGCACGCGGCAGGTCCGTGGATCTCCGCAAGGAGCCCTTCGGACGCGACGAAAGAATGTGGGGCAACCCCGAGGACTACGGCGCCTGCCATGCACTGGCGCGAGCCGCGCGCGCGGCCGCGATGCAGATCATCCGCTACGCGTCAGTTCGAGACCCCGAACACGGCGGCTGCGGGGCCGTGCTCGACTGTCGTGCCTTCTCCGGCACGGGCGGTGTACGTCAACGCCAATCGTGGTTCCTTACCGTCGACCGGCAGCGTGCCTCGTGGGTACGCTCCGGCACGCGCAGCGCAGCGACTTACGAATTCCTCTTTGAGCCTCCCTAGCAGCCTGTCGGGCTTAATCGAGTGAAATAGGCGATAATCATAGCGGTCCCCTCACGACGGTGAATCGATGAGCAACTTC
>Ga0335073_10002245_pt1 | contig 26354 bp, 23 predicted proteins | sample Lox_Sample_22_FD_207093 | JGI IMG/M metagenome (GOLD analysis project Ga0335073, IMG submission 207093) | Soil microbial communities from Loxahatchee National Wildlife Refuge, Florida, United States - Lox_Sample_2.2 | ecosystem: Environmental > Terrestrial > Soil > Wetlands | place: USA...
CCGCGCGGCGCTGCGCGGAGCAGGACAGATCGGTTTCACAATTATTTCGATTACCTTCTCGCTGATCGCCGTGTTCATTCCCCTGTTCTTTATGGGCGGGATCATCGGGCGATTGTTCCGAGAGTTCGCGGTCACCGTGTCGGTGGCCGTGGTCGCCTCCGCGTTCATTTCGCTCACCCTGACCCCGGTGCTTTGCTCGTTGTTCCTGAAGCACCAGGGCGAGGATCACTCTCCCAATTTGTTCAACCGCATGCTGGAGGGCTTTTTCAACGGGATGCTGCGGACCTATGAGCGCGGCCTGAACTGGGTGTTTCGCCACCAGCCGCTGATGCTGCTGGCCACGCTGGTGCTGATCGGGGTGACCGGCTACCTCTACGTGATCATTCCGAAGGGCTTCTTCCCGCAGCAGGACACCGGCTTCATTTTCGGCGAGGTCGACACCCGCCAGGATGCGTCGTTCGAGCAAACCAACGCGCTGCGACACCAGCTCGTGGCGATCTGCATGCGGGATCCGGCGGTGCAGAGCGTGTTCTCGCTGGGCGGCGCGTATTCCTATAACCCGACCGAGAACACCGCCCGGGTGTTCATGCAATTGAAGCCGTTCGATGAACGCGATGTCAGCGCCGACCAGGTGATCGAACGGCTGCGGCCGCAGGTCGCCAAGGTGGAGGGCGCCAAGTTCTTCATGCAGGCCGGGCAGGACATCAGCATCGGCGGCCGCCTCAGCCGGACGCAGTACCAGTACACGCTGACCGATACCAACCAGGACGAGCTGAACCATTGGGCGCCGATCCTGGAGCAAGGCATGCAGAAGCTGCCCGAGCTGCAAGATGTTGCCTCCGACCAGCAGATCGCCGCACCGCATCTCGCCGTGACGGTCGATCGCGATGCCGCGTCGCGGCTCGGGCTGTCGGCCAATCTGATCGACCAGACACTGTATGACGCCTTCGGCCAGCGGCAGATCGCCACGATCTATACCTCCACCAACCAGTACAAGGTGGTGATGGAGCTGGCGCCACAATTCCGCAACGATCCCAATGCGCTGTCGGAAGTCTATGTGGCCTCGCCGAGCGGCGCGCAGGTGCCGTTGAGCACGTTCGCGCATTTCAGCCGGACCATCGAGCCGCTCTCGGTGAGCCACCAGGGCGAGTTCCCCGCGATCACGCTGTCGTTCAACCTGGCGCCGGGCCAATCGCTGGGCCAGGCGGTGGATTCGATCCAGCGGCTGGCCGACCAATTGAACATTCCGCCGACCCTGACCGGATCCTTCCAGGGCACGGCACAGGCGTTCCAGGACTCGCTGTCCTCGATGCCGCTATTGCTCTCGGCGGCGGTGCTGGTGGTCTACATCGTGCTGGGCATCCTGTACGAGAGCTACATCCACCCGATCACCATCCTGTCCGCGCTGCCGTCGGCCGGCGTCGGCACGCTGATCATGCTGATGGCGTGCGGCTACAACCTGACGGTGATCGCCATCATCGGCATGGTCCTGCTGATCGGCATCGTGAAGAAGAACGCGATCATGATGATCGACTTCGCGTTGCAGGCGCAGCGGGTCGACGGCAGAAGCCCGCGCGAGGCGATCCATCAGGCCTGTTTGCTGCGCTTCCGTCCCATCATGATGACGACCTTCTCTGCCTTGTTCGGCGCCATGCCGATCGCGTTCGGCCACGGCGCGGGATCGGAGCTGCGCCGGCCGCTGGGCATCGCGATCATCGGCGGGCTGTTGGTGTCGCAATGGCTGACGTTGTACACGACGCCGGTGATCTATCTGTACCTCGAACGGCTCAGCCGCTGGCTGGGAAGTTCGCAGCGGCTCTCTCACGCGGCACAGGCACTGTCGGACCTGCCGGCCGGCGCGGCGATGGAAGAGCAAAGCGGTGCGGAGTGATCCGGCAATGCCAGGCACAGAATCATCCGCGGTCGGACGCAGCTTCGGTTTCCTGGTGCAGGACGTGTCGCGGATGATGAAGCGGAATTTCGAGCGCCGGGCGCGCCGGACCGGGCTGCCGCTGACGCGACGCCAGGCATCGGTGCTGCTGCACATCGCGCACCGCGAGGGCGTCAGCCAGGCGGAGATCGCGGCATTGCTCGACATGGAGGCGATCTCGCTGGTGCGCATGCTGGACAAGCTGTGCGACGAAGGGCTGGTGGAGCGCCACGCTCACCCGACCGACCGGCGCATCCGCACGCTGTGGCTGACGCCGGCGGCCAGGCCGGTGCTGGAGCGGATTCTGCAAATCAACCAGGAGATTCGGGCCGAGGCCTTCGCCGGCCTGCCTGCCGGCGCGGCCGAGGCGCTGATCGATATGATGGCCGCGATCAAGCAGAACCTGACCATGGAGGAAGAGCTCGCGGCGGAGGCGCTGGTCGAGGCGCGCTGATCAAACGCCTCGCGTTGCACGAGGGGAGGGTGAGCAACTGCCGCCCTTTGCGTTACGTCATCCAGCGGGGGAGCGGCAGGTTCTTCGACCGCAGGAAGTCGAGATTGAACAATTTGGATTGGTAACGCGAGCCGCCGTCGGCGAGGATCGTCACCACGGTGTGTCCCGGCCCCAAAGCCTTCGCCACCCGGATCGCTGCCGCGATGTTGATGCCGGACGACGTGCCGACCGACAGCCCTTCATGGATCAGCGCGTCATAGATGCAGTCCAACGCCTCGGGGTCCGGGATCCGTTCGGCATCGTCGATCGGCGCGCCTTCGAGGTTGGCGGTGACGCGCGAATTGCCAATGCCTTCGGTGATCGAACTGCCCGAGATTGTCAGGTCGTTGCCTTTGATCCAGCCATAGAAGCCGCTGCCTTCCGGATCGGCCAGCACGATGCGGACCTGCGGGTTTTTCGCTTTCAGCGCGAGCGCCACCCCCGCCAAGGTGCCGCCGGTGCCGCAGGAGCATGTGAAGGCGTCCACCTTGCCGCCCGTCTGCTGCCAGATCTCGACGCCGGTGGTCGCCTGGTGGCCGTCGCGGTTGGCGAGGTTGTCGAACTGGTTGGCCCAGACCGCGCCCATTTCCTCCGCCAGGCGGCGCGAGGTGTGGGTATAATGGCCGGGATCGCGCTGCGGCTTGGCCGGCACCAGCCGCAGATCGGCGCCGATCATGCGCAGGAAGTCGATCTTCTCCTTGCTCTGCGTCTCGGGCATGACGATGACGCAGCGGTAGCCGCGCGCGTTGCCCACCAGCGTGAGGCCGATGCCGGTGTTGCCCGCGGTGCCCTCGACGATCGTGCCGCCCGGCTTCAGCGCGCCGCGCTTCTCCGCGTCCGCGATGATGAACCAGCCGGTGCGGTCCTTCACCGAACCACCGGGATTGAGGAACTCGGCCTTGCCGAGGATGGTGCAGCCGGTCGCCTCCGACGCGCGGCGCAGCTTGATCAATGGCGTGCTGCCGATGGCGGCGGGCAGGTCGTCCTCCCAGCGGGAGCCGTGGTATAGGCTGGTCATTCGCACCCTCTTGCGGCAGGAGTTCCTCGGATGGTCGATCCAAAGGGCATTCAGAATGTGCCGCCGGCGAAGGTATGGGAAGCCCTGCGGCGGAATCCCCAGGCCCAGTTGGTGGACGTGCGCACCGAACCGGAGTGGGCGTTCGTCGGCCTGCCGGACCTGGCGACGGCGGGCAAGCAGGCGGTGCTGATCCCGTGGCAGGTGTATCCGACGATGGCGCGGAACGAGAAATTCGTCGACCACCTGAAGGAGGCCGGCTTCACGCCAGAGCATCACATCTATTTCCTGTGCCGCAGCGGCCAGCGCAGCCATGCCGCGGCGCAGGCGGCGCAGGCGGCGGGGTTCCCGCACGCGTACAATGTGGCGGATGGATTTGAGGGCGCGGTGAACGCCGACGGCCATCGCGGCGTGGCGGCGGGCTGGAAGGCCGAAAGCCTGCCCTGGCGGCAACGCTGAGGGGCCGGCAGGCGCCGCCATTCGCACAACGCAGCGACGGCCCGCGCGGATCAGGCGGGCATAGCGGGCAGCCGAGCGCGAGTCGCGCGCGCCCTATGACACGGGGCGGGATGACACGGGCGGGCCGATGCCACCGGCACAACCGAAACGCGGGGTGCCGCGCCGGATTTGATCCAGGTCAATGCGACACCCGGCGCCGCATGGCAATGAACCAATCCTTAACGCGGGCGGGTGAAATCTTCATCTCTGCCCAAATTCCAATCGGTCCGAGGAGTCCGCCCGGCCTTCCCAGGCAGTTCCAGGAGACAGCTTCATGAACGACCAGCCGCAGTTCCTCGCCGCGCCGCGGAGCCGCTTGCGTGCGCGCTATGACAACTTCATCAACGGCCAGTGGGAGCCCCCGCAGAAGAGCCGCACCTTCACCGACCACAGCCCGGTGGACGGGCAGAAGCTGTGCGACATCGCCCGCTCGGACGCCGCTGACGTCGAGCTTGCCCTCGATGCCGCGCATGCCGCGCGCGATGCCTGGGGCCGCACCTCGCCCGCCGAGCGCTCCCGCCTGCTGCTGAAGATCGCCGATCGCATCGAGGAGAACCTGGAATTACTCGCGTATGCCGAGACGATGGACAACGGCAAGCCGATCCGCGAAACGCGCGCGGCGGACGTGCCGCTGGCCGCCGATCACTTCCGCTATTTTGCCGGCTGCATCCGCGCCGAGGAAGGCGCGCTGGCGGAACTCGACGACACCACCGTCGCCTATCACTTCAAGGAGCCGATGGGCGTCGTGGCGCAGATCATTCCGTGGAATTTCCCCCTGCTGATGGCCGCCTGGAAGCTGGCGCCGGCCTTGGCCTGCGGCAACTGCGTGGTGATCAAGCCGGCCTCCGATACGCCGTTGAGCCTGGCCATCCTGATGGACCTGATCGGCGACGTGCTGCCGCGCGGCGTGCTGAACGTCGTGTTCGGCCATGGTTCGGAAGTCGGCGCACCGCTCGCCTCCAGCCCGCGGATCGCCAAGGTCGGCTTCACCGGTGAAACGACGACCGGCCGGCAGATCATGCAATATGCCGCCGAGAACCTGATCCCCAGCACGATGGAGCTGGGCGGCAAGTCGCCGAACATCTTCATGGCCGACGTGATGGATGCCGACGACGCGTTCCTCGACAAGGCACTGGAAGGCTTCGCCTTGTTCGCTTTCAACAAGGGCGAGGTCTGCACCTGCCCGTCGCGCGCGCTGGTGCAGGAGTCGATCTTCGAGAAGTTCATGGAGAAGGCGGTGGCCCGCGTCGGCAAGATCAAGATGGGGCATCCGCTGGACCAGGCCACCATGATGGGCGCGCAGGCGTCGCGCGGCCAGTTGGAGAAGATCCTGGGCTACGTCGATGTCGGCAAGCAGGAAGGTGCCAGGCTGGCGATCGGCGGCGAGCGGGCGTGGCTCGGCGGCGAACTCGACGGCGGTTTCTACATGAAGCCGACCGTGTTCGTCGGCCACAACAAGATGCGCATTTTCCAGGAGGAGATCTTCGGTCCGGTGCTGTCGGTCACCACGTTCAAGGATGTGGAGGATGCCATCCGCATTGGCAACGACACCATTTATGGCCTGGGTGCCGGCGTCTGGTCGCGCAATGGCACGGTGGCCTACCGCGTCGGGCGCGAGATCAAGGCCGGTCGCGTGTGGACCAACTGCTATCACCTGTATCCGGCGCATGCGGCGTTCGGCGGCTACAAGCAGTCGGGCTTCGGCCGCGAGACCCACAAGATGATCATGGAGCATTACCAGCAGACCAAGAACCTGCTGGTCAGCTACAGCCCGAACGCACTGGGCTTCTTCTGATCGAGGCGGGTCGGCGGGGGGAGGCGTCCCCCGGCCGTGTCGCACAGGGAGATGGGCATGCCGTCCCGCGTGATTGTCACCCCGGCCGCCGCGGCACTGACGCGGCGCCTGCGACAGCGCCACGGAGCGCTGCTGTTTCATTTGTCCGGCGGCTGTTGCGAGGGTAGTGCGCCGATGTGCTTCCGCTGCGCCAGCTTCCGTGCCGGCGCACGCGACGTGCTGCTGGGCTGGGTCGAAGGCTGCCCATTCTATGTCGGCGCGGCGCAGTTCCCCTATTGGGCGAACTGCGAGCTCACGCTTGATGTAACGACCTGGGGCGGCGACAGTTTTTCGTTGGAGGCCGCCGAGGGCGTGCGGTTCATGGTCTGCTCGCGGTTGTTTACCGATGCGGAGCTGGACGACGTCGAGGCCGCCGGGCCGCCGCCGGTCGGCCCGCAAGCGGTCGAGGCAGTGTCATACGACCGATAGCGCCGCTCGGTTCGCGTGCCGCGCGGCGCGTCCGGCGCAGCGTTCCCGCAACCGGGTGCCAACCTGGCGCAGCGTTCCCGCGATCGCGTGCTGCCGGCATTCCGCGGTCTCATCTGGCCAGGGCGCAGCCATGGTCCTGCAGCGATTCACCCGAACCGTTGTCGCCGGCGGCAAGATCGGCGCGATCGTCGAGCAAGATGAAGCCCGGTCTGCCATCGAAACCTGCGCCTGTCAGCACCAGCGTGTGGCTGCCCATTTGCGCCTGCGGCACATCGGCTGCGAGCAAGCGGAACGGATTGGTGCCGGCAAGTTCTGGCTGGGCGAGACGCATGGCGCGGTAGTGGCGGCCGGCCAGCGGCACGGGAAATTCGGCCCAGCGCGGCCCGATCGCGGCCGCATGCCGGGCGAGTGCATCACGCACATCGGCACGAATGCAGTCGATATGGATATGCAATTGGTCCTGCGTGCGGCCGTAGATCGAGTTGATCGCCAGCGCGAGGTCGTCGCGCGGCAGGTCGCGCCCGGCGCGCTGGTTGACATAGCTGCGCGCGGCCCACGCATCGGCAAAGTAGTTCGGTGCATCGGGGGCCAGGATCGCCTTATCCTCGATGCCGCCGACGCGCGCGGTGGGAAGCAGCAGGAATTGCGTGTTGCCGACGAGATCTTTCAGCACGGCATAGCCACCTGCCGGGTCCACCGCCGCACACGGCGCCGGATCGTGGTGCATTTGCTCGTCCGGCACGCAGCGGTCGTGCACGATATGCCATAGCGCCGAGGGATCGGACGCGCGGGCCGTGAGCGCAATGGCGGTTGCCAGCATCAGCCAGAGCAACGTGCGAATCATGCGTCGATCAGGCTGACATGCGCGGCGACAATGTGCCAACCATCGGGAAATCGTGCCCAGGTTTGCATCTGCCGCCCCAGCTTGCCGGACGCGGTTGCACGATGGAACAACGTGGAGGCGGTGGCGAAATCGCGGCCGTAGGTGGTGATGACGGTGCGCGACAGTGTGCGCGCAAGACCGACCGGCGACCGGGCGGCGCGGAAGGCGCCGATTTCATCCCAGCCGTGCAGGACCTCGGTGATGCCGTAGCGAATGGTGTGGGGGCTGCGCCAGAACAGTTGCTGGAGGGCAACGATGTCGTTGCTGACCAGGGCGGTTTCGTAGCGTTCGAACGCGGCCCGCAGTTCGGCGACGATCTCCGGGAGGTTGATGTCCATGGTCGAGCTTTCTCCAAACCGGTCACATTGGGTAGCGTGCCCGGGTCATCGCGCCGCAGCGCGCGGTGCTGGATTTCGGAGCCGCCGCCGCGGCGCACCACGGCCAGCTCCGGGCGGAATTGGCGCGGGCTGGGCAACCCTGCGGGGCGTACGACATGCTGATCGGTGCGCATGCCCGCAGCGAGGGTCTGATCGTTGTCACCAACAACCTGCGTGAGTCCGCACGCATGCCGGGTCTTCGAGCGGAGAACTGGATTTGGCGCCCTTCAACCCGCCACGATCTGCGCCAGTGCGTTCCCGACATCCTGTGTGCCGGCCTGCCCGCCCATGTCGCGCGTCTTCGGGCCGCTCTCGCGCAGCAGAGTCTCGATCGCGGCGACGATCGCCTCGCCCGCCGCCGCCTCGCCCAAATGCTGGAGCATTAACGCCGCGGACCAGATCTGGCCGATCGGGTTGCAGATGGACTTGCCGGCGATATCCGGCGCCGAACCGTGAACCGGCTCGAACATCGAGGGGAACTTGCGTTCCGGATTGATATTGCCGCCGGCCGCGATGCCGATCGAGCCGGCCACCGCCGGCCCGAGATCCGACAGGATGTCGCCGAACAGGTTGGTGCCGACCACCACATCGAACCAGTCCGGGTGTTGAACGAAATGGGCGCATAATATGTCGATATGGAACTGGTCGGTGCGAACATCCGGATAGTCCTTTGCCATGGCGGCAAAGCGTTCGTCCCAGTACGGCATGGTAATGGCGATGCCGTTCGACTTGGTGGCGGACGTCAGGTGTCGCTTCGGCCGCGACTGCGCCAGCTCGAATGCGTATTTCAGGATGCGGTCGGTGCCATGGCGGGTCAGGACCGTCTCCTGCACCACGAACTCGCGGTCGGTGCCCTCGAACATGCGGCCACCGACCGACGAGTATTCGCCTTCGGTATTCTCGCGCACGACATAGAAGTCGATATCCGCCTCGGTGCGGTTGGCGAGCGGCGTGCGCACGCCAGGCAGTAGCTTGCAGGGGCGCAGGTTCACGTACTGGTCGAAGCCGCGGCGGATCGGGATCAGCAGACCCCACAACGAGACGTGGTCCGGCACGCCTGGCCAGCCGACGGCGCCCAGCAGAATGGAATCGGACTCGCGCAACCGGTCCAGACCGTCGGGCGGCATCATGCGGCCGGTCTGCTTGTAGGTCTCGCAGGACCAATCGAAATGGGTATAGCTCAGATCGAAGCCGAAGCGGCGCGCGGCGGCGTCCAGCACCTTGATGCTCTCCGGCACGGTTTCCTTGCCGATCCCGTCACCGGGCAGAACGGCGATGCGGTGCGTGCGTGCCATGGACGTGTCCTTCCGATGGTTCAACGGGCGGCACCAGACGCCGCGAGGCGGATGGCGTCAACCCGCATCCGCCGCGCAGTCGGCACACGCAGCGCGAACCCGGCGAGCATAGCGCGAACCCGGCAAGTGTAGCGCGAACTCGGCGAGCATAGCGCGAACCCGGCAAGCGTAGCGCGAACCCGGCAAATGCGAAGCGTGCTGAGGCGGGGCGTGATGGCGGAGCGTGGTGCGGGAATGCCGGGCAACGGCAACCGGCCGCTCGATGCTCCCACGAGGCCCGCCTGCGCCGCCACCGTTGCCTTGACGAAAGCAGGCGCCGCCATGTCTTGTTCCGCATCCGCCGGCGCGGCGCAGCCACAACCCGGCGGGCCCGTGATGGCGCGACGATCGCGCGGATAGACATATCGGCCTGGCGGCGGCTAGGAGCCGGCCGATCCGGAGGACCGAAACGATGGCCAAGCCCGCCCCCGCCATGCCGAAGAGTGCCAACACCGTGTGGGACCGCGATGCCGCGCTGACCACCGCGCGCATGTTGCTGGAGATCCAGGCGATCAAGTTCCGGCCGGAGGAGCCGTTCACCTTCACCTCCGGCTGGAAGTCGCCGGTCTATATCGACTGCCGGCGCATCATCTATTTCCCGCGCGTGCGGTCGAAGATCTGCGAGCTGGGGGTGGAGAAGATCCACCGCCATGTCGGTTACGAGACGATCGAGGCGGTGGCGGGCGGCGAGACCGCCGGCATCCCGTTCGCCGCCTGGATCGCCGACCGGATGGCGGCGCCGATGGCCTATGTGCGCAAGCAGGCGAAAGGCTTCGGGCGGCAGTCGCTGATCGAGGGCGACGTCCCGGAAGGCAAGCGCACGCTGCTGGTGGAAGACCTGACCACCGACGGCCAGTCGAAGATCCGCTTCGCTCAGGCGCTGCGGGATGCGGGCGCGATCGTCAACCACACCTTCGTCGTGTTCTTCTACGGCGTGTTCCCGGGGGCGTTCGAAACCCTGGCGCGGATGGATATTGCCCTGCACCACCTGTGCACCTGGTGGGACGTGCTGGAGGCCTGCGCCGACCGGCCGTATTTTTCCGAGGCAGCGCTGTCGGAAGTGCGGCGGTTCCTGGAGGACCCGGTGGCGTGGTCCGCGGCGCACGGCGGGGTGGTGTCGGCCGAAGCAGCGGCGGCACGGCGCGGGGGCACGGAAGGCTGAGGCCGGCCAACGCCGCCGCCCCGCAACGCGGCGCGGCGGGCAAAGCCGTGCAGTTGATCTACATCAAATTGATGTAGGGCATTTACCGACAATTAATGTAGGGCTTTCTTGACAGGTGCCTCGGCGCGTCCCTCTATGAGCGCCTAAACGAAACGTCGGCCGTTAAAGGCACGAACAGCCCCTACGCGGGCAAACAGGGAGCGTGTCATGAGCAACCTGAGCAGGCGCTCGGTGCTGCGGGGCAGTGTCGCCCTGACGGCAGCCGGGACACTGAGCCGCCCCTACATCGCCAACGCCGCGGCCAAGACCATCACCGCCTGGTGGACACAAGGATTCGTGCCGGAGGAAGATGCGGCGATCAAACGCCTGGTCGCGGAATACCAAAAGCAAAGCGGCGACACGATCGACCTGAGCATCATTCCGTTCGGTCCGCTGGGGCAGAAGATCGTGTCCGCGTTGACCACCGGCAACGTTCCGGACGTGATGTCCTATGATGCGGCCGACCTCACGATCGTGCCGCAGAACGCCTGGAACGACAAATTGCTCGATCTCAGCGACATCGTTGGGAAGTACAAGTCCGAGTACGCTGCCACGGTCAGTCTGGATTCGCAGTACTTCAACAACGTGACGAAGAAGCGCGGCTGGTACATCGCGCCTTACAAGACTGCCTGCGTGCCATTCCACATCTGGGGCGACCTGGTGAAGGAGGCCGGCTACAACATGGCCGAAGCGCCGAAGACCTGGGATGCATTCTGGGACTGGTTCAAGCCGATGCAGGCGAAGCTGCGCGACAAGGGGCATCGCGGCTTCTATTCGCTGGGCCTGCAGATCACCAGCACCGGACCGGCCGACGGCAACAACGTGTTCTATGCGTTCGTACTTGCCAATGGCGGCCGCCAGTTCGTCACGCCGGACGGCAAGCCGCATTTCGACGATCCGCAGGTCAAGGAGGCGGTGATCAGGTCGATCGAGTACACGACCGCCGCCTACAAGCAGGGCTACGTGCCGCCTGGCGTGCTGAGCTGGAACGACGCCGACGACAACAATGCCTTCCACGCCAAGACGATCCTGATGGACTTCGACGGCACGATCTCCACCGAAGTGGCGCTGTATCACGACAAGAAGGCGTATTTCGACGAGATGGTGACGCTGGGGCTGCCGCTCGGCAATGACGGCCAGGCTGTGCCGGCCGGCCTTGGGGCGGGCGGCTGCATCATGGCGAAGGGGGCGAAGAACGTCGACGCCGGCAAGCAGTTCATCAGCTACATCTGCCAGCCCAAAGTCGCGAACGAATACCTGAAAGAGGGGCTGGGCCGTTGGCTGCCGGCCATGCCGTCCATCGTCAAGACCGATCCGTTCTGGCTGGATCCCAAGGATCCGCATCGACCGCCCTATGTAAGGGAAGGTTTGCTCGGCCCGACCATCGCTTCCTTCTATGCGTTCAATCCCGGCATTGCCGTCGCGAATGCGCAGCAGGTCTGGGGGCAGATGCAGGCCGAGGTCATTCGCAACGGCGTGCGGCCGCAGGATGCGGCCGCCAAAGGCTTCAAGCAGATCGAAACGATCCTGGAGAACTACAAGATCGTCGAAAGCTGAAGCAGGCAGCGAACCGGAACAGCGTCCACCGCTGCTCCGGCTGACCGGCATGGGGCAACGCAGACGCGCTGCGGTGCACAATGGCGGTCTGCGATTTTGATGTCCGGTAAGATTTGATGCAGTGTAGCTCTGCGTTTATTCACTTGACAGGTTTATGTAGGGGCAGTGTGATTTGAGCGTGCAACTCAAATTGGCCGGTCACGGCACGCAGGACCCCAACGAGGGCGAACAGGGAGAAAGATGATCATGAGTGAACTGAGCAGGCGCTCGGTGCTGCAGGCGACGCTTGGCCTGGCGGCAGGAGGGGCGCTCGCGCGTCCGTATATTGCCAATGCCGCGGCGACGACCGCGACCGCGTGGTTCACCCAGGGCTTCGTCCCCGAAGAAGACGCCGCGTTGAAGCAGGTGGTCGCCGATTACGAGAAACAGAGCGGCAACAAGATCGACCTGAGCATCGTGCCGTTCGCGCCGCTGGCGCAGAAGATCATCTCGGCGCTGACCACCGGCGCCGTGCCCGACATCATGAGCCACGACGTCGCCGACGCACTGATCATTCCGCAGAACGCCTGGCACGACAAACTGATCGATCTCAGCGAGATCTGCGAGCAATACAAGGCCCAGTACCTGCCGACCGTGAATCTGGCGGCGCAGTACTACAACGCCGTTACCAAGAAGCGCGGCTACTACCTGGCACCGCACAAGACCGCCTGCATCCCGATCCACGTCTGGGGCGACCTGGTGAAGGAGGCCGGCTACAACATGGCGGACGCGCCAAAGACCTGGACCGCGTTCTGGAACTGGTTCAAGCCGATGCAGGCGATCCTGCGCAACAAGGGCCATCGCGGATTCTATGTGTACGGGATGCAGATCACCAGCACCGGCCCGGCCGACGGCAATAACTTCTTCTATGGCCAGGTGCTTGCCCGCGGCGGCCAGAACTTCATGACCTCGGACGGCAAGGCGCATTTCGACGACCCGCAGGTCAAGGAAGCCGTGATCAAGACCATCGAGTTCACCACGTCCTGCTACAAGGAGGGCTATGTCCCGCCGGGCGTGTTGAGCTGGAACGACGCCGACGATAACAACGCCTTCCACGCCAAGACCATCCTGATGGACTTCGATGGCACGATTTCCACCGAAGTGGCGATGTATCATAACAAGCAGAACTACGACGACGCAGTGACGCTGGGGCTGCCACTGAGCGACAACGGCCAGGCGACACCCGCCGAGGTCGGCGCCGGCGGCTGCTTCATGGCGAAGGGCTGCAAGAACGAGGCCGTCGGCAAGGACTTCATCAAGTACATCACCCAGCCCAAGGTGGCGGGTCAGTACCTGAAAGCCGGCCTGGGCCGCTGGCTGCCGTGCATGCCCGAGATCGTCAAGAACGATCCGTGGTGGATGGCCGATCCACATCGCAAGCCGTACGTGACCGAAGGGCTGCTGATGCCGTCGGTGCCGTTCTACTACGTTTACAATCCCGGCATCGCGGTGGCGAACGCGCAGCAGATCTGGGGCCAGATGCAGGCCGACGTGATCCGCAACGGCGTCAAGCCGCAGGACGCGGCGGCGAAGGGCTTCAGCCAGATCCAGGCGATCGTGGACCAATACAAAATCGTACAAAGCTGAGAGGTATTCATGGACGGGATGCAGGGGATGCAGACGGCGCCTGCGCTGTCTCAGGCGGCCCGGGCATACGCGTTGCCGCAACAGCGGCGGCGCCTGTGGCGTGGCGGGCTGCAAGGCTCGGAGTACACGTGGGCCGTCGCTTTCTGCATCCCGTACATGGCCATTTTCCTCGCGTTCGTGATCTATCCGGTGCTCTATGGCCTGTGGATGGGGCATTCCCCGGCGCTGTATCAGCAGCTTTGGGAAGACCCGATCTATCGGATGTCGATCGTCAACACGATCGTCTACCTCGCTGTCGGCGTGAACGTAAAACTGTTCTTTGCTCTGCTGCTATCCGGCTTCTTCATGCGGAAGCGGGCTTGGGTGAAGGCCGTGCTGGTCGTCTTCATACTGCCTTGGGCGGTGCCGGCTCTGCCTACATTCCTGTCGATCCATTGGATGCTCAACAGCCAGTGGGGATTGCTGGACAACATGATGTGGAACTGGTTCCACATCGACGGCCCGCAGTTCCTTGATACCTCGCGCTGGCTCGCGCTGGGCTCGGTGATCGTTTCCTACATCTGGAAGTGGATGCCGTTCTGGACCGTGATATTGCTCGCCGGCCGCATGGCAATTCCGCAGGAACTCTACGAGTCCGCCGAAGTCGACGGCGCCAGCGGTATCCGCCAGTTCACCCACGTCACCTTCCCATTGCTCGCCAACCTGTATCTGATCTGCACGCTGCTCTCGACGATCTTCACAATGGGCGACTTCACCACGGTATATTTCGTCTCCGGCGGCGGCCCGGCGCTGACCACCAACGTGCTGGCGACGCTCGGCATCCGCGATGCCTATACGATCGCCGAGCCTGACCTCGGCATGGCGGCCGTGATGACGGCGCTGCCGCTGCTGATCCCGCTGGTGCTGATCCTGATGCGGAAGATGCGCACCGCGGAGGTGCAATTGTGAGCGCCTCGGTTGCAACCGGCGGCGTCCGGCCCAGGCGCCGGAACTACCGGGCACGCGCCTGGCTCATCGAGGCGCTGTGTATCTTGCTCGGCTTCGTGCTGGTGGTCTGGTCGGTCCTGCCGATCTACAACATGATCATGGTGGCCTTGCAGCGGCATGGCGACGTGTTCACCAGCAGCACCTATCCGGTGAACCCCACGATGAACGCATTCTGGGTGGTGGTCACCGAGAGCTTCTGGTACCTGGAACATTTCTGGCACCAGTACTGGAACAGCCTGTACATGGGCGCGATGACGGTGTTTTTCACGTTGCTCATCGCCTCGTTGACCAGCTTCGCGGTCGGCCGCATGCGGATCCGCCATGGCTGGATCGTTACCAATGCCGCCTTGCTGACCTACGTGATCCCGGCGACGTTCCTCTCCATCCCGTTCTATGTCATCATGACTGACTACGGGATGGTGAACAACATCTGGGCGGTGATCGCCTCTTTGGTCACCTTCGCGACGCCTTATGCGATTTTCATCTTCCTCAACTATGGCGCGAGCATCCCTATGGAGCTCGACGAGGCGGCGCGCATCGACGGTGCTTCGCCGCTCCAGGTGTACTGGCGGATCTACCTGCCGCTGATGGCCCCGGCGATGGTCGCGGTCGGCACCTATGCCCTGCTGCTGTCGTGGAACGAGTTCCTCTACCAGTACCTGCTGCTCTCGTCGGACAGCAGCATGACGGTGGCGGTGGCACTGGCACAATTCCTCAACAGCGACGAGTCGCCGTGGAACCTGATGATGGCCACGGCGATCATCTACTCGCTGCTGCCGGTGGCTGTTTACTACATGTTCCGGAGCAAGATGAGCGCCGGGCTGACCATGGGTGGAGTGAAGGGCTGAAGCGACAACCGGGGCGCTGCCGCCCCGGCCTGCGATCGTACCCGGAACGGTGGCCCCGCGCCGCCGCCGGCGGCGCGCGCCCGCGGATTACCGACTCTCCACTTGACACGCCATTAACTCCCCGCTGAATTGGCAGAGTGAAACGAAGCGTCTCGGCGGAACCGCGGCGCCGGCCCAGGGTGTGGGCAGCAGGGAGAACGGAACATGAAACATCTGAGCAGGCGATCTGTACTTCGGGGCTCCGTTGCGGTTGCGGCAGGCGGAGCGCTGGCGCGTCCGTACATCGCCAATGCCCAGGCAAAAACCGCGGTCTGCTGGATCAATCAGGGCTTCATTCCGCAAGAAGATGCGGCGATGAAGCAGGTATGCGAAGACTACATGAAGGAGAGCGGCAACAAGCTGGATTACAGCATCATGCCGTTCATGGCGCTGAACCAGAAGATCATCTCCGCGCTCACCAGCGGCGACGTGCCCGACCTGATGTTCCATGACGCTCCGTCATCGATCCTGCCGCAGAACGCATGGGACGACAAAATCGCCGACGTCAGCGACGTGGTGAAGCCGTACGAGTCACAGCTCCACGAGACCGCGAAGCTGGGCGCCACCTTCTTCAACAAGGTGACCAAGGCGCGCAGCTATTACCTGTGCCCGATCAAGCAGGGTGCCACGCCGTTCCACATCTGGGGCGACCTGGTGGAGAAAGCCGGCCTGAAGATGTCGGAAATCCCCGACAAGTGGGACGGCGTGTGGACCTACCTGGCGCAGGCACAGAAGCCGCTGCGCGCCAAGGGCATGCGCCACCTGTACGCCTGCGGCCTGCAGATCACCACCGTCGGACCGAACGACGGCAACAACGTGTTCACCCATTTCGTGATCGCCAATGGCGGCGAGGGCATCATCACCCCCGACGGCAAGCTGCACGTGGACGATCCCAAGATCCGCGAAGCGTGCATCAAGTCGGTCGAGTTCATGACCAATCTGTACAAGTCGGGCGTGGTGCCGCCCGAGGCGCTGAGTTGGAACGACGCCGACGACAACAACGGCTATCATGAGAAGCTGTTCATGATGGACTTCGACGGCACGTTGTCCACCGAACTGGCGATGTACAGCGACAAGCAGGCCTTCATGCACGACATGAAGACGCTGGCGCCGAAGCTGAAGAACGACGGCACGCCGATGAAGACCCAGATCAATGCCGGCGGCGGCTTCATCCCGAAGGGCGCCAAGGGCATCGAGGTCGCCAAGGACTTCATGAAATACTTCATGCAGCCCAAGGTGATGAACGACAATCTGAAGGCCGGCCTGGGCCGCTGGTTCCCCACCATCCACTCGGTGGTGATGAGCGATCCGTTCTGGCTGCAGAACAAGGACGAGCCGTGCCTGAAGCCGTACATCGAGGAAGGCGTGGTCAACCCGACTCTGCCGGTGTTCGAAGGCTACACGCCGGCCTGGGGCCAGGCCAATGCCGAGCAACTTTGGGGCACGGCGCATGCCGACGTGATCAAGAACGGCATGAAGCCGGCGGACGCAATCGATAAGGCGTTCAAGCGCTGCAAGCAGATTTTCGCGCAAGTCGAGATGTAATCCAGACGAGGCGAGAACATGAGCGTCACACAGCAGGCACTGCCCGCCGGTCAGCTCGGTGTGCGGCCGAGGCACCGCACCTGGCACGGCGAACTGATCGGCGCGGAGATGGTCTGGGCGGTCGCGTTCGCCCTGCCGTACGTCGTCATGTTCTTCGCGTTCGTCATCTACCCGATCTGCTATGGGATCTATCTCGGCGACCAGCCCAAGCTGTACCAGCAATTGTTCACCGATCCGCGCTACCTGACCGCGGTGCTCAACACGATCCTGTACGTCGGCATCGGCGTGAACGTGAAGATGTTCCTCGCCTTCATGCTGTCAGGCTTCTTCATGCGCAAGCGCTGGTGGATCAAGGCGCTGCTTGTCGTCTACATCCTGCCGTGGGCGACGCCGGCGCTGCCCGCCTACATGTCGATCCATTGGTTCGTCGACGGCCAGTGGGGCATGCTGAACAATTTGCTATACTACATCCTCGGCGTCGACGGCCCGGTCTACCTGAACGACCACTGGATGGGCCTGGCCTGCAACATCGGCGCCTATATCTGGAAGAACATGCCGTTCTGGACCATCATCCTGCTGGCCGGACGCATGGCGATCCCGCAGGAACTGTATGAGGCCGCCGAGGTCGACGGCGCCACGGGTTTGCGCAAGTTCGCCAACGTCACCTATCCGCTGATGGCGAACCTGTATCTGGTTTGCGTATTGCTCGACACCGTGTTCGCGCTCGGCGACTTCAACGCGACCTTCTTCGTCTCCGGCGGCGGGCCGGCGATGCAGACCGAGGTGCTGGCGACGCTCGGCATCCGCTACGCGTTCACTATTGCGCTGCCGCGGCTTGGCGTCGCGACGGTAATGTCGGCCCTGCCGGTGTTGATCCCGCTGGTCGTTATCCTGATGCGCAAGCTGCGCCCGTCGGAGGGGCAACTATGAGCGCCACCACTTCGGGCCGGCAATTCGGCTCGCCGATGTTCTACCGGCTGCAGCGCTGGAGCGTCGAAGGCCTGTGCATCCTGCTGGGGCTTGTCTTGCTGTTCTGGACCCTCGCGCCGATCTACAACATGTGGAACATCGCGCTGGACAGCCACGACGACATCTTCGCCGGCACGCTGTGGCCGGCGCATCCGTCAGTGGACAGCTTCCGCGTGGTGGTGACCCAGGACTTCTGGTACCTGGCGCATTTCTGGCACCAGTTCGGCAACAGCTTCATCGTCGGCCTGTCCACCATGGCCGTCACCCTGGGGATCGGTTCGCTTGCCAGTTTCACGGTCGGCCGCATGCGCCTGAAAAAAGGCTGGATGCTGACCAACGCCGCGCTGATGACCTACGTGATCCCGGCATCGTTCCTGGCGATCCCATTCTATCGCATCATGCAGATCTATGGCCTGGCGAACCACCTGTCGTCGGTGATCCTCGCGCTGTCGACCTTTGCCACCCCGTACGCCATCTTCATCTTCTCGCAATACAGCAAGTCGATCCCGATGGAGCTCGACGAAGCAGCCCGCATCGACGGCGCCAATCCGTGGCAGATCTATTGGAAGATCTACCTGCCGCTGATGGCGCCCGCCATGGTGGCCGTTGGCACCTATGCCCTGCTGCTGGCCTGGAACGAGTACTTGTACAACTTCCTGATGCTGTCGACACCCGAAAGCATGACGGTGGCCGTCGCGCTGGCACAGTTCCTCAACAGCGACGAATCGCCTTGGAACCTGATGATGGCCACCGCGATCCTCTATGCGCTGCCGCCGATCCTCCTGTACTACGGCTTCCGCCGCTACATGGCCGCCGGCCTGACCATGGGTGGCGTGAAGGGATAGCGGCGTCCCCTCACGCCGCAGCGGGCCATGAGCAATACGCTGCGGGTTTCGGCGGCCGGGCCGGCGATCCCGCGCGTATCGCGCCGGCCGCCCTGGCGCCTGCGTCTGCAAGGCTCCGATACCGCCTGGGCCATCGCCTTCCTGGTGCCGTACGTGGCGATATTCGTCGCGTTCATCGCCTATCCGGTGGCTTTTGGCCTGTGGATGGGCAGCAATCCGGCACTCTACCGCCTGCTGTTCTCCGACCCGCGCTACGTCATCACGGCCATCAACACGCTGTTGTTCGTCGCCATCGGCGTGAACGTGAAGATGTTTCTCGCCTTCCTGCTGTCCGGCTTCTTCATGAACCGAAGCTGGTGGGCGCGATCGCTGCTGGTGATCTACCTGCTGCCGTGGGCGTTGCCGGGACTGGTGGTATTCACCTCCATCCATTTCATGCTGGTCACCCAATGGGGCCTGCTGGACAGCCTGTGGCGCGCCATTACCGGCAGCGACGGGCCGCTGTTCATGGTATCGACGCCGATCGCCATGACGGCGAACATCGTCGCCTATATCTGGAAATGGCTGCCCTTCTGGACGCTGATCTTCATTGCCGCGCGGATGTCGATCCCTCAGGACATCTATGACGCGGCGGAGATCGATGGCGCCAGCGGCTATCGCCGCCTGATCTACGTGACGTTTCCCCTGCTGGCCAACGTCTATCTCGTTGCCACCCTGCTGTCCTGCGTCTGGACCCTGGGCGATTTCCCCACCGTGTACTTCGTATCCAGCGGTGCCCCGGCGCGCACCACCGACGTGCTCGCGACCTACGGTTTCCATGAAGCGTTCGACTTCGGCTATCCCAACCTCGGCGTCGCGGCGATGATGTCCGCTCTGCCGCTGATGATCCCGCTGGTGATCCTGCTGATGCGACGTGTCCGCGCGACCGGTGTGCAGCTATGAGCGTCGCGCTCACCCCCGGCGGCGTTGCGTATCGCCCGCGTTCCCGCAGGCGGCGGTGGCTGCCGCGCGCCGCGGCGGTATCGCTCGGCGTCGGCCTGCTGATCTGGACGCTGCTGCCGGTCTACAACATGCTGCTGATGGCGCTCGATTCCGACGCCGACGAGTTCACCGGCAGCATCTACCCGCCCAATCCGGATTTCAGCAGCTTCGCCTCGGTGTGGAACGAAGACTACTGGCTGATGCAGCATTTCTGGCGGCAGTTCGCCAACAGCATCTGCCTCGGCCTCGCCACGATGCTGCTGACGATGCTGATCGGCTCGCTGGCCAGTTTCGCGCTGAGCCGGATGCGCCTGCGCCGGGGATGGATCGTCACCGACTTTGCGCTGCTGACCTATGTGCTGCCGACCGCATTCCTGGCGATCCCGTTCGTTCAGATCATGCACAAATACCACCTGTCGGACAGCCTTTGGTCCGTGGTTGCGGCAATGGTCACATTCGCCACCCCCTACGCGATCCTGATCCTGCATCAATATGCCAGGCTCATTCCGACGGAGCTGGATGAAGCCGCCAAGGTGGACGGCGCGTCGCCATGGCAGGTGTATCTCCGCATCTACCTGCCGCTGATGGCCCCGGCCCTGGTGGCGGTCGGCATCTATGCGCTGCTGCTGTCCTGGAATGACTACCTCTACCAATACCTGCTGCTCTCCTCGACCGATCACATGACGGTAGCAGTGGCGATCAACCAGTTCTTCGACAGCGACGAGGCGCCGTGGAACTACATGATGGCGATCGCCATCATCTATTCGCTGCCGCCGATCGCGATCTATTTCGGTCTGCGGCGGTTCATGGTGGCGGGACTGACCGCGGGCGGGATCAAGGGATAGCGAAGTCCTCGGTTCCTGCCCGAACGGCAGCGTGAACCGGCATCCGCACTCCGGCCGCTAAATTCACTTGACAGGAATTTCCCGGCGCGCGCTGAATTACCGAAAATACAGATGCCGGTAAGCAACGGCACGCAGCGCCCCGGACGGGCGACAGGGAGAACGAACCATGAGCAAACTGAGCAGGCGCTCGGTGCTGCGGGGGGCAGTGTGCCTCGCAGCCGGCGGAGACCTGGCGCACCCCTACATCGCCAACGCCGCCGCGACGACGGCTGCCGTCTGGTGGGCGCAGGGTTTCGCGCAGGAAGAGGATATCGCCTTCCAGAAGCTCGTTGCCGACTACGAAAAAGCCAGCGGCAACAAGATCGATTACAGCATCGTCCCGTTCGCGCCGCTGCGCCAGAAGATCGTGTCAGCCCTGACCACCGGCACGGTGCCCGATGTGGTTCCATCGACCCCCGCCGAGGCGACGCAACTCTTCGCCTGGGACGACAAGTTGCTCGATGTCACCGACGTGATCGAGACGCAGAAGGCGGAGTACACCGAGGCCGCGCTGCTGTCGGCCTATTGCTACAACCACGTCAGCAAAACCCGCAGCTATTACGGCGTGCCGTTCACGACCGCCGCGCTGCCCAATCACATCTGGCGGCCGCTGGTGGAGAAGGCCGGTCTGAAGCTCGAGGACATCCCGAAAACCTGGGACGCCTACTACGATTTCTTCAAGGACGTGCAAAAGCGGCTGCGCGCCAAGGGCGACCGTCACGCCTACGGCCTGGGGCTGCAGCTCACCACCAACGGCAACGACCCCAACAACACGTTCAACTATTTCCTGATCGCCTATGGCGGCGTCGGCCTGGTCACCAAGGACGGGCGGCTGCATCTCGACGACCCGCAGGTCCGGCAGGCGGCGATCAAGGCGATCACCTATCCCGCCGAGGCCTACAAGCAAGGCTTCATCCCGCCCAGCGCCGTGAACTGGAACGACGCCGACGACAACAATGCGTTCCACGCCAAGCAGATCGTGATGGACCTGGACGGCACCATCTCCACCGAAGTCGCGATCATCAAGGACAAACAGGACTACGACGACATCGTCACCATGGGCCTGCCGCTCAGCAATGACGGCAAGCCGGTGCCTGCCCAGGTCACCAATGCGTTCGGCCTGGTGCCAAAAGGGGCGAACAACCCAGTCGTGGCCAAGGACTTCCTGAAATTCCTGATCCAGCCGAAGGTCAGCAATGAGTACCTGAAGACCGGGCTCGGGCGCAACATCCCCGCCATGCCATCGATCGTGAAGAATGATCCGTGGTGGAGCGCCGACCCGCATGTGAAGGCGTATGTAGAGCAAGGGCTGCTGGGCCCGACGGTGCCGGAGTTCTTCGCGTTCAATCCGGCCTACGCCCAGGTGCGCTACGAGCATGTCTGGGGCACCGCCTGGATCGATGTCGCCACCGGCGGCATGACGCCGGAAGCGGCGGCCAACAAGGCGTTCAAACGCATCACCGACATCTTTGCCAAGTACCCAATCGCTGAGAGCTAGGAGCCGGACATGTCCAGCGCATCGGTGATCGACTTCTCCGCCCCGGCCTTGCGGGGCCGGAGCAGCGTGTGGCGCTATCTGCAAGGTACGCTGCACGGCGCGGAGTACAACTGGGCGCTGGCGTTCCTGGTCCCGTATGTCGGCGTGTTCCTGGCGTTCGTCGTCTATCCCGCACTGTACGGCTTGTGGATGGGCAGCAAACTGTCCCTCTACTCCGAACTGTTCTCCGATCCCATCTACCTGAACACATTGGTGAACACGCTGTTGTTCCTGGGCATCGCGGTGAACCTCAAGATGTTCTGCGCCTTGCTCATGTCTGGCTTCTTCATGCGGCGCGGCTGGTGGGTGAAGGCGCTGCTGATGATCTATGTGCTGCCATGGGCGGTGCCGGCGCTGCCCACCTTCATCTCGATCCACTGGATGCTGAATGGCGAGTGGGGGCTGATCAACAACGCGGTCTACGCATTGTTCCACGTCGACGGCCCATCATGGCTGAATACGCGCTGGCTCGCACTATGCTCGGCGATGTATTCGCATATCTGGAAATGGATGCCGTTCTGGACCGTGATCCTGCTGGCCGGACGCATGGCCATCCCGCAAGACCTGTATGACGCCGCCAAGGTGGATGGCGCGTCCGGCTGGCGGCAGTTCGTGCACATCAACTTCCCCTTGCTCGCCAATCTCTACCTGATCTGCACGCTGCTCTCGACCATCTTCACGCTGGGCGACTTCAATTCGGTGTTCTTCGTCACCGGCGGCGGACCGGCGAACTCGACCCACGTGCTGGCGACGCTCGGCATCCGCGACGCATTCGATATCGCGCAGCCGCGGCTCGGGGTGGCGGCTGTCATGTCGGCGCTGCCGCTGGTGATCCCGCTGGTGATCGTGCTGATGCGCAAGCTGAAAACCGCCGAGGTGCAACTATGAGCGCGACGCTGCTCGGCCATCGCACCGGCCTGGCGGGAAGGCGGGCCCGCCGCCGGCACACGCTCAGCGAGGCGGCCGCTCTGGCATTCGGCCTGGTGGTGATCGTCTGGACGATATTGCCGCTCTATAACATGGTGATGGTCGCGCTGGAGGCGCATGGCGATGTGTTCAGCGATGCCGTCTGGCCGCCGCACCCTTCGCTCGCCAGCTTCTGGATCGTGGTGAGCGAGGGCTACTGGTACCTGCAATACTTCTGGCACCAGTTCGGCAACAGCCTCTATGTCGGACTCGTGGTCACGTTCCTGACGCTGCTGATCGGTTCGCTCGCCAGCTTCTCCATCGGCCGCATGCGTATCCGCTACGGCTGGCTGGTCAGCAATGCGGCATTGCTCACCTACGTCATCCCGGCGTCGTTCCTGGCCATCCCGTTCTACCGCATCATGCAGGATTACGGGCTGGCGAATAACCTCTGGTCGGTGATCGCGGCGGAGGTAACGTTCGCCACCCCGTACGGCATCTTCATTTTCTCGCAGTACGGCCGCAGCATCCCGATCGAGCTCGACGAATCGGCCCGCATCGACGGCGCATCGCCGTGGCAGATCTACCTGCGCATCTATCTGCCAATGATGGCGCCCGCTCTGGTCGCCGTCGGCACCTATGCACTGCTGCTGGCGTGGAACGAATACCTCTATCAGTTCCTGCTGCTGTCGTCGAAGCGGAACATGACGGTGCCGGTGGCGCTGGCGCAATTCCTGAACAGTGACGAGGCACCGTGGAATTACATGATGGCGACGGCGATCGTCTATGCGCTGCCACCGCTGATCATCTACTATACCTTCCGCGGCCGCATGAGCGCCGGTCTGACCGCGGGCGGCGTGAAGGGTTAGCCAACGCCATCGCTGCGCCCCGCCTGCCGCCACGCTCCGCTTGCGGTCGTGGCAATGCCAGGGATGTCACCCCGCCGCCGACCGCCGCGTGAAGAACAGCAGCGGGATGACAATGATCGCCAGCACCAGCATCAGCTTGAAATCGTCGATATAGGCAATGATCCGCGCCTGCCGTGTGACCTCCTGGTTCAGCAATGCCAGGCCATGCACCGACTCCGGATTCCAGAACCGCGCCACGGCGCCGCTCTGCAACGCGCGATTGAATGGACTGACGTCCCCCGCCATGATCGCGTGGTTCACCTGCGTGTTGGTCTCCAGCAACGCCCCGGTGATGGAAATGCCGACCGCGCTGCCCAGGTTGCGCATCAGGCTGTAGATGCTGGTGCCCTCGGTTCGGATCGCGGCCGGCAGCGTCGCGAAGGCAATGATGTTGATCGGGATGGCCAGGAACCCGATGCTGACTCCCTGGGTAAAGCCGACGCTGATCACGCCCCATTCCGAGATCTCCGGCGTCCACAGCGTCATCTGGTAAAGCACCCAGGCGCCGACGACAAAGCCGATCCCGACCAGCAGCCGCGCGCTGGTTCGGCCGATCACCCGCCCGCAGATCAGCGCCGCCAGCATCAGCCCGGCACCGCGCGGCGCCAGCACGATGCCGGCGGTCATCACCGGATAATCCATCAAGGTCTGCAAATACGGCGCCAGCAATGCCAGCGACGCGTACATGATCAGCCCCATGATCGCGTACAGCACGCCGCCCACGGTGAAATTCGCGTCGGCAAACAGGCGGGGCGACAGGAACGGCCGCGGCGCCAGGCAGAACTGCACCACGAAGATATAGAAGCTTACCCCCGCAACGCAGGCTTCCAGGATGATCTCGCGCGAACTGAACCAGTCCAGCGTCTCGCCACGGTCCAGCATCATCTGGAACGCGCCGATGGCGAGGCCCAGCGCGCCGAATCCAAGCCAGTCCAGCCGGGCCGACCGGCCGTAGGTCGTCTCCTTCAACAACGACGCCAGGCCGATCGCGGTGACGATGCCGAACGGCACGTTGATATAGAACACCCAGCGCCAACTGTAGTATTCCGTCAGCCAGCCGCCCAGGATGGGGCCGCAGATCGGGCCCATCATCACGCCCATGGTCCACAGGCCCATCGCCTTGGCGCGTTGCTCCGGCGGATAGATCTCGTACATCACCGATTGCGACAACGGCACCAGGGCGGCGCCGAACACGCCTTGCATGATGCGGAACAACACGATCTCGCCCAGCGATTCCGCCAGCCCGCATAGCGCGGACGCGATGGTGAAGCCGGCAACGGCGGTGACGAACAATCGGGTGCGGCCGAAGCGGGCGGCGAGGAAGCCGGTGGGCGCCGTCATGATCGCGGCCGCGATGATGTAGCTGGTCAGCACCCAGTTGATCTCGTCCTGGCTCGCCGACATGGTGCCCTGCATGTAGGGCAGCGCCACATTGGCGATCGTGCTGTCGAGCGACTGCATCAGCGTGGCCAGCACCGTGCAAACCGTCACCAGAAAACGCACGCCGCTCCCCGGGGCAACTTGCTCCGGCACCGCAATGGCACCCGCATCGGGAGAACCGCGCTTCGCGTCCCGCACCGCCGCGCCGGAACCGCTCACGCGTCCGCATCCTGCTGCTGCGCCAGGTTCTGGCAGACCCGGTCCAGCACGCGGGTCGCCACGGCAACATCAGCCTGCGACAGGCCGTCGAGCGTCGCCTGGCGCACGTCGCGCGACACCGCCTCCACTTGCTCCGCGACGGCAAGGCCACGCGCGGTCGGCACGATGATCTTGGCGCGGCGGTCGGAGCCCTCCTCGTGCCGCTCGATGAACTGCGACGCCTCCAGCGCATCCAGCAGGCGCACGACAGAGGAGCCATCCAGCGACAGAGCGGCCGCCAGGTCTTTCTGCCGCATCGGCGCCGGGGCACGCGCCAGATAGATCAGCGGCAGCCAGGTGGCCTCGGTGAGGCCGAAGGGTTGCAGGCGCCGATCGACGGCCCGCCGCCATTGCCGCGCCGTCCGGGCAACCAGGCTGCCAAATCCGTCGCGCAGCCGCCGTTCACCGCTTTTCATCACCGGCCGCCTGTTCGATGGCGTGCCAATATATGGCGTACCATCTAATCGGGCAACCGCGCGCTGCCGGCCGTGCCTGCCGGCGCGCTCCCGGCCGCGCGACACGTCCCGCGCGCTCCCGGCCGCGCGACACGTCCCGCGCGCTCCCGGCCGCGCCTGCCTGCGCGCTCCCCGCCGCGCGACACCTCCCGCGCGCCCCCGGCCGCGCCTGCCTGCGCGCTCCCCGCCGCGCGACACCTCCCGCGCGCTCCCCGCCGCGCGACACCTCCCGCGCGCTCCCGGCCGCCGTGCCGTCGCGGCGCCGCGCTGACCGCCTTGTCATCCCACAATGCTTTCCCTTTTGCCCCGCCGCGCGTCACTCTGCGCCGATGCGTTCCCTGCTTCGCGGCCTCGCCCACGTGCTTTCCGCCATCGGTTTCGTCCTGTTATTGCTCGTCGCGCTGGTGAGCGGCGCGCTCTGGCTGACCCTGCCGCGCGCGCACCAGGCCGCCCGCATCCCGGGCCTCTCCGCCCCGGTGGACATCACGTTCGACCAGGACGGCGTGCCCCGCATCCGCGCCGCCAACGACCTGGACGCCGCCGCGGCGCTCGGTTTCGTGCACGCCCGCGACCGCATGTTCGAGATGGAGCTGATGCGCCGCAACGCCTCCGGCCGGCTGTCGGAGATCGCCGGC
>Ga0335073_10002246_pt1 | contig 26351 bp, 21 predicted proteins | sample Lox_Sample_22_FD_207093 | JGI IMG/M metagenome (GOLD analysis project Ga0335073, IMG submission 207093) | Soil microbial communities from Loxahatchee National Wildlife Refuge, Florida, United States - Lox_Sample_2.2 | ecosystem: Environmental > Terrestrial > Soil > Wetlands | place: USA...
CTACCGTGGCGCTGGGACTGTGGATCACGCGATCACATCTGATACGAGAGCTGCGGCGCAAGAAAGCTCCGGCCACGCCGAACATCACCCTTCCCGAGCCGCTGATGGAGCGCACCACCGGTGGCGTGGAGCCATGAAAAGCCCGCGTGGTCTGCTAAAATGCAGACACAACCCGGTGCGGAGAGGTGCGTGAGCGGTTGAAACGAGCCGCCTCGAAAGCGGCCATACCTTGACGGGTATCGGGAGTTCGAATCTCCCCCTCTCCGCCAGATTTTTCCCAAGATAATGAGCTAGAGATCCTTCGCTGCGCTCAGGATTTCGCCTGCGGGCTTAGACGCCCGCAAACCGGCTCAAGTTCGAATCTCCCCCTCTCCGCCAGATTTTTCCCAAGATAATGAGCTAGAGATTCTTCGCTGCGCTCAGGATTTCGCCTGCGGGCTCAGACGCCCGCAAACCGGCTCAAGTTCGAATCTCCCCCTCTCCGCCATACGTTTTTCAACAAGATCTCCCCTTCAGATTCTTCTGCGTGGCCTTCTCCTGCCCCGGAGCGGTCAGAAAAGATAAATCAAATTGACTGCGGTGGTGAACTGGTTATCGACCCAGTAATCGTTTCGCTGGAAGACGTCCTTGTCGGAGGTATCAAGGCGAATGTCGCCGCGCACGACGAATTTGCCGTCGAACCTCCGGAAGTGCTCGCTGACCTTCGACAGCTTCGCTGCCATATCGTATTCGGGCGTCAAGGTGAATTCCTGCAGGGTTTGAGGGATGCCGGTGCGAGTGCCGCCGCTGTCGTTGAAGACCTCCCCGCGAAATGCGAGTGAGAATCTCGGTTTGACCTGATACTTCGTATAGCCGACCAGGCTCTTCCAGACGGAATTGAAGCCGAAGACGATGCCATTCCTGTCGTAACCGTAGAGCGAATCGAAACCAAGGCTGAACTTAGGCGTCGTCTTCCAGTTGCCTACGATCTCAAATGCGCTGCGGTCGGCCATATCGTTGTGCGGCATGGTCGGGCCGTGAAGCCAGTTGAAATAGAACGCGGTGTTCCTGGTGGCCGTCAGCACCGCCTGGCCGCCGATCGAATATTTATGGTTGTAGTGCTGAACTTCGTCCCAGCCATTGGTGAGCAGAAGCATCGCCGAGATTTTGCCGCTGAAGGCGTAGGTAGCCTTCACTCCGGTATTGGTGAAGGGAATGCCAAATCCAAACAGGAAGCTGCGGCTGAATTCGTCGTTGTAGCCATCGTACCCGCCGATCACCTCCGAGCCCATGTGCGTGGCGAACTTGCCGGCATCCAAGCGCAGTCCTTTGCCCAGGGGCGCGATGTAGCTGACGTATGCCTCGGGAATATCGAAATTGCCGGCCTGCAGCGTCTCGCAATTACGGAACATCCCGTAAGCCGCCGTAATTCTGGGAACCGCGGATCCGGCAATCATATTCAGCCGGAACCCGAACTGATTCGCATGGTCGATGGCGCGCTGCAGGACCAGTTGCGCCATGTCGAGCTGCGGCTCTTCGTCGGCATAATCGAAGACGCGATACTGATTGACGCGAAAGGCGGGGTCATTGGTGTTGTAGAGATAGGAAAATGAGGCAAAACCGTTGACGGTGATGCTGCGCCAGAAGCCGGCATTCTCGCCGGCTTTTGCCGGCGGCGCGACATTGACGACGTCTGCATTCTGCTGCGGCGCCTGCGCGTTCGGCAGAGACAGGGAAGCGCTCGATGCCGGAGGTCCGGGATCTTGCGCAAAGCCGCGCAGGGGCAACGCCGCGATTGCCCCTGCGATTGCGATCGTCAAACCGGCGCAAGCAACCACAGATACGGGCCGCCGCATAAGTTATCTGCGCTGGCCGGCCAACTCTGGTTCGTCTTCGTGCGCCGGTTCGGTCACCAGCCGCCTGCGATCGTCGGTGTACAACTCCTCCACTTCCAGTGTCTCGTAAGCGTGTTCGCCATGAATCGACTCGTCGAGGCCGATCTCCTGTGCCATCTCATCCACTTTCACGGTGGTAAACATGTCGATAATGCGCAGCATGACGTAGGTGAAGACAAAGGCCCAGAACGACGAGAACACGATTGCAACCACCTGTTTCACCAGGAATACCGGATCGCCGTAGAGCAGGCCGTTCGCGCCGTCGGGATTGAAGGCTTTGTTGGCAAAGACGCCGAGCAGAACTACGCCCAGCGCGCCCCCTACGCCATGCACTCCCCAGACATCCAGAGCATCGTCCCAATGCAGCTTGTTCTTCATCTCGACCGCGTAATAGCAAACCACCCCGGCGATGATGCCGATGATCACTGCAGTCGTGGGAGAGACATATCCGGCGGCCGGGGTCACCGTCGCCAGTCCGGCGACCGCTCCCGTCAGCAGGCCCAGGAATTTCGGCTTGCGCTCGTTCATCCAGGCCATCAGCAGCCAGGCAACGGCGGCGAAGGAAGCGGCAACGTCGGTATTGAGGAATGCGGTGGCCGTCACCGAATTGCACGACATTTCGCTTCCGGCGTTAAAGCCGTACCATCCAAACCACAGCAGCCCTGTGCCCAGGGCGACCAGCGGAATGCTGTGCGGCCCGCGATCCACCACCCGGCGCTTGCCGACATACAGCACCGAGGCCAGCGCGGCAAAGCCGGCAATGTTGTGCACCACGATGCCGCCGGCGAAGTCTTTTACCCCCCACTGTTGCAGGAAGCCGCCGCCCCACACCATGTGAACGAACGGGAAGTACACGAAGGTCAGCCAGGCGGTGAGGAACAGCATGTACGCCTTGAAGGTGACGCGGTTGGTGAAGGCGCCCGAGATCAGTGCCGGCGTGATGATGGCAAACATCATCTGGAAAGCGATGAAAACCATTGCCGGCACCGTGTCGTTGGGCGATGGGGTGTTCAGGGTGATGCCGCGCAGGCAGGCGTTATGGAAGTTGCCGATGATACCGTGCCAGTCGCCGCTGAAGCACAGCGAATAGCCGTAGAGATACCAGATGACCGTAGTCCAGCCCATCGAAACGAAACTCTGGATCATGATGGCCAGGACGTTTTTGCGGCCCACGAGGCCGCCATAGAAAAAGGCCAGGCCCGGAGTCATCAGCATGACCAGGCTCGTGCATAAGATCATGAAGCCGGTGTTACCGGTGTCAAGGTGAAGCATTTTCTCCTCCAGACGGGCGGCAGTGGTTCCAGCGGCGGAGCGGGCGAATGTCGGAGGCGAGAGTAAAGCGACGACGGCTTGTGCGTAGGGGGAACCACCCCGTCGTTTCCGGGTACACATCGGACTTGGGATTGGCAATTGAGAGACTGAAGCAGAAAAGTCGCGTGCGTACGGGCTCGAAGAACGTATGGGCCTCGCGAGCGCCTGCTGGGCAGACGTCTAGCTACCGCGATGCAAGATTGCGGGACGCGCCAAGCCCTTGTCTGTGTAGCAGATCACCCCCGTGGGTGATGTGTGCACGCACTCTGCTCCTGGGCTGCATCCGAGGCGGGAAATCATGAGGATCGCGCTGGCCAGCCCCAAAAGCAGCGCTGCCGGCCGGCTAATAATTCAGCACGAAATTCAGCATGTGCCAGTTCAGCACGAAGAAGACGTAGCCGAAGCATGCCAGCATCAGCAGCGTGTTCCACACCTTCGTCCAGAACCATAGCTCCGCGCTTTGCCACGAGCGCACGAAGTAAACGATAGACACCAGCGTGCCGAGCGCGCCCAGCAACCCGACCGCCTGCATGGCGTGCAGCTTCGGGTCGAAGTGACCGCTGAGCAGCGCGATGTTGTCGTCCACCAGGCTTAGCCAGTACGCAAACGAGCCCAGGAACACCAGATCGGCAACGCAGACCCAGCGCATCCAGAAGCGCACGCGGCGATAGCGTGGATCGAGGTCCATGCGGTAGTCGTAATGCCAGCGCAGAATCGCGTTCACCGGCCAGAACAGCAGGGTGAGAGCCATGACCACAACGGCAAAAATCAGTATCGCGAGATTCAGATTTTCCCGCTTGAGCGCCGGCACCGGCTGGTAGACGAAGATGGGCCAATCGGTGACGATGATCCGCTGGCCGGCGTAGTTCTTGATGAAGGCGAGATGACTCTGGCCATGCACCTCGCGGAAAAACATCGGCGCGATTTCCTGGAAGTGTTTGGGATTGCCGGCAAAGTCCTTGATGTCCGAGACGCTGATCGTTCCATCGGAATTTTCGGTGACATCGGTTTCGCCCAGGCCATAGATCACGGAGGCGACGTTCGTCTCTTCGCGTCGACTCAGCCAGTAGGTTCCCACCACCGACTTCGCATCCTGGGCCGCGTTGGCGACTTCCTTTGCCGGCGGCGGCGTGTAGGGGAAATAGCGATCGAGAAAGGCCTGCCACAAGGCGCTCCGGCCCGAGAACCCTGGTTTCCCCAGGCTGTTGTAGGAGATGAAGAAGCCGACATGCGCGTCCAGCATCAGGTGCATGTCGCTGTGGAACCACTGGCTGTCGCCGCCGTGTCCAATGATGCGCTGGCCGTTGCGCGACTCCTCATAGAAGCCATAGGCCATGGCGTTCAGGTTGGGATCGAGTCCGAAGAGTGAGGAATGCATGAGCTCTGCCGTCTCCGGCTTGAGAATGCGCACGCCGTTGTACTCACCGTTTTGCAGATGCGCGACGATGAAATGCGACATGTCCTCAGCCGTGGTCGACAGGCTTCCCGCCGGCCACGCCTGCACAATCTCAAAATCCCGCGGCGGTTCCGAGGCCAGCTTGTAGCCTTGCGACATGAGCGGCTTCAGGTTGTCGGGCAGCGGCTGGCGGAAGGTGCTGTGCGTCATCCCCAGCGGCTGGAAAATGTTCTTCTCGATGTAATCGTCGAACGGCATACCGGAGACGCGCTGCACGATGTAGCCGGCCAGCGTCGCTCCGTAATTTGAATAGGCGGGCGTCGTTCCCGGAGGAAAGATCTCCTTCGGCTCATGCTCCTCGAGGTACTGCCGCAGCGGCACCAGGTCCGCCGACTTGGCGACGAACAGGTCCTTGATGGTTTCCTCGAGTCCCGGCGTGTGCGTCATCAGATCTTTCATGGTGATGGGCTTGCCGAAGCGCGCCGGAATCTTGAAGTCGAGATAGTCGTTCACGTCGCGGTTCAGGTCGATCTTGCCCTGTTCGTAAAGCTGCATGACCGCTGTCCACGTGAAGGTCTTGGAGATGGAGCCCGGGCGGAACAGCGTGGCATCGACGGTGACCGGCTTGCGGTCCTTTACGTCGGAGTAGCCGTAGCCCTTGGCGAAAAGGACCTTCCCATCCTTGACCACCATCACCACTGCACCGGCGATGTCGTCGCGCTGAAGTTGGATAGGAATAAAGCCGTCGAAGAATGCCTCCAAATCTTCCTTGCTGAGCTGGGGCGTCACCTGCGCTGCCTGTTGCGATACCGGCATGGGCGCAGGCTTATCCGGTGCGTGCGGCAGAATCTGTGGCTTTTGCGCGGAGAGAGAAATGGATTGAAGCAGCAGCAGAAAGACGACGCCAATGCATCGGGCAGAGGTTTTCATGATCGCGCCAAGTTGGGCGGTACAAGAGTACTACGGGTAAGCGCGAATTCGCTAAGTCAGGGACGCGTGAGTTCAGAGCGGACGTTCAGGTGGCGATGGCCGAGGTGGGATAAGTTCGGCGTACGCGTGCTGGAGAGAACGGCCCTCACGTCAGCACGGCAAATGACGCAGACGGGAGAGCCGCAAGTCAGAACCAAGTGCTGGACCGACAATTCAGTCCGATCCTTATCGACCCGGCGTTCGGAGATATCCGTGCGCTACCCCTGCGGAATCCACATAGAACCCCGCGATGACCCCCCACGCATTGATCGCGGCCGCGTCGCTATAAATGGCCCCCGGCGGATCGAAGCCCGTGTAATTGCCGCGCCGCAGCAGGAACGAGTGGGTGACATTCGAAGTATCGGTGTAGAGACCGACGATGTCTCCCTCGGGATTAAGTCCGCCATCGAAGGTAAGGGTGGCTCCCGGGAAGTTGTTCTCCGTGAAGGTCCTATGTTGGAGCACGTAGCCGTGAGTCGCACCGCTGCTATCGGTGTAAGTACCAACCAGTTCACCGCTCGGGTTCACCACGCTGGCAAAGCTGCTGGGAGCCCCGAATGGATTGAACTGGGTGATCTTTCCGTCTCTCGACACCGTGAAGCTCTCGTAGGGAGGGTTTTCGCAAGTCCGGTCCACCAAACAGGTAAAGCCTGTCATCTCGCCGGAGGGATTCATGCTGGAAAGGGCCGTGGCGGGCGCGCCTGGCACGTCAAAGATGGTGTAGTGGCCTCGATACAGAATGAAGCCATGTTCGACCTGGCTGGCGTCTTCGAACTGACCCACAATCGTCCCGTCGTCAGTGAGGAAATTGGGGATGGTAAAGATAGAGCCCGGCGGATCGAATGCGGTAAACACACCCCATGCGCTTAATGTGAAGCCGTGGTTGATCCCGGCTGTGGTCTCCTGGCCGATCATCGTGCCCTGGGGATTGGGTCCACCGGAGAGCAGGGTCGCACTCGCGCCGGGGAAATCGATTGTCGTATAGGTTTGCGCCCACGCTACGGATAAGGCTGCACAAGCAACGGTGATCGCGCACATTGCCAGAAATCGGAATACTTTGTTCACGGAATTATCCTCCTGATTTTCGCGTAAGAGTTGGCGTACGTACTGACGGATTCCCGCCGCTAGTCAGGTATGCCGTGAGCAATCGCAGGCAACATCTGCAGGAAAGGTAACCCCGGTTGCATTAGGCGGGTTGGCCTGATCTGCGACAAGAATGGCTTTTGCGGTGAGCCGCAGGTATTGAGCGCCGGATCGCAGCCGCTGGGTCGCACTCGTGGCCTAGAATACGGATTGTGCTGAAGCGCGACGAACTCGGTTTTCCCACCTTCTGGACGCTGCAGATCGTGGGATGGAGCTGCCTCTATGTGTGGACTCTTGTTTCCATAATCCCCTCACTCAAGCAGCCGGGAACGCTGCGCGCCAGTAGCGTATTTGTACTCTCGATGTTCGCGGCCAGTTGTCTGCTGCACCCCGTTTGCCGGTCCCTCATGCGCCGACCGTTCTCATGGATCGCTTTGGAGGTGCGGTCGTTGGCCTGGTGCCTGATAGCGGCGGCAATTACCGCTTATGTTGCCGAACTGTTGGCCTTCGGGTTTGGCCCGCTGAATTGGGCAGACTGGCTCGTAACGTATACACAGGCCACCTGGGTACTGTTCGTTTGGTGCAGCCTGTATTTCAGCATCAAGCTCTGGCAGCAGTCGGCCCGCGAAAGAGAACGACTGCTCCGCGCCGAGTCGGAAGTGCGCGACGCCCGGTTGAGCGCTCTGCGCTACCAGATCAATCCACATTTCCTATTCAATTCTCTGAACGCCGTATCCACGCTTGTGCTGGACGGAAATCGTCCCGCCGCCACCAGCATGCTGGCGAAGATTGGCGAATTTCTGAGAACCATCCTGGACCGCGACACCGTACTGGAGACCCCACTTTCGCAGGAGATTGCGTTTACCAGGCAGTACTTGGCCATCGAACAGACCAGACTCGGAGACCGGCTGCGGACAGAGGTAGTCATCTCTCCAGAAACCTTGGATGCTCTGGTACCAAGCCTGTTGTTACAGCCATTGGTGGAGAATGCTGTGCGACATGGCGTGGCTCCACTCCTGGAAGGGGGAATGATTCGAATTCAGAGCAAGCTTCACGACGGTCAGTTGCAGATCAGCATCGAGAACTCCGCAACTTCTCAAACTCGGGGTGAACCTGCGGATAAAGTAGCCTATGGTATCGGCCTTACCAATACCGAGCAACGTCTGCGGACTCTGTATGGCGCGGACTACAAGTTCACGCTGCAGTATCGGCCGGCAGGCGCCTGCCAGGTGATTGTGGAACTACCTTTCCGAACAACGGTATCGCAGCAGGAAGTGACTGCATGCGCGCGCTGATTGTCGATGATGAGCCACTGGCGCGGCGCGGCGTAACTCTGCGGCTACAGAAGTTCGCGGACGTGAAGATCATCGGTGAATGTGGGGATGGTCTGTCCGCAGCGAAAAAGATCCTTGAACTCTCGCCGGATGTTGTGTTCCTCGATATTCAAATGCCCGGCATGGATGGCTTCGAGGTTCTCCGCTCTTTGCCCCAGGAGAATCTTCCCGGCGTGATCTTCCTGACGGCTTACGAAGAACATGCCTTGCATGCATTCGAAGTTCACGCCCTCGATTATCTGCTCAAACCTGTGGATGACGAGCGCTTTGCCGCCGCTGTAGATCGGGCTCGAGGACTGATGGATGCGGCATCGAAAAACCGAATGGCCGAGCGCATCCTGGCGATGTTGGGAGAGACTGCGGAAAAATATGCTTCTCGCTTTGTCGTACGGACGGGCTCGCGAATGCAGATCGTGCTTGTGGAGGATACCGAATGGATCAGCGCAGCCGGAGACTACATTGAACTGCATGTTCGCGGGCGGGCCCATCTTCTGCGTGAAACCATGCATTCACTCGAGCAGAAACTCGACCCGGCGAAGTTCCTTCGTATCCATCGTTCTCGAATGGTGCGAACGGGCTGCATTGTGGAATTGCGCGGTATCGATAACCGGGAATACATCGTGAAGCTCGCTGACGGGTCGGAACACCGCTCCAGCCGTACCTATGCCGATCGACTCGAACGGTGGGCTGGGCTCCGGGGATGCTGAATGAGAACCAGCGTGCCGAATTGCCCGCGTTTTTGCCTCGGCGAGTAGGCTGCCGGCTCACGCAGGTGCTGATCCGGAAGCGCATCCGCTGGTGAAATCGATCAGGAGTTGCAATCGTTCGCGCGCGTGACCGCTGTCAATCGCATAAGCGGCGAGCGGTACCGCATCGCTGATGTGATCGGCGTGGCCTGCGGCCACCAGCGCAGCCGCAGCATTCAATAGCACGACATCGCGGCGGCAGGAGCGCTCGCCGTGCAGGATGGCGCGAATGATGGCGGCATTCTCCTGAGCGTCGCCGCCGGCAACCTGGTCGAGTGAGGCACGTTGCAGTCCGTAATCTTCCGGGGCGATCTCGTAGACGTGCACCTGCCTGTTTCGCAACTCCGCAACCTTGGTCGGGCTCGAGATTGTGATCTCATCCAGGCCATCGCGCCCATGCACCACCAGCGCGCGGCGCAAGCCAAGTTCGCTGAGCGCTTCGGCCAGCTTCTCGACCAGATCGGCCGAGTATACCCCCACGACCTGAGCCGAAGCCCGCGCGGGATTGGTAAGCGGTCCCAGAAGATTGAACACCGTGCGCAGCCGCAACTGGCGCCGGACCGGCTGCACATACTTCATCGCCGAGTGGAGGACAGGCGCATAAAGAAAGGCGATTCCTGTCTGCTTCAAACAGGCTGCGAGGCGGTTCGGAGGCAGGTCGATATTCACGCCAAGCGCCTGCATGACATCCGCCGACCCGCACTTCGAACTGATATTACGGTTGCCGTGCTTGGCAACCCGGACACCGGCTCCGGCAATGGTCAGTGCGGTTGCAGTTGAGATATTGAAGGTGCCGCTGGTATCGCCGCCGGTACCGCACGTGTCGACCAGCGCGTCGCGGCCCGTGCCGCTAAGATCGAGCGCCTCGCCGTCTTCGCCGGTGAGAGGGGTCGCTTCCGCCCGGATTGCCTGCGCAAAACCTACAATTTCCTCCACGGTCTCGCCCTTCATGTGAAGCGCTACCAGCAGGGCGCCAATCTGCGCGTCGGTTACCGCGCCACGCAGGATCTCCGTCATCAGCTCGCGCGCTTCGTCGCGGGTGAGGGAAGAGCAGTGATTGGCGACCTTGTGCAAGGCGTCGAGGATCATGGAATTAGGGTAGCATTCGGCGGACAGCAATCAGCGGCCGGCACTTGGCATCAGACGATCGGCCCTCCTGACGGCTGAGTGCTGACTGCTGAAGCCGTGGGAGCCGCGAACATGCGATATTGGTAAGGTGAGGCTTCGAGCAAATCGCGCGCTGATTGCTGTGGCGGCTCCGTTCTTATTGACCGCGATATCGCTTGCGCAATCGCAGCCCGCCTACGTCGGCATGGACCGCAATGACTATCCCGGCGATGCGGTCATGAAGTCCCTGCGCAGCCGCTTCGATTTCACGGGGTACTGGCTGAATACTCCGCCGGGTTCGAATCAAAACACCTGGCAGGGCAAGCGCAAAACGATCGAAGCCATGGGCTACGGATTTCTGCTGCTCTTCAACGGTCGCGAGTATGCCCAGCTCAAGGCGTCGGGTGACGCGGCGCGCGTGGGCGGCGATGATGCGGCGATGGCGGTGCAGACGGCCGAGCGCGAGGGATTCCCGAAGCAGGCGATCATCTTTCTCGACCAGGAACAGGGTGGGCGAATGTTGCCCGAACAGCGAGCCTACATTCACGCCTGGGCTGACGGCGTGATGCGCGGCGGCTATCGCGCCGGGGTGTATTGCTCGGGAATTCCGTTTCGCGAGTCGGCGAAAGTTTCTGTAGTGACGGCTGATGATATTCGCGACAATGCTGCCGGGCGCGAGTTGACCTTCTTTGTCAGCAACGATCAGTGCGGTCCGTCGCCGGGCTGCGTGTTGCCCAAGCCGCCGTTGCGCCCGGCGCAGAGCGGCGTGCCGTTCGCCGAGGTCTGGCAGTACGCGCAATCGCCCCGGCGTCCGGCGATGACAGCCAGTTGCCGCAAAACCTACGCTGCCGACGGAAGCTGCTACGCGCCGGGCGACAGTTCGAAGACGTATCTTGATCTGGATGCTGCGAACTCGGCTGACCCGTCGCACGCCCGTACGCGCTAGACATGATGGAAAGCTTCCCCTCGAACGATGAGATCCAGCGCGGCGCGTCGTTGTTGCGCGCGGGAAAGCTGGTCGCGTTTCCGACCGAAACCGTCTATGGTCTGGGCGCGAATGCGCTTGATCCGGCCGCGGTGGAGCGGATCTTCCAAGCGAAGGGCCGGCCGATAACCAGCCCGATCATCGTTCACGTCAGCAACATGGAGATGGTGCGGAGGGTAGTAGCCGAGTGGCCAGAGAATGCGCAGCTTCTGGCAAAGCGCTTTTGGCCCGGGCCGCTGACGCTCGTAATACGAAGGCAGCCTGCGGTTCCGGCGCTTGTCACCGCTGGATTAGATACGGTCGGCATACGGATGCCGGCGCATCCGGTTGCGCTGGCAATGATCGAAGCGGCAGAGCTGCCGATCGCGGCTCCGAGCGCGAACCACTTCACGCAACTCTCGCCTACCACGGCGCAGCATGTGCGCGAAGGCCTTGGGGATGCGGTCGACTACATTCTCGATGGCGGCGCGTGCACGGTGGGGATCGAATCGACAGTTCTGTCGCTGGCGAACAACGTTCCCGTGCTGCTGCGCCCGGGAGGGATTCCACGGGAGGAGATCGAACAAGTCATCGGCCCGGTGGCGCAACAGCGCGAGGCTCAAACCGAGGCCCATCCCTCTCCGGGCATGCATCGGCGGCACTACAGCCCGCGCACCAGGCTGCTGCTGGTGAGCGATGGCGCCGTACCAGCCGAGGGGACGGGTGCGTACTTGCAGACCCATCACCCTCCGCGCGGGCACGTGCAGGAGGTGATCCAGATGCCGGGCAATGCTGCAGAATATGCGACGCAACTCTATCGAGTGCTGCACGATCTGGATACGCGCAGCTACGATTGGATTGCCGTGGAAACGCCTCCTGACACCGGTGCTTGGGAAGCGGTTCGCGACCGGCTGCAACGCGCCGCCAACAGCTGAACATCCCATCCGAGCAGAACCGTGCGGCGGGAGAAGCGTTTCAGGAATCTGTGAAATTTGTATCTTTCCGGCGCTCAATAATAGGTTTGATGGCCCTGCCAACGTACGCCGCGGTTACCAGATTGCGCTGGTTCATCCCCAGATCGGAGTTGCCGTGCTACAGTCGAGGTTTTGGACTTGCGCTCCTCATTGACGGCTGTGCCCTCCAACTCGTCCACGCAATCGGCTGCTCCCGGCCTGTTGCGACAGATTGGCCTCTTCGACGCGACGATGATCGTGATGGGCGGAATCATCGGCGCGGGCATCTTTATCAATCCCTATGTTGTCGCGCAGCAAGTCCACACCTCGTGGCTGATCCTGGGTGTGTGGATCGTCGGCGGCGTCATCGCCATGCTCGGCGCCTTCGTCTATGCCGAGCTGGCGGCGCGCCGTCCGGCTGTCGGCGGCCAGTATGCCTACCTGCGCGAGGCGTTTCATCCCATGGTCGGGTTCCTGTACGGATGGGTGCTGCTGCTGGTCATCCAAACCGGAGGCATGGCCGCGGTCACGGTGACCTTTGCCCGCTATCTGGTCGAGTTGACTGGCTGGCGCATACCCGAGCGCGCGATCACCGTGCTGACACTGGTTGTGCTGACGCTGATTAACTGCTTGGGCGTGAAGCTGGGAAGCCGCATGCAGAGCGTCCTGATGGTTACCAAAATTGCCGCGATTGCCGGATTGATCGCGGCGGGACTATTTCTGGTGCGCTCGCCGCATCCGGTGATTCATCCGCTGCTTGATCGCCGACCTTCGTTCGATCTGCTGACCGCCATCGGCGCGGCCATGGTCCCCGTGCTGTTTGCTTTTGGTGGATGGCAAACATCGAACTTCATTGCCGAGGAGGTCAAAGAGCCACGCAAGAACCTCTCGCGGGCGCTGGTGATCGGCGTAGCCGGCGTGATTCTGCTGTACGTGGGAGTGAATTTCGTTTGCGTACGCGCACTGGGGCCGCAGGAGCTTGCCGACACGCACGTACCCGCCACGGCGGTGATGCGTGTTGCCATGGGGGATTCAGGCGCCCGGCTGATTGCATTCGGCATTGTGGTTTCGACGTTGGGATTCCTGAGCCAGTCGGTGCTGACCGCGCCGCGCGTGTACTTCGCCATGGCTCGCGACAGGCTTTTCTTCCGCAGCATCGCCACGGTCACGCGACGCACCCACGTGCCTGCCTTTGCCATCATTCTGCAAAGCGCATGGACGATTGTGGTCGCTCTCTCCGGCCGCTACGAACAGATCCTCAACTATGTGGTGTCGATGGATTTTCTGTTCTTCGGGCTGACCGGCGCGAGCCTCTTCGTTTTCCGCCGTCGCGACCGTGAGCAGGGAAGCGGCTATCGTGTGCCGGGGCATCCCGTCACCACCACTGTCTTCGTGCTGGTGTCGTGGCTGGTCGTGATCAACACCATCTACAAGTATCCGCGGAATACTCTATTGGGATTTTTCATTCTGCTGCTCGGCGTCCCCGTGTACGCTTTCTGGGCGGCGAAACAGAAAAGGATGGGAGGAAGTGCGTGATTGCCTCGCGTACACAAAGCAATTCGCCGTACATGCAGTTTGCCAAGCTGCGCTCAGGCGCGAAGTACAATCTCGCCGCCAGTGGGATCATGGGTTATCCGCTTTCTGAATTGCCCGTAGAGCTGGATAAGCTCGAAATCAACGGACCTACGGTTTACGGCTATCCGCCACTGCGGGTACGTCTGGCAAAGCTGAATGGAGTGGCGCCGGAGTGCGTCGTATGTGCGACGGGAACTTCGATGGCGAACCACCTGGCATTTGCCGCGGCGCTGGAGCCCGGCGAGGAAGCTCTGGTGGAGTGGCCGACCTACGAGTTGCTCATCACCACGCTGCAATACTTGGGGGCAAAGGTCCGATATTTCGATCGCAGGATGGAAGATGGATTTCGCGTCGATCCCGCGGAGGTGGAACGCAAAATAAAGCCAGAAACCCGGCTTATTGTTTTAACCAACCTGCACAATCCGACCGGAGCTTTCATCGATGAGCAGACGCTACGCGACGTGGGTGACATTGCGAAGAAGAATAACGCACGCGTGCTGGTGGACGAAGTCTACCTCGAAGCAATGTATGACGAGCGCCCCAAGCCGGCAATTCATCTGGGCGATCACTTCCTAGTTACCAGCAGCCTGACGAAAGCCTTTGGCCTGAGCGGGCTGCGCTGTGGCTGGGTGCTGGCCGAACCTGGCTTGGCGGAACGCATGTGTCTCATCAACGATCTCTACGGCTCGATCGCGGCACACACGGCGGAACTGCTCAGCGTGATTGCGCTTGACCATCTGGATCGCGTCATCGCGCGGGCCAGGATGATACTTGCGGCAAACCGTCCGGTGCTCGAGGAATTTCTGCAGTCGCGCGACGATATCGCCTGCGTCCGTCCGGAATTCGGGACCATCGCTTTCCCCAAACTGCTGAGCGGAGATGTCGAGGCTCTCGATCGTCGGTTGCGGGAAAAGTACGATGCGAGTATTGCTCCGGGCAATTACTTTGGCATGCCGCAACATTTCCGGATCGGCATTGGAGGAGATCCGGAAATGACTCGCCAAGCGTTCGACAGGCTAGAACACGCACTCGACGAGTTGCGCTGAAACCGGCTGCTCACAAAGCGCAGGTGATCCAACGGGTGAGAGGGCTGCGGTGAGTTGCTATAATGTATGTGCCGAAAATGTATATGGCGAAGGCAAGATTCCTGCCTCGGTGTAAGCCAATTCTACCTGGTGTGGGGCTATAGCTCAGCTGGGAGAGCGCATCGTTCGCAACGATGAGGTCGTCGGTTCGATCCCGACTAGCTCCACCAAAATAAACACCTTAAAATCACTAACTTACAAACAGCAGTCTGAAATTGTACCTAAATTGTACCCATCACGGTACAATGACCCTGTTTTCATTGACGTTCCCAGGGAGGCCCAGTGCTGTTTGTTTATGCCCGTCACACCTCAGATTGCGACCACCACGACGACCCGAAGTATCGGCGCTGCCGCTGCCCTAAGTGGATTGACGGGTATCTGGACAACAGTCGCGTACGCCAGTCGGCCAAGACTCGAAGCTGGGAAAAGGCCGAACTAACGGCTCGCTCGATTCAGGAAGCGGCTGACCCGATGAAGGCCGCTCAGCCGATCCTCACGACGATTGCAGATGCCGTGGCCGCATATCAGGCCGACGAGAAGGGACGCAATCTCTCCAAGGAGACAACGAAACAATCAAAGACGTTGTTCGAGCAGCAACTGCTTCCCTGGGCGAAACACCGCGGCTTGATTCGTGTGCATGATCTCACCGTTCCCGAGCTCGTGGCTTTCCGAGCTACTTGGGGCAACAACGGCTTGACCACAAATCGCAAGCTCTCCCGCCTTGCTGGATTTTTCTCCTTCTGTATTCAGAATGGCTGGCTCAACGACAACCCTGCGCTGAAGATCAAGCGCGCGACCGTTTCATCCATCCCGACCGGCTGGTTCCCCAAACCTGAATTCCAGCGAATCGTTGATGCGACGTTTGCCTACGGCGATTGGCAAGGAGGCCACGACTTCTATGCGCGAGCCGATCGACTTCGCGCACTGGTCCTGCTGATGCGCTGGTCAGGGCTGTCCATTCAAGACGCAGTCACGTTGGAACGCGAGAGATTGAGCGAAGATGACAAGCTCTTCCTCTACCGTGCCAAAACGGGCGTTCCGGTGTTCGTCCCCGTTCCGCCCGACGTTGCTGCAACGCTTCGTGCGCTGCCGAGCGGCAATCCGCGTTACTTTTTCTGGTCCGGCAACGGCGATCCGCAAACCGCCTGCAAGGGATGGCGCCGATCTCTGAAGCGGCTGTTCGAGATCGCCAATATCCGCAAGTCGGACGACACGCCAAAGCGCTGCCACGCTCACATGTTCCGAGACACGTTCGCGGTTGAACTGCTCAACAAGGGTGTGCCGATTGATCGCGTCTCGCTACTGCTGGGCCATAGCAGCGTGAAGGTGACAGAGAAGCACTACGCTCCGTTTGTCAAGGAGCGGCAACAACAACTGGAGAATTACGCTCGCATGGCGTGGGACGAGACAGCGAGGCCCGTTCCACCGCGACCAGGGACAAGAAAGTCGAAGCCTTTTCTGCTTAAGTCGCGCAACGGGAAATCAGCAGCTGTTAGTGTCTCAACACCAGCATAGCGATCCGACTGCTCTTAGCCCTTCGGATCCGTCATCGCCGACGTCTAGTAGATGCAAGCCGACATCTCGATACCTGTCGGGCGCTAACTAGAGTATGTGGCCTGGCGGATCTTCGAGGTAGCCATGAGATACTGGGCATTTCTAAAGCTTTTTGTCTCGTTAGGCGACCTATGCACATTTCGCGAGTGCACATCAAAGGTTTCCGGATCTTCGAAGAGCTAGAGCTAACCTTTAGTCCCGGGCTCAATCTTGTTGTGGGCGAAAACAATTCCGGCAAGACAGCGTTGATCGACGCCATCCGTTACGCTTTAGATACGAACTCATCAGAGTGGGTTAAGATCCAGGAAAGTGACTTTCGGCGCGGGCAATCGCGCTTCTCGATCCAGCTTAAGTTCGAAGCGATCACAGCCCAGCAAGCCCGTGTCTTCGTGGAACATCTCACTCATGAGACTAAAGTCGGCAAACCTGCCCGATGTTCGGTTTTGTACATCACGCTGACTGCAGAACTCACCGACCATGTGGCTCGCGGAACTAGGTTCATTCGCACTGAACTTCGCTCGGGCAAAAATGGAAACGGCCCAACAATCGAGCGCGAAGTGCGCGCGTATCTCTCTGCGACATACCTTCGTCCCCTCCGCGATGCCGAAGCCGAACTCACGGCCAGCCGCGGATCACGGCTGTCGCAGGTGCTGCACTCTTCAAAAACCCTACGGGAATCGACCAATGTTCTTGCGCTGCTGACTGCGCTCATTGAAGCGAACAAGGCGATTCTCGGTAACGAGGCCATTGGAAAGAGTCTCAATCAGATTCGGCAGCAAATTAGATCAATCAGCTTCGCCAATAGTCCCTTGCGACCAGCTATCGAGATCGTGGGCGGCACCGACATCGACAAACTGTCTGAGCCAGAGAAAAAGCAGATGTGTCGAGCGATCCTCGAGAAGTTGCAGCTACTCATCGACGAAGAGGATCGACATCAGGGACTTGGGTATAGCAATTTGCTCTTCATGGCTACGGAGCTCCTTCTGCTCAAACAGGACCAAGACGACTTTCCTGTCTTGCTCATCGAAGAGCCCGAAGCGCACCTTCACCCCCAGTTACAGATGAAATTCCTTAAGGCGCTGCGCGACGACTTCGGCCATTCGGGAACCCCCACGCTTCAAAGCATTCTGACCTCACATAGTCCGAATCTGGCGTCAAAGGCGCCACTGGAATCGGTGATCATCATGGCACGCGGTCACGCATTCCCCTTAAAACCGGCCGACACAGAGCTCGACGTTGATGATTATCAATTTCTAGAGAAATTCCTGGATGTAACGAAGTCCAATCTTTTCTTCGCAAGGGCTGTGTTGATCGTCGAGGGGGATGCGGAAAATATACTCCTTCCAACAATCGCAGAACTCTTGGGGAAACCACTTGAGAACTATGGGGTCTCGATCGTTAACGTTGGGAGTACTGCATACGCGCGCTACGCGAAGATATTCCAGAGAAAAGATCCAAGCCGCTGGATTCCAATTCGAGTAATGTGTGTGCGTGACTTGGACCTTTGGCCGAGAAGAGCCGCATTTCAAGGACCTGAAGACAAGATCGGGTTCAAGGAAGTGCTCCCAAAGAAGGCGAACGGTAAGGGCGGAAACGAGGCCCGTTGGATCGACTTGTACACCACGGAAACGCTCCAGAACTTTAAGGAGAACCGCAGAAGAATCAGAGGACAGAACGTAGAGGTGGAGCTTTCTGACGAATGGACCTTGGAGTACTGCTTTGCCCTCGGCTCGTTGTATGAGTTGGTTTACGAAGCAATGAACGGCGATAAGAACGACCTCAATACATTGCCGACGGATCCAGAGGAGCGAGCGATCTATTTGTACGGACTCATCGAGAGTCAGTCTCAGAAGACAGAGGTCGCCTATGCGCTCGCAGCTCTTCTAAAAAAAGCGTTCACCGCTGAGCCGTCGCCGACTTCGCCCGATGGTGACGCAACTGCCGCGGCAGAGCAGGAACGGGAATTCCAAGCCAAGAAAGCCCAACTGCAACAGGAGCTGCGTGAGAAGCTCCCTGCCTACATTGTTCGTGCGATTGATTACGTCACCGACAACACTGAAGCCCCGATGGGGCCTCCCCCACCAGCAGAGGTTCAGGGCACCGATGTCGTCCAGCCAAATCAATGAATCCGACATTGACCGCCTCTTAGCACGTCTGAACGAGGGCGTGAGCGATCCGTGCCGCCTCCTGTCCCTTAATGAGCCGCGGCGGAACGCTATTCTGAGCTACACGGATGTGCAAGCATGCCCTGGGAGCGGCAAGACCACTTTGATAGGCCTGAAGCTGATGCTTCTCTTGCATACATGGCCCGACGCTTACAGCGGAATCTGTGTCCTTACCCATTCCAATGCCGGGATTGCTGAAATAGTGTCGCGGGTTGGGAGCGACCTTGCGGGTAGTAAGCTGCTCTCGTATCCACATTTCATCGGTACCATCCAAGATTTCGCCGACACCTTTCTTGCTCTACCATACGCCAGAAGCCGGGAATGGGATGTTCATCTTGCCGACGAAAGCGAGTTCGCCAGTTTCGTAGAGTCCGCCAATGTTTGGAACTTTCGTGTCCACGACCGCAATGCGGACAAGAAGTATCTGTTTTCCACCTATTTTAGGCAAAACAAAATCAACCCGGCGTTGTTCTCTCTCGAACACAAGAATGGCCAGCTTACGGTGAACACGGACTTCATCAGTTGTGTACACGAGCTTATCGATCTCAAAAAAAGCGGTTACGACGAGGACCATTTCTTGAAGGTGCGTCTCCAGCTTTGCAAGAGAGGCCTATTCATGTATTCGGAAATGTACGAATTGGCCAAGCAGGCGGTCGCGTCGAATGCTGAACTACTGCCAGCTCTACGATCTCGCTTCAAGGTTGCGATTCTCGATGAAATGCAGGACACTCAACGGCAGCAAGACGATTTGCTCAATCTTGTTTTCCCGCCGAACGAATGCACGATTCAACGATTTGGCGATCCAGACCAGTCGATCTTCGACGCTATTGGCGGCGGACTGCCCAATACTACTTACAACGATGCGCCATTGCACTGTATTACGGAGAGTCACCGGTTCATCCCGTCTGTCGCCTCCATCCTTGCATCTCTGAGCTATCGTCGGATCGGGCCGTTCACGGGGTTGCGACTGCCGCTCGCCGACGGTCCGCAAAACACCATTTTCCTTTTTGAAGACTCTTCGATCGGTAGTGTGTTGCCAGCTTTCGCAAAGCTGGCTCTTACATTGCCGACGGAACATCGGCGTGTGATAAAGGCTGTAGGCGGGATCGGAAAGACAGCCACCGCGACCGGACTCACTCTGCCCAGCTACTGGGCCGCCTTCAATTCGAAGATGCAGTCGTCAAGTTTCCGAGCGAGGTCGCTCTGCGATGCCGCACGCTTTTATACCCGTGCAGGCGATGGAGACGTAGCGATCCGCTACCAAGCGCTGCAAGTTGCGGTTCTGGAATGGATGAGGCGAGCCGGCCGGCAGTACACTACCCGTTCCGGCAAGGCCGTGTTCTTCAATCGCGCTACGCTGAACTTCTACCTAAAGGAGAACGATAAGAGCTTGGCTTTTGGCGAGCTCATGAATTCCTTGCTCAGCGAGGGATTTCCTCCTGAGGACAGATGGTTGGGAACGGTCGAAAAGCTCAGGTGCCTTTTGGAACTCGGTGAGTTGAACGAGAAAGCGGCGGAGTTTGCAGCCTACGATCCAAGTCTTGATGAACAGGTCCTTAGCGCAGAAGCTCCGGAGAATTCAAATGTTTATCACTCGCCGGACGGTGTTCAAGTCGCCCTAGCCACAATTCATAGCGTGAAAGGCGAGACACACGACGCGACGCTGGTCTGCGAGACAAAGTACAGTCATTGGTATGACATCCAGGAGATGGCTGAGTTTTTATGTAATCCAGACGCAGTGCGGCCCCTCCCTGACTACGCTCACCCCAGGAGCAGAGAGACAAACCGGGTTGCTTTCATGAAGCGCTTGTTCGTCGCCATGAGCCGGCCTCGTTATCTTGTTTGCCTCGCGATGAAAAAAAGTCATCTGACTGAAGCTCAACGAGCCCAGTTAAGAGACGGGGCGGGCTGGGCGATCGAAGACCTGACGGTGGCCCCCTCAAGCGAGGAGCCTATCCGGCCTTCTTAAACGGCTTAGTCACCGCCACGGAAACTCCTTTAGAGCTTACTTGTATGATTTCACCGAGCGAAGGATAAAGTACTCCGAGTCGCGCGAAAACCGCGGGCGAGAGGCGAACACGAACGTCCAATCTTGATAGGTCTGAATCGTTATCCGGCAATTCGCAGTTGGCGATGCACACGGAGCATTACGGTTTCGGGCACGCGCAAGGTTTTGTATCCTCGCTTGAAACGTGATTCAGCGCTTCCCCAGCAGAGGACGCCAGCCTCGTTCTCAAACATTCGGCGAATTGTGCGTTCGCTTAGGCCCCACAAATTCGCTAGTTCCGAGACGGAATAGTGCCTCTCGCCAGCCAATTCCGGAGAAACGAGCGTGGGCCTGGCGATATCTCGAGCGGATTCGACGGGCTTTCTTGGAAAACTGGACACAACGAAACTCCCCGTTACTTAAGTCAGTGTTCACCACTTTGAGTCCTCCCGCCGATCCTGTCCAATGACTTTTCGTTGCCGCATTATTCCCGACAGTAATAAGCAGGGTTTCTGACCGCCATCTACGAGTGGCCGGCAACCGCGATGGCAGGCTCATTCCTTTTTGGCCGGCTGTCGCAGCAACTTGTCCTCAAGCCAATCGTTCAGGACCGACGCGCGGAAGCGCCAGAGCCTGCCGATCTGCATTCCGACGATCTGCCCGGTCCGGGCCATCTTCTGGAGCGTCTTGGGATGGATCTTCAGGAGGGCGGCTGCCTCATCGCTGTCAAGGAGCCGCTCAAAGGAAAGCGTGCGGACTTCTGCCCGCTGGACTGGCTTTGAGTGAAAATCGGACATCATCAACTCCGAACGTGTTTTGTCGCAGCTTCAGGGCTGCCAGAGCAGCTTGAAGTTACGTTCAGACACGCGGAGGAGTCCAATTCAATTTTGCAGCCCGACTATGAGCGACAGGAATAATGTTGGGGCTGTGGGCTCTCGTCATGATCGAACAGATGTCCTTTGATGTATCCTCCTAGATGTCGAATCTCTGCTATTCACTCCATTTCGATTGCGAAGATCTGCGCATGATCATCCAAGAGGTTCTCAAAGGCATCAGCGACATCGACGAACATGATGTAGAAGTTATCTTCTCATCGGGGATCGTGTGCAATTGGTGGCGAAAAGTCGGGATTCTTCCGAGCAACGAGGTTCCGCTACGGTTAACGGCGCGAAATCTGCACTGGCATCAAAATAGGTATGACGACCCAGATCCTATGGAAGGCAACGAGGAATTTAGAAAACATACTCCATTCATTTCCACGACCGCGGGCAGTATTGAGCGAGATGCTTTCAATGAAATCAACATTTTGTATCCTGCTTGGTGGGAGGCACTGAAATTCGCTACCAACTTCTGGAAGACGGACGGCTGGATCTTTTATTGCAGCGCCTGGATCCTAGGGAGAAAAGCTATTGGTCATCAGGCATTCTCGGAGGAGCTTCGCGAGTTGCACGTTTACAGTGACTTCTCCCTATTTCAGCTAGAAGGTGAGATTACGGCAAAGATACAGATACCCACAGCTCAGATTCAGCGGGCGGAGGAATGGAGATTATCCGATGTCCAAGCTGCCCTCGAAAATGGCGATATACCGAGTGCCTTTCAGACAAAGCTGAATAGCCGGTTTATCGATCCATCGACATACAGCAATGTTCGGGCAGCATTGACGTAGACCGGAGACAGCTTGAGAGAGATAGCCCGGGAACTCGGAATCGACCTGGAATTTGTCGCTAGTGACCTGAAGTTTCACAGCGGCATGGGTAGAGGATATCTGTCGCAATCCGCTGAAAGCGTTGAACCTGGTAGATGGGAAGCATTCGCTCTTGCCGCCACCTCGTTTCGCCGAGCTGGCGCTCATGCGCTCCTTTTGGACGAAGTGAAACTTGCTATCGAAATGTTCGGCAATAGCGCCAAGTGCTATGACGCTTTGCATCGACCCTTTGCTCCGATGATGTGGTCATTGGCTCATAACATCCAAGCCGCTACGAACTCGTCTGACAGGACATTGGGCTTCTTCACAAGGAGCGAAGGGCGGTATCCTTCTGAGCAATTCAGCCAACTGGCATACCCGCTCTTGATTGAGTCTGCGCTCGGATTCGAACCGCAAGACGCAAACGAAAGTGAGCACCGCGACGGACGGTTTCGCAGAGTCGGTAGCGAACTCACAGCTTTTTCTACGACTCCTGTCGGCATGATGGGCATTTCCACGGCAAGCTATCTCAACCTCGCAAATTCGATGAAGGAAGAGGGGGGTGTCCACGATGTTCAGTATTATCTTCTGCCGTTTCTAAACGCCTATGAAGTTGCTCTCGAGACCGCCCGCTCGAAGAAATACCATTGGACCCGCCTTCTGATGCCATTTCATCCTGTCGAGCCAGATATCCTTTCGGTACTCACCACATCCGACGTTTGGTTCAAACGCCGTCAGACAAGGGTTATAGACTTCGTGCGTGGACGTGCGGAGTCGCGTCTAGCCTCAAAAGTCTTGTCCGACGTGCTCGAAACACTTGATCAGTAGCCACGTCGTTGACGACACCGTACAGACGATTATGAGCATCAGGAATAACGCTCTTCTGAAAAGTCATTGGACGCGAGCGGCTGCGCATCGCTAGGGTGATCCGAAAGCTGCGGTTCTGAAGACCGCGGCTGGAGGTGCTCATGCGGTTTGTTCGAGCAAGACTCTCGTCGAATGCGAAGCTTCCTAGCCCTAAACCTTCTGCCTCAATAGTCACACTCCTCTTCCTTCTCGTGGCAGCTCCGATCGCGGCGTATGCCCAGGGCGGTTCCCCCTTTGATACTGGGTTCACCGCCCTCCAGACGCTCTTTACGGGCACGGTTGCCAAAGTTGCCAGCCTGATCGCCATTGTCATCGGGGGGTACCAGTTCGCGCATGGCGAGCCCGGAGCTAAACGCGCGCTAGCCGGTGTGGCCGCTGGTTCTGGAATTGCCGTGCTGGCTGCCAACGTTCTGACCTGGCTTTGGGGCGTCTAGGCCCGCCGAAGCCTTAACCGTTCTATTTCCACCCATTCGAGCAAAGAGGGGATCATGCAGGAGTCCAGCCACAAACGCCGGAATCGCGTCTTCAAAAGCTTGCACAAGCCCCTCACTTACTTGGGCGTTGAGCGGACGGTCTTCTACTTCGTCTGCGTAGCCGCAGTTGGCGTATTCAACCTGTTCGAGAGCTTGCTTGCCGGATTCATCGTGTTCATCGGCGGTTATGCGTTCGGCCGCTGGGTAACCAACGCCGATCCTGCGATGCTACGCATTCTCGCGCGGAGTGAACGCTTTCGCACCCGGTACGACGCGGCCAAACAGGATATCCCTTCTGTGGAGGTGCGCGGATGCTGAACATGGCACGCGTACTGAAACCGTGGCAGGAATCGGGCGCTCTCAACGCCCACATCAACCTCTACGGGTTCTGGAATGAGGAGGCTTTCCTCACAAAGAGCGGCGATCTGGGCTTTGTCTTGCGTGTGCGGGGCGTAGATTACGAAAGTCTCGACCAGGCGGCTCAGGAATACGCCGTCAAGCGACTCGAAGCGGCACTGAAAATCTTTGGACCAGGCTTTCACGTTTACCAGTACCTGTTCAAGACCAATCGTCCCGAGATCCCCTTTGAGTCGTACGACGATCCGGTCATACAGTCCGCCGTTGACCAGCGCCGGCACTTCTTCGCTGAGAAGCTCGACAGGCTCTACAAAGTTGAGATTTTCTACGCCGTCGTGATTGAGGGCACGAGATCGAAGACGGGCGTTGCAGCGGCCCTCAGGCAACTGCCTACCGATCCGGCAGCAGCACTCCGCGAGCTACGAGCGCAGTTCTCAAATGACAAGCTAAAGGTGCTCTTGCGGGAGCAGATCGAGGCTGACCTGCTTCGGCTTGAGCAGCGCGTTCACAGTTTTGTTCGGCAGCTCGCCGATTTCGTGCAGATCGACGTTCTTGAGCAGGATGAGGCGTTTCGCTTCTTTCGTCGGCTCGTCAATTACGACCGCTGGCGTATTGAGGGCCGGCCTCAGGGCGGCCAATTCCTCGATCATCAGATCGCAAATTCAGACATCGGGGCGGAACGTGACCATCTGCGCGTCGGGAGCCACTTCGTTCGCGTGCTAACGATGAAAGAGGTTATCGCAGAGACCAAGCCGCTCGTCCTGAAACAACTCTTGGAGGTTCAGGCCAACTTTTGCCTGATCACCGAATGGGTGCCGCTGGAGACCGCCAAGGCTCGCAAAGAGATCACAAAAAGAAAGCGCCACTTCAACGTCTCAAAGTCCTCATTCATATCGTCAATGCAGCGAGATCCGGCGACATACGATCCACGTAACGTCATCATCGACGAGTCCAAGCAGGCAGACATAGAGAACTTGGGGGATTGCCTCCGCTCACTCGGCGAAGGCCAGACTTTAGGGGATTTCTCGCTTACGGTCGTGCTCTATGCGGATGACAGGCGCACTCTCGACCGCGCTCTGCCAGAAATCGTGCGTGTCTTCACCAGCGCCGACGGGAGCCTTTTTTCGGAGACATACAACCAGCTCAACGCGTATTTTGCCACCATCCCCGGTAACTACCGCCACAATCTGCGCAGACTGTATCTCCTCAACTCAAACTACGCGGACTTGTCATTCCTGTTCGCCATCCACCCCGGCGAGACGCAAAACGACCATCTACGTTCGGAGTATCTGGCGGTTCTCGAAACGGATCACGCGACCCCATACTTCTTGAATCTGCACAACCGGGATGTGGCGCACACACTGATTCTCGGCGCCACGGGTTCCGGTAAGAGCTTCTTCTGCAACTTCATGCTGCAGAATGCCCAGAAGTATCAGCCGCTCACCTACATCTTCGACATTGGGGGCAGTTTTGAGTCGCTGACTCGAATCTTCAGCGGCTCGTACCTGAACGTCGGCCAGGAATCGCGCGACTTCACGATCAATCCCTTCTCCCTAACACCCACGCGTGAGAATCTGCAGTTCCTGTACTCACTGTTTCGCGTCCTCATTGAGGGCTGCAAGTACAAGCTGGACTTTAAAGAAGAGCGCCAGCTTTACAGCGCAATCGAACGCATGTACGTGCTTGAGCCGGACCAGCGCACACTCAGCAACTTTGCTGAGATTGTCGGGGAGCTGAAAGAGCGCCTGCATCGTTGGACTCGCGCCGGACAGTACGGCTATCTGTTCGACAACGTTCACGACACGCTTACATTCAGCCGTTTTCAGACTTTCAACTTCCACGGATGGAACGACACTCCGGAGCTGCTGGAGCCGCTGCTCTTCTACGTCCTGCACCGGGCGAGCAATGAGATCACGGCACAGAGCCGACTCGCCACTTTCAAGCTGTTTCTTCTGGACGAAGCCTGGTTGTTCATTCGGAATGAGACGATTCGCAGCTACGTGACACAGGCGCAGAAGACCTGGCGTAAGCACAATGCCGCGATGGTGCTCGCCACCCAATCCGTGAAGGAGCTAGCTGTGTCAGGCATGCTGACCGTCGTCGCCGAAAGCTGCCCAACCAAGGTCTTCTTAGCCAACCCCGACATGGAACCGACCGTGTATCGTGACGCGTTCGGGCTGAACGACACCGAATTGGCGCTCATTGCCGACCTTGTGCCGCCAGGCCAGATGCTGATTCGCAAGCACGACGGTTCGAAGAAGGTCCACCTCAACGTTGATTCACTCTCCTACTGGATGGCAACCAACAACACCCGCGACAACGTTCTCAAGCACGAATACTTCGACCGCTACGGCACCGTTGAGGGCCTTCGCCATCTTGCGGAAGAACACCCCTTTGGGAGCAGATCGACCGCTCGCGCAACCCGAACCGCTCAACCGCAGAACCCAACGATGGAAGGAGTCAAGCAATGAAGCCGGCCACGGCACTCACCGCGATTGCACTTGTGCTCAGCGCAATCACTCTCCCTTTGCACGCGGATAACTCCGCACGCACGATCGCCTACCACAGCCAAGACATCGTGAATATCAGGGCGAAGATTCGATACACGACCCTCATTCAATTGCCTACGACCGAGAAGATCATCGAGGCAGCGACAGGTGACAAGGAATTCTGGATCATTGATGTGGTCAGCAACTTCTGCTTTGTCCATCCCGCCAAGGCTGCGATTCGCTCGAACCTGAACCTGATCACTGATAAGGGCAACATCTACTCTTTCACACTGGAAGACGTCAGCAACCAGGGTGGCGATCCGGACTTGAAGGTGATAGTCCAACCGGCCGACCATTCTGCCATCGTGGCGTCTACAG
>Ga0335073_10002247_pt1 | contig 26350 bp, 23 predicted proteins | sample Lox_Sample_22_FD_207093 | JGI IMG/M metagenome (GOLD analysis project Ga0335073, IMG submission 207093) | Soil microbial communities from Loxahatchee National Wildlife Refuge, Florida, United States - Lox_Sample_2.2 | ecosystem: Environmental > Terrestrial > Soil > Wetlands | place: USA...
GAACCGAAAGATTCAGATTCGTCGCCTCCCCGCCAGACCCTTCAGAGCCGGTGAGTCAATTCGTCGCACCCGTCATGCGGAAGCAAGGTGAGGTGAGCAATTACAAATTGATTGAGACGTTCGGACAAAAGAGCTTCGTCAAGATTTCCCTGGAGGACTCCGGCGCAGGCATCATCAGCAGATAATATTTCAGATATTTGCGCAACTTGCCGACGATCCGCACACCGAAACGAGAGGGAAAATGACGAAGCGCGCCTTGATCACGGGCATAACCGGAATGGTCGGCTCGCATCTTCTGGACTACCTTCTTCAGCACACCGATTGGGAAATCCACGGCATGCTTCGGTGGCGGAGCCCTCTCGATAATATTTCCGGTCATCTTGATGATATCAACGCCGGCGGCAGAATTAAGCTCCATTACGCCGACCTGCGAGACACGATGGCGATTCAGAATTGCGTCCAGGCCGCGCGTCCCGATTACGTCTTTCACCTCGCGGCGCAGAGCTATCCGCAGACCTCCTTCACCGCGCCGCTCGACACGATGGACACCAATATCCAGGGCACCGAGCGGCTGCTTGGCGCGCTGAGGCGCTTCTCGCCGGAGGCGATCATCCATGTCTGCGCCTCGTCCGAGGTGTTCGGCCGCGTTCCGCGCGAGAAGCTGCCGATCAACGAGGAATGCACCTTTCACCCCGCGTCGCCCTATGCGATCTCGAAAGTCGGCACGGACCTGGTGGGCCGATACTATGCCGAAGCTTACAATATGTGCGTGATGACCACGCGCATGTTCACTCACACTGGCCCGCGCCGCGGCGACGTCTTCGCCGAATCCACGTTCGCCAAGCAAATCGCGATGATCGAAGGCAATAAATTGCCGCCAGTGGTGAAGGTCGGCAATCTCGATTCGCTGCGCACCTGGGCCGACGTCCGCGACGCCGTGCGCGCCTATCATTTGCTCGTGACCGTCAACCCGACGCCGGGCGCCTACTACAATATCGGCGGGCAATATACCTGCACAGTGCGGGCCATGCTCGACACGCTGATCGGCCAATCGACCTGCGCCAGCATCAAGGTCGAGGTCGATCCGGAGCGTCTGCGGCCGATCGACGCCGATCTGCAGGTGCCCGATACGACCAAGTTCCGCACTCACACCGGATGGGAGCCTCAGATAAAGTTTGAAACCACGATGCGCGATCTGCTTGAATATTGGCGCGAGCGCGTGCGCCGTAACGAGAGCTTCCTCTCGCGCTAACCATCACCGGCGCGCCGGCTGCGAGCCCGCCGACAGTTGAACGCCAGCAAGGGCGAAGGATTGAACAAGGCCGACAAAATCGTCGTGACCGGCGCCGCCGGCCTGGTCGGGTCGGCGATGGTCGATCATTTGCGCGCGGAAGGCTATGGGAATGTCATTCCTCTCGCGCGAGCGGACTGCGACCTAATCGATACGACCGCGACCTTCGCCTTCTTCGAGCGGAGCCGACCCGATCACGTCTTTCACGCCGCCGCCCGAGTCTACGGCCTTGGGGGAAGCATGAAGCATCAGGGCTCCTCGTTCTACGAAAACGTGATGATCAACACGAATGTGGTGGAGGCGTCGCGGCGCGCCGGCGCACGCAAGGTCACGGCAATGGGCATCGGAGCGGTCTATCCGTTTCCCTCGCCCGGCCTGCCGCTGAAAGAGGACATGATCTTCCTCGGCCGCCCGCATCCGGCCCATGCCGGCTATGCGAACGCCAAGCGCGCCATGCTCGCCATGCTCGAGGCTTACGAGGAAAGCTACGGCTTGAAATGGGCGTATATCGTCTCCGGCAACCTTTTTGGCCCGCGCGACAGGTTCGATGTCGAATTCGGCAATGTCGTTCCCTCGCTGATCAAGAAATTCTACGACGCCAAGAAAAGCGGCGGGACTGTCCAGGTCTGGGGCGACGGCTCGGCCGAGCGCGACTTCATCTATGTCAAGGACGCAGCCCGGGCCGCCCATGCAGTGATGAGCGGCGTCGACGGCGCGGTCAACATGGGCAGCGGCGGGGTTTACAGCATCCGCGCCGTCGTCGACACACTGAGCGAGCTCGCTGGAATGAGCGGCCGGATCGAGTGGGACCATTCCAAGCCGAACGGACAGGCCTACCGGGCTTATGACCTCTCGAAGCTCAAGGCTCTCGGCTTCAAACCAGCCTATTCGCTCCGCGCCGGGCTCGAAGAGACGTGGAAGTGGTATCGTGAGCACAATGACTGACCGGCCACCGAAAGACGCGCCTGTCGCCGCCCATCCGCCGATCCTCAACTCCGCGCGCCGATGAGCCTTAGCCGATCAGTCATGGCCGATAGCGACGATGTTGCGAACTCGGTTGCGCGGCTGAGGCGCTGGGCGGTCGATGAGGCCTTGCCGCTCTGGGGCGAAATCGGCTTCGATTCGGCGCGCGGCGCCTTCGTCGAGCGGCTGACATTCGAAGGAGCGCCGCTCCTTTCGGCGCCGCGGCGCGCGATGGTGCAGGGCCGCCAGATCTATGTGTTTTCGCACGCGGCGATGCTCGGCTGGTGGCCGCAAGGCGAGACAAAAGCGCTCGAGGCGGCGCACCGGCTCATCGACCGCTATCATGGGGCCGACGGCGCGCCCGGGTGGGTCTTCGCCGTCCACCCGGACGGAGCCGTCAGCGACCCCAAGCGCGATTTCTACGCTCACGCCTTTGCGCTGTTCGGGCTCGCGTGGGCCTACAAGCTCGCGCCGGAGCCCCGGTTTCTCTCGACCGCGCTCGCGACGTTGCGGGTTCTCGATCAGCACTTCGCCTCGCCGACCGGAGGCTATCACAGCGTGTTGCCCCCCGACGCAGCCAGCCGCGAGCAAAACCCGCACATGCATTTGTTCGAGGCGATGCTTGCATGGTTCGAAGCCACCGGCCGCGAGATGTTCCTGGCGCGGGCCGGCGAGCTTTACGCCATGATGGCTGCGCGCTTCTTCCAGCCGCAGTCCGGAATCCTCGCCGAATATTTTGACGGCTCCTGGAATCCGCGCGAAGGCATCCACGGGCGGATCTGCGAGCCGGGACATCATTACGAGTGGTCGTGGCTGCTTCGCCGCTACGCCAGCCTCGCGGGTCGAAGCGATCCGCCGGTCGCAGGCGCGCTCAAGGCGTTCGGCGACCGTCACGGCTTCGACGCGGACGGATTCGTCGTCGACGCATTGCTCGACGACGGGCGCGTGCATAAATCCTCTCGCCGCTGCTGGCCTCATACCGAAGCGGTCAAGGCCGAGGTCGCCGCGGCCGAAGCCGGAGACGGCGACGCGCCGCCGCGCGCCACGCGGACGATCGAGCGGCTGATGGCGGTCTTCCTCGGCCGTCCCGTGGCCGGCGGATGGATCGATCATGTCGACGCCAACGGCAAGCCGATCGTCGATTTCATGCCGGCGAGCACGCTCTACCATGTCTTTCTCGCCGCGGCCGAGGCCGACCGCGTCTGGGGCCGGCCGGAAAAGGGGAAAAGGCCGAAGGCCGACAGGCCATGAGGGGCGGTGCGATCCGGCAGGCGGTGATCCTGGCGGGCGGCAAGGGGACCCGGCTCGGCGCGATCACGCAAAACATTCCGAAGCCGATGCTGCCGATCGCCGGAGACCGGCCGTTCCTCGACTATCTCCTCGAGATGATCGAACGCCATGGCTATGAGGACATCCTGCTGCTCGCCGGCCATCTCGGCGAGGCGCTGGAGGCGGCCTATGCCGGGCGCAGGATCGGCGAGGCCGTGGTGCGGGTCGTGCGGGAAGAAGTCGCGCTCGGCACCGCCGGCGCGCTGACGATAGCGCAGGACGCTCTCGATCCGCGCTTCCTCTTGATGAACGGCGACGCCTTCTTCGACATCAATCTGCGCGCTCTGGAGCAGGCTTCGTTCCGATCCGGCGCGACCGCGACGCTCGCGCTAAGGTCGGTCCCCGACGCCGGGCGCTACGGGCGGATCATCGAAGAGGACGGCAAGGTCAAGGCGTTCCTGGAAAAGGATTTGAGCCGGCCGGGTCCCGGGGTCATCAACGGCGGCGTCTATGTGCTGAAGCGCGAGATTCGGGACCTCGTTCGCAACCTGCCCTGCTCGCTCGAACAAGACGTCTTTCCCGCCCTGGTCGAGCGCGGCGAGGTCGCGGGCCGCGAATTCGACGGCTATTTCCTCGATATCGGCCTGCCTGAGACGCTCGAGCAGGGACATCGGGAGCTGCCCAAAACGCGGCTGCGTCCGGCCGCGTTTTTCGCCTTGAACGCCCTGGTCGATTCTGCGCCCGACGATTTAAGCGCGTTTGGTTGGCGGGAGGGCGCGGTCGAGGCCATTCGCGCATTGAACGACCGAGGCTATTACGTCTTCGTGCTGCGCGGCCAGTCACGAGACGCCGAGACAAAGCGCGTCGCCGGCGCGGCGGGCGTGAAGGCGGGGATGCAGGAGCGCCTCGCGCTCGAAGGCGCCCATGTCGATCGGTTCTACGGCGAGCCCGAGTTCACAGCCGGCGGCGTCCCCGGACATGCGGACGGCGCGGCGAAGGCTAAGCCGGTTTCAAGTTTCATCTTTGCGGCGATGAGCGAGTGGCCAATCGTCAGCGAGCGATCCTTCTGCATTGGCGCGAGCGGCGACGATGTCGAAGCCGCGCGAAGCGCCGGAATTTCGGGCCACGCGTTTGACGGCCGGGACCTTGGCGGCCTTGTCCATTCGGTTTTGGCGCAGTTGGCGCAGAGCGCAGGCGCGTCCTGTCGGGGCGGCTCATGACGCCCGTTTGGCCGCTCTCGCTCGGTCAACTTGTTTCACAGGAACGCCCCCCTCGTCATCGTCAGAGGTTGGCGCATGCGAGCTGTGTGACGGAGATCACAGACGAACTCGCCGGGTTGTGCTAGCGCCCAATGAAAGTCGTCAATCGAGAGGCGCGTCATGCGCCCACAGATGATCCTCGCGGCGGCGTTGCAGGGCGGACTGTTCGCCGCATCTTCGACTTCAAACGCCTCATGTCTCGCGCCGCCTCCGCCGACATCAATGTCGCGGGCTCCCTCCTTTGTCGCCAAGATCGAGGATCCCGGGGCCGATTCCATCATTACCGGAAATTGGGCGCCCAGACTTTGCGCTACTCTTGAAGTACGGCGGCGCTGCGAGCGCTTCGCCCCGACCGTTTCGCCGAAATAGCTGACCGCCGATTTCAACTTCTTCAGGCGAAGGAGGTTTCACCATGCGATTCGTTCAGACAGCATTCGCTTACCTTATCTCAACCGGTTGGGTGCTCGCTTCGACGGCCGACGCTCGAGCCGAATCGTGCAACAATTTCGACCCTACGTACAAGGGCAACTGGCAGTACCAGCTCGGCAACAACAGCTGCGCGCCCTTGACGGGCGTTAGGGTGACTGTAGCCGTTCTACAAGATATTATCGTAGCCTCAGCGACCAAAGGTTATAACGGCTTCAGTATGCAACTGAACGCGAACGGGCCCAGTTCGGGCCTCACCCCGACACAACTGTATTGGCAGCAATTCGTCATCGAGGTCGGTGACAACGTCCAGGGATTTACCCAACAATGGGCGCATGCCAGTGTTCCGGGTATTTACCCCAGCAACCCTACAGCCATGGGGACGCCCTCCACCCTAAAGAACACCTTCCGCACCATACCGGCAGGAACGACGTTCACGTGGACCTTGGCCACGGACTCTAGCGGCAACGTCAAATCGGCGACCTACTCGGCGGAGGACAAGCTTGGCACCAGCTACTCTCCGGTGACAGAGTACATACCCGAGGGGGACCGCGCGCCGATTTACTCCATAACCATGGACATCGTTGGCAATAGTGATGCGTCCGACACCACGTTTCAAGCGGGCGCGGGAACAATCACTTACGCTGCGACGTCCTTCTCCGCGACGTATCACTTTCCGGGGTGCGCCCAAAATACTGGTACGGGCGAGAACTCTGACATGGTCTACGGATCGCTGAACCCGGCGTCAGGCGGGAGTTTTACCCAGGACTTTTTCGCCAGCACCGTGGGGGTCTTCCGGAATGGCGATTGCGGCTACCCCGCTGCGGGATACCCGTCCGGGGACTGGGCTTATGGAGACTACAAGGGCCTGTGCCCGCTCGGTCAGCCAATGTACGCAGTTTCTCGAGTTCCCGGGGAACTTTGGAGTCATGCCGTCGAGTGCGGAATGTCGGGGCAGGCCGCGTACAGCAACTCCGGCGCCGGGTGCTACTCCCGAGCGGTTCGCGACTCCGATAACCGTGGCGACACGGACAAGGGCTGGGACTGGGACCCTGACAGCTACAAGACCGAGTGCAGAGCCAACGAATACGTTGCGGGAGTCTCGCAGGCGTCGGGCAACGGCGTGCTGACGAGCGTTTTGTGCTGCCCAGCGTCGGTGACGCACCAATCCTGCGGCGCCCAGGTGTTCTACAGTTCCGATTCGCCGGCCTATGGCGGCCCTGATTGGGACGTCGGTTACTACAAGGGGCAGTGTCCCGCCGGCCGGTACGTGGCCGGGATCAGCGCGCCCGCTTATACCTCGGTCGGGACGCCGGGGGCCGCCCACGCGCTTCTTTGCTGCGCGCAATAGCTGGGGACGCCCGACCAACCGCCTGGGCCTTGTCGCTCAGGCGGGCGCGGCCAAAGCGAGGCTGGGCTTCGAGCTCAGTCGAAGCTGTCCGACGCGGACTTGACGAGGCCCTTCAACCGGCGCTCGACACGGCCTTCGCCAACGGCCCGGTCAGGAAGCGCTCGATGAAGTGGCTGAAAGTCGACACGATCCCGATGCCGCAAAAGAGGAGGAGCGTCCTGTCGAGCGTTCCGACGGCGCCGTTTCGCGAACTGCGGGCGTGGGCTGTAGTCCAAAGGAGAATTGAGACGCTGCGATTTTTTCGATTCAATTTCTTGCCAGAATCAGAACTGCGTGTTATTCTGGCCTGAACACCAGAAAGGGCGACATGCCGGTGCGCCCCGCAGAGAGGCGCCTCGGAGAGGCCGAGAGGCGGCAATGAGACAATGCAGCGCGCTGAGGCAATGTCCCTACAACCCTGAGGCGAAGGAGGATTTTTTTCCATTTGAATCGGCCGCAACCCTTTGAAAAGTCCCGATTCCGAAAAATGAATGAAACCAAGGGAAAGCAAATAAAAGCGCTTTCGCTTTCGTCCGTTTGCCTCGGCTTTTGTGGGGTTCGCGCCGTGGTTGAATCTGATGGGGCGGGCGGAGGCTTGGTTCGACCGGCGAATTGCCGCGGGCGCCAAATCGCCCTATTGCCCTGACACGCCTCCTTCAGGATAGGGTCGTCCGATGAAAGCCCCGCGCCGGTATTTCGATCCGCTCGCGATCGGGGCGCCGCGCCCACTCATCGAATTGCCGTCGCGGCTCGAGCGGATGATCCATTTCGTCCCGCCGCACAACGAGAAGGTGCGGGCGAAGGCGCCCGAACTCATCGGCCAGGTCGACGTCGTGCTCGGCAATCTCGAGGACGCGATTCCGGTCGAATCGAAGGAAGCCGCCCGGGAGGGTCTGATCGCCATGGCGAAGGCGACCGAGTTCGGCTCGACGGGCTTGTGGGCGCGGGTCAACGCGCTCAACTCGCCCTGGTTCATCGACGACATGACAAGGCTTGTGGGCGAAATCGGCGACAAGCTCGACGTCGTGATGGCGCCGAAGATCGAGGGCGACTGGGACATCCATTTCATCGACCAGTATCTCGCCCTGCTCGAGGCGCGCTATGGCCTCAAGCGGCCTATCCTCGTCCACGCGATTCTCGAGACCGCCCAGGGCGTCAACAATGTCGAGGCGATCGCCGCGGCTTCGCCCCGGATGCACGGGATGAGCCTCGGCCCGGCCGACCTTGCCGCCTCGCGCGCGATGAAGACGACCCGCGTCGGCGGCGGCCATCCCGACTATCGGGTGCTCGCCGACGCGGCCGAACCCCATGCCGAGCGCAAGAGCTTCCAGCAGGATCCGTGGCATTACACGATCGCGCGCATGGTCGACGCCTGCGCCGCGAACGGCATCAAGCCGTTCTATGGGCCGTTCGGCGATTTTTCCGATGCGGCCGCCTGCGAAGCGCAATTTCGCAACGCCTTCCTGCTCGGCTGCGCCGGCGCCTGGACCCTGCACCCGAGCCAGATCGCGATCGCCAAAAAGGTGTTCTCGCCGGACCCTAGCGAAGTCGCCTTCGCCCGCAAGATTCTGGCGGCTATGCCGGACGGATCGGGCGCGGTGATGATCGACGGCAAGATGCAGGACGACGCGACCTGGAAGCAGGCGCGCGTCATCGTCGATCTCGCGCGGCAGGTGGCGGCGAAGGACGCCGACTACGCGGCGCTCTATCGTTTCTGACTGGCTCCGCGGCGGCGGGCGGAGACACTTTCGGCCCGGTTCTTGCTTCGAGGACGCGCGTCGTCGGGTTCACAAAACCTTCCGGCACGGCGCTTTTTCGGGTCAGGTCTCAGTTCCCCTTTCGACGCGAGGCGCTATAACCGGCGGATAACGGCACAGGAGCTTTGAGGCCATGCAGATTCGCAACGCCAAGTTCGGAATCGGCCAGGTCGTGAAGCATCGGTTCTACCCGTTCCGCGGCGTGATCTTCGACGTCGATCCGATCTTCTCCAACACCGAGGAATGGTGGCGTTCGATCCCCGCCGAGGTTCGTCCGGCCAAGGAGCAGCCGTTCTATCACCTCTACGCCGAGAACGCGGACAGCCAGTACGTCGCCTATGTTTCGGAGCAGAATCTGATGTCGGACGAGTCGGGAGAGCCGGTTCGCCACCCGCAGGTCAGCGAGACTTTCGAGCGGACCGAGGACGGGCGGTACTGCGTCCGCGGCCGATCGCGCCTGAGCTGATACTGCGACGCCTCCCGCCGGCGCGGGAGGCGTCGGGAGCGGCCTTATTTCGCCGGGGCGGCGGGAGCCGGAGCAGCGAGAGTCGGAGCGGCCGGAGCGGTCGCGCCGGGAGCTGCGGCTCCCGGGGTCGCAACCCCTCCTGGGGCCGCTGCGCTGCTCTGTTGCTGCTGCTCGAGCAGTTTGCGTTGTTCTTCCGCCTTCCTCTGCAGTTGCTGCTGCAACGCCTGGCGCTGCTCCTCCAGAACCTTGGGATCGGTCGGCTTGCCGTCGAAGGCCGGGCCCAAATCCTTCAGCGGAATGTTGAACGTCAATTCGTGCCCCGAGGCGTCGCCGCCCGGAACGCGCATCACGACGCTCATCGTCGTCCCCTTCTTCAGCGTCTCGAGCGTCTTGGGGCTGATTTCGATTTCCGCCGAGCAGGCGTTCTGGAAGCACATGTCGTACTTGCCCTCGATCGGCTCCCCCTTGTCGATGATGACCCGGAAACCCGGCTTCAACATCATGCCGATCGGCAGCATCAGCAGGCGGAGCTTCCGTTTCTCCTCGCCGGACAGCTCGAAGAGGTTAATGCTGATCATTGGCGGCTGATCGGCCGAGGTGGAGAAGTCGCGCATGGTGGCGCAGGCGTCGCGGCCGGAGTTCGGCTCCTTGGCGCAGAATTTGGCCCATTGCGGCTCGGGCGACACCAGATCGATCTTTGACGGCAGGGCTGGCTGCTGCGGCTGGCCCGGCGCTCCGGGCTTCGGCGGCTGCGGCTGCGTTTGCGCCATGGCCGCGCCGGCCCCCAACGCGAGGCTCAATGCGAGCGCCGCAGCGCTCGAGCGCATGACGTGAAATCTCATCAATCGTCCTTTCGAACCGTAAGCGGAATCTTCCGGCGCTTCGCCTCGCGCCCGATCTGCGTCAACTCCCGCCCGGGATCGTGATCTGCGACCCTTCGGGCGATATTGTGACACGAGGCGCCTGCAATGCGCCGCAGTGTTCGGCGCGCCCTCTTTCCATATTCGAAGCGACATTCCAATAGAAATCTCGTCGCTGCGACCCGACGCCCTGCGTCTATCCCCGGCTGGCGCGGCGAAAGACGCCGGTCGCCGGGCTTTGAGCGCGGTCCGCCGACCGCTCGCCGAGCCCACGAATTAAGACGCGGCGAGGCTTTCAGGGGCGCCAAGGATGAATCTCGGGTTGGGAATCAGCCGGCCGCCGATGATAGAAGGGCCGCCATGATCGGCCGCACGATTCGCCCCGCCCTTTGCGCAGCCCTTGGATTCGCTTTGGCCTTGGCGCCGGCGCTCGCCGGCGTCGTCGGCCAGCCGATGGGAGCGATTGCGATGCACGGCGAGCCGGCGCTCAAGTCCGACTTCGACCACCTGCCTTATGTCAATCCCGAAGCTCCCAAGGGCGGCCGACTCGATCTTGCCTATCTTGGCGCCTTCGACAGCCTGAACCCTTATAATGTCAAAGCCTTATCGACCGCGCAGGGCCTCATCGGAAATGTCTATCAATCGCTGATGGGGCGCTCGGCAGACGAGCCGTTCACCCTTTACGGCCTGATCGCTAAAAGCATCGAAACCGACGAGGCGCGGGACACCGTGATCTTCCGCCTCAATCCCGCTGCGCGGTTTTCCGATGGGACGCCGATTACCTCGGCCGACGTCGTCTTCACCTTCAACCTTCTCAAGGCGAAAGGCCGGCCGCAGCAGCGCGCCGCTTTCGGGCTGGTCAAATCGATCGACGCCCCTGACGACTCGACGGTGCGCTATGATCTTTCGGGCGCCAATGATCGCGAGCTGCCGCTGACGCTCGCGATCATGCCGGTGCTGTCGCGCGCCCACACCGACGCCGAGCATTTCGAGGACCAGACGCTTGAGATCCCGGTCGGTTCAGGCCCCTATCGGGTCGCGGAGGTCAAACCCGGCGAGCGCCTGGTGCTCGAGCGCGATCCCCATTACTGGGCGAAGGACCTGCCGATCTCGCGCGGTTTGTACAATTTCGACTCGATCCGGATCGACTACTATCGCGACGCGACGGCGATGTTCGAGGCGTTCAAGGCCGGTCTCATCGATTACCGGGTCGAGGACGACACCAACCGGTGGCGAACCGGATATGATTTTCCGGCCGCCAAGGACGGGCGGATCGTCAAAGCCGCCATCCCCAGCCGACTGCCGAAAGGCGTTTCCGGCTTCGCCTTCAATCTGCGCCGAGGACCGTTCTCCGATGTCCGCGTACGCGAGGCGCTGGCCTCGATGTTCGACTTCGAATGGATCAACGCCAATCTTTTCGGTGGCGCATACAAGCGCTCCGAAGGGTTTTTCGACGACAGCGAATTGTCGTCGATCGGCCGTCCCGCCTCGGCGCGCGAGCGCGAGCTGCTCGCGCCCTTCCCCGGCGCGGTGCGCGACGACGTGATGGAGGGCCGGTGGCGCGCCCCGGTCTCCGACGGCTCGGGCAGCGACCGCACGATCGCGCGCCAAGCGATCGACGAGCTCGGGCGCGCCGGCTACGTTCTGCGCGACGGCCGTCTCGTTGACGCGCATGGTGCTCCGCTCGCCTTCGAGGTCCTGGTCAAGAACCGCGACGAGGAGCGGCTCGCGCTCGCCTATGCGCGCAATCTCGCCCGGATCGGCGTCGCCGCCAACGTGCGGCTGGTCGACGAGGTACAGTATCAGCGCCGACGCACCCGCTTCGACTTCGACGTGATGATCGGGACGTGGGTCGCCTCGCCGTCGCCAGGCAATGAGCAGCGCGGGCGCTGGAGCTCGGCCGCCGCCAAGGCCGAGGGCGCCTATAACATCTGCGGCGTCGCCTCGCCGGCGATCGACGCGATGATCGCCGCGATCCTCGCGGCCAAAAGCAACGAGGACTTCGTCGCCGCGGTGCGGGCGCTCGATCGCCTGCTCATCTCCGGCTTCTATATCGCGCCGCTTTATTACGCGCGGGAGCAATGGATCGCCTATTCGGCCAAACTCGGCCGGCCGGACGAGACGCCGCTTTTCGGAGTCGAGCTGTCGACGTGGTGGCGGCGCGAGCCGTAAGACGCATCCGGCGCCGGGGGCGACGGTCTCGCTTGCGTTTGTGTGACCGCGGCGCCAACCTCGCCGGACGCCTTAAGCCCAGGCGTGGGGCGCCCCGTACAGGGCGGTGGCCTGACGAGTGGGATGTACGTGACGCTCTACGCGGTTTCCGCCAAACTCATCGCCGATCGCGCCCGCGAATTCTACGCGCGTCTCACCGATGGCAGCATCGCCGCGCAGCGCCCCGATGGCGGCGAGATCGTCGCCGCCATGCAGCGTGCACGTGCCGCGCCCGACGGCACGGCGCACTGGATCGAGACCTGCTATTGCCCGACGCCGCTCCGGCACGAACGCGCCACCGTGCTTGACCGCTATTTCACTGGGATTGAGACAAAGGCGATCGACAAGCCAGTGACCTTCGACGGCGCGCCGCTGATGGATCGGCTCGCCGGGCGATAGATCTTCGCCCGCGGCCGTCGCTGCGGCGCGGAATGAGAGTTAAGGACGACGGAGCCAGAGCGGCTATGAGCGATGCGAATGACATCCTGACCATCGACATCGTCAGCGACGTCGTGTGTCCGTGGTGCTACCTCGGCGAGAAGCGGCTCGAGGCGGCGCTCGCCGAGGCGCCGCAGCCGGTCGCCGTCCGATGGCGCCCTTATCAGCTCGACCCGACGATTCCGGAAGGCGGACTCGACCGCTCCGAGTACATGGCGAAGAAATTCGGCGCGAGCGGCGGACTCAAGAGCGCCCACGACAATCTCATCCGCCTCGGCGCGGAGGTCGGCCTTGCGTTCGCCTTCGACAAGATCAAGCGCTCGCCCAATACGCTCGACGCGCACCGTCTCATCCGCTGGGCGAACTCGGCCGGCGCGCAAGGAAAAGTCGTCGATCGCTTGTTCAGGGCCTATTTCGTCGAGGGACGCGATATCGGCGAGCGCGGGGTCTTGATCGACGTCGCCCAAGAATGCGGTCTCGACGCCGGGCTGGTCGAAAAGCTCTTGGCGCAAGGAGCGGACGTCGACCTTGTGCGCGACGAGATCGCGCAAGCGCAGGCGATCGGGGTCAGCGGCGTGCCATTCTTCATTTTCGCCGGTCGCCTCGGGGTCCCGGGAGCGCAGGAGCCGTCGGTACTGCTGAGCGCGATAGCCCAAGCGCGCCAGGCTATGAAGCCCTCTGCCAGCGACGCGCCGGACGCCTGACGGCCGCCCTCGCGGCTCTACGCTGCGTCGTCGAGCGCGCCGATCAGCGCCAGCGGCAACTCGATTCGCGGCGCGCGATCGTCGATCAGGCCGGCTAGGGCGGCGCCGGCGTCGTCGTTGGCGGGAGCAAAGTCGAGGCTGAGCGGCAGCCGTCTGCCGGAAGCCGAGGCCATCGCGTCGCGAGCGAAGCCGGCGGCTTCCTCCCTAGCCGCCTCGGCGGCGAATCGCCACATCAGCGCCAGGACTTTGACCAGCGCCGGATCGTCGCGCTGCTCGCATTCGTCGATGACCGCCTGCACCAGCGGCAGCTTGAGCCCTTCGCCCGCCTGGTCCGCGTGAGTCTTGATCGCGGCGAGCGCTGCGGCGAAGGCCGGCAGCAAATGGCTCTTCAGGCCTGCCTTGTGAGCGAGCGCCGCGAAGCCTTCCCCGCGCGGGGCGAGAGCGAAGGCCGCGACGCGCGAGAGCGGCAGGCCGGACAGTTCCGCCACCGCCCCGACGAACAGGTCCAGCTCACCGCCGAGCAGCGAGCGGAGCAGCAAGGCCGGCGTCAGCGCTCCGCATGTGCGCAGCGCGCGCACGAGTTCAAGCCGCTGGCCGGGAGGGCACGACGAAGCGATCGATGCGATCGCCTGATCGCGCGCCTCGCGGACGACGCGCTCGACCCGGTCGCGGGGCAGCCATTGCGCCGCCGCAACGCTCATGTCTTTCGCCGTCTCGACGACGATCCGCGCCCGCAAAGACGCTGGCGGCGACGCGCGCTCAAGCAGCGTCTCGCGCATCTCGGCGTCAGAGGCGAAACGCGAGAGGATGCGGGCTAGCCCGGCCGAGCTCAGAGCCGCCTCGCGATTGCCGATCAGCGCCAGGACCGCGTCGCGTTGGCCGATCTCCGCCAACGCCGCGATCGCGCCCGGCTTGAGATCGGGCCGTCGCGCGATCGCCGTCTGGGCGAGCGCGTCACTCGCCGCTGCGAGGTCGACGAGATCGGCGTCGGTCAGCGCCGGCGAGCGACTGAGCACCGGGGCCGCCACTTCAGGCTGGTCGGCGGCCAGACTCAGGATCAGGGGACGCGGCGCCTCGCGGGCGCCGGCGAGGGCGTCGGCGAGCGCCCTGCGAACCAGGGGCGCGGGGTCATCGAGCAGCGCCATCATCGCCAGTTCGGCCTCGGCGCGCAGGGGTGCCGTGAGATCGGACTGAAGATAGGCTCGGGCGAGCGCGCTCGCCCCTTCGGCGCGCCTCTCCGGGCCGGCGGATTGCAAGAAGGCGAGAAATCGGCGCACAATATCCGGCTTGGCGAACGAGGGCGCGGGCAGAAGCATGGCTGTCGATCGGTTGGCGCGCACGTCGCCCTCCTTCGCCGATCATGGCGGCGGGTGTCGATCGTCCAGATTGCACAAACGTGTGAAGAACAACTTAAAGTTGCAGACGGAGACGCGCATGGAGACCGGAACCGTTCGCCATCCGCGTGGCGGCCTCTATTTCGAGGACTTCGCCGTTGGCCAAGTCTTTCGCCACCGCCTGACCCGCACCGTCACTCAGATGGACAACATGCTGTTCTCGAACATGACGCTCAATCCCCAGCCGCTCCATATCGACGCCCATTTTTGCGCCACTGAGACTGAATGGGGCCGGCCATTGATGAATTCACTGTTCACGCTTGGTCTCATGATCGGCATTTCCGTCAACGACACCACGGTCGGCACGACCATCGCCAATCTCGGGATGACCGACGTCGCCTTTCCGGCCCCGCTGTTCGAGGGCGACACGGTTCGAGCGGAATCGGAAGTTCTCGCCGTTCGCGCCTCGAAATCGCGACCGGACGCGGGGCTCGTCGAGTTCCGGCACCGGGCGTTCAAGCAAGACGGCACGCTGGTCGCCGAGTGCCGCCGCACCGCCTTCATGCGCCGCCGCGGACCCGAGATCCTCTCGGCCTGAGACGCCGATGCGCTCGCTCATCATCGCGCATGCGGACGAGAAACGGCTCGCAGAGGCGCTCGCGAGCGGCGCCGACGCAGTCGTCGTCGATCTCGCCTTGGCCCCGCCAGGCGAGCGGGCGGCGGCGCGGGCCAGAGCAGCCCGGTTTCTGAAGGAAGCGCGGGCCGAGGCCGGCAGGTCCGAACTCGTCGTCGGCGTCAATGCACTCGAGTCGGGCGAGACGGACCCCGACCTCGACGCGGTCATGGGCTCTGCGCCCGACGCGGTCCTCTTACGGCATAGTTTCGGGGCGGCGAGCGTCCAGCAGCTCTCGGCCAAACTTGCGGTGCGCGAAGCCGATTTCGCGCTTCCAGACGGCGCGACGCGGATCATCGCCGTCGTCGATACGGCGAGGGGCGTGTTGAACATGGCGAGCTACCGTGGCTCGACCGCGCGGCTTTCGGGCGTCGCCTGGAGCGCCGCATCGTTAAGCGCCGACATCGGCGCAGAGACTGACCGGGATCCCTCCGGCGCCTATGCCGGCGCCTTGCGCCTGGCGCGTGACCTCACGCTGCTGGCGGCCGCGGCCGCGGGCGTGGCCGCGATTGACGCAGCGTTCGCCGACGTCGCGGACGCGGAAGGCTTGCGCGCCGAAGCCATCGCCGCCCGGCGCGACGGCTTCGCAGCGAAGCTCGCGATCAGCCCAGCGCAGGCGCGCATCGTCAGCGACGTTTTCCGCTCGCGGTCAATTCCGCTCACAGAACGAACTCCATTCTCAACCAACCGCTGCAGCAAAGCCTGACAGTTCCCCTGGGTCGAATCCGGCTTATTGCAGCGCGGCCTTGTGCGCTTCGACGTCCACCATCCACCGGTCGGCGTCCGTTGACCGCGTGCAGATCACCTTCATGTATTGTGTCTTATCTGGCTGAAGGAGGTCGGTGCCCGCAATCATCGTCTGCGCGTTCAACCCGCACATGATCGCATTGTCGACCTCCGGCCCTCGCACAATGTCAGTCGCGGTATCCGGCTGACAATCCGAGCGCGAGAGCGTCGCGGCGCAAATCAGGATCATGAGAGAATAGCCGGACATGACTGCCCCTCCATTTGTACCCAGCCGGCCGCACATTGTTTCTGCCCGAGACTTTCGGGCGGTTGGCCGCCAACTTTCCCTTCGGTCATATGGTGCAAAAACCAATGGCGCGCTGTGATCTTCATCACACTTCGCTCAAACGCGGAAAGCCCGCAGGCCACCACCCGGCGAACTGGCCCCGGTTGAAATTTGGGGGGCGCATCGCTGAGGTTGCCGGCCTCGATCTGCTTCGCCTTACGGGCGAAAATGACGGCAGAGTCGAGCGCCCGGCTGGCGAACGGCCATTTGCAAGAATTGAAACCATCAATCGTTAAGCGTCGGACCTTAGCCTGCTCGCGGACGGTCCGGCGCCCTGCCAGCCGAGTGCCGAGGCCGAGAAGACATCACGCCGATGACACGCCGATGACCGCGGTCGAAACCCTCGTCTCCCCCTTGAAGCCGGCAGCTACGACCCTGCTTGAGCCGGCTTCGATCTCGTCAGTCTATTCCCTGGGCGCGGCGGTCATGATCGCGTTCGCCTGGCTCGCCCTCAGGCGCAGACGCCGCAACCGGCGCGTCATCCCGAAGGCGCTTCTGCGCGCGATCTTCTCCCGCCGGGTCCTTTTCCACCGCTCGACCCTCGCCGATCTCGCCTATTGCGTCATCGGGCTCGCGACGCTCGGCGGGATCATCGGCTGGGCCGTTGTCTCGACCTCGTGGATCAGCGATGGGGTCGCCGCTTTTCTTGCGCGCCTCTTCGGTCCGGGTCCGGAGCCGCGCGCGCCCGGTTTCGTCCTCGACGGCGTGCGGACGCTTGCGCTCTTTCTCGCCTACGACCTTGGCTTCTTCATCGATCATTCGCTCAAGCATCGCATCCCGGCGCTGTGGGAACTGCACAAGGCGCACCATTCGGCGGAAGTGCTGACGCCGCTGGTCAACTTTCGCGTCCACCCGCTCGATTCGCTGATCCTCGCCAACAATCTCGCGCTCATGATCGGCCTGGTCGGAGGCGCAACTCAATATGTGCTGGGGCGCAAGGCCGTGTCGTTCACGCTCTTCGACCAGAACGTGCTGATGCTGCTCTACATCTATTTAACCGCGCAGCTCCAGCACAGTGAGATCTGGATTCCGTTCACCGGCGTCTGGGGCCGAGTGTTCATGAGCCCGGCGCATCACCAGCTCCACCATTCCAGCGATCCGGGCCATTTCAACTGCAACCTCGGCGCAAGCCTGGCGATCTGGGACTGGCTTATGGGCAGCTTGCGGATGCCCTCCTCCGAATCGCCGCGCCTCGCCTTCGGCGTCTCGAGCCACGCTCACGATCCGCATGGCGTGATGGGGCTTGTGGTCGACCCGGCGGTGAATGCGGTGAGGGCGCTTTTGGCCCCCCGCCTATTGCGGCTGCCAGCACGCGCCGGCCGTCATCGCGAAGACCCCCAGGTCCTGAGCGCGGGGGGACGCGGCCATCCAGAACCGCAACCGCGCCCCTTCAACTCTGGATCGCTTCGCATTCGCTCGCGATGACGAGGCTCGATGCGGCTCCCGCTACTCCGCCGCCACTTGGACGTCGTGCGCCGGCCGCGGCCTGATCGCCGGCGCGGGCGCGGGGTGGGGATGCGCAGGCGTCGGGTGCGGCTCGTCCTGTTCGCCAACGAAGCGGCTGACGAGGCTCCAGGCGAGCCGGCCGATGTCGTCCATCACGGTGAACACCGCCGGCACGAACACCAGCGAGAGCATGGTCGACACGACGAGGCCGCCGATCACCGCAATCGCCATCGGCGAGCGGAATCCGCCGCCGTCGCCGAGGCCCAAAGCCGAGGGGAACATGCCCGCCGCCATTGCGATCGTCGTCATCACGATCGGCCGCGCGCGCTTGCGGCCGGCCTCAACCAGCGCCTGCACGCGCGGCGTTCCGCGGCCGATCTCCTCGACCGCGAAGTCGACCAGCATGATCGCGTTCTTGGTGACGATCCCCATCAGCATGAGAATGCCGATCACCACCGGCATCGACATCGCCTTGTGGGTGATGAGAAGGGCGATGATCGCCCCGCCGATCGAGAGCGGCAGCGAGATGAGAATGGTGATCGGCTGCAGGAAGCTGCCAAAGAGCAGCACCAAGAGCCCATAGACGATCATCAGGCCCGCGCCCATAGCTGCGGCGAATGAAGCAAACACCTCGCTCATGATCTCGACGTCGCCAGTCTCGCGAATCTCGACCCCCGGCGGCAAATTCTTTGCCGTCGGCAGCGCCCGGATCGCCGCGACCGCGGCGCCGAGCGCAGCGTCGCCGCGCAGATCGCCCTCGATCGTCACCCGCCGGCTGCGGTCGTAGCGGTTGATGGCGGTCGGCCCGTGGCTGACCGAGAAGTCAGCCACCACCGAGAGCGGCGTCGTTGCGCCGCCGCCTGTCGCCACCCGCAAGTCCTCCAGAAGTCCGACGCGCGCCCGTGCGGCCTCGTCGAGCTCGACCCGGATCGGGACCAGCCGGTCGCCGGCGTTGAACTTGGCGAGATTGGCGTCGATATCGCCGAGCGTCGCGACCCGGATGGTGTCGGACAACGCCTCGGTCGAGACCCCGAGATCGGCGGCGACCTGGGGCTTTGGCGTGACGCGCAATTCCGGCCGGTCGAGCTCCGCGGTCGAGATCGGATTCTCGATGATCGGGATCGACCGCATCTCGCTTGCAATCTGGTTCGCGGTATCGTTGATGACCTTGATGTCGGGGCCGGCGATGATGAGCTGGAGGTCGCGCTGGCCGTTGTCCTTGAGGAACCAGTAGCGGATGTCCGGCTGATCGGCGAGGATCGCGCCGATCCGGAGCTGCAGATCCTTCTCAGTCGCCTCGCGTTCGCTTTTGGGGACGAAGTTGATGACGATCGTCGCCTTGCGCGGTTCATCGTCCGTGCCGCCCATGAGCTTGCCGCCGAAAATCAGCGCCGATCGAACCTCGGGCATAGCTCGCAATTTCTCCGAGATCGCGCGGGTCACCCGGTCGGTGTCGTCGAGCCGCGAGCCCGGGGGCAGCTCGATTGCAAGCAGCGCCCGGCCATAGTCGTCGGCCGGAATGAATCCGGACGGAAGGAGTTGGGTCGACCACAGGGACAAGGCGAAAATGGCCGCCCCCGCAAACAGGGTCGCCCAGCGGTGTTTGAGCGACGCGCGCACGAGCCTTGTATAGAAGTGCATGACCGCGCCGTCGCGTGAGGTGTGGCCGTGGGGTGCGCGCAGGAAATAGGCGGCGATCACCGGGGTGACGAAGCGCGCGACCAGGAGCGAGAACATGACCGCGATCGCCACCGTCAGTCCGAACTGGCGGAAATACTGGCCGGCGATTCCGCCCATGAAGCTCACGGGCGAGAAGATCGCCGCGATCGAAAGCGAGATTGCGATCACCGCGAGCCCGATCTCGTCGGCCGCCTCGAGCGAGGCGCGGTAGGTCGACTTGCCCATCCGCATATGGCGGACGATGTTCTCGATCTCGACGATCGCATCGTCGACGAGAATGCCGGTTACCAGCGTGATCGCGAGCAGGCTCACGAGGTTGAGCGAGAAGCCAATGGCGTCCATCGCCCAGAAAGTCGGGATGACCGAGAGCGGCAGCGCGACCGCGGTGACGAGGGTCGCGCGGAGGTCGCGCAGGAAGATCAGCACGACGATGACGGCAAGAGCCGCGCCCTCGATCAAGGTCTCCATCGTCGAATGATAATTGCCGAGCTCGCTGTCGACCTGGGTGTCGACCTTGGTGAATTTCACTTCCGGATGCGCGGCCTCGATTTCTGCAAGGCGCTTGGCGATCAATTGATCGACCGTCACGTCGCTTGCGCCCTTGGCGCGGGTGACGCCGAAGGCGACGATCGGCTGGTCGAAGAGGCGGGTAAAGGTGCGCGGCTCAGCGGCGTCGTCGGTGACGGTCGCGAGTTCGTCGAGCCTGACCTTGCGTCCGCCCGGGAGCGCGATCGGCAACGCCGCGAGATCGGCGACGCTGCGCGCTCCCGCGAGCGTGCGGATAGCCTCTTCCTGGCCGGCGACCTCGCCTCGCCCGCCGCCGAGATCGACGTTGTCCGCGCGCACCTGCTCGTTGACCGTGGCCGCGGTGACGCCGAGCGCGAGCAATTTCTCGGGATCCAGCGAGACCCTTATCTCGCGGTCGACGCCGCCGAACCGCTTGACCTCGCCGACGCCGCGGATGCCCTGCAGGTCGCGGGCGACCGAATCGTCGATGAACCAGGACAATTGCTCGACCGATAGCCCGGGCGCCGAGGCGGCGTAGGTGACAATCGGCAGGCCCTCGATGTCGACCCGGCTGATGACCGGCTCGTCGATGGTGCGCGGCAGATCGGAGCGGATCTTGGCGATCTGGTCCTTAACGTCGTTGAGCGCGCGGTCGATGTCGACCGAGCCGACGGTGAACTGGACCACGGTCGACGACGATCCGTCGGTCACAGTCGAGATGATGTGCCAGACCCCGTTTACGCTGGCGACGGCGTCCTCGACCTTTTTCGTCACCTGAGATTCGAGTTCGGACGGCGCGGCGCCCGACTGGGTGATGAGCACCTGAACGATCGGAATATCGATGTTCGGGAAGCGGGTGACCGACATCGTCCGAAAGCTGATGAAGCCCAGGATCATCAGCACCCCAAAGGCCACCGCGGCGGGTATAGGCCGGCGAATCGACCAGGCCGAGACGTTGAGGCGCATGGCGAAAAGCCTCCTAACCGCCCGCCGAGGCCGCCGCCTCGGGGACCGGACGCACGCGGTCGCCGGGCCGCAGGAAGGCGGCGGCGCGGGCGACGACGCTCTCGCCAGGTGCGACGCCGCTCTCGATCTCAACCGAATCGCCGTCGACGATTCCCGGTTTCACCTGCCGTTCCTCGACCTTTCCATTGCTGACGACATAGAGGCGGGCCTTTTCGCCCTCACGCTCGAACGCGGTCGCCGGCGCGCCGACGCCGTCGCGGCGGGCGAGCTCGACCTGGCCCGAGGCGAATGCGCCGATATGGGCGTGGCTGACGTCCTCGAGCGCGATCCTGACCTTGCCGGTGCGGCTCGCCTTGTCGACCTCCTGGTCGACGAGGCGGACACGACCGTTGACCACGCCCTCGACGCCCGGCAGCTTCAGTTCCGCCGGCATGCCGACGGCGAGCCGGGCGAGCGACTGCTCGGGCACGTCTGCCTCGAGATCGATCGCCCCGTCTTCGATGATGCGGAAGAGCGGCTCGCCGGTGCTCGAAGCGTCGGCGCCGACCTTGGCCGAGCGGTGGCTGACGATCCCGGCCACGGGCGCCTTGACCTCCGTCCGGTCGATGCGGACCAGGAGCTCCTGACGTTCAGCGTCTCGGCTCTTGCGATCGGCCTCAGCGAGGCCCAGCGCGTTCCTGGCCGCCTCGAGCTGAGCCTGATCCGTCTTCATCGCCGTTTCGCGCTGCTCGATGGTCGAGAGCGACATCACCCCGCCGCCGAGTTTGCGCGCCCGGTCGTAATCGTCGCTGGCGAATTGCAACTGAGCCTGGGACTGCGCGATCATGCTCTGCGCCTGGTCGATCGCCGCGTCGGCGCGCTTGGTCGCGGCGTCGTTCTCGGCCAAAAGCGCGTCGAGCTGGGTGCGGTCGAGCCGGGCGAGCACCTGCCCCTGCTTGACCCGATCGCCGTCCTCGGCGTCGACCTCGACAATCGCGAGGCCGTCCATGCGGGCCGCCACGTCCGCTTCCTCGCGCGCGACCAGGGTTCCGGAAACGAACAGGCGATCGACGAATTCGCGCTCTGTCGCGGGGACGACGGTCACCGCCGGCGGCTCGACCGCGCGCGGCTCATCGACCGCGGCCGGCGCCAGCGCCGGGCAGGACGCGATCCGGCTCGGGGCGATTTTCGCCATCAGCGCGGCCGGCAGCGCGCAGGGCGCGATGATGCTCGCGGTCCAGGCGCCGCCTGCCGCCGCGAGCGCGACGACTGCGGCTGTGATCAGCGCGTGGCGCATGGCTTTAGCTCCTCTGCGCCCGCCGGGGCCGGAACCGGCGCCAGCGCGCCGTCGAACAGGCCCTTGAGCACGCCGACCGCCATCTCCGTCTCCGAGTCGGGATCGAAACCGGGCTCGACCGCAATCCGCTTGAAGAAGCCAGCGATCAGGGTAATGAAGAAGCGCGCGGCGAACCGCGAATCGAGCGCGGCGGACGCGGCGCCGGCAGCCTTGGCCACGTCGATCAGCCGCTCGATCCCATCGAGCACGTCGGCGTCCAGCGCCTGGGTGATCTCGGCGACGCGGGGATTGCGCCCGGCCTCGGCCCAGATCTCGACGATCATCCGCGCCTTCTCCGGCGGCTTGGAGAGGACGTGTTCGCGCATGCCCAAGCGCATGGCCTCCGTGAGGTCGCCGTTGCGAGCCAAAAAGTCTGCGAAGGCGGCGAAGGATTCGGCGCGCCGGCCCTTGTCGGACTGGCAAAGGCCCTCGACGATCGCCTCCTTCGACGGAAAGTAGCGGTAGAGGTTGCCGGGGCTCATCCCCGCCTCGTCGGCGACATGCTGCATTGTCGCTGCGTGAAATCCGTGGCGGACGAAGGCCCGCTCGGCCGCCTCGATAATCCGTTCGCGCCGCTCGGCGTCAGGGGGCCGGCGAGGCGCCGGCGAGGAGGCTAATGACATGGCTGGGCCCATGAGAATGAACGTTCATTCTCATGAAAGGCCGCGATTGTGGCGTCAGAGAGGCGCACCTCGGCTTCGACCGGGGCCCAGACGCCGCAGCCTTAAAATATTTTTATTTCGATCCCGGGCGCGCGGCGGGCCAGCGCTACAGACCGCAAACGTCAGGGCCAGCCGACGCGCTCTTGGCGCGGCTCATTCGGCCGGTGCCGCGCTCTTCTCCGCCGCGACCGGCTGCGCCTTGCCCGGCGTCGTCGGCAGGAGGGCGCCCAAGAGCCCGACCGCCGGCAGGAAGGCGCAGACGTGATAGACGAAGGTCAAGCTGGTCCGGTCGGCGAGCGCGCCCAGCAGCGCCGCGCCGATGCCGCCAAGGCCGAACGACAGGCCGAAAAAGAGGCCGGCGACCGCGCCGACATTGCCCGGCGTCAGCTCCTGCGCATAGACCACGATCGCCGAGAAGGCGGACGAAATGATGAGCCCGATGGCGATCGAATTGATCGCGGTGCCGACCAGTCCCAGGTGCGGCAGCAGCAGCGTGAACGGGAGGACGCCGAGAATTGAGCCCCAGATGACGTATTTCGCGCCAATACGATCGGCGATCGGACCGCCGAGGAACGTTCCGGCGGCGACCGAAGCGAGAAAAACGAACAGCATCAGCTGCGACGTCTGCAGCGAAACGCCAAACGTCTGCATCAGGTAGAAAGTGTAGTAGCTGCCGATGCTCGCCAGATAGAGCACCTTCGAGAACAGCATGATGATCAGCACTGCGAGGGTGCGAATGACCACTGCGCGCGGGAGGGTTTCGCGCGGAGACGCGTCGACGACCCTCGGCTTCGCCCGATGGGACGCATACCAGCGACTGACCCCGGTCAAGATCACGACCGCGGTCAGGGCGAATAGGGTGAAGGCGAGCACCGAGCGTTGCCCAAACGGGACGACGACGAAGGCGGCGAGCAGCGGGCCGGTCGACTGGCCGAAATTGCCGCCGACCTGAAACAGGCTTTGGGCGAAGCCGTGGCGGCCGCCCGAGGCCGCCCGGGCGACGCGCGAGGCCTCGGGATGAAAGATGGCGCTGCCGACGCCGATCAGCGCGACCGCGATCAGGAGCAGCGGGTAGGTATCGGCGAAGGCAAGACTGACGAGGCCGATCAGCGTGAAGGCCATGCCGGCCGGCAGCAGCGCGTTCATCGGCCTGCGGTCGGTGAAAAGACCGATGAACGGCTGCAGCAGCGACGCCGTGGCCTGGAAGACGAAGGTAATGACGCCGGTCTGGAAGAAGCTCAGCGCCATCTTGTCGCGAAAGACGGGATAAAGCGCCGGGGCAAGCGACTGCATGACGTCGTTGAGCATGTGCGAGGCGCTGATCGCCATCAAAATGCCGAGCGTAGCGGTCTGGGCGCCGCGGCGCTTTTCGGCGACGCCTTCGGCATAAGTCGGCGCTGTGGTCACGTCTTCATCCCCGGGCGGCGCGTCTTTGATTGTCGCGCTCGCCGCAAAAATAGGGCCGCCCCCGGCGGCCTGAAGTGAAGGTATAGCGGCATATGGGCGTTTCGCTCCCTACTTGTCAATTCAAAGGAGGCATGCTCCGGGCGCATGGAGGTTCAAAAAGCCATTACGCCGCCCAGTCCAGCGAAGCGGATGGGCGCGGGCGCGGGCGTCGTTCGGAATGCGGTCTCTTCGTGCGCGACTACCGCGTCGCGGCGTCGAATAGGATCGCGCGCATAGGCGCGCGGCCATCTTTGAGCGCACGCTCGCCCAAGGCCGACTCCATCGGCGCCACAAGCTCGAGCGGCTCAAGGCCGCGAGCCCGGATTTGGTCGGCCAGCGGACTGCCAAGCACGAATGCCGCAGCAAAAGCGGGGAGATTGTGGACGGCGCTCATGAGATTGACGATGTCTATGCGGACGTCGTGAAATCCTGCATCATGGAGCGAAGCGACGATCTGATCCACGCTCCCGTAGCCGTACGGGACTTGGAGGAAGGGGGGCGGATCGATCTTGAAGGCCGAGGCCAGGACCTCGGCGGCGACTCGGGGGCACGGGTTGAACGCCAGCGAATCGAAGACGTTGAATAGATAGCGGCCGCCGCCGGTCAACACGCGACGGGCTTCGCGATAAGACTTGGCCTTGTCGGGGAAGAACATCACGCCGAATTGGCAAACCACGACGTCGAACGAGCGATCGGCGAACGGCAAATCGGTCGCGTCGACGCGGCGAAACTCCACCTGTTCTTGGGCCTTGAACTTCGCCTTGGCGACCTCCAGCATCGGCGTATTCAGGTCGGTCGCCGTCAAGGTCGCGCCGACAGGGAGGCAATTGCGCAGCAAGCGGGTGACGATTCCCGTCCCCGCCGCCGTTTCGAGCGCGCTTTGGGGTTCGTACGAAGCTGCGCGCCGCGCGATAAGGTCGCCAAACTCGGCAAACAACACCGGGCCGAGGCCGCGGTCATAGTGCTCGGGAATGCTGTTGCCCGCGAAACGGGTGAAATCGTCCTTGCCGACGGGCGCCGGAGCGCTGCTCGAACGTTCCGCCAACGCCACCCACTCCCCTCAATATAAAGCAAAGCCTACTTCGGCGCGAGCACCATGGTCATCTGGCGGCCTTCCATCAGAGGTTCGGCCTCGACCTTGGCGATCGGCGCGGTCTCGGTCCTCACCCGCTGCAGGAGCTTGAAGCCGATATCCTGGTGGGCCATCTCACGGCCGCGAAAGCGCAGCGTCACCTTGACCTTGTCGCCCTCGTCGAAGAACCGGCGCACCGAGCGCATCTTCACTTCGTAGTCGTGGTCGTCGATGCCGGGCCTCAGCTTGATCTCCTTGACCTCGACCACCTTCTGCCGCTTGCGCGCCTCGGCCGATTTCTTCTGCTCGAGAAAGCGGTATTTGCCGAAATCGAGGATCTTGCAGACCGGCGGAGTGGCGTTGGGAACGATTTCGACCAGATCGAGCGCAGCGTCGTCGGCGAGCTGCTGGGCGTCTGTCAGATTGACGACGCCACGATTGTGCCCCTCGGCGTCGATAAGTTGAACCTGGATGGCGCGGATGTCGCGGTTGATGCGCGGGCCGTCCTTCTCCGGCTGCGCGGTTGCCTTCATAGGTCGACGAATGGCCACTCTCCCGTTGTTGGCGTTAAAATGCGCCCGATCAGGGCGCACACAAAATCCCCCTCCAGAGCGATAAGCTCTGCGGACCCATAGAGATGGGTCAGAAAGGCTATGAAGTCAATCGCCGGCGGCGGGCGGGGGTTCCGGTCAATCGCGTGATTTTTTCGGTCGACTTGGGGTCCAGCGCGCCATCGTTGGTTTGTGCTTATGCAGTTGATCCCCTAGGCTCACGAAGTCATTGAAAGGGGATTTCGATGACCAGCTACGCGCTCCACAACTCTTGGAACAAGGCGAAGCGCCGGCTGGCGGAAGTCGCGGAGTTTTTTGTCCTGACGGCCGAACAGATGCGCGAGCGCATGCTTGAAAGCGGAGCCATCGATTCGGACACGATGGATCACGCACGGGGTCTCTTGTCCAATCCGAGCTTTTGGGCCTTGGCGGCGGTGAAGTCTGCGTAAGGGGTCAGAGGCCTGAGTAAAAGCCGCGCGCCTCAATGCTAGCGGAAGCCTTATAACGTCCAGCGTGGCCTTGCCTCGGAGTCGCTAGTCAATTTCAGGAGAATCTTGATGCTGTCGCGCCGTTCTCTTCTCGCCGGCGGCGC
>Ga0335073_10002249_pt1 | contig 26341 bp, 24 predicted proteins | sample Lox_Sample_22_FD_207093 | JGI IMG/M metagenome (GOLD analysis project Ga0335073, IMG submission 207093) | Soil microbial communities from Loxahatchee National Wildlife Refuge, Florida, United States - Lox_Sample_2.2 | ecosystem: Environmental > Terrestrial > Soil > Wetlands | place: USA...
GTCCGGAACGGTGTCCCGGTCAGGCACAGCCGGCGGGTCACGTTGTCGAAGGCCAGCGCCACCGCGTCACCCCAGGACAGCCCGTCGCCGGCGTGGTGGATCTCGTCCAGGATCACCAGGCTGCGCTTCACCTCGGCCCGCGCGGCGTGCAGCGTCGGCTTGCCCGCGATCTGGGCGTAGGTCGTGACGTAGCCGTGCCGGTCGGCGGCCACCGGTCCCACCGCGTTCGACAGGGTCGGGTCCAGCGACACGCCGAACCGCTCGGCGGCGGCCGCCCACTGAGTGCGCAGGTGGTCGGTCGGGGCCACCACGATGATCCGGTCGACCACCCGGCGCGAGAGCAGGTCCACCGCCAGGGTGAGCGCGAACGTGGTCTTGCCGGCCCCCGGGGTCGCCGTGACCAGGAAGTCCTTCGGCGTCTCGGCCTGGTACCTCGCCAGCGCCTCGCGCTGCCACCGGCGCAGCCGGATGCCGGTCGAGCGGCGGTCGGACAATCTGACGCCGCCCCCTTGGTTCCCGTGCCTGCCGATGGTGCCCTGCTGCCTTCGAGGTTAACCGCCCGGCCGACCGATCCCGGCGACCGACCCGCGCGGTGTGAAGTGCCTCCTGCCGTCACCGGGCGTGTCCACACCGGCGGCCGGGGCGCCGGCTTGCCACACTGGTATCCCGTGACCGATCCCCGGCAAGTCCGCAACCTCGCCCTGCGCACCGTCAAGCACGCGTGGGACGACCGGGTGCTGGGCCTGTCCGCCGAGGCGGCGTTCTGGCAACTGCTCTCGATGCCCTCGCTGTTCCTCGCGCTGCTGGCGGCCCTGGGTTTCTTCTCCGAACTGGCCGGCAAGACCACCATCGACCAGGTCCAGCAGAACCTGCTGGCCGGCTTCTCCCGGGCCTTCAGCGCCGAGGTGGTCGACCAGCTGATCGCCCCGCTCGTGCGGCAGGTGCTGAACCAGGGCCGGGCCGACGTGCTGTCCATCAGCTTCGTGCTCGCCCTGTGGGCCGGCTCCTCCGCCACGGCGACCTTCGTCAACACCATCACGATCGCGTACGGCATGCGCGACCTGCGCGGCGCGGTGCCCAGCCGGCTGCTCGCGCTGGCAATCTACCTGGGCTCGATCGTGCTCGGGGTGATCATCCTGCCCGCGCTCGTGCTGGGACCGACCGTGCTGCCGCGGCTGTTCCCGGACCGGATGCGGGCCACCGCGGACCACGTCATCTCGCAGGCGTACTGGCCGACGGTGGTGATCCTGCTGCTGCTCGGCCTGACCAGCCTCTACCACCTCGCGCCACCGCGCCGGCTGCCCTGGCGGCGCGGCGTGCCGGGCGCGCTGCTGGCCATGACGATCTTCCTGGCCGGCTCGGCCGGACTGCGGCTCTACATCTCGTTCATCATGTCGCACAACCACGCCTACGGGACGCTGGCTGCGCCTATCGCGGCACTGCTGTTCTTCTACCTGCTCGCCCTGGGGGTTCTGCTCGGCGCCGAGCTGAACGCCGAGATCGAGCGGGCGGCACCCAGCCGGCGGGCGGCGGCGCGTCCCGGCCGGGGCTGGCAGCCGCTATCGGGCCAGGAGGCCGGCAGCACCGGTGAGGCCGCCTCCGATCCGGACGCCGGCACGGCGTGAGCCTGGCTCAGCCGGAGCCGCCCGGCGGCAGCGAGTCGTAGATCTCCTTGCAAGCGGGGCAGACCGGCGAACCCGGCTTGGCCGCGCGGGTGACCGGGAAGACCTCGCCGCACAGCGCCTCGACCATGGTGCCGAGCACGGCACTCTCGGCGACCTTGTTCTTGCGGACGTAGTGGAAGACCTTGTTGTCCTGGTCTGCGTCGGAGGTCTTCGGAGCGTCCAGGGTCTGGGTAGTCACGCCCCGATTCTGCCATCGCTCGCGGCAGCCGCTCGTTCAGATATCGATGATCGTCGGTGGCTCGTCCCGGTCGGGGCGGGGTGGCTGGGAGGCGCCGCCGTCCGGGCGGTCCGCAGGCCCGGCGGTGAGCTCACGGTCGCCGTGCAGGCCGGGCAGGAACCGGCGGAACTGCGCCTCCTGCTTCGGCGGCCGGTCGTTGGCGATCAGCACCGCCGACCAGGGCAGCACCGCCGCCGCCGCCACGAACGCCGCCGCCAGCCAGCCCGAGAAATGGAAGGTGCTGGCCGCGCCGATGATGCACAGGGCGCGGATCGTCATCATGATCAGATACCGCTTGCGGCGCCGGTCGAACTCGTCGTCCACGTTGACCGGGGCCTCAGTGATGAGCACCGGCCGGTCCGGGTGTCGCGACGATGGACGCACAGGGTCCATCGTGCCACCGATCGCCCGATCGGCCACCCTCTCCAACGATGATCTTTCCGACAGATCGCACCCACCCGCGGACGGGGGCGAGCCACCCGCCGTGGGCACCGACCCGGCGGGCTGGGCACCATAGAGCGGTGTCCACGCCGACGATCGTGCTGCTGCACGGCCAGCCCGACACCTCGGCGAGCTTCCAGCCGCTGCGGCGCCGGCTGCGCGAGCAGTTGCCGGGGGTGCGGGTGCTGACCCCGGACCGTCCCGGGTACGGCGCCAACCCGCGGCCGGCGCTCGGCTACGCGGGCAACGTCGAGTGGCTACTCGGCTGGCTCGCCGGCGCCGGAGCGGGCCCCACGGTGCTGGTGGGGCACAGCTGGGCGGGTGGCATCGCGCTGCTGGCCGGTGCCCAGGCACCCGACCGGGTCGCCGGGCTGGTGCTGCTCGCCTCCGTCGGGCCGTCCTGCCTGCTCGCCGTCGACCGGCTGCTGGCCGCACCGGTGGCCGGTGAGCTGATCGCCTGGGGCACGCTGCAGCTCGGCCGGCCGCTGATCAGCCGGCGGGCCCGGCACCTGGTGATCAGCCAGCAGGACGTCGCCGACCGGCCGTACGCGCGCACCAGCGGCCTGGCGATGCGCCACCGGCCGGTGTGGCGCAGCTTCCTGACCGAACAGCGGGCCCTGCTCCGCGAGCTGCCCGCGATCGAGCATTCGCTGGCTCGCATCGACCTGCCGACCGCGGTCATCAGCGGCACCCGCGACCCACTCATCCCGGCCGAGACGCCGCGACAGCTGCACCGGCGGATCGACGGCTCCACCGAGCACCGGATCGACGGCGGCGGGCACGACCTGCAGCTGCGCGAACCGGTCGCCGTCGCCCGGCTGGTCGCCGAGTTCGCCCGGCCGCTGATCGACGACCGGTCGGCGGCCCGCGCTGCCGGGGACGTCTCGTGATCAGCCCGGTGCTGCCGGTCCCCCTGCTCGACCGGCTGGCCGAGGCGGCTCGCGCCCACTACGGCTCGGCGGCGGTGGCCGATGCGCTCGGCCTGGCGGGGCAGGCCGCGCTCAGCCGGGGCGACCTGGCCGGAGCGGCGCGGTTGGTCCGCGGCGGGTCGGCGACCGAGGTGCTGGTCCGGCTGTTCCTGCTGGGCCGGCCGGTGCCGGCTGCCGCGGCGGCCACCGCGCTGGCGCCGCTGCCGGTCGCGGCTGCGGTCGCGGCCGGCCTGCTGAACGCCGACGGTGACGAGGTGCGCGCCGCACTCGACCTGCGACCGTATTCCGAGGCGGACGGCCCGGACTGGTGGCTGCTGTCCGACCTCGGTGCCGACGTCCGGCTCGGGCCGCTGCACCCCGAGCACGTGCTCGGCGTCGGCCAGGCCGCAACCACGCTCGCCCAGGCGACGGTCCGCGCCCCTGCCGACCGGGCCCTGGATGTCGGCACCGGGTCCGGCGTGCAGGCGCTGCACCTGTCCCGGCACTGCGCCTCGGTGACCGCCACCGACATCAGTGGCCGGGCGCTCGCCTTCGCCGCCGCGAACGCCGCGCTGAACGGCCAGCGGTGGCAGCTGCGCGAGGGCTCGCTGCTCGAACCGGTGGCCGGTGACCGGTACGACCTGATCGTCTGCAACCCGCCGTTCATCGTGGGCCCGGGTTTCACCGCCGGTGCCGGCGGCTACACCTACCGGGACAGCGGGTTCGCCTCGGACTCGGCCTCCCGCCGGCTGGTCGAGGGGCTTCCCGCGCACCTGAGGCCGGGCGGCACCGCCCAGTTGCTCGCGAACTGGGCCATCGGCAGCTCCGAGGACTGGCAGGACCGGGTCGCCGGCTGGCTGCCCGAGCACGGCGTCGATGCCTGGATCTGGCAGCGCGAGGTGGCCGAACCCGGCGAGTACGTCTCGCTGTGGCTCCGCGACGGCGGGGAGCAGCCCGGCACGCCGGACTGGACCGCCCGGTACGACCGCTGGCTGGACTGGTTCGCCGAGACCGGCACCGCCGCCGTCGGCATGGGCCTGGTGAGCATCCGGCGCACCGACCGGCCCTCCGAGATCGTCTGCGAGGACGTGCCGCAGCCGTACCAGCCGCCGATCGGGCACGCCGTCGCCAGCTGGTTCGACCGCCGCCGCTGGCTGGCCGGTCACGATCCCCTCGACGCCAGGCTGGTGGCCGCCCCCGACCTGGTGCTCGACACCGCCTCGACGCTGGCGGCCGGCCAGGGCTGGGCGGCGGCCCGGACCACGCTGCGGCAGGCGAGCGGCATGCGCTGGGAGGTCGAGGTCGACGCCGCGATCACGATGCTGGTCGCCGCGAGCACCGGCGAGGTCCCGACCCGGCTGGTGCTCGAACTGCTCGCCGACGCCACCGCAGCGCCGGTCGACGATGTCGCCCGGGCGCTGCGGCCGGTCCTGGTCGATCTGATCGGGCGTGGGCTGCTGGGGCCGGCCGAGTTGGCGCCCAGCCGGCCCCCGTCCCCCGTCGCGCTCCCGGGGTTGCCCTGATGCGAGCGGTCGTGCAGCGGGTCACCAGCGCGTCGGTCTCGGTCGACGGCACGGTCGTGGGCGAGATCGGGCCGGGGCTGCTTGCCCTCGTCGGGGTCACCCATGCCGACACGGACGCCGAGGCGGTCAAGCTGGCCCGCAAGATCGCCGGCCTGCGGATCCTGCGGGACGGCGCCCGGGACGAGTCCGCGGCCGACGCGATCGGCGCTCCGGTCCTTGTTGTGAGCCAGTTCACCCTGTATGGCGATGCCAGTGCGGGACGGCGCCCGAGCTGGCAGGCGGCCGCGCCCGGTGCGGTCGCGGAACCACTCGTGGCGGCGGTCGTCGCCGAACTGCGCAGACTCCGATTGCCCGTGCATACCGGCAGATTCGGCGCCATGATGGCCGTCGCAAGCGTCAACGACGGCCCGTTCACGGTGCTGCTCGAAGTCTGACCCACCGCCAGGCCGCGCCGCGCCCGGCAATCCACTCGGCCATCCGGCCGCGAAATCTCATTGGTTAGCCACAGCCCAACGGGGAACAACCCAGATAACCAATCGTTGTATTGGGCGGGAGAAAAAGACCCCAGGAGAGGGACAGGACTCCAACGTGACGCAGTCAGCAACCACTACAAAGCGGCGCAAGCCGGCCTCGCGCACGCTCCCCGGACACCGCGCGGGACGGCCGACGGCCACGTCGAACGACCAGATCACCTCGAGCGATGCAGAGCTCGAATCCGCTCTCGCGATCGCTGACACCGAAGACGACAACGTCGCCACCGCCGACCTCGACGAGGTCGTGCAGGCCGCCGACCTGGTGCGGTCCTACCTGAACGAGATCGGCAAGGTCTCCCTGCTCACCGCGGTCGAGGAGGTCGAACTCTCCAAGCGGATCGAGGCCGGTCTCTACGCCTCGCACCTGCTCTCCACCAGCAAGCGCATGTCGCTGCCGCGCCGGCGTGAACTGCAGGCCCTGGCCGCTGACGGCGAAACCGCGAAAGACCTGCTGCTGCGGGCAAATCTCCGCCTGGTGGTGTCTCTGGCCAAGCGTTACACCGGCCGCGGCATGCCCTTCCTGGACCTGATCCAGGAGGGCAACCTGGGCCTGATCCGCGCGGTGGAGAAGTTCGACTACACCAAGGGATTCAAGTTCTCGACCTATGCCACCTGGTGGATCCGGCAGGCGATCAGTCGGGCGATGGCAGACCAGTCGCGCACCATCCGGCTGCCGGTCCACCTGGTCGAGCAGATCAACAAGATGCAGCGGATGCGGCGCGAACTCGGCCAGAGCCTCGGCCGGGATGCCACCGACGAGGAGCTGGCCAAGGAACTCGACATCTCGGTGGACCGGCTGCACGAACTGGTCGACCACGCTCGTGACCTGGTGAGCCTCGACCAGACGGTCGGCACCGAGGAGGACTCGTCGCTGGGCGACTTCATCGCCGACGGCGAGGCGACCAAGCCGACGGAGGCCGTCGAGTTCGAGCTGATGCGGCGGCAACTCGCCAGCATCCTCGATTCGCTCGAACCGCGCGAAGCCGCCGTCGTCCGGCTCCGCTACGGCCTGGCGGACGGCAACCCGCACACCCTGGACGACATCGCGCGCAAGTTCAGCCTGTCGCGGGAGCGGATTCGCCAGATCGAGCGCGAGACGATGGCGAAGCTGCGGCATCCGTCGCGGGCCCAGTCGCTCCGGGACTACCTCGAGGCCTGATTCCAGGCCGGCCAAGGCTCTTTCGTGGTGAGCCGGGGGCCGGACCAGCTTCGGTGAGGCTGGTCGCGGGTCGCCACGTCTCGCTCCGGGAGTGGGGAATGCAAGGGGTGCCGATGGGCACCGGTCCGTTGGGACCGGTGCCCATCGGCGTTTTACGGTATCCGGGTGGATCCACTGACCGCCTTGCGCCGGATCGCCTTCCTGCTGGAACGCGAGCTTGCCCCCACCTATCGAGTGCGGGCCTTCCGGAACGCCGCCGCCGTGGTCGTCGCACGCGGTGACGCCGAGATCGCACACCGGGCCGCGGCCGGCAGCCTGGAGGAGTTGGGCGGCATCGGCAAGGTCACCGCGAGTGTGATCGCCGAGGCGCTGGCCGGCACGATCCCCGACTACCTGGAGAAGCTCGAGCAGCAGGCCGGTCCGCTGATCGAACTGGACGCCGACGCGACGGAGATCTGCCAAGCGCTGCGGGGCGATCTGCACACCCATTCGGACTGGAGCGACGGTGGCAGCCCGATCGAGGAGATGGCCGTCGCGGGTATCGAGCTGGGTAATGCCTACCAGGTGCTCACCGACCACTCCCCGCGACTGACCGTGGCCAACGGGCTGTCCGCCGCGCGGCTGGAGCGCCAACTGGCGGTGCTCGACGAGCTGCGCCCCGGGCTCGGCGAGTTCCGGTTGCTGAGCGGCATCGAGGTCGACATCCTCGACGACGGCAGCCTCGACCAGGCCCCGGAACTGCTCTCCCGGCTGGATGTGGTCGTCGCCTCGGTGCACTCGAAGCTGGCGATGGAGCCCGCCGCGATGACCCGGCGGATGCTGGCCGCAGTGGTGAATCCGCACACCAGAGTGCTGGGGCACTGCACCGGGCAGATGACGGGCGGCCGCCGCCATCGCCCGCCGAGCCGGTTCGACGCGGCAGCCGTCTTCGCCGCGTGTGCGGAGAACGGCGTCGCGGTCGAGATCAACAGCCGGCCCGAGCGGCTCGACCCGCCCGCCAACGGCCGGGTGCCTGTTCAGCATCGACAGTGACGCGCATGCCCCTGGGCAGTTGGACTGGAAACCGTACGGTGCCGCCAAGGCAGCGGAGTGCGGGATCGCCGCGGATCGGATCGTGAACAGCTGGCCGGTCGACCGACTGCTGGACTGGGCAGCCCGGCGGGCCTGACCAGCCCGGGTCGGCTGGTCGGCGCGGCCGTCCCGAGTGTCAGGGACCGGTGGCGACCGGGCGTCCCGGGTCGGCGATCCACTCGCTCCAGGAGCCGGGGTAGACCCGCGCCGCCATCCCGGCGTGCGCCAGGGCCAGGGCGGTGTGGGCCGCCGTCACCCCGGAACCGCAGTACAGGCCGATTGGGACCGCACCGTCGGTGGGCGTCGTCCCGTCCTGGTGCAGTGCCGCGAATCGCCGCCGCAGCTCCTCAGGCCCCAGGAAGTGTCCCGAGCCGTCGACGTTGCCCGTGCTGGGGAGGTTCACCGCACCCGGGATGTGCCCGGCAACCGGGTCGATCGGCTCATGCTCACCGAGGAACCGCTCCGGGGCCCGGACGTCCACCAACCGACCGGCCGCGGCCAGGGCGGCTGCTTCGCCGGCGTCCAGGACCGGCACACTGTCCGGCTGGACCACGGCATCGCCAGGGTCGGGGCTCGGTTCGGCGCTCTCGATCGGATGGCCGGCGGCCTGCCAGGCGGCCAGGCCGCCGTCGAGCACCGTTACTCGGCTCAGGCCGGCCCAGCGCAGCACCCACCAGGCCCGGGCGGCGGCAACTCCGGCGGCGCCGTCGTAGGTCACGATCCAGGAATCCTGCCGGATCCCCCAGCGGCGGACGGCAGCCTGCAACCGGGCGGGGTCGGGCAGCGGATGCCGGCCGGCGGCGCCCGGCGGGTCGGCCAGGTCGGCGTCCAGGTCGCACCAGCGGGCTCCGGGGATGTGGGCTGCCAGGTAGTCCGCGCGCTGCGGCGGCAGGCCGACCTGCCAGCGGACGTCGAGCAGCACCGGCGGGGTCGCGCCGCGGACGGCGCCGGCCAGCTCGTCGACGCCGATCAGGGCTCGGCCGGGTTCAACGGTCATGAGATGGGTTCTAACATAGGCGTGGCAGCCCCGCCATCGCGGCGCCGCCAGGACAACGTGCCGGAACGGCCGCCGCCCGCCAGCTGCAGCCAGGACACGGAAGAGGACAGCCGGTGAGTCACCACCACAGCGACCTGATCGACACCACCGAGATGTTCCTGCGGACGATCTGGGAGCTCGAGGAGGAAGGTGTCACCCCGCTGCGGGCCCGCATCGCCGAGCGGCTGAGCCAGTCCGGTCCCACCGTCAGCCAGACGGTGGCCAGGATGGAACGGGACGGACTGCTGCACGTCGAGAGCGACCGGCACCTCGCCCTGACCGAGACCGGCCGGCGCCGCGCGGTCTCGGTGATGCGCAAGCACCGGCTGGCCGAGCGGCTGCTCGCCGACGTGATCGGCCTGGAGTGGGAACAGCTGCACATCGAGGCATGCCGCTGGGAGCACGTGATGAGCGACGCGGTGGAGCGGCGGATCGTCTCGCTGCTCAACGAGCCCCGGGTGTGCCCGCACGGCAACCCCATCCCCGGCCTCGACCAGTTGGGGGTGCCCGAGGTGCCGGTCCCGGCCGAGGCCGGCGACGAGCGGGAACCTCAGCTGCGCACCCTCGCCGCCACCGTGGCCGGAGCCGAGGTGACCGTCCGGATCGAGCGGATCAGCGAGTCGCTGCAGCCCGACGCGGGCGTGATGCGCCGGCTCAGCTCGCACGGCCTGACGCCCGGCCTGTCGGTGGCGGTCCGCCGCCAGCAGGACGGCCTGCACGTCGCCGGCCAGCCCGACGGCGAGCCGGTGCCGGAGGAGATCGCCGAGCACATCTTCGTCTCCGTACCCGCCTGACAGCCGGCCCGCCGCCCGCCTGCCCGGGCGCGAACGCCGCCGGCCCGGCGGGCGACGCGGGCCGCGGTCAGGCGGGAACATCGCTGGCCCGGCCGGAGGCCAGCAGCGGCGTCGTCCTCGGGTCCATGCCGGCTTCGAGAGCGTCGAGCAGCAGGTGCGCCGCCGAGTACTCCGGGTCCGCCTGCAGGGCCTGCTCCGCGACCATCCCGGCCAGCGTGCCGTTGCCGGTCCGCCAGTGATGCCAGCCGAAGAGGAACAGCGGGGCGGCCTGGTACGGCGACGGCAACCGGGCGTGCAGCTGGGTCAGCAGGCGTTCGGCGGCCAGCGTCCGGTCGTCGACCAGCAACCAGAGCGCGTCCCGCACCTCGAGGTCGCGAAGGGCGGCGCCCAGCCGCGCCAGCCGTCGCGGGCTCAGCAGCGTCCCCGCCTCGCACTCGCGGGCCGCCGTGACCAGGGCGCCCCGCTCACCCCGCCGGGCGCGCACCTCGCCGTTGCGTTCGATCAGCTCGGCGAACCGCTCGTCGGCCCGCCGGAGCGCCGGCAGCAACGCCGCCCGGATGGCCGCCGGCGCCCCGTCGATGCCCCGCCGGACGGTTTCCCGGTCGGGCAGCGCCACCATTCCGGCGTAGGTCGCCTGGGCCGCGACCGCGGAGGTGGCGGCCGGCCTGGGGGTGCCGTGCGGCGGGCAGCAGCCGGGGGCGGCGCAGCGGAGTGACCACCAGCGGGTCGCCGAGGCGGCCAGGGCGTCGAGCAGGGCCATGCCGGCCTCGGCCAGCTCGCGCCCCACCAGCTCCGTCAGCGAGGCGGTCGTTCCGGCGCCCGGCGGGTCGTCCCCCGGAGCCCGGTGCTCGGGCGGCGGCAGCGCCTCCGAGACGAGCACCGTCACCGCGGCACGAGCGCCGGAGCGGCCGAGCACCTGCACCAGGGACCGGAGCGCGGCGCGGTCGACCCCGTCGGGCGTCAGGTCCAGCCGGGCGGTCACCACCACCCGGCGCACGGATCGTTCGGCGCTGTCGAAGCCGATCACGACCAGGCTCTCGGCGGGGTGGAAGCCGAGCAGGTAGGGCATCGCCTCGACGAGGTCGCCCGGGCCGGTGACCCGGATGGTGGGAAGGTCGGCGGTGGTCATGCGTCCAGCCTGCGGGCCGGCGGTGGTGCCCGGCCGGGTGGCGCGCGATCTGTGGAAGACGGGGTCCGGCTGTGGACGGCGAGCCGGCCGACACGGCTACAGCGGCGCTTCCCGCCACTTGTGCGCGGCGAGCGCCAGGCCGTCCGCCACCTCGTCGTTGCGCTCGGCCAGCCGCCGTTCCCGCTCGCCGAACTCGTCCTGGCCGGCCGACTCGCGGCGCCCGGTCGCGATCACCCGGAAGAAGGCGGCCGCCCGCTCCAGCGCGACGTCGAACTCGCCGTGGTAGGCGCCCCGCAGCACCGAGTCGGCCAGCTCGGCCATCGCCGCGGGATCGGGGTCGTCGGCCACACCGGCCACGACCTCGTCCGCCGGGGCGTACGGGCGGCCGGCCTGCCACAGCCTGGACACTTCCGCACCGTTGCTCTGGCACCAACGCCGCAGGAGGTAGAGCGCCCACAGCGCACCGGGCAGGCTGGACGGCTGCTCGGTGCGCCAGAGCTCGGCCAGGGTGTCCAGGCCCACCCGGTCGGCCAGGTCGACCATCGAGCCGACACCGCCGGCCCGGCCCTGGGTGATCACCGCCGCCGCGGTGGCAGCCGCGAGTTCGGCGCGGGCGAACGGTTCCAGGTCGGTGGACGCCCCGGCCAGCGCCGACAGCTCTGGCCGCCGGATCGGGCGGTGCGGACGGTCGTCGGATGCCACCGAACCAGGGTAAGCGAGGCCGCCGCGGGCGACCGGTCATTCCACCAGGCTGTTCGGAGTCGCTCCACGAGCCGGTAAGCTGATTCGCGGCGTCGGCCCGATCCATGGCCCCCGGTCCCACATGTGCCGCCGCGAGCGGCCGTTTGCCGAGAGGCGACCTGGCGGGTCGGCGTCACCACCCGCCACCAGGCCACAGGCCTCCAGCCCGCGCGCAGCCTCGGCTGTGCGCGCCGACCCGATGGGCAGCCCGCGATGACGTCCGGTGACGGTTGGGTGCACTGCGCCGCCGGGCACCGGCACTGGGGCCGGTTCGGCGCGGCCGGCCTGCTGCTGCACCGGCCCGGCGACGACCAGGTGATCCTGCAGCACCGTGCCGCGTGGACCCACGAGGGCGACCGGTGGGGCATCCCGGGCGGTGCCCGGCACAGCGACGAGGACGCCGTCGAAGCCGCCCTGCGCGAGGCGGCCGAGGAGGCCGGGCTGCAGCCGGCCGACGTCGAGCCGGTCGGCCTCTACATCGACGATCACGGCGGCTGGTCCTACTCGACCGTGGTCGCCCGGGCCACCCGAGCGGTCCAGCCGACGGTGACCGATGCCGAGAGCGTGACGGTGCGCTGGCAGCCGGCGGCCGGAGTCGCCGGCCTGCCGTTGCACAGCGGTTTCGCCGCAGCCTGGCAGTCGCTGCGAGTGCTGCCGCCGCTGCTCAACCTGGTGGCCGCCGCGCCCCTTGCCGGCGACCCCAGGCTGGCGCGGCTGGCCCGCGAGGGCATCGCCACGCCCCGGCTGCCCACCGGGGTACGGGCCGGGGGGCTGCACCGGCTCTACCCGCACCCGCTCGCCGAGGGTTCGCCCGCCGTGACCGGCAACCAGGTGATCACGGTGCGCACCACCGACGACCTGGCCGCGCTCGCCGGCCCCGAACCGGGATAGGAGCGACGTGCGCATCCTGCTGCCGCCCAGCGAGGCGAAGCATCCCGGCGGCCGTGGCCGGTCGCTGCGGTCCGCCGGGGCCGGCCGCGACGAGGTCTCGGCGGCGCTGTTCAGCCACCGCGAGCAGGTCCTGGCCGCGCTCGCGGCGCTGGTGGACCGGCCCGACGCGGCCGCCGCGCTGCTGCTGCCGCCGTCGGTGGCCGAGGCCGCGCTCGCGACGAACCGGCGGGCCGCGGACGCGCCCACCCGGCCGGCGCTCCAGCGGTACGCCGGGGTGGTCTACGACGGGCTGGCCGTCGCCGGGCTGAGCGAGGCCGCGCTGCGCCGGGCCCGGACCGGGCTGCTGATCTTCTCCGGCCTTCTCGGCGTGAGCCGGGGTGGCGACCCGGTGCCGGACTACCGGGTGCCGGCCAAGGCGGTGTTACCGGGCCTGGGGATCGCCGGGACGTACTGGCGCCCGCGACTTGCCACCGTGCTGCCGGCGCTGCTGGACCGCGGCCCGATCGTGGACCTGCGCTCCAGCGACTACGCCGCGATGTGGAAGCCGCGGCCGGGCAGCGCCGAGGCGGACCGGCTGATCGGCGTCCGGGTGCTCTCGGCGACCCCGGCCGGCCGGCTGGCCGTCGTCTCCTACCCGTCCAAACTCGCCAAGGGCCGGTTGGCTGCCGCGCTGCTGGAGCGGCAGGCGGCGGGCGAGCCGGTGACCGGCGCCGATGACGTGCTCACGGCCTGGGCGAAGCTCGGTGGCCGGGACGGCCGGCCGGCCGCCGGTGGCGTCGAACTCATCGAGTGACCTCCCGCCGGCCGCGAGCACCTGGCGCGGTCCTACACCCACGGCCGCGCGCAGCGATGCCCACCCCGGCTGCCGGTCCGGTTTGCGGTTGAGCAAGTATCGAGCTATGCGATTGGATCACCTTTCCTACGCAGCTGGGCCGGAGGGCCTCGCGTCCTGCGTGCAGCGGCTCGGCGCGAACCTGGGCGCCGCCTTCTCCGACGGCGGGTTGCACCCGCGCTTCGGCACTCGCAACTTCGTGCTCCCGCTGGGCGGGGTGTACCTGGAGGTCGTCGAGGCGCTGGATCATCCCGCCGTGGAGTCCGCACCGTTCGGCCGGGCGGTCAAGGCGCGCAGCGAGGCCGGCGGCGGCTGGATGAGCTGGGTGGTCGGCGTGACCGACCTGCCCGCGGTCGAACAGCGGCTCGGCCGCCCGGCCGCGGCCGGGCACCGGGTACGGCCGGACGGCTACGACCTGCGCTGGCGCCAGATCGGCATCAACGACACCGCGAACGACCCCCAGCTGCCGTGGTTCATCCACTGGGAGTCGGAGAAGTCCGAGCACCCGGCGGCACCCGGCGGCAAGGTGCGGCTCGAACGGCTCGACATCGCCGGCGACCGCGACGCCGTGGTCGGCTACCTCGGTGAGCAGGCCACCCGGGACCTCGACGAACTGCACGTGAAGTGGCTGCCGCCGTCGGAGAACGACGGTGAGACCGGCGTGGTCGCCGCGCACTTCTCCACCCCGCACGGCATCTGCGTCATCGACTGAACCGCTGACCGGTCCGGGCCCGCGAACCGAACCCGGAACGCCGATGCGCGATAGTGGTCGGCGTGCAGAACCTTCAGCTGGGCTGGCAGCCGGCCCTGGCGCTGGCCGCGGCGCTGGCCGTCGGCGCTGCCGGGGCACCGGTGCTCGCCCGGCAGCGGGGTCCGGCGATCCGGCCGTACCTGCGCGAGAGCGCGATCGTCGCCGCGCTGTACGGCCTCTGGCAGCTCGCCGCGTCGGTCTCGGTCGCGGGGAGCAGCGGCGCGTTCGCCCGCGGTCGCTGGATCGTGCGCTTCGAACACGGCTGGCTGCCCAGCGAGCGCGACCTGCAGCGGGTACTCGCCCACCACGAGCTGCTGACCCGCGCGGCGAACTGGTACTACGCGGCGATGCACTTCACCGCGCTCGGCATCCTGCTGCTGTGGCTCTTCGCCCGCCATCGCGCGGCGTACCCGCGGGTCCGTACCGTGCTGGTGCTGCTGACCGCCAGCTCGCTGCTGATCCAGCTGGTCCCGGTCGCGCCGCCCCGACTGCTGCCCGACCTCGGCTTCGTCGACACCGCGGCACGCTACGGCGAATCGGTCTACGCGATCTCGGGGATCACCGTCGACCAGCTCTCGGCGATGCCGTCGGTGCACGTGGGCTGGGCGCTGCTGGTCGGCTGGGCGGTGGTCTCGGTCGGTTCGAGCCGCTACCGCTGGCTGGTGCTGGCGCACCCCGCGATCACGGTGTTCGTTGTGGTCGCCACCGCCAACCACTTCTGGCTCGACGGCATCGTCGCCGCCGTCCTGCTGGCCGTATCGATCGCCGCCGTCCGGCTGGCGGAGCGGCTACTGGCCGGGCCGGATCATCGTCATGCCGGCGGTGCCGGGACCGGACATGCCGGCCAGCGCGCCGGCGACCCCGTCCAGGCCGATCGTGCTGGTGATGAGCTGGTCGGGCCGCAGCGCACCTGAACGGACCAGCCCGAGCAGCTGCGGAAAGCCGTGCGCGGCGAGCCCGTGGCTGCCCAGCCAGCTCAGCTCCCGGAACGCCAGGAAGGACAGGTCCAGCCGGAGCGGATCCGGCAGCAGGCCGATCTGGACGTGCCGGCCGCGCGGTCGCAGCGAACGCAGAGCGGCCTGCACGACGCTCTCCGCGCCGATCGCGTCGAAGGTCACCTCCGCGCCGCCGCCGGTGAGCTCGCGGATCCGGTCCGCCACGCCGTCGCCGGCCGGCAGCAGGTGAGTCGCGCCGTGCCGCGCCGCCAGCTCCAGCGCGGCGGCCTGGGTGTCCACGGCGATCACCTGGGCACCGGCGGCGGCCGCGATCATCACCGCCGACAGGCCCACGCCACCGCAACCGAAGACCACCGCCGACTCCCCCGGGCGGACCGCCCCGACCGTGGTCACGGCGCGGTAGGAGGTCGCGAACCGGCAGCCGATCGCGGCGGCGGTGTCGAAGGAGATCCGCTCGTCCAGCGCGACCAAGTTGACCTCGGCATGCGGCACGGCGACGTACTCGGCGAAGGAGCCCCAGGAGTTGAAGCCCGGCTGCAGCTGTTCGGTGCACACCTGCTGGTTGCCGGAACGGCACTGCGCGCAGCGCCCGCAGGCGCAGATGAACGGCACCGCGACCCGGTCACCGGGCCGCCAACCGGTCACCTCGGCTCCGGTCGCGACGACGACCCCCGCGTACTCGTGTCCCGGCACGTGCGGCCACACGATATCGGGATCGTGGCCCTGCCAGCCGTGCCAGTCGCTGCGGCACAGGCCGGACGCGGCCACCTCGACCACCACACCGTCCGGCCGCGGCTCGGGATCGGGCACCGTCGTGACGACCGGCGGAGCGAGGACGGAGTCGACCAGGACGGCGCGCATGCTGCCTTTCCTACCGTACGTCGCAGCGGGCACCGGACCCGGCGGGCCGGTCAGGCCGAGGCGCGCGGCTGCTCCGGCTGGGCCCCGGCGTGCTGGACGGCGGCCAGCTTGGCGAGCATCTGCTGGATCTCGTGCACCTGCTCGCTCTCGTCATGGCCGAAGTCGGTGAGGAAGGAGGTGAGCGCGTTGCGCACCAGCCGCAGTTCGCTGTCGGACAGCTCGATGATCGCCATGCCCGAAGGCTAGGGCGGCCGGGCCGGGCACGAACAGGGCACAAAGCCCCGCCCGGCCGCACTGGCTCGCTCAGCTTCGCCGGTGGGTTCAGCTTCGCCGGGTGCAGTCTCGCCCTGGGGTTGCAGCTTCGCCGGTGGGTTCAGCTTCGCCGGGTGGACCGGCGGTAGGCGTGGGCACCGGCGACCACGATGCCGCCCGTCCAGGCCGCGAGCACCAGGCCGCCCTGGGCCGACATCGCCTGGCCAGTGAGCGCGGACTGGCCGGCGTGGGTGATCCAGTAGGACGGCAGCGCGTGGCACAGCGCCTGCAGCCAGGCCGGATAGGACTCGACGGGAGTCCAGATGCCGCCCAGCAGCCCGACGACGACCATCACCCCGACCAGCGCCGGGCCCATCGCCTCCGCGTTCAGGATCAGCCCGAGCACGATGCCCAGCGCGGCGAACGGCAGCAGGCCGAGCAGCACCCAGCCGATCATGGTCGCCCAGTGCGCGGCGTCCATCGTCACGCCGTCGGCCGCACCGGCGGCGTACAGCGCGACCAGGGTCGGGATCGCCACCAGGTACGCGGTGACGGTCTTGGTGGTGAAGTACCCGAACGGGCGCAGCGCGGTGAGGCGCAGCTGCCGGTTCCAGCCGGCATCGCGTTCGGCCGAGATCCGGGACCCGGCCGCGACCACGCCGGTGACCGCGCCCCAGACGGCCAGCGACACCATGTAGTACGCGGCCAGGTGCAACGTGCCGATCCGGTCGTCGGTGTGCCCGGCGGTCATCACGTAGTACAGGACGAGCGGGATCGCCAGCGAGAACAGGAAGAACTTGCGGTTCCGGAAGGTGCGGCGGATCTCGTGGCGCAGGTACCGCCGGTAGGCCATGCCGGTGCGGGGACGGTCCGTCATGACGCGGCGGACTCCTGGTCGGTCAGGTGCAGGAAGGCCTGCTCCAGGCTGATGCCGGCGATGTCGAGGTCCCGGGCGGCCGGGTAGCGCGCGAACAGCGCCCGGGCGGCGGCATCGGAGTCGTGGCAGGTCAGGGTCACCGCGTCACCCCGGATGCTGGCCTCGTCGACGCCGGGCAGTGCCCCGAGCTCGGCCGCCGACGCGCCGGGCAGCGTGGCGCGTACCTGGCGGGTGCCGGCCACGGCCTTGATCTCGGTGGTGGCGCCGTCGGCGACGATCCGGCCGTCGGCCATCAGCACGATCCGGTCGGCGTGCGCGTCGGCCTCGTCCAGGTAGTGGGTGGCGAAGACCACCGTGGTGCCCGCGGCGGCCAGCGCGCGGACCGACTGCCAGAACGCCCGGCGCACCTCGACGTCCATCGCCACCGTCGGCTCGTCCAGCACCAGCAGGGCCGGGTTCGACACGATGGCGGTCGCGAAGCGCACCCCCTGCGTCTGGCCGCCGGACAGTTTGTGCGTCTTGCGACCGGCGAGGTGCGCGATGCCGGCCAGGTCCAGCGCCTCCCGGGTGGGACGCGGCGCCGGGTAGAGCGTGCCGGCCAGGTCCACCAGCTCGTACACGGTCAGCTGGCGCAGCAGGTCACCGGTCTGCAGCATCGCACCGACCAGGCCGGCCCGGGTGGCCCGGACCGGCGTCGTGCCGCAGAGGGTGACGGTGCCCGCGTCGGGAGTCGCCAGGCCGAGCAGCAGATCGATGGTGGTCGATTTGCCGGCTCCGTTCGGCCCGAGCAGGGCCACGGTCTGGCCGGTGGGGATGTCGAGGGAGATGCCACGCACCGCGTGCACTCCGCCGTAGCTCTTGCGGAGGCCGTCCAGCCGGACGCCGCTCGGAGCGGCCTGGTGCGGGACGCGGCCGGCCGGATGGGACTTCGGGCGAAGGTGCTGTGAACCGGCCGGATAGGGGGTTCCGGCGAGCAGGGTGGAGTTGGCGTGAATGGGGGTTTCGGTGTGGATGACTGCCGTCCGGGGTTCGGTAGCGGGCTGTACCCAGCTAGCTTTACCGCTTTTTCTTAAGGGTAAACGCTTACCCGGGCTGAGGAGCTGCTGTAGCCCGATACGCCCCGGTACCCACCCACGGTGGGCGTTTATCCTTTACCGCACAGGCGTCTCAGGGCGAACGGTGCCGAACGGGCCACCGTTGCGGCCGGTTCGTGCCGGTCTTGGCGTGTGACCAGGTCAGGCGCTGTCAGTCCGGTTGCCTTCATCACGCTCGCCGGCACCGGGCCAGCCGCGACTGGTCGTGCGCCGGCCGGTGCGATCGACCGCCAGCGCCAGTGCCTGCTGGGTGGTCAGCAGCGCTTGGCTGGCAGGTATCCCGTCCAGCAGGACCGCCTTGGTGAGCACCTCGGCCAGCAGGCCGGTCGGCGCGATCACGGTGACCGCGTCGTAGCCGGTGTCGCTGGGCAGGCCGGTGCGCGGATCGACCAAGTGATGGCGACCGCCAGGCCAGCGACGATGCAGCACCGATGAGGTGGCGACCGCGCCGTCGTCGAGAGCGACCGTCGCCAGCGGCGGCGCCCCCGCGCGATGTGGATCCTCGATCCCGATCACCCAGCCGCGCGGGTCCGGGCCGCGGCCGGCCACCCGGACGTCACCGGCCAGGTTGGCGCAGGCGCCGGCACAGCCACGCTCGATGAGCTCGGCCACCACCAGGTCGGCCGCCAGGCCCTTGCCGAGGCCGCCGGGGTCCAGGGTCACCCCCGGCGGCAGCACGATGGCGGACCGAGCGTCGATCACCCTGATGCCCTCGCAGCCCGGGGCTGGCCGGCCCCGGTACCCGGCCGTACCAGGGCCGGTCCCGCTGCTGAAGTCCCGGTCGTAGCCGAGCTCGATCAGCGCCCGGTGCACGGTCGGGTCGAACCGTCCGGCCGTCAGGCGCCACCCCTCGATCGCCGCCCGGACGAGACCGAGCGTGTCGGGCCCGACCACCTGCTCGCCGCCGGCGTGCTGGTTGAGCCTGGACAGCTCGCTGTCGGGTCGGAACCGGCTCCAGGCAGCCTCCAACTCGGCCAGCCGGCGGACGACCCAGGAGCGGGTGCCAGGCGGCGGCCGGAGCAGGATGATGTGCGCGTTGCCGCCCATGGCGGCGACGTCGAACCGGACGACGCCGGGGCCGGCCGGCACCTGCATGGCCGGGCCGATCAGGCGAAGGTGTCCACCGATCCGGCGCCGCTCGCCCGGCCGGTCGTCGCGCCGGAGCCGGCGGCAGCGGTGGCGCTGGCAGCTGGGGTGTGGCGGTGGTGGCCAGCCGAACCCACGGCGCCGGTGTGATGGGCGATGTTGCCGGCGATCCGGTCGAGCATGCTCTGGCTCGGGGCCGAACCCTGCGGCGCGGTCGAGCTGATCGCCGATTCCAGGGTGCTGGTCAGGTCCTGGGCGGAGATGCCCTTGCTCGCGGCGATCGCGCTCATGCTCTGCCCGGAGGCCAGGCTGCTCTGCAGCTGGCCGGTGCTCATCCCGAACAGTTGGGAGGCGGCAGAGAGCGCCGCCTGCATCCGCTGGTCCGACCCGGGGCCACCGGCGCGGCTGGCGCCGCTGTAGGTGGAGACCCCGCTCATGCTCGCGCTCGTCACACTGGATACGTCCATGATCGGTGTCCCGTCCCTTGGCGGCGTTGTCGCCGGTCAGATCGGCGGGTGCCGGTGGCGACCGAACGGTTCGTGCCCGACTCACACCTGATTCCGACCTTGAGCATCGCCTGTAGGCCTACTGCCGCGGTGTCCGTGACCGCCCGACGCAGTCGCCCCGACCCTCCCGAGGAGGGTCGGGGCGACTGAGGTTGTGGGCTATCCGCTAGCGACCTCGGACGGTCCGGTCGCTGGCCGACCTGGACGTCCTGGCGATCGCGGGTCGGGGCCCGCTTTCAGCTGTCAACGGCCATCCAATGTCCATCCGACGGCCACTTGGACATTGCGAACCGGGTGCCTCGATCTGCCTCGTCCAGCCGACGCGGGTCCTACCCGGGCTGCTCGTTGTCAACGCCGCCCGGATTTTGACCCCCTGTCGCCGGGCAGGACGCCGTGCCTCGGATTAACAAGGGTCGGAGATGCCAGCGCCGCAGCCGGGCGACCTCCGTTCGTAAGCACATCCCACTCCCATTATGGCTTTTATGTCAGAAACAGGGCACTGCACCGCGAACGCCGCGCCACGTCAAGAAAAAGATGATCTTCACCCGCAATCTGTCACTAATGCGTGGTGAACTAGCGATGGTTGCCGCTTCGGCGATCACGGGTCAGGGCGGGGTCGGCATCTGAACCCGAAGTGACGACGGTGGGAGGTGGCTGGTGATCGCAGCGAGCCCGGAACCACACGGTGCCGCTCGCCGCGGACCCGGGCCACAGCCGGCGCCAGCCAGCGTCGACGTGTGGCAGCTCGCCAACCTGCCGGGTGGTCTGCGGCAAGCCAGCTACCTCACCAGCCCGGAGGCGACGCAGTACCGGCTCATCGTGGATGTGCTACTCGATCAGCAGCAGGTCAGCCTCACCGGTGTCGGCGAGGACGACCTTCGCGATCTGATCGGCGCCCGGGTGGAGGCGACCGCGGGCCGGGAAGCAGCCACCCGCCTGATGGAGTCGCTGGAACTCACCGCGCGGATGCGGCAATTGGCCGCGTGGGGCGTCGTCGACGACTGGGACGATCGCAGTCTGCGGCCGAACAACTTCCTCCGCAACGCTACCCGGTACCAGATCACCAGCATCACCGCCGAACTCGCCCGAGCAGTCAGACGCCTCAGCGAGGACACGGGCAGCTCCATCGCGGCGACGTTCGCTCCCGCCGTGCTCATCTCGCAGCTAGAAGTCATGGCCGCGTCACTGGCCGCCGACCCGTCGCGTGCCGCGGAAGCGTGGGGCGCAGTGAAACCGACACTCGACGCGATGGCTGAAGCAGCCGCCAGCTGGCAGGCCCGGCTCGCCTCCGCCCTCGCCGGGGCAGTCGACGAGCAGAAGGTGTCCGCACTCCAGGACACGCTGCTGCGCTACATCGACATGTGGGGCGCCGGCGTCGACACCCACTCGGACGCGAGCGCGGCCGCCGCCGCCGATCTGCTGGAGCGACCGACGGCGCAGTGGCGGGCGGCGGCGCTGGACACGCTGGGAGCCGACGCCGCCGACGAGCGCGTCGACTCGCTCGTCGGCGAGTACCTCACCACCCTCATCACCTTGGAGAAGTGGTTCTCGGGCCCGGCTGCGCAGGCTCGCCTGCTGCGCCGGCAGATGCGCGACGCGATCGCGCCGATGATCCGCGGCCAACGGACGCTCGCCGCCGTCGGCGGCCATGTGTCCCGCCGAGCCGAACTGCTCACGCTCGCCGCACGGATCGAGACCGCCAACAACGACGCCACCGGCTGGCGGCTGTGGGCAGCGGCCACCGGCCTGTACTCCACCCAGCACCTGGCGGTCGCATCGCCGCAGCCGGCCCACGGGTCAGGGCCGGTGTCGTTCTGGGACGCGCCGCCGGCACCGATCGCGCTGCGGCTGCGGCTGCAGGGCACCCGCGCGCTCACCGGCCGGCCCGCGCGCATCCCGGACCGCTCCGCAGGGCGCGCGGCGGCCCGTCAAGCGCACGCCCAGGCGCGTCGCGCGGCCGCGGAGATGCGCGCAGCGATGCTGTCCCGCTCCGGCACGAGGCTGTCCGAGTGGGCGGGCGTCGACGCAGTCCAGCTGGAGACTCTGCTACATATGCTTTCCGCCCTCGTCGCTACTCGGCCGGGACCTGACGGCTCCCGCACCGCCACGACCGGGGACGGGCTGTGGCTCGTCCGGTCCGACCCGGCACCGGCGGGGCAGCCGTCAACCGTCGTGCACACCCCGCGGGGTCGACTCGTGCACCCGGACGTGCGCCTCTACATCACCAGCACCAGCACCGACGGTCCCGGCCATGGCCCGGCAGCCGCCGGCGGAGGCCAGGCGTCGTGATCAGCGACGTCACCCGCGGCGACGGGCAGCGCGCGTTCGTCGGGCTGCTCACCCGACCGCTGCTCACGCCGACCAGCGACCCAGACCTGCACCGGCAAGTCACCCGAAACATGACAAGCGTCGAGGACCACGCACGCCGACTCGGCTACCGGGTCACCGTCATCGGCCGTGTCATCCGCCTCGTCCGCACTCCGATCGCCGGCCAGGTGATGCTGCCGCCGCCTCCGGTCGACCCGCCGAGCCGACAGGTGCTCACCCTCACGTGCGTGCTCGCTGCAGCGTGCGAGGAGACCGCGGGCCGAACCACGATCGCGAAGCTGTCCGAACTCGTCGCCGAGATCACCAGCGCCGCGGACTCACCGGTGACCGCGTACGACCAGGCACGGGTCGGTCACCGTCGCACCCTGCTCCACGCCGCCGCGATCCTGCAGCACTGGGGCGTGCTCGTCCGGCAGCTGGCCGACGACCGGATGCTCGGAAGCTGGGAGACCGGCGGTCAGGGCATCGGCACCGTGTACGCCGTCAACCGGGAAGCGCTGCTCCTGCTCACCAACCCGGACACGCTCGGCATCGTCCTCGAGCACGCCGCGTCGTTGGACCAGCAGCCGCCCCCGGCAGGCGACCCCGCCGGCATCGACCCGGACCAGTGGGCCGCCACCCGGGCGATGCGCCTGCTCCGCGCATTAGTGGAGACGCCCGTCGTTACCTACGACACCCTCGAAACGGGTGACGCCGACACGCTGCACACGATGCGAGGCCTGCGTGCAGGCGACGCCGCGGCCGTCACCGGAGGGCATGTCGAAGCCCGCGCCGAAGGGCTCGTCCTCGTCCTGCCCGACGAATACCCGTCCGTCGCCACGTTCGACTGGCCGCGCGCGGAAAGCCGCGCCTGGGCAGCGCTCATCGCGCTGGAGGAGGCGACGAAGGTTGGCGCCCGCGACGCCTGCGGCCGCCTGCATGTCCCTGCAGCAGCCGTCCGGCAGATCGCGGCCGACATCGCCGAAGGCGACCTGGCCCGCTACCTGTCGGTGCCGATGCGCTCCCCTGCCGCGGTCGACACCGCGGTCGCCGCGCAGCTGGCCGCGCTCGGGCTGCTGCGAGTCACCGATGCCGGCGACTGGGTGTTGTCCCCGGCCGTCGGCCGGTACCGGAACCCGAGCATCACCACCCCGGCCGAGCAGGCCACCGACTCCGCGGCCGACGACGAAGACCTGCGCGCGCCCGACGACCGGGCCGTACACCACATGGAGTTCCCTGCATGACTAGACCGCTCATCCCCGCCAACGACGCCGGCGAGATGCGTCCAGCGTCGGCGCCGCCCATCGGGGACAGCGACGAGTCGCTGATCGGGTGGCGTGACGCCGCCGAGGCAGGCGCACTCCCACTGCCGGCGCTGCACCGCTGGCAACCGCTTCGTGCCGGGGTCGTCAACCTGTGGGAATTCGACATCGCCGAATACTGGTTCGCTGACGGTCGCGCCCAGCTGGTCGGGCAGAACCAGTCCGGCAAGTCGACGTTGATGGCGCTCACCACGCTGATCATGCTGGCCGGCGACCTGGACCGGCAGTTCGTCGACACGTTCGGCGAGCAGCAGAAGACCTTCCGGTACTACGTGGAACCGACCGATGACCCGAAGGACCGGCGTTCCACCGAGGCGTCCACGTCCCGCGGGTGGGCATGGGTCGAGTACGGGCGCATCACCGACGACGGCACGCCGGCCTACTTCACCACGCTGCTGTACGCCCAAGCCAAGCGTGGCGCGAACGACTTCACGAAGAAGTGGTCGGTGTGTGGGCCGACCGCGCGTGTCCGAGACGGGCTCACCCTCGCAGAAGGCAGCGCGGTCGCGGCACTGGCCGACGTGGACGCGGCCGTAGACGAGTTCCGCGTCGCCGGCAGCGGCACCGAGTACAAGACGTGGCAGGCGAAGGAGCTGTTCGGGTTCACAGACACGCAGCGCATGGACGTCGTCGTCCGGATGCTGAAGGTGCTACGCACTCCGCACCTCGGGCAGAAGCTCGACCCGGACTTCCTCACCAGCCGGATGCGGGACGCTCTTCCGGGTATCGATCGCGACGAGATCGACGAGCTCGCCGAAGGGTGGGATCAGCTGGAGCGTCTCGCGGCCGACAAGGACCACGCGGAGAACGCGTTGAAGGCGCTGCAGGCGTTCATCCGGCGTGGCTGGGGACCGTGGGCGGACGCGACGATCCGCCGGTACGCCGACGACCTCGCCGCCGCCACCACCCGCTTGGACGACGTCACCCGCGAGGACCGCCGCGCCGACGCCGAGCTGACCAAAGCCCGCGACAGCGAGACCGAGACTTCGGACAAGCACGAGCAGGTCAAGCTCGACCACCAGGACGCGATCCTGCGCTACGACGAGCACCTGCGGTCATCGGCCTACCGGGACGCGGTCAGCGCTACCAACCGGATCGAGTCGCTGACGAAGACGGCCGAGCAGTCGCAGCGCAACGCCGACACTCTCGCCAACACGCTGGCGCGCGCGGAGAAGATCCGGGCCCGGCGAACAACGGCTGCCGACCATGCCTCCGCAGCCGCCGAACAAGCCGGAACGGCGGTGACCAGCCGAGCCGCGGAAGCGCGGGCTGCGCTGCCTGCCGCGACCCTGCCGGGCGACGCGTCCACGTGGCTGGAGCAGGTCGACACCGCCCGGCTGTTAGCCGCGTGTCGGCAGCAGAAAGGCCGGGTGCGCGAGGTCCGGACACTGCTGCGCGAAGCGGAGAAGAAGGACGCGGCCGCGCAGCTCACCGAACAGGCGCTGCTCGCTGCCGAGGCGGAGTTGACGGCACGGGCCGCCGCGCGGGCCGCGGCCGAAGCTGCGCTGGACACCGAGGTGCAGCACCTCAGCGACGCCGTCGAATCGTGGGCACTGACGACCACTACGCCGCCGAGCGCCGTGCTGCGGCAGGAGTGGCTGAACGCGGTCACCGCTGCCGCGGGGACTCCGCGGCCCGGCGCCATTCTCGCCAAGCTGCTACGTACCAGCTGGCTCACCCCGGCGGTCACGCCCCTCAACGACGCGGCCGCTCTCGCGAAGCAGAGCGCCAACCAGTTGACCGCCGCCGCTCGGGCTGCCGACGCGGCCGCCGACGCCGAAGAAGCCCGCCCGGAGCCGGAACCGGCGCCCCCGACGCGGTGGTTACGCCGGAACCGGCCCGCGCTATCGCCGGCCGGCGCTCCGCTGTGGCGGGTCCTCGACCCGGCACCAGACCTGCCGCAGCAGGTCCTCGACCACGTCGAAGCTGCCCTGGACGCGTGCGGGCTCCTCGATGCGTGGGTCACTCCCGACGGTGCGTGGGTCGCCGATCGCGACGGCAACGACACCGTCCTCCAACTCGCCGACATCAACTCCGACGCGCTGCGGCCCGGCCAAGGCGCGCTCGCCCTGAGCGCCGTGCTACAGGTCGCCGCCGACGCCGGGCCTCTTGCCGGTCCCGCAGCGGCACTGCTCGATCGCATCGGATGGCAGCCCGCCACTCCACCCTCCCCCACGTCTTCGCCCACGCCCATCGTCGCTGCCTCGCCGTCCAGGTACGGCATCACGGCCGACGGGCGCTGGCACACACCGGCCACGGCCGGCCAGGCGGCCGGCGGCCAGGACGGCGCCGAGCTGATAGGAACCGCCGCTCGCGCCGCCGCTCGCGCACGCCGCGTCGCACAGCTGCGAGACCAGTCGCGGCAGCTTCGCGAACAGGCCACCGAACACCGCGAGCGCGTCACCGACCTTCGAACGAGCGTCGCCGTACTCACCGACGCCGCCGACGCTGCCCCGAGCGATAGCACCGTCATCGCCGCCGCACACGCCCGCAACACCGCCCGCACCGAAGCCGACCGCGCCCAGGCTCGCCGCGACAACGCGGATGCGACCAACCGCTCCGCCGTCACCGCCCGCGACAACGCGCACGCGACCCTGTTACAGACCGCCGCCACGCACCGGCTACCGCACACCGACGCCCGCCTCGACGACGTCACCGGACGCCTCGACACCCTCACCGCAGCCGTCAACGCGTGGGAATCAGCGTTGGCGACAGCGCAGCACGCAGAACAGCTGCTCACTACTGCGCAGGCGCAGCTGACCGAAGCGAGCGACGAGTTCGCCGCCGCCGAAGATGCGTCACGGGCCGCGGACCGCAAAGCGGAAGAGGACGCCCGCCGCGTCGACGCCGCCCGTGAGGCGTTGTCGGAGCAGCACAGCAACGTCATCGAGCGCGAGGAGCAGCTCAAGTCGTCCCGCGAGACGCTGTCCGCCCGCGTCAACAAGCTGGCCGGTGCCCTCGCGGACCTGCGCGCCGCCGTCGTCAAGGCCGAGGCGCACCTGGAGCAGAGCACCGCCAAACGGCAAGCCGCCGAAACTGAACGCGACAATGCCGTCGGTGCATGGTGGGCCCTCGTAGACACCCAGCTGCCAGAGCTGCGCGGCATCGAGGCAGCAGCCGGGCGCTCCACCCGCAGCGCGCTCGACATGGCACGCACCGCCCGCGACCGAATCCGGCCGCAACGCTGGAGCAGCGACCCGGACATCGTCGGGAAAGATCGCGCCGTCGCTGACGCCTGGACGGCCCTGGTCACGAAGCACCTGCCGGAGCTGCGGCTCGTGCTTGAGGCATCCGGCGGCCGGACCGTCGCCGCGCACACCCGCGAGGAGACCGGCACGCTCGAGGCCGTCACCGTCCGCGTGGACGCGA
>Ga0335073_10002251_pt1 | contig 26336 bp, 23 predicted proteins | sample Lox_Sample_22_FD_207093 | JGI IMG/M metagenome (GOLD analysis project Ga0335073, IMG submission 207093) | Soil microbial communities from Loxahatchee National Wildlife Refuge, Florida, United States - Lox_Sample_2.2 | ecosystem: Environmental > Terrestrial > Soil > Wetlands | place: USA...
GGATCAATCCAATTTGCCAGGAGATTTCTCATGCCGAAGGTTGTTCGTTTTTATGAGACGGGCGGTCCGGAAGTTCTGAGGGTTGAGGAATTGCCGGCGCCGCAACCGGGCAACGGCGAGGTGCGGTTGAAAGTGCAGGCAATCGGGCTGAACCGCGCCGAGTCAATGTTCTATCACGGGCAGTACATTTACCAGCCGAACCTGCCTGCCGGGCTTGGTTATGAGGCTGCTGGCGTCGTCGAGGCCGTTGGTCCGGATGCGGACCAGAGCTGGATCGGCAAGCGGGTGTCGACGATTCCGGCTTTTACGCTGAACGACTACAGCATGGTGGGCGAGGAAGTCATTGCTCCGGTTGCAGCACTGGGCGAGTATCCGGCGAAGCTCTCTGCGATCGAAGGCGCGGCGAGCTGGATGCAGTATGCGACGGCTTACGGGGCGCTGATTGCGATTGCCGGCCTGAAAAAAGGCGACTTTGTCGTCATTCCTGCTGCTTCCAGCAGCGTGGGGATCGCCGCAATTGAGATCGCCAGAGCCGAAGGCGCGGTTTCGATTGCCACGACGCGCAAGAGCGGCAAGAAAGCCGAGCTGACCAAGCTGGGCGCGGATCATGTGATTGCGACCGAGGAAGAAGATTTTGTGGCGCGGGTACGCGAGATTACCGGCGGCAAAGGCGCGCGGGTCACTTTCGATCCTGTTGCCGGGCCGTTTCTCGAAAAGCTGGTTGAAGCTGCGCAGCCGGGAGGCATCATCTTTCAATATGGCGCGCTTTCGATGCAGCCCACGCCTTTGCCGCTGGTTACCGTGCTCAGCAACGGATTGACGATTCGCGGCTACACGTTGATGGAGATCACGCGCAACCCGGAGAAGCTTGCTCTGGCGAAAAAGTATATCTATGACCGGCTTGACGATGGACGGTTTGTTCCTAAGATCGCCAAGACGTTTCCGTTTGCGCAGGTGGTTGAGGCTTACAAGTATCTGGAGTCGAATGCGCAGGTGGGGAAGATTGTGGTTACGGTTCCCTGAGGTCGACTGTTTCTATAAGGCTCTTTGAGGTTGTGGTTCCCACCCTTCACTTCCTTCAGGATGGGGCACCCCTTTCGTGCCTTTGCTCAGGAAAGCAGATCCTTCGGCTTCGCTCAGGATTATTTTGATTTCACAGCGATCAGGCTTTGGTAGAGATCGATCGTCTGATCGGCAATCGCGGTCCAGGAAAAGTATTCTTCGACGCGCTTGCGGCCAGCTTGTCCGAACTGTTTTGCCTTTGCCCGGTCGGCCAGCAGCTCTGAGAGTCTCGCTGCCAGATCGCGGGCAAACTGATCGGGTTTTGTCGGGAAGCTGGTGACCGGGTCCTGCTCGAAACGCACGAGATGGCCGGTGACGCCGTCGACGACAACTTCGAGGATGCCTCCGGTGGCGCTGGCGACGACCGGCGCCTGGCAGGCCATCGCTTCAAGGTTGATGATGCCGAAGGGCTCATAAACAGACGGGCAGCAGAAGACGGCGCAGTTGCTGTAAAGCTGGATGGCCTCCTGCTTGGTGACCATCCTGTCGATCCATACAATGTTCGGATTATGAGTGCGGGCTTCTTCGATCTTCTGGCGCATTTCGGCGGCGATCTCGGGCGTGTCGGGTGCGCCCGCGCAGAGCACGACCTGTGTGTTCGGCGGCAGGTAGCGGATGGCGTCCACGAGATGCGTGACGCCTTTCTGCCGCGTGATGCGGCCTACAAACAAAACATACGGCTCGCTCAGATGGACGCCGAAGCCGGGAAGTTCTGAGGTGTCGCTGGTCTTCTGGTACTGCGCAAGGTCAATGCCGTTGTAGATGACGTGCACGCGCTCGGGCTTAACGTCAGGATAAGCACGCAGGATGTCCTGTCTCGTTCCTTTGGAGACGGCGATGATGGCGTCCGCATCCAGAATCGCCGTGCGCTCCATCCACGAGCTCATGGCGTAGCCGCTGCCGAGCTGCTCCGCCTTCCACGCGCGCAGCGGTTCGAGGCTATGCGTGGTCAGGACGAAGGGCATGTTGTGCAGCTTCCTGGCGAGAAAGCCGGCCATTGAAACATACCATGTGTGCGTGTGGACGATGTCCACGCCGCTGAGCGATTTGACCTGCATCAGGTTGAGGCTCATGGCTTCGAGCGCGGTGGTGAATTTGTGCGGCGCGCCCTGCGCCAGCTTCTCCCAGGGCTGCGCGCCGCGCACGTGGAGATTTCCGTCGTCCAAATTCTGGTCTCCCCAGCAATGGACTTCGACTTCGATCTTTTTGGCCAGTTCGCGGCTGAGGTATTCGACGTGCACTCCAGCGCCCCCGTAGACGTTGGGCGGGTATTCGCGGGTCATGAGTGCTGCTCGCACTGTTGTCCTCCCGTTGGGCGCGTGATTCAGGTGAGAAAGCGTGATTGGACTGCCGGAGCATTCTAGCTCCAGTGTCTGCAGGCGGCAAATGCAGCGCGTATCCCGCCCTCGCCTTGAGACGTAGGATCAGCCCAGGCGTGTACGACTAAAAGTAGCCGAAAATTCGGCAAACAGCCCTACAATCTAACTATGCCAGCCGCAAAGACAATTCACACCGTCTGCTCGCATGATTGCCCCGATTCCTGCGCAGTCCTCGTCACCATCGACGAGACGGGCCGGGCAACGCGCGTGCAGGGTGACCCGAACCATCCGGTCACCCAGGGATTTCTCTGCGGCAAAGTAGCCAAATATCTCGATCGCGTTTACTCGCCCGATCGCCTGCTTTACCCCATGCGCCGCCGCGCCGGCATCGACAAAGGCCCGCTCCCGCAAGGCAAAGAGCATGAAGCCTTCGAGCGCATCTGCTGGGACGAAGCCCTCGACATCATTGCCGCAAAGCTGCAGAAGATCAGCGACGAGCACGGCCCCGAATCGATCCTGCCCTACTCCTACGCCGGAACCATCGGCGTCCTCGGCTACGGCTCGATGGATCGCCGCTTTTTCAACCGTCTCGGAGCCTCGCAGCTCGACCGCACCATCTGCTCCAGCGCCGGGGGCGACGCGCTCGTCTCCGTCTACGGACGCAAGCTCGGCACCGACACCGAGCACTTCCGCCACGCGCGCTACATCATCGCCTGGGGAGCCAACGTCCACGGCAACAACATCCACCTCTGGCCCATGATCGAAGAAGCCCGCCGCAGCGGCGCCAGGCTCATCGTCATCGACCCCTACAAAACGCGCACCGCCAAGCTGGCCGACTGGCACATCGCCATTAATCCCGGCACCGACGTAGCCCTCGCCCTCGGCATGATGCACGTCATCCTGCGCGACGGCCTCGAAGACTCGAAGTACATCACCGAAAATACGCACGGCTTCGCCGAACTGGAGCGGCGCGCCGCCGAATACACGCCCGAATGCGTCTCACGCTGGACAGGCATCCCCTCAGCCGACATCGAACGCCTCGCCCGCGAATACGCCACCACAACCCCGTCCGTCATCCGCATGAACTACGGCATCCAGCGCAGCCAGAACGGCGGCCAGGCCGCGCGCACCGTGGCCATGCTGCCCGCGCTCATCGGCGCCTGGAAGCACCTCGGCGGTGGCCTCCAACTTTCGACCAGCGGCGCGTTCTCGTGGGACAAAGTCGCCCTCGAACGTCCCGACCTGATGCTCTCGAGTCCGCTCAAGCGCCACGCCCGCATCGTCAACATGTCGGAACTGGGTCACGCGCTCACCAGACTCAGCGACCCGCCAGTGAAGGCACTCTTCGTCTACAACTCAAATCCGGCCGCCATCGCGCCCGATCAGTCAAAGGTCCTGCAAGGCATGGCGCGCCCGGATCTATTCACGGTAGTCCACGAGCAATTCTTCACCGACACAGCCGACTACGCCGACATCCTGCTCCCTGCCACCACCTTCCTCGAACACAAGGACGTGCAGGGAGCCTACGGCCACTACCATGTGCAAATTTCCAATCAGGCCATAGCCCCGCTTGGCGAAGCACGCTCCAACGTCTCGCTATTCTCTGAGCTGGCCCAACGCATGGGCTTCACCGAAGACTGCTTCCGCGACATGCCCGAAGACCTCATTGCGCAAGCCCTCCGCACCAGCCAACCCGACACACAGGACAAATGGCTCGCAGGTGTGACCGAAGAAACCCTGAACGCCGCCGGAGGCCATCAACGCCTGCAATTTGCGTCCGAGAAAAACGGCGAGCCATTCCTGCCCTTCGCCACCGGCCCATTCTCCACGCTAAGCGGCAAGATCGAATTCTTCTCCGAAACGCTGGCCGCGCAGGGACTCGACCCGCTGCCGGGCTTCGTTCCGCCCACAGAATCGCGCCACACAAAGCACTCCGCGTATCCGCTCGAATTCCTGCCGCGCAAGGCCGATAACTACATGAACTCGACCTTCGCCAACCTGCCCGGCCACCAGCGCATGGAATCGGCCCACACAAACCGTCTGGAAATGCACGCCGAAGATGCCGCCGCGCGTGGCATCTGCGAAGGCGACGCCATCGAGATCTTCAACGACCGCGGCAGCCTGCAGATGAAAGCCCATGTCAACGGCAGCCTGCCCCGAGGCGTCGTCGCCAGCCGCCTCAACTGGAACAAGCTCTCGCCCGGCGGCAACAACGTAAACCTGCTCACCTCACAGACGCTGACCGACATCGGAGGCGGCGCCACCTTCTACTCCACGCTCGTCGAAGTGCGAAAAGTCTGAATCATGAATCGGGCGTGGAAAGCCCTACTCCTTGCTGGGTGTCTGGTCGGCATGGCACAGCTGCTCGGTCATTACCAAGTCGCCACGCCAGTTCCGTTCTATCTGCTTTTACCTGGAATTGCGGCCGGTGCGTTTGCCCCGGACTCCGGTTTCAATCCTGAAGGGGATATACATCCGTGGGGCCCAGTTTCCACATTCATCGTTTATGCAGTCAATATCGCGGTCTATGGCGGGCTGGCGTATCTTGCTCTTTACGTCTTCAGTTGGTGTCGCAGAACTTCGGAGTAGCTCCCGGACGTGTGCGCACACCAATATTCTGTAATCTTCTCGACCCTCAAAGCAGCGAAAACTCCTTCATTCCGATAGACTAATCTCGGACCAACCGATGCCCTTCGCTGCGGGTTTCCAATGCGCTGGCTGTGGAGAGTGGAATGAAATTGTGGTTGATGAGTCAGCCGGCGGAAAGCAGTCCTATGTCGAGGATTGTCAGGTCTGCTGCAAACCAAACCTTCTCAGGATCGTCTGGAATGGTGAAGGCTTCGATATCCATGCAGAACTGGAGAGCTGACGGCCATAGCCGCGGGTGGATTGGCATCCCCCGATGACCGGTAATGAACGCAAAGATACTCCGGAGTTGGGAACTGCGCCTCCGGTCACTTATAATCGCCTTTTCCTCAAGTTTCATCTGATTTTTTGCAGTGAGGGTGTGCCTATTTTTCCCGTCATGCGAGAGAGCGTGAGCTCTCCAATCAAAACCAGCCAGAATGCGAGCCGCAAATTCCGCCGCACGCTGAAGCCGTTGGCCTTCGTTCTCCTTTGCTTCACCGTCTTTTCGGCATGGGCACAGACATCGCAGACCATTACCCAGATCCGCGTCATCGGCAACCGCCGTATCCCCAAAGAGACGATCCTGGCCCGCATGTTCAGCCATGAGAACGAGCCCTTCGACCCCACCACCGTCGAGCGCGACTTCAACTCTCTGTGGAACACCGGCTACTTCGAAGACGTCCGCATCGAGCGCGAGGACAACCCCAAGGGCGGCATCATCCTCGACGTCTATGTCCGCGAGAAACCCACCATCCGCGAGATCAACTACAAGGGCCTCAACTCGGTCACGCAGTCCGACGTCCTCGACCGTCTCAAGAAAGAAAAGGTCGGTTTCTCCATCGAGAGCCAGTACGACCCCACGCGCATCGCCCGGGTCGAAACCGTTATCAAGGAGCTGCTCGCCGAGCACGGTCACCAGTTCGCCACCGTCAAGGCCGACGTCAAGACCATCCCGCCCGCCTCCGTGCAGGTGAACTTCATCATCAAGGAAGGCCCGAAGGTCAAGGTCGGCAATATCAGCTTCACCGGCAACCAGCACGTCAGCTCGCGCGAACTGCGTTTGGCCATGAAGAACCTGCGACCGATCGGCATTCCGCACTCCATCATCTTTGAGAACCTCTTCGCCAAGACCTACGACGCCAGCAAGCTTGAAGAAGACGCCGAACGCGTGCGCCGCGCCTATCAGGACCGCGGCTATTTCCGCGCCAACACCGGCGAGCCGCTGACGCATATCCGCAACGAGGGTGGTTTATCGTTCTTCACCTTCCGGCCGCGCAAAGGCAAGCGCATCGACATCCGTATCCCCGTCGATGAAGGCGGGCGCTACCGCCTGGGTTCGATCACCTTCACCGGCAACAAGGCCGTGCCTGACTCTAATCTCAAAGCCCTGCGCGCGCAGTTCCCCATGAAAGACGGTGAATGGTTCAACTTCACCGCCTTCGGCAAGGGCCTGCAGAACCTGCAAAAGGCCTATGGCCAGCTCGGCTACATCAACTTCACCGCCGATCCCGTCCCCACTATCGATGACGCCAAAAAGACTGTCTCCTTCGTAGTAAATCTGCAGGAAGGCAAGCCCTTTTATGTCTCCCGCATTGAGTTCCAGGGCAACACCGTCACCCGCGATTTCGTCATCCGCCGCGAGCTGCTGCTTGAAGAAGGCCAGGTCTATAACAGCCATCTCTGGGAGCTCAGCCTTCTGCGCCTCAACCAGCTCGACTACTTCGATCCCCTCAAGGTCGACCAGGATTCCGAGACGCACCAGAACCCGGAAGCAGGAACCGTCGATCTGCTGCTGAAAGTGCATGAGAAGGGCAAGAACTCCATCGGCCTAAACGGCGGCGTCAGCGGCCTGTCCGGCACCTTCCTCGGCCTCAACTACCAGACCAACAACTTCCTCGGACTGGGCGAAACCCTCAGCGTACAGGCCAGCGCCGGCAACCTCTCGCGCAACCTGCTCTTCGGTTTCAATGAGCCGTACCTGCGCAACAAGCCCGTCAGCCTCGGCTTCCAGCTCTATTCCAGCAAGTACGATTACAACTCCGCCAAGGCCTACAACCTCACGGGCGCGGACGCCAACACCACGCAGGCCGTTACCTCGCTCACGCAGAACTACAACCAGTCGGTCACCGGCTTTACCGTATCCGGCGCTTATCCCATCCGGCATTCGTTCAAGCGCATCGGCCTCACTTACACGCTCAACCGCTCATCGGTAACGGCCTTCAGCCAGGCTTCGCAGAACCTCTTCCAGACGCTCGCATTCCGCAGCGGCATCCAGGGCCAGAACTCGCTTGAGGGCATCGTCAGCAGCATGATCTCCCTCAGCTACTCCTGGAACAGGCTGGACTCCCCATATATGCCGCGCACCGGCACATCGTTCCAGGGAGCACTGCAGCTTGCCGGATTGTGGGGCAACGTCCGCTACTTTGAGCCAGTCGTCGAATACAAGCAGTTCCGCCCGATCAAATGGTTTCACTTCAACAATGAAGGCCGCAACGTCCTCGGCTATCGCCTGCAGGCAAATTACATCCAGGGCATCAGCGGCGATGTGGCGCCGCCCTTCAACCGCTTCTATGCTGGCGGCGAGGCCGACCTTCGCGGCTTCGACATCCGCACCGCAACTCCTTACGGATTCGTGCCCACACGCGTCCTCTTCAACCTCACCAATCCCGACGGCACCTGCGTTCCCCGCGATCCCACCAACCCGCAGACCAACCAGTGCGTGCAGGTTCCCATCCCCGTCTACGGAATTGGTCCGATCGGCGGCGATACCCAGGTCACCGCCAACGTCGAGTACCGCATCCCCCTTGTCGGCCGGACTGCGGCGCTCGAATTCTTCGACGACTTCGGCATGAACATGGCCAACAATAGCGGCCAGCTCAAGCAAAGCCCCGAAGGCTACGATTCACTCAACGCCCCGCTCTACGGCTGCCCGAACTACGTCAACGGCGCCTGCGTCGGCGGCCAGTCCATCCAGTTCGACCGCTACATCCGTCCGATCCCGGGAACCAACTACGTCCCGCGCATGTCGCTCGGTGCGCAGATTTCGGTCATGATGCCGATCATCAACGCGCCCTTCCGTATCTACTACGCCTACAACCCTCTGCGGTTATATGACGACATCAACGGCCAGAACCTGATCACCCGCAGCATGTTCCCCGCCGGCGGCGCAGGCGACTACAGCTTCGCCCAGGCAACCCAGCTCTACGGCTCGCTCTACGAACTCCGCGAGCCCAACAAAACCTTCCGCCTGACGGTCAGCACAACGTTCTAGGCGCCTAAGAAAACTAAAAGGCCATCCTCTCAAGTGAGGATGGCCTTTTAGTTCGTCACGCGAATCCTGATTTACACTTCTCCGCATGAAGCTTTTTGCCTTGGCATTGCTCCTTATCTTCTCCTCAATTGCTGTTGCGCAGAAGCAGCTCCAGCCTCAGCCGGTGCCGATGCCGCCACCGATTACCACTCCGGTGGACAATCCCTATACCGGCCCGATCCAGCTCTCGGTCGACATCACCGATATCACCGACCGCGTCGAGAAGGTCCACGAAGAAATTCCCGTGGAGCCGGGCGCGAAGGAAATGGTGCTGCTCTATCCGGAATGGATCCCGGGCGACCATGCGCCGGAAGGACCAATCTCAGCCCTCGCCGGCATCGTAACGACCGTGGACGGCAAGCACATGCAGTGGGTGCGTGACCGCGTGGATATGTACGCCTTCCACATCCCGCTGAGCGAAGGCGCAAAGACGGTCGGCCTAGACTTCGATTACCTGTCGCCCATCAAGCCGAGTGCAGGCCGCATCGAGATCTCCGATGCGATTGCCGACCTCGAATGGAACGAAGTGGTAATGTATCCCGCCGGATACTTCTCGCGCGACATTTCCGTGGACGCCACGCTGAAGCTTCCCGGCGGGTGGAAGTACGCGACCGCGCTCGAAACAGCGTCGAACGCAGGCGATACCGTCCGCTTCGAGCGCACGACGCTCAATACGCTGGTCGATTCGCCGCTCTACGCGGGGCTCTATTACGAGCGGATCGATCTGTCTCCCACGCCCACCGACCCCGTGCATCTGAATATCTTCGCCGATAAGCCGGAAGACCTGAAAATGACTCCCGAGCAACTGCAGGCGCATAAGAATCTGGCAGCGGAGGCGGACAAGCTGTACGGCTCGCATCATTACAAGCACTACGACTTTCTGCTGCTGCTGAGCGACAAGGTCGGCGGCATCGGTCTCGAACATCATCAGTCGAGCGAAGACGGGCTGGACGCAGACTACCTGACTGACTGGGCCAACGGGTCGCTCGAACGCGACCTTCTGGGCCACGAGTACACGCACTCATGGAACGGCAAGTTCCGCCGCCCTGCTGATCTGTGGACGCCGAATTTCAACGTCCCCATGCGCAATGACCTGCTATGGGTCTACGAAGGCATGACCCAGTACTGGGGCAATGTGCTGACCACGCGCGCCGGCATGCGCACTCCGCAGCAGATGCGCGACATGCTGGCCTACACTGCGGCAAGTTATGCCATCAGCCCCGGACGGGACTGGCGCCCTCTGGTAGACACGACCAACGAGGAGATTATCTCGCAGCGCCGGCCGGTGAGCTGGGTCAGCTACCAGCGCGCGGAGGACTACTACGACGAAGGCATGCTGATCTGGCTCGACGCCGACACCAAAATTCGTGAGCTCACCAAGGGCCAGAAATCGCTGGATGACTTCTGCAAGAAATTCTTTGGCGTCTACAACGGCAGCTTCATCACCTATCAGTACACGCTGGAAGACATCATCAAGGACCTGAACGAGGTCGCTCCCTACGACTGGCGTGGCTTCCTTGAGGAGCGGGTCTACAACCTCCATCCAGAAGTGCCGATGAACGGCTTTACACAGGGCGGCTACAAGCTTGTATACAAGGACAGCGGGCAGGAGTGGACGGATCGAGAGCTGGCGAAACACGGTCTCGTGGACTTATCGACCTCGCTGGGCTTTTCCGTGGGCTCGTGGGGAAGCCAGGGTGCAGGCGAGCCAAAGACAATCGGGAAGGTGTGGTGGGGCAGCCCGGCTTTCAAGGCAGGCGTGACGCCGGGCATGGAGATTGTTTCCGTGAACGGCACGGCGTACTCCGCGAAGGTGCTGAGGGATGCCATTCTCGCGGCGGAGAAAGATAAGCAACCATTGCAGTTGCAATTTCGCAAAGAGGATCGTTACATAACCATCTCCATGCCCTACTTTGACGGCCTGCGGTATCCGTCGCTCGAGCGCGTCGAGGGCACGCCGGACCGCCTCGACGATATCCTGGCGCCGAGCAAGAGTCCGCTGCCTCCAATGTAGGCCGCCAGCCCGCGCGTCCGGCACGGTTAACTATCTTTGTATGGAGCAATTTGCAAACACACTTCAGGGGAACAGTGGCGGTGGCAAGGTTTCGTCTATCCGGGCAGACGCGGGGCAGGCAGCAAAGTTTAATGCACACAGTGTTTGACCTTGCCCCTCCACCCACCTATAATTCGCTTGAGTTCCTGAGAATGTCCTCTGTCCGTGTTTCTGTTCCGCGTCCCCGGCGTTTGCGGCCGGAAAGCCGCACCCACGAAGCGCCTCAGACGGGAAAGCCAGGAAGCGAAAGTTCGCTTCCGCACAGAAATGCGGGCGACCACACCCAAGAACCGAAGGAGTTTCTGATTTCCATGAAGCGTTCGTTAACACTCGTTTGCATGCTTGCGTCCGGGCTCGGCGTCAGCGCCCTCGCCCAGGCCGGCAGCGCAGCCACCACAGACCCGGCGCCCAACGCCCCGTCTTCTACCGCGGTTGCCCCCATAGGCGGAACGAAGATTGCCGTAATCATGTTCCAGCCTGCCGTCATGCAGACCAACGAAGGCCAGCGGAACTTCGCCGATCTGCAAAAGAAGTATGAGCCGAAGCGCGTGCAGCTTAAGGCCATGAGCGATGAGATCGACACGCTCAAGAAGCAGCTTCAAAGTGCCGGAGCCAACCTCAGCGACATCGACCGCCAGAATCGCTTAAAAGTCATCGACGACAAGGAAAAGGCCTTCCAGCGCCTGGGCGAAGACACCCAGAACGACTTCCAGCAGGACCTCCAGCAGACCTACACCCAGCTCGCCGAGAAGGTCTTCGCCGTCCTCCAGAGCTTTGCCGAACAGAATGGCTACTCCGTGGTCATTGATGGCAGCACCCAGCAGAGCCCCGTTCTCTGGGCCAACAAGGGTACGGACATCTCGGCGGCCGTCATCCAGGCTTACAACCAGAAATCCGGCGTTCCTGCCCCGGTTGCTCCTACTCCTTCGGCTCCGACGCCGCACGCGACCACTCCGCATCCGTCAGGCTCTCCAAGGTAGCGGACCAACAGCAGCAAGTCCCAAAAAGACCCCTTTATGGGGTCTTTTTTGTTGGCCTGGCGATGGTCTAACAGTGCCCGAACTTCTGTGGAAAAAATTGTGGAAGAAATTTCTTTTTGGAAATGCGTCTTCTTCAAAATCTGGTGAATTCTGGGAATTATCCGAAAACTAGAGACGCAACTGCTTTATTTTCAATGCAGAATCATTACGAAAGTACTCTTGCCCTGGGATGGAATGTGTTGCTTACGCCTGAAATGCCGACTTGCACTTTCCACAGGTCGAGTTACAGGAATATGACTCCCACAAGCCTATTCCGATGAAAGAGATGGCTTAGCGGCTGCTGTCCTCGCCCACTTTCAGCACTGCCAGAAAAGCCTCCTGCGGAATATCGACCTTGCCGATCCGCTTCATCCGCTTTTTGCCTTCTTTTTGCTTTTCCAGCAGCTTGCGTTTCCGCGAAATATCGCCGCCATAGCACTTCGCCAGAACATTTTTGCGCAGCGCCGAGACGGTTTCCCGTGCAACGATCTTCGAACCGATCGCCGCCTGGATCGCAACCTCGAACTGCTGCCGCGGAATCAGCTCGCGCATCTTCGCAACCAGCGCCTTACCGCGCTCGTAAGCAAATTCGCGGTGCACGATGATCGAGAGCGCATCCACCGGCTCGCCGGAAACAAGAATGTCCATCTTCACCATCGGAGATTCCCATGTGCCTGAGAGGTGATAATCCAGCGAAGCATACCCGCGCGAAACCGACTTCAACCGGTCATAAAAGTCCAGCACGATCTCATTCAGCGGCAGCTCATACGTCAGCATCACCCGCGTCGGCGTCACGTATTCGAAATTCTTCTGCCGCCCGCGCTTCTCTTCCACCAGCTTCAGAATCCCGCCGACATATTCTTCATTCGTCAGGATCGTTGCCGTGATAATCGGCTCTTCGATCTTTTCAATCTCGCTCGGGTCGGGCCAGCGCGAAGGGTTATCCACTTCGAGCACCGTCCCATCCGTCATCGTGATCTTGTAACGCACACCCGGCGCCGTAGTAATCAGGTCGAGATCGTACTCGCGCTCCAGCCGCTCCTGGATGATCTCCATGTGCAGCAGCCCGAGAAAACCACAGCGGAACCCAAACCCAAGCGCCGCCGAGCTTTCCGGCTCGAAGAAAAACGACGAATCATTTAGCCGCAGCTTCTCCAGAGCCTCGCGCAGCAGCGTGTGCTCGTGCGAATCAACCGTGTAAAGACCGGCAAAGACCATCGGCTTGATGTCTTCAAAGCCCGGCAGAGGCTCAGCCGCAGGACGGTTGTCCTCCGTAATCGTGTCGCCGATCTTCGTATCGGCAACATTCTTGATCGTCGCCACAAAGAACCCGACTTCGCCCGCCGACAATTCGTCAATTTCCACCGGCTTCGGCGTCAGCACGCCCAGCGACTCCACATCGAAGACCTTGCCGTTCGACATCAACCGGATCTTCGCGCCTTTGCGCAGCCTGCCGTTGATGACGCGCGCCAGCACGATCACCCCGCGATACGCGTCAAACCACGAATCAAAAATAAGCGCCTGCAGCGGAACACTCGCGTCACCCGCCGGCGAAGGCAGCCGGTGCACGATCGCCTCCAGAATATCCGGCACTCCCTGACCCGTCTTCGCGCTCACCGGAATCGCATCCGTGGCATCGAGGCCGACGGCCTGCTCGATCATCTCCTGCGTGCGCAGAATGTCGGCGCTGGGCAGGTCGATCTTGTTGATAACCGGAATGACCTCAAGCCCATGGCTGATGGCAAGAAACGCATTCGCCAGCGTCTGCGCCTCCACGCCCTGCGAAGCGTCCACCACCAGCAGCGCACCCTCGCACGACGCCAGCGAGCGCGACACTTCGTAAGAAAAATCCACGTGCCCCGGCGTATCGATCAGGTTCAGCTGATACGTCGTCCCGTCTTTTGCCGGATACATCATGCGCACCGAATGCGCCTTGATGGTGATGCCGCGCTCGCGCTCAAGGTCCATCGCGTCCAACACCTGCGCCTGCATCTCGCGTGCGGTAAGAGAGCCGGTCAGTTCCAGCAGACGGTCCGAAAGCGTAGACTTGCCATGGTCGATATGCGCGATGATCGCGAAATTGCGGATAAGCTTGCTGTCCATGAGAAAAGCGCGAGGCGGAAGGGCTTGCGTCCGAGTACCGAATGCAAAGAAACTTCTCTAGCTCACAGCTTTATTATCGCATCCGCTATGGCTACGAAACGCCCGCAACCCATACAATAAAGCAGTAATCAGCATGGTTGTTGCCAAACTCTCAAGCGCCGCGCTTGTCGCGGGCATTTTATGTCTCTTCAGTTGCGACGCGGGCGCCGAAGGCTACGTTTCTCCAGTCTTCTCTGACGCAACTTCACAGGCTCAAAACACACCGGCGCCGCAAAAAACTGCCGCTTCCGCGCAGGCGATATCCTCCCGCGATCAGACCCTGATCGACAGCGTCGAAAAGGCCTACGAGATAGGCCTCGGCAATTACCGCGACGGACACATCGACGCGGCAACGTCGAACTTCGACTACGCCGTCGACCTGATGTTGCGCAGCGGCATCGACATCAAGAACGACCCCGCCATCAGCGAAGAATTCGATCACATCGTCGACGCCATCAACACGCTTGAGCTGGACGCCCTCCGCGAAAACGGCCCGCAAACCGCGCAGCAGCATCCGGAAGACGCGCCCGTCGACGTCGCCAACGACGTCACCTTCACGGTCGATCCAACTGTAAGGGCCCAGGCCGAAGCCGAACTGAAAACCACCCAGTCCGACCTTCCCCTGGTGATGAACGACTACGTCGCCAGCTACATCAATTTCTTCACCAACACCACCAAGGGCCACAACACCATCGTCAACTCCCTCACCCGCGCCGGCCGCTATAAAGACATGATCGAGCGCGTGCTCAAGCAGGAGGGTGTCCCGCAGGATCTCATCTATCAGGCCGTGGCCGAGTCGGGTTTTCGCCCCCAGGCGGTCAATGCGCGCTCCGGAGCGGGTGGCATGTGGCAGTTCATGCCCTACGGTCCCTACGGCCTCTCGCGCACCGGTTGGTATGACGAGCGCTTCGACCCTGAGAAAGCGACGCGGGCCTATGCCCGCTGGATCAAGCAGCTCTACAATCAGCTCGGCGACTGGTATCTGGCCATGGCCGCTTATGACTGGGGCGCAGGCAACATTCAGCGTGCCGTCGAGCGCACCGGATACGCCGATTTCTGGGAGCTGTACAAGCGCAACAACCTTCCCGCTGAAACCAAGAACTACGTCCCTATCATCCTCGCCGTCACCATCATGGCGAAGAACCCGAAGCAATACGGCCTTACCGACCTGATTCCCGATCCGCCTCTTGTCACCGACACGGTTACGACCGACTATGCGGTTGACCTGCGCCTCGTAGCCGACGTCGTTGACGCTCCCGTCCAGGAGATCGTCGCCCTCAATCCCAGCCTGCTGCGCATGAGCACGCCGCCGGACGAACCCTTCGATCTTCACCTGCCGCCGGGCGGAAAAGACCTTTACGAGAAGCGCATCGCCGAAATCCCCGAGGACAAGCGGCGCTACTGGCGTTTCCATCTTCTTTCCCACGATGAAACGCTCGAGGACGTAGCCCGCCAGTATCACGTCTCCGCTTCGGAGATCGCCTTCGTCAACCAGCTGAATTCCACCCAGGCCGACCTCCGCGGCATTGACTCGCTGGTCATCCCCGTGGCGCCTGTGGCCGTATCATCCGCACGCAGCAGCGTCTATCGGGTGCAGCACGGCGATACACTCGTCACCGTGGCTGATCGTTTTGGCGTCACGGTCGACCAACTGCAGCGCTGGAACCACATCCGCGGCCACGCGATCACCCCCGGACACAAGCTCTATGTCACCGAGCCGGCCCGCATCTCGGCTGCGTCACGCTCGCGGCGGGGCAGGGCGACAGCGCGCAACTCGCAAATTGCATCTCATCACGGAGTGCACGGAACCAAGCAGTTGCATGCAGAGCCAAGAGTGGCGGCTTCTACGCACGTCGCATCGGTGAAGGCAAAGAAAACGGACGAGTGAGGCTCACTATATACTTGCGTTCACTGGCGAGCCGTTGCATGCTGTTGCTATAATCCGCGCCGCAGAACATTGCATTCTCAATACGGAATCTGTGGTAGAACGGAAAACAGGCACCGACGCCGGAGGGCACTTTCATGCAGGAAGATCGCAAACTTTACGCGCAAAAAGATGGTGAATTTGAACCTGAATCGGATGACTACTCAGAAGAAGTGGAAGACGGCTTCGGTGAAGACGAAGAAGAGGAGGAAGTAAGCATCTCCGTCTCCTCTGACGATGATGACATCGAAGATCTCGACGAAGAAAAGCCGGAAGGGCTTGAAGAACCAGTAATCGTCGCCGAAGAAGTCATTGTGGCCGTGCCCGTAGTCCCGGCCAAGAAAGCAGCAGCCAAGAAAAAAGCGCCCGCGAAGAAGGCTGCAGCGAAAAAGGCTCCAGCCAAGAAGGCAGCCGCGAAAGCGCCCGCGAAAAAAGCTCCGGCCAAAAAGGCCGCGAAGAAGTCTGTCGCTAAGACCAGCAGTAAAGGTGCTCGTAGCGGCGGTAAGGCCACCAAGAAGTCCGTGGCTAGTAAGAAGAAGAGCGCCAGTGGTACCAAATCAACCAAACGAGGTAATACTTTGGCAGTAAAGAAGGCAGCAAAGAAGGCAGCGGCCAAGAAGGCTCCTGCGAAGAAGGCAGCAAAGAAGGCAGCGGCCAAGAAGGCTCCTGCCAAGAAAGCTGCGAAGAAGGCAGCAAAGAAGAAGTAACCACGCAGTTTTTCTCAGGCAAGCAAAAGAGCCCGGCTCACCGCCGGGCTTTTTTGCGTCTGCACTCCGGTTGCACTACGCGAGATGCACTTCCACTTCATCGCCATCGCTCAGATGATATGCATCGCGCAATTTGATATCGGTAGCAATCTCAATAATGTTTTTCGGATGGTCGCCTTGTCCCGCTTCGTTTTTGTCGGTCGCAGCAGAAAAGCGCGACGGCCAAAAATCGTGCAGGGCAGCAGACTCACAGAAACTGTGCCGCCATACTCTTCATTCTCCAGGCGAATCACGTCGGTGGGTAGAGAATACGGCTCCGCGAGCCGCAGATTCAGCGTGCCCGGAAAAAGTCGCATGCCCGTCTTCTGCATATAGAAGCTCTCCAGCTTTTCCAGCCAGAAAGAAAAATTCTTCATCCCCGAAACAACCACTCCCTTCAGGACAGGCATAGGATCTGCGCCAGATGATGCTTCTGATGTGCGATATAGTCTTCGATCAGAAACTGTAGGGTCACCGGCTTGTCATCACCAACATGACATTCCGCATCAAGCTTCTCTGCCGGAATGCGTTCGACCACAACCTTGAGAATCTCGTGATACATCTGCCACCAGGCGAGCAGCGTCAGCCACGGCATCTCGTTATAGCCATGCGCGATAACCCATCCCTCCTGCGCATAAAAAGGGCCGGTATAGCTGCCATCCAGCGCCGCGCGCACAAAGCGCTGGTGGTTGTTCGCGGCCGAATCGATCATGTGCCCAAGCACCTGTCTGCGCGTCCATCCACCCGCGCGCCACGGCACACCGGCAATGTCCTCCGGTACGTGCAAAAGCGAATGGCGGATTGCCTCGCAACCCGCCAGAAAATCCTGCGCAATTTGATTCGCCATGCCGATCAGTGCAGTCCTTCAATCTGGTTCAGTGCCGTCAGCACTTCTTCAGAGTGGTGCGAAGGATCGACCTTCGTCCAAACCTTCACAATCTTGCCCTGAGGATCGATGAGAAATGTATTCCGGTTTGCAATCTTGAATCCGGCATAGTTGCCCAGAGAACCATATTCCGCGACAACCTTCTTGTCCTGGTCGCTCAGCAGAGTGAAGTTGAGGCCATCCTTCGCGCAGAACTGCTTGTGGCTATCCACCGAGTCCACGCTCACACCCAGGATCACGGCATTCGCCTTCACGAACTTGTCCTGGTCGCGCTGGAAATTATGGGCTTCAATCGTGCAGCCAGTGGTCATGTCCTTCGGGTAGAAATAGAGCACCACCCACTTGCCGCGAAAACTATCCAGGCTGACCGGCTTGCCTTCCTGCGAGTTCAACGTGAAGTTGGGTGCCTGCTGGCCCACTTGCGGCATCGCCGACTCGTCGGCAGCAAAGCCGCGGAATGCGAAGATGCCTGCACCGATAACGACGACGGCTGCAATCAATACAATCCAAATCTTTGACACGGCGGAAAGCCCTCCTTTGCGGGCATCCTCATTATCCCTGTTCCACCGCCACAATCGCAATATTTGCCAAGTTGGCGCGCAAAAGCACTGTGTCCCGATCAAAAATCAGCGTGCGCCCCGCCTCAATTGCCAGACAGGTCGCCTGCGCGTGCTCCATCGCTTCAATCGTCTTCAACCCGATCACCGGAACATCGAAGCGCATGTCCTGCTTCGGCTTCGCGACCTTCACGATTGTCAGGCTGCGGTCGAACGTCGAAGCGTCGCCATCGGCCGCCATCGTCTTCATGATCGCGCCCGCGCGCTCAATCGCGGCATCCGTACCTTCCATCGCCTCGACAGCAACACATGCCTGGCTGGCAATCACAACCGTCTGCCCGATGTCGTATCCAGCAACGGCCAGCCCCACCTCGCGCCCATAAGCGATATCGCTCTGCTCCTGCTCGGAAGGCGCACGCGCCGTCAGCACTCCAGCCTTAGCCAGCAGCGGTTCCAGATACGCAGTAGACGAAATCAACTCGATACCCTCGTCGCCCAGAACCTTGGCAATCGCCCCCAGCAGCATGTCCGTGTTCTTGGTGCGCAGCGAAAGCAGCAGCTTCGCCAGCCGCCAGTCCGGCCGGATGCTCGAAAAAATCTGCTTATGCTTCACCTGTCCGGCCATCACCGCGCGCGTCACATCTTCTTTCTGGAACGTCTCGATCAGCTTCGACAGCTCGCCCAGCGAAAGCCAGTACACGCGGACACAGGCATCAGCCGCAGCGCGCTCATCCATCTCCGGATCGGCCTCTTCCTTGATCGCCGCGACAACAATCTCAAGCCCATGCGCCCGAGCCGCCTCCAGCAGCAAAAAAGGAAACCGCCCATTGCCTGCAATCAGCCCCAGCTTGCTCAAATCAGAATCCCGTCCTAAAGATGCGATGTCATTCTGAGCGCGTAATCCGCGCGAAGAATCCATGCGATGCTCCGATAGCACCGATTCTCTAAAGTCTTCAACCACACAACTCGGAGTTGAAAGGGACTCCATGCCAAAATAGAGAGCAGGACAACCTACTTCAACACTCCGCGCTCCGATGTCTCGACAAACTCCACCAGATACGCCACATCCTCCGTGGCAATCCCCTCACTCTTCAGCTTTTCCAAAGCCTGCGAAGTATTCATCTTCGCCGCCAGCAGATACCGATAGGCGTTCTGCAGTGCCCGCAACCGTGGAGGGTCAAACCCGCGCCGCTCCAGCCCCACCTTATTCAGTCCATAAGCATGCGTCTCGCGCTTAGCCGACGTGAGCGAAAACGGCAGCACATCCTGCGTAACCGTCGTCCCGCCGCCCGTATAAGCATATTTGCCGATCCGACAGTACTGATGCACCTGGTTCAGCGCCCCAACCGTCGCATAGTCTTCGACGATCACGTGCCCCGCCAGCGTAGCCGCATTCGCCAGAATGCAGCCATCGCCGATCACGCTGTCATGCCCGATATGCGTGTACGCCATGATGAGGCAGCCGCTGCCCACGCGCGTCGTGCCGCCCCCACCCGCCGTGCCGCGCGAAATCGTCACGCATTCGCGGATAACATTGTCATCGCCCAGCACCGCGCCCGTAGGCTCGCCCTTGTATTTCAGGTCCTGCGGCGCAACCCCCACGCAGGCAAAGGAATAAAACTTGTTCCGCACCCCGACCGTCAGCCGCCCATCGAGCACCACATGCGAAATCAACTCGCACTCCTCGCCCAGGACAATGTCAGAACCAACCGTGCAATACGGCCCAACAGTACAAGACTCCGGAATCACAGCGCCAGCCGCAACAATGGCCGTTGGATGAATACTCACTCTTCCGTCACCGCTGCCGGCGCAGGCGCCTCTGTTTGCGCCTCCTGCCTGCGGCGCGGAACCAGCTGGCACATCACCGTCCCCTCGCAGGCCAGCTTGCCATCCACTGTCGCCAGCCCTTCCAGGCGCACAGCCCGCGTCTTCCACTGCAGCACATTGATCTCGACCCGCAGCTGATCCCCCGGAACCACTGGCCGCCGGAACTTGGCGCGCTCGATCCCGGTAAATACCATCAGCTTGCTGTCGCGATCCGGAATCTCGGTCAACAACAGCGCACCGCCGGCCTGCGCCATGGCTTCAATCACCAGCACGCCCGGCATAATCGGGTAGTCGGGGAAATGCCCCTGAAAGAACGACTCATTGATGGTCACATTCTTGATGGCAACAATCCGCTTCTTTCGCTCCATCTCGATCACGCGATCGATGAGAAGAAACGGGTAACGATGCGGCAAAATCGCCATGATGTCGGAAATATCCATCACCAGGCGAGACTCCGGAGCGTGGGTTGAGTTCTCCATAATCTGCAGGAGCGATTATAAAGGGGACTTCGCATCCGGCGAAACGGGACTGGCCGTCCAGGCACACGCTCCCTTCGATCGCCAATCTATGCTTGCAAAAAACCTGCAATAAAGTTGTCATCCTGAGCGAAGCGAAGGACCTGCTTTTTCTCCGCAACAGCAAGAAAAGGGTGCCCGATTCTTTCGCGCTTTTTTGCGAAAGGGTGGGAACCACATCAGAATCGGCATAGGGGGAGCGGTCACCCGCTCTCCCCTGCCACACCACCCGGCATGCGGGTCCGCACCGGGCGGTTCGAGAAGTTGAGGTTAACAGAGACGGGGTATGCCCAACCTGTCCGCCCAAGCAAGATTCAGTACAGAGTTCAAAAGCATCCCGCTGTTGCGCCACCAACGACGAGCGTTAGCCGCCACCTGTGCAGCTACATCGGGAGATGCTTTGCGGGCCAGCAGTTCCGGGTAGATGGTTTGGGCGCGTTTCCAGTGCTTGAGTTGGATCGCCCGCATCCGATGCCGCATCCACTTGTCCAGCTCGCGCCAGACCTGTGGAGTTTGCGCCAGCCGGAAGTAAGCTTTCCATCCCAACACATAGACTCGCAGCTGTCTAACCACTTCCTCGAGGCTGCGTCCACCCGAACGACGAGTCAGTCGTCGGACACGCTGCTTGAACACTGCTATAGGCTTGTCGGCCACCCGGCGTTTGATTGCGCCGCCGGGAGCCGCCCAGAAGCTGTAACCCAGGAACTTGCGCTGGAACACACTGGCCACCGCGCTCTTGGTCGTATTCACCTTAAGACGCAGTTTGCCATAGAGCCGCAGCAGCAGGGCCATCACCCGGTTGCCCGCACGATGGCTGCGAACATAGACATTCGCATCGTCGGCGTAGCGCACCAAGCAGTGGCCTCTCCATTCCAGTTCCTTGTCCACTTCGTCGAGCAGCGCATTGGCCAGCAGCGGCGATAGCGGGCCGCCTTGCGGCGTCCCCATCACACGCTCCTGAACCACACCATCCATCATGATCCCGCTATTCAGATAAGCGCGGATCAACCGGATCATTCCGGCATCTCCGATCCGTTTCTGCACGCGATCGATAAGGATGTCGTGATTTACTCGATCGAAGAACTTCTCCAGGTCCACATCCACCACCACCCGCCGGCCCGACTGCACATAAGCTTGCGCCGCTTGAACGGCCTGCTGTGCGCTCCGGCCCGGCCGGAAGCCATAGCTATGGGGGCTGAACGTCGGATCAAGGATCGGCTGCAACACCTGAAGCAGCGCCTGCTGGATGAGCCGATCTGTCACCGTCGGGATGCCAAGCTCGCGCTCGCCTCCCTCCGGCTTAGGGATCGTTACCCGACGCACCGGCTGAGGCCGGTACGTGCCAGACAACAGTTGTTCCCGGATCACGGGCCACCCGCTGCGCAACCGGTCGGCGGTCTGGTCGATATCCAGCCCGTCGATACCCGCTGCACCCTTGTTGGACCGCACCCGTTTCCATGCCTGCTGCATGTTCTCTCTTGCCAGTGCCGCTACCAGCAGCCCTGGCCCCGTGCTCTTCGCTTCATGTCGCGGGCGCGTGGTTTCGTCGCTGACTGGATCAGAAAAGGCTTCACCCTGACCTACTCCAGACCGCTCCGCCAAGGCGGACATCTGACGCTGTACCCTGCGCATCGTCATGCCGTCGAACACTCCTTCCCGTTTGGTCCTTCAGTCGCCGCAGCGACCTAATTCGACCTCTGCTGACTTCTCGCTCCGGCTCAACACCGTCGCCCTTTCAGGCACAACGCGAGATCTCCCCAGGTAAGAACGCACTCCTTCACTGCACGACCGCCGGATCTACGCCGCTTCCCTTTGGTCACGAGAGCTTCGCGGTCACGTGCCCGCTCGCCCTGCTCGGCAGCGCCTTGTATCCGATTCTTGTTCATCGGCCCGCAGCTTCGCTCTACGCTTCCTCCCCACACTCGGTCACCCTCATGCAGTTGCGCTTCGCTTCGCTCGCTGTGACCTGCTTACGGCGGGACTTACACCCGCAAGAGCGCGCCCATGCTGGGCGCACACGAAAAAAGGAGCGGCCCAAGCCGCTCCTTTTCCCACACCAACAAGACCTACTGCATCTGCGGCGGAGGAGGTGCAGGTGCTCCCTGCGGTCCTGGACCACCGCCATCCGGAGGTCCGCCCGGTCCACGCCGCATCCCGCGCCCATCGCGGCCCCACTCCTGCTGTTTCTCCTGGCGCAGAGCCTTCAGCTTCGTCCACTGCTCCGGTGTCAGCACCTGCCGAATCCCCAGCAGCATCCGCGCATTCGCCTTTTCCAGCTCGGCCCGCGCCTGCGCAATGGCGTCGATCTGCGCCAGAATCTTGCCCTCATCCGGCTGCTCGGCTTCCATCAGCGGCTGCATGATGGTTTCCTGCTTCTGCAGCGCCGCGTTCAGGTCAATCAGCTTCAGCCGATGCTGTTGCATGATGTCGTCCATCTTCTTCTGCTGGTCTGCCGTCAGCCCGATCTGCTGCGCCAGCTTCGGATCGTCCCACCACCGCCCATGCATCCTTCCGCCAAAAGCCCGCTCCATCGGAGGCGGTCCCGGCCGCCAATCCTGGGCCACGGCCCGCGCTTCCAGACCGAGACCACCAAGGCATGTGCCCAAAACCAGCGCCAATCCCAAGAATCGCTTAGTTTCTCCCATTCTTCTTCTCCGTTTTCCCCGTTGTCTGATAACTTGCATAATCCGCGTCCATCTCCGCCAGCGGCTGCATCGAATCCGGCACCGCCACGGATAACTCATTCGCCACCTGATCGAGCAGCGCCGTATCCGCTTCCCGCTGCTTCAAAATCTGCTCCTGATGCTGCGCCCGCAACTGCGCCTCATGGTTCCGGTAGGAGCCGACGGCCGGCCCCAGCGCCGCAATCCCCAGCACCATCGCAGCCGTAGCGGCAACTGCCCACTCCAATAAGATGCGCCGTTGAGCGTTCCGGCGGCGTTCCCGTGCCAGGTCCATCTGCCACGCCGCCTGCGCCGGCTCTTTCTGCTGCCCGGCGATATGATGGACCGCCGCCCGAAACTGGCTGATCGAATTCGCCAGCCCTTCGAGCTCGCGCTTGGTGGCCGCGTCGCTCTCCGGATACATCTCCTGCACTCCCCGGTTTGTCGTCTCCCTGGTCATGATTTACCTCCCACCCTAATGAGCCAATTCCGTTCTCGCGTATCTGTCATAAGGGTTGTCGTCCTGAGCGGAGCGAAGGATCTGCTGTTCGCTTCGATCAGCATGATCTCTCCATCACGCTCGCCCGCACCGCCGCCAGCGCGCGGTAAAGATGCGTTTTCACCGTGCTCGGATTCATCCCCGTCAGTTCGGCAATCTCCTTCAGTTCCATCTCTTCCACAAAGCGCAGAACAAATACGCTCCGCTGCTTTGCCGGAAGCGCGCTCACCGCCTGCCACACATGCGCCACCTGCGTCCGCGCAATCAGCTCGGCCTCCGGAGAACTCCGCCCATCCGGAACCCAGTCGCTCACGTCGATCGGATCGAGCGCCGTCTCCCGCGTCTTGGTCCAGAAGCGCATCCGCTTGCTGCGCAGATGGTCGCGCACCAGGTTCATGGCAATCTTCATCAGCCACGTACTCAAACTGGAGTCGCCGCGAAAATGCGCCCGCCCCACATAAGCCTTCAGAAAGCAATCCTGCGTCAGGTTCTCCGCCACATCGCGGTCGCGCAACGACGCCAGCAGAAACCGGAAGACCCGCGGCCGATACAACCGGACCACCTCGTCGAAATCGGCAAGATCAAGCACCGCCTGCTCGCGCGCAGGGGCCGTCAGCTCACTCGCTGCTATCTGTTCCATGCAAAGGAATAGACGGTTTGGACAAGGGGGGAGTTTACGCTGCGAGCAAAGCACTCACCCAAAACGAAAGCCCACCCCAAAAGATTGTCATCCTGAGCGCAGCGCGCAGTCGAAGGATCTGCTTTTTGTCAGCAGTGGCACCGAAAAGGGGTACCCCATCCTTGCAGAGCAAGGGTGGGAACCGCAAATCTCCCCAAGCCGATGCCATCCTGACTACGCAAAAACTGGTGGCAAGTTACCCACGATCCCCGTAATATGGCCGAAGCCTCACCAATTCAATCGGATCGCCTGAAAACTTATCGCCAATGGTTCGCTCATCTCTGTGGATTTTCCTCTGCCTGTCTGTATTTTCGATTCCCAGCTCCACCCACGCGCAATCTCACGTTCAGCGAGGTGGATACATTACTCACATTGATCCGCCATCTTCGTTCCGGCTGAATCAACAGCAGGTTTTAGCCACACCATCCACAGGCCTCATTACAGGGACTCCAAGCCCATCGGATGAGGAGCGTATTTTCCAGCTCTATGCAATCTCTGTGGGAATGCCTGTTTGGGTCAGTGGTGTGGAGGACAAACAGACACACATCATCACCGCCAAAAGTATCACCATCATCGAAAGCGGCTCACTTGCTCACATCTCCGGACTAGGTCTTGCAGACCGTGCGCCTGCATTGTCCAGAGACGGAATGGGATGGCACGGTACCGTCTACGCCGACGGCTACGAACTCGCCGTCACTCCAAAGACAAAGACCAGTCTGCCGCCTGGCACAACCAACCCGAATGCCTGGAATCCAAATTTGTGGATTGCGTATAAAGCTGACAGGCAGCCGGATGGGAGCCTTCTTGGAACGCAATTGAATTTCATCGTCGACGGGAACGTTGCCGACGAGCAGGATTTTCGGAATACAAACGACTTCAAAATTGAATTGCCTGACTACGACAAAAAGCAACCCGGCAAAGTGCATTTCTTCCTGCAAAATTACCGCATTCTTCCCGATCGCAAGTTACAGGACGCAATCAACGCATTCGGCCAGAAACTTGTTCCAGCATGGCAACGAGAGCTTCCTGACTCAGACCCCGCCAAGATCCATTTCCGGTTTTTCGTTCTGGAAAAATCAAAGAACCTCGACAGAACTCTGTCCAATGACGCAGGGACGGTTCTCATTCCATCTCAGCTCATCACAAAGCTTCAGAATGAAGCGCAACTGGCCTGCTTGCTCTCCGCTGATATTGTAGGAGCGCTTCGAAAAGACGTTTATCGCAGTCGCACTCACAAGCATGTGCAAGAAGTAACCGAGATTGCTGCCTTCCCTGCAGTCGGTATCCTTGGCGATGTTGCAATTAACAGCGCATTCTCCGCAGGCTATTGGACTCCGCTGAGGGAACACGAATATCTGGTCGGCCTGCGTTATGTCGTGACCGCCGGATACGACCCGCGCGAAGCCCCAATTGCGCTGCAACGCATCTCTGAAAGACATCCTAATTCAACAGCAGATAAACCATTGCCCTCATTCGCCAATTATGTGGACGCTGAACTCGGCTTCGACTACATGACGACTGATTTCACACCCCTTCGCAAAGGAGAATCAGAGTTCGCCGCACTGCGAAATATGACACTGGCAGCCGATCCAAGACTGAAGAAGACTGAAAAAAGCAGGCTTTCTGATTAGCGCGGGGCGGGTGGCGGGTGACCCATTCAAGCCCTCTTTTGGCTTGAGTGGAGTAGTGCCAGCTCTCAAAGAAACCAAGAATCCCAAGCCCGACCGGGCTTCCGGGTAGAAGCCCCGGGGCTTTCTTCACGTTAAGACGAGACAATTTCTTTTATCCGGGGTCTGAATCATCATAGAAGCAGCGAGGCCCAACCGTGAAGGCCAGACTTGGACTCATCACATGCATGCTATTCGCGCTTGGGACAGCTCTGCCCGGCCAGAGCCAACCCAACTCTGACCACAATCAGAAAAAGAGCCGCAGCGCCGGCGGCGAGGTCGCGAGTGGCAGCGGAGACATCGGCAAAGGAGCAGCCAAGGGCGCCGGCAGCCTGGCCGCAGGTACCGGAAAGGGCGCCGTAGACCTCGTCACGCTGCATCCCATTGATGCGGCAGCCTCCGTCGGAAAAGGTGGCGTCTCCGCAGGCAAGAATGTCGCCGTCGGCACAACCAAAGGAACCGCGAAAATCGCCACAGGCATCGGCAAGGGAATCAAGCACATCTTTTAAAGCCCTGAAGAAACTTTTTTCTATGTTTTCCAGAAGAAACCCGGTATCCTTAATGCAATTCTTCGTTCCTCCCAACAGATTCGCAAGTCGGCTCCAGGCCCCGCTCGACCACGGAACGAAATCCCGTCCCAGTCAGGAAATTTTGCTAAAAGTGAAACGCGCCATCCTTGCTCTGATGTTTTCGACTCTTCTAGTCGGCACGATCTGTTTTGCCCGCCATGAGACCTCCCGGGCAGAGGAGATCGCAAATCACAACCAGCGCGCTGCGGATCTGACCGCCGCTGCTCAAATCAAGCCTTTTTCGCCGGCCAGCCCCGAGAAAGGCGCTGCC
>Ga0335073_10002252_pt1 | contig 26332 bp, 21 predicted proteins | sample Lox_Sample_22_FD_207093 | JGI IMG/M metagenome (GOLD analysis project Ga0335073, IMG submission 207093) | Soil microbial communities from Loxahatchee National Wildlife Refuge, Florida, United States - Lox_Sample_2.2 | ecosystem: Environmental > Terrestrial > Soil > Wetlands | place: USA...
CGATTCGACGTCGGTTCATGATTGCGAGCGAATTGCCGCGCGCTACGACCTGCTCGAGCACTTTCCAGCCTCGGTTGCCGGTCTTTTTCGGCGGCACGCCCTCGATGAAACTCCTAAATCTGATGACGCCGCTTTCGTTCATGCCCGTTGGTGGACAATTCTGTCGAACAAAGTTGCGGTCGAGGAGGCTGCCATTGCCGCAACGCGCGCCGGTTTCGCTGTTGAAGTCGATTGCTCGTGCGATGACTGGGACTACGAGCGCGCCGCCGAATATCTTCTCGGCCGCCTGCGCGAGCTACGCAGCAAAGTCTCACGGGTGTGTCTTGTTTCGGGAGGCGAGGTAACGGTTTCAGTCCGCGACGCCGGTATTGGAGGACGAAACCAGCAGTTCGCGCTGGCCTGCGCAGATCGCATCGCAGGGGAAGACGTCACCGTTCTTAGCGCGGGCACCGACGGCATCGACGGCAACAGCCCGGCTGCGGGAGCGGTCGTGGATGGCAGCACACGGGGCCGTGGGGGCGGCAAAGAGGTTGTTGGTCAGGCGCTGGGTAGATTTAATGCATTTCCTTTTCTCGATGCTCTTGGCGATTCTGTTGTTACCGGGCCGACTGGCAATAACCTGCGCGACCTGCGAATTCTGTTAGCTTATTGAAGGAGGCCGGCGCGCTTTGAACTTGGGCTCCGCACCAGAGATGTCAACTCGGGCCGCAACAAAGATGTGGCGGGCGTGTTTAAAATCATCGAGATCCCGAGGTGAGGGATCCTTCGTCCACTGTAAATTCCTGTAAACTGGGTCCTTATGGCAGCCCCATTTGGCTTAGTCTGCATCTAATGCCAGAGCCATCAAAAAATTTTTCGCGGAGGTTTTCGATTGAAACAGATACTGCGTGTTGCCTTTCTGTTGACCTTTGCCTGTGTCGCACTTACGGCGTTCTCCAACTTTGCGCAGGCCCAGAAAGTCGATGTTGCCTTCGGCGTCAGCACGATTGTGGCGCCCGGAATCAGTAATGCAAACGGCACGGATCACCAACCCGTCACCATGTCGGGAGGCGCGTATCCGGGAATCAGCGGCGATGTGCAGGCCTTTCACCACATCGGCATTGGCGCAGAAATTTTCTGGAGAGCATCGCAGGGCCAAAATTACAACGGCCAGGGCTTCAACTATCGCCCCATATTCTGGAACGTGAATGCGGTCTACGCACCGAAGATTGCCACCCACACCTACCTTGAGCTGGTCGGCGGTATCGGAGCACTCAGCAACCGCTATTACACAGGTACATTTTGCGGAATCTACACCTGCTCCAATTATCAATCCATCAACCACTTCGATGGCGATTTTGGCGCCGGGCTCAGGTTCTACCCACGCGGCGGCTGGTTTATTCGCCCCGAGGCGCGCGTCTATCTGATCAAAAACAACTACGACTTCGCCTCCAATTATGCGACCCGCGTCGGTGCTTCGATCGGTTACACCTTTGGCGGCCACTAGCCTTCCAGGTTTGAACTTCCAGGTTTAAGCATCCAGGCGCGCTCTGTTGAGTGCGCCTTTTTTCATTCTTCTAACAACTCTGAGTAGCCCCTGGTTGCGATCCCGCATTATGATAGCGGTATGAATTTCGGCTTCTCGGGTGAGATGATCTTCCTGTTTTTTCTGGCCCTGATTCTTTTCGGCCCGAAAAAACTGCCGGAGATTGGCCGCCAGATCGGGCGCATCATGAATGAGTTTCGTCGCGCCTCGAACGAATTCCGTTCGCAAATCGAGTCCGAAATGAATGCCCTGGAGCGTGACACGAAGCCGAATTTTCTGCAGCCCCTGCAACCACCGCCTTTGGGATCGCTCGCCAGCCGTATTTTGAATCCTCCGCCCGCCGAGCAGATCAAGGCTGCTGACGAGGCCGCCGAAGCGCGAGCCGCCGAGGGTAAATCTGCGGACGCGACATCGGCCGAGCATGCCGCCAGCGCACCCGGGCACGCCGTAGAGATTGCGCCATCTTCCTCTCCATCGAAAGTTGCGCCAGATGCCTGAAGCGGCGACCTCACCCATCCTTGATCAAACGTCGAAAGAACCCATGGTGACCATGGGCTTCCTGGAGCATCTGGAGGAGCTTCGCAAGAGAATTGTTTCTTCGATGATCGCAGTGGTGATCTGCTTTTTCGGCTGCTGGTTCGCCGCCCCGCGCCTGGTGGCCATCATGCAGGCGCCGATCATCAAAGTGCTGCACGATAACCACCAGCCCGGGATGCTCGTCTATCAGCATCCTGTTGACCCATTCAATCTCTATCTGAAAGTCGCGGGAGTGGCGGGATTGTTTGTGGCCTCGCCATTCGTGCTCTATCAGCTATGGCTGTTCATCGCGCCCGGCCTGTACAAGAACGAAAAGCGTTATGTTTTTCCCTTCATGCTCTCCAGCGTGACCCTGTTTCTGGCGGGAGGCTATTTCGGCTACAAGGTCATTCTTCCCAAGGCGCTCGAGTTTCTTATTGACTTCGGCAAGCAGTTTCAGCCGATGATCACCATTGAGGAATACACCTCGCTGTTCGTGACGCTCATCGTCGGCATGGGCGTGATCTTCGAAATGCCCATCCTGGTCTTTTTCCTCGCCCTGATGGGCATCGTCAGCGCCGGCTGGATGTGGCGCAATATCCGTTATTCGATTCTCGGCATTTTCATTGTGGCTGCGATCATCACGCCTACACCCGACATCGTGAACATGTGCATCTTCGCTGCCCCCATGTTGGGGCTTTACGTCTTAAGTATCGGAATCGCTTGGTTCGCTCATCCCGATCAGAGAAGAAAGCGCGCGGAGAAAACATAGAACCAACTACCACGGAATAAGTGGCGGATCACGAATGCGTCTTATAGCGATTATGCGAGCGACCGTTACATTGAATGCACGAAGGCAAGAAGCCTTTCTCCGGGTTACGCCGTGTCCTCCGTGGTTAAGAATTTCCGTATTCCTGATACTGACGATCGCGTTAGGCGCTACGGCCTGCAGCAAGGGGACGACCGCATCCGAGGTCACTCCATCGGGCGCAGCCGCTGCGGCCGTCGAGAAATCCGAAGCCGCACCACCGCCAGCCCCACCAACCCCGCCATCCGACTCCACCCCGCTGCCGCAAATTGATGCCCAGCGCGCCTTCCAATACACGCGCGAGGTCACGGCCTTTGGCCCCCGCTACATCGGCAGCGAAAACCATAAGAAGCTCGAGACCTACATTCTCAACCACCTCAAGGGCGATCAGGTCGAAGAGGATTCTTTCATCGCCGATACCGTGGAAGGGAAGTTCCCTGTTCGCAACATCATCGCCAAGTTCCCCGGCAAGAAAGATGGGATCATCGTTGTCCTTGGCCATTACGACACCAACTATCCTCTTCGCAATACGGGATACGTCGGCGCCAACGATGGGGGCTCATCGACGGCGATTCTGCTCGAGTATGCCAATCAATTTCGCGGCAAACCGCGCGACGGTTACAGCGTCTGGCTCGTCTGGACCGATGCCGAAGAAGCAGTGCGCCAGTGGTCTGACACCGATAGTGTCTACGGCACGCGGCACCTTGCCGAAAAGTGGGAGAAAGATGGCACGCTGAAAAAGATCAAAGCGCTTTTCGTCATGGACATGATTGCCGGCGAAGACGTCAACATCCTGCGCGATACGAACTCAACCCCGTGGTTGCTGGATTTGATCTATACCGCTGCTGAACGGGGTGGCTACCAGTCGCACTTCTATGCTCTGCAAGGGGGGGAGGAAGACGATCACATTCCCTTCGTGAAGCGCGGTGTTCCCTGCGCGGATGTCATCGGCGTACCCTACGGTTACAACGACGTTTTTCACCACACGCCGCAGGACACAATGGACAAGCTCAGTCCCAAGAGCCTGGAAATTGTGGGGAATACCATCCTTGAGACCATCCGCTTGGTCGACCAGCGATGAATGTCGGTAGCCGGGTCGCGTTTTCCTCGATGTCATCCTGAGCGAAGCCAGCCCATCGCAAAGCGATGCGCGGGCGCAGTCGAAAAATCCCTACCCGATCCAACTCTCTTTGACCGTCGCAAGGCATTCTCAGCGCGCGGCCTGCGACGATTTTTTCCACTCTGATACTTGACGCCATACCTGACAGCCCGTCGCTACATTCGTTACGATAGGGCGAGCACTCATCAAGATGACTTCATTCCCCTTTCCGGAGAATCCTTTGCTTCAGAAAATCTTTGCAACCGCTCTTTTGAGCGGATCTGTTTTTATCCCCGCCGCCGCGCAGGCGCCCAGCTCGCCGGGAAAGCCGCTTCCGACCGGCCCCATGCAGGCAAAGGTCAAGGCCGAGTGCACGCAATGCCATACCACCGACCGCATCACCGAGCAGCACCTCACTCGTGACGAGTGGTCGCAGAAGCTCGAGAAGATGGAAGGGCTCGGCGCCGTGATTCCCGATGCCGACCGGGATGGGATCCTGGCGTATCTGGCGAAAAACTTTGGCCCGCAGAAGGGCACAAAGAACGCGCCGAAGAAGAGCGGTTCCGCGAACTAGGACTCAGGGGGTTCTCAACTTTCCCGAAATCCTGCGATCCAACGACCGCGCGATTCCAGAAGCAAAGCGCTACCGACCCAGCGTCCGTCGCCCCAGCAGAAGTGGCTTGCTGAGTCGACGCGTTGAAGTGGCGCTACGGTAGCGCTGCTTGATCGACTGCACCTGCTCTCAGGATGCGGCGGATGGCATCAACGGTGAAAGTGATTGTTTAGGTGCAAGCCGTAAGCCCTGGACGCTAAGAGCTAAGGCTGCAGCTGAGAGCTTGGAGCTACTTGCTCTCTGCGCCGTCTGTTGTGGATGCCTTCTCCGGCCTTAGCTGCGGAAACAGAATCACATCCCGGATCGTATGCGAGTTGGTGAACAGCATCGCCAGACGGTCGATGCCAACGCCCACGCCTCCCGCTGGCGGCATGCCGTAAGAAAGAGCCCGAATGTAGTCCTCGTCCATCTGATGCGCTTCTTCATCTCCGCGCTCGCGCTCCTTTAACTGTCCTTCGAAGCGGCGGCGCTGATCTTCGGGATCGTTCAGTTCGCTGAAGCCGTTGGCAATCTCCATCTTGCCGGCAAACATTTCGAAGCGCTCGGTCCAGTCAGGCTCATCCGGCTTCTGTTTCGACAGCGGAGAAACCGCCGTCGGAAACTCATAAATGATCGTCGGCTGCGTCAGGTGTTCCTCTGCGATTATTTCGAATAACCCGGCAACGGTTTTTCCCACCGGTTCGGCGGAGTCATAAGCGATATCCATTCCTGCCTGCCGCACTCGCATAACCAGTGCCTTTACCGAATCATGGGTCGCGAAGTCTTCACGCGTCGGAGCCGCTCCAGCCTTTGCCGGCCAGAACTTTGCAATCGCTTCGCGCATGGTCATGCGCCGCCAATTACCGTGCGACCAGTCGATCTCGTCCTCGCCCCATTTCGTTATCGTGGCGCCTGTTACATCCCTTACTGCCTGCTCGATCGACCCCTGTGTCGTATCCATGATGCCGAGGTAATCGGTGTAGGCCTGATATGCCTCAAGCATGGTGAACTCGGGATTCCACCTCCACCCTATGCCTTCGTTTCGGAAATTGCGGTTGATCTCGTACACGCGATCGAAGCCGCCTACCGTCAACCGCTTCAGATACAGCTCGGGTGCGATGCGCAGGAACAAATCCATGTCCAGCGTGTTGTGATGCGTTTTGAACGGCTTCGCCACCGCGCCACCGGCAATCGGATGCATCATCGGCGTCTCGACTTCCACAAATCCATGCGCATCGAAATATCGCCGCAGCGATTGCACCAGCTTGCTGCGTTTCAAGAAAACCTCGCGCACTTCGGGATTCATCACCAGATCGACGTAGCGCTGGCGATAGCGGAGTTCTACATCCTGCAAGCCATGCCACTTCTCAGGCAGCGGCAGCAGGTCTTTTGACAAAAACGTCAGCTCTTCTACGTGAATGCTCAACTCGCCCGTCTTGGTGCGAAACAAATAACCACGGACGCCGATGTGATCGCCCAGGTCGAGTAGCTTCCATAGCTCGAATCCCGCCTCGCCCACTGCGTCTTTTTTCACGTAGATCTGCAGCCGCTCGCCATCCTGCTGCAGGTGCGCGAAACCGGCCTTCCCCATCAGCCGAATTGCCATGATGCGGCCCGCCACTCGCACGTTCACGCGCGGATTGTCCAGCTCTTCCGCGGTCTGCCCGCCGTATTCAGTCAAAATCTGCGGAATCGTATGACTGAAATTGTATTTTCGCGGATATGCGGGCTGTCCCAGCGCCTCAATCTTTTTCAGCTTGTCGCGCCGGATTTCATAAATGTTTTCGTCGAGTGCCAATTTCTGTCCTTGAATTCGAAGGTCTCAACCTACGCCTGTGCGGGCGACCCTCGATTATAAACATCCAGCCCACAGCGGAATTAACACGCGCGCGAACAAACCACCCGCAAAACACAAACTGCCGACCCGATTTGATTGACTCGCAGGTCTTTGCCGCATTCAACTCCCGTGCCGCTGCCGCCGATAAAAGAACCAGGAATCATGTCTGCTGAGCCCCAGCCTGAATCAAACAGTGCACCGGCGAAGCCCACCGCCGTTATCTACCTCTCCAGCCATCGCCCGCTGCGCCTGGCAGATTTCTTTACTGAGTTTCACGACAACTGGCCATCGATTTCGCTCGAAAAAACCTGCCATGAGCCGCATCGCGCCTGCTTCCGCGCCGGACGTTCAGAGTTCTGGCTGGAATTTCACCACTCGCCCGTTCCCGATGCGATCACCGAACCGGTGGTCAATTCCACACTGCATTGGCCCACCGCCCTTACCGCGCTCGCCCGCCACGTCTCTTATCTCGAAGTGATCGGTTTGCGCTCGACCCATGGCCTCCTGACGCTAACCTGTGATGTGACCCGCGCCATCGCCACCCTGCTTGCCATTACCGACTCGATTGCGGTGTGCTGGCTGAACGGACCCGCGCTCAATCAAGCCAAAACCTTCATCGCCACCGCGCGAGAGATGCTCTCTACCGGGTTTTATCCGCTCTCGCTGTGGACCGCCGTCCGCTGGGACCCGGACTCGCACTCGCTAGCGACTCACGGCATGCGGCAATTCGACGCGCACGAACTCGTTCTCCGCGAGCAGCCCGACGCCGCGCCGCTAATGGTCGACTATCTGTTTCAAGCGGCGTTATCGTTGCTCGTCTCTCGCCATCCCATCCGCGATGGCGAAACCGTGAATGGTCCGCACGGCCCCATCAAAGTAAAATCGGGCAACACCGACGGGAAGGGAAGGGGAGTCCTGATTCTCGACCCGGCATCCTGATCTCAGGTCTCGGGGCGCAGGTGTCAGGTCTCAGGAACTCGAAATTCAGGCCCCCCTCGATGAAGTTTCCAACACAAAATGCCGATGCCAACCGCCTACGTCGTCCTCCTAAGACCTAACACCTGACACCGCCAATCTGAAGTTGAAGTGAGCACGATTCAGCGATACTATTCGTCTTGATTCCGATTCATTGAGGTTTCATGCCGCAGAACTACGTTGCTCCCTTCCTTTTCATCGCTGTGGTTGGAATTCTAATGCCGGTGACGCTGCTCGTTGCGCGCATCGTCCGCACGCAGAATCCGAGCCGGGCGAAACTGATGCCCTATGAGTGTGGCATCGATCCTTACGACAACGCGCGCGGGCGCTATACGGTTCGCTACTACATCATCGCCATGCTCTTCGTGGTCTTTGATCTGGAGACAATCTTCCTTTTCCCGTGGGCGGTGAAGTTCAAGGCGCTGGGGACGTTCGGCTTTGTGGAAATGCTGATCTTCCTCGGAATCCTGATTGTCGGCTACATCTGGGTCTGGAAAAAAGGCGCTTTGGAATGGGTGTAGATCCATCGCCGGCAATCCCCACCCCACAACTCCCGACGCCTGGCGAAGAAGTCTTCACTGCCAGCCGCTGGACCAGAGGAAATTTCTGGTTTCCAACCCGCATCGTCGTCAGCCCTCTTCGTGTCAGCCGGGTCAAGCGGCGGCTTTTTGGCAATAGCGAGGAGAGTATCTCGATTTCCCAGGTCGCTTCCGTGAAGATTTCTACCGGCATGGTCTGGTCCGACATCGTCATTGAGTCCACTGGAGGAACAGATCCCATCACCAGCCACGGTCACCGCAAAACCGATGCGATCCGCATTCGCGACCTGGTCGAGACTTACCAGGTTCGGTCGCGTTGAGGAACCCAGGGACCGTTGGAGAAGTATGCTGGAGGGGCATAGCAGAGCGGTTTTTTCTGAGAACTGAGAACTGGGAACCGAGAACGGTGTCTTTGTGATCCTCGTCACTGCCGCTCGTGAGCACTTGTCGTTGACTGGTACCGGTCAAGCTGTTAGAAGGGATGTCTCCTGAAAGCGGCTTTGTCCGACAGACCCTAGCATGGCCGAGGACGTCAAGAATCCTGCCCCATCCCCGCCTCCCAAAGGCGACGATAAGGCCACGACGGAAAAAACGACGCCCAATCCCGCGGAAGCTCAAGCTAAAGCCGATCCAACCCCCGTAACACCAGCGACCAAACCAGCTGCGGCATCTGCGTCAGCGGCCCCCCCAGCGCCCAAGCCCGACGCCGCAGCGGGAACTCCTCCCAAGGCAGCCGCCGCGGCCGCAACTCCCACCAAGCCCGCCGCTCCCGCGAAGCCTGCCGGCCCTGTGCCCACGCCCTGGTCTTCGCCGATGGTCGAGAAGTACAAGAAGCGCTACGGCTCTGGCCTTGAAGCGCTAACCTATCTGGGCCAGAATTACTTCAACGTCGATCGCTCGCTGATCCCCGATCTCCTTCGCCTGCTCAACAGCGACGACGAATTCGACTACTGCGTCGACCTCACCGCCGTCCACTATCCCAAGCGCGAAAAGCAATTCGACCTCGTCTGGGTTCTGTATTCCTTTCCCCGCAACGAGCGCATCCGGGTCAAGACCCAAATGAAAGACGGCGAATCCATCGCCTCCGTCGTTTCCATCTGGCCAACGGCCAACTGGCTGGAGCGCGAGGTCTTCGACATGTTCGGCATCAGGTTTGACGGCCATCCCGACATGAAGCGCATTCTTCTGCCCGATGGCTGGGAAGGCTATCCGCTGCGCAAGGATTACGACATCCTGCAGCAGGATAAAAAGTGGGTACGGATCAACCTGGGAATCGAGAGCGGCCAGTGACGGACGCAAGAATGACCGATGCGAAAACGACAGACGCGAGAAGGTCTGACGGGACGCTCCCGAATGCCGTTTCGACCCGTTCTCACGTCATCGCTTCGCATCTTGATCTCGATACGCCCGAGAAGCCTTATCTCGATTCCAATGAACTCATCCTCAATATGGGTCCGCAACACCCCGCGACCCATGGCGTGCTGCGCGTCATCCTGAAGCTCGATGGCGAAAAAGTTCTCGGTACCGAGTGCGTGATTGGCTACCTGCACCGCGGGGTCGAGAAGATTGCCGAGAATCGCACCTACACGATGTTCAATCCCTACGTCGATCGCATGGATTACGTCGCCGCCATCTCGAATGGGCTCGGCTATTGTCAGGCAGTCGAAAAGCTGTTGAATGTGGAAGCGCCGCCCCGAGCCAACTACATCCGCGTCATCCTCACAGAGCTGAATCGTATTTCCAGCCACCTGCTCTGGCTGGGCACGCACGCGCTCGATATCGGCGCCATGACGCCGCTCTTTTACACCTTCCGCGATCGCGAAGAGATTCTCAAGATCTTCGAAAAATATTGCGGCGCGCGCCTTACCACCCACGCCTTTCGCATTGGCGGCTTGCAATACGAAACATATCCCGGCTTCGAAAAAGACGTTAAGAACTTCCTGACCTTTGTTCCGTCGAAGATCGACGACTACGAAGCTCTGCTGACCGGCAACCGCATCTGGATCGAGCGCACGAAAAACGTCGGCGTCATCTCCGGCGAAGACTGCATCGCCCTCGGCGTCACCGGTCCGGTGCTGCGCGCCAGCGGGGTGAAATGGGACCTCCGCAAAGCCCAGCCCTACGCGAATTACTCCGACTTTGATTTCGAGATCCCCACCGGCGAAAACGGAGACACCTTTGACCGGTACATCGTGCGCATGCTCGAGATGCGCCAGTCGCTGCGCATCATCGAGCAGGCGGTGAATGGCATCCCTGAAGGCCCGATCATGGCCAAGGTGCCGAAGGTGATCAAGCCGCCAGTGGGCGAAATTTATCACTCGATCGAGGCACCCAAGGGCGAGCTCGGATACTTCATCGTCAGCGATGGTTCCACCCAGCCTTATCGTGTCCGCGTCCGGCCGCCATCGTTTGTCAACCTGCAAGCGCTCGACTTGATGGTGCGCGGAATGCTCGTGGCTGATGTCGTCGCCGTGATTGGTACCATCGACATCGTGCTTGGCGAGGTGGATCGCTGATGCTCAACCAGTTCATGTCCTATTTGGGCAGCACGGTGCCCCCAGGCAACGCCGGTAACCAGCTTTGGGCGCTGATCTACGTCCTGATTATTTTTGCCGGGGTTTCGGGTGCGGTGCTTTGCATGAACTGGATCGAACGCAAGCTGCTCGCGCACTTCCAGATTCGCCTCGGTCCCATGCGCGTCGGCCCTCACGGTCTGCTTCAACCCTTCGCCGACGGCCTCAAGCTCCTGCTGAAAGAAGACATCATTCCGGCGGGAGCCGATAAGTTTGCTTTCTGGGTCGCGCCCGTCATCGGCCTGGTCGCTGCATTTACCGTTTACAGCGTGATTCCATTTGGCCCCTCGCAGGCCGTGACCGACATGAATATCGGCATCCTGTTCATGCTTGGAGTCTCTTCTCTGGGAGCCTTGGCCATCGTTACTGCCGGTTGGGCCTCGAATTCGCACTATCCGCTGATGGGTGCGTTACGTTCCAGCGCTCAGTTGGTTTCCTACGAAGTGGCCATGGGCATGGCTGTGGTTTCGGCGATTCTGATGACCAGCTTCAACACCAAAGGCACTGGCACGCTAAGTATGATCGGAATCGTCGAGGCCCAGTACGAGCAGCGCGTGTGGTTCCTGTTCAAGTTCTTTCCCCTCGGCCTGCTCGCTTTCGTGGTTTTTGCCATCGCGATGGTTGCCGAAACCAATCGCGCTCCTTTCGACTTGCCCGAAGCCGAGTCGGAACTGACAGCCGGTTTCCACACCGAATATAGCGGGCTGCGCTGGTCGTTCTTCATGCTCGCCGAGTACGCCGCCATGATGGCCGTCTCTTCAATCGCCGTCACCCTCTGGATGGGTGGCTGGATGCGGCCATTTCCGAATCTGCTGCAGGGGCCGGGCTGGGACTTCCTCTTCTCGCTTTTTCCCGCTCTTACCTTCGCGGGCCTTGCTGCTCTTACCACCTTCGGCGCGGCCCGCATGCCGACGCACCTCTACTTCAGAATTCAGCGGATTGGTTTGGCAGCTTTCGGGGCGGTACTCGGATTCGTCGCGTTGCTTCTGCTGGTGATTGCGATTGCCGGACGGGCGAATGCGGCCAACCTCGCCGGCCGTTTCGATGTAGGCCTCGGCCACGTTTACTGGTTCCTGCTCAAGGTCGCAATTTTCATGTACCTGTTCATCTGGTATCGCGCCACTTGGCCACGTTATCGCTTCGATCAACTGATGGCGGTGGGATGGAAGGTCATGTTGCCAGTCTCTCTTGGCGTGCTGATCGTAACGGCCATCGTGGGGGTGATCCTCGCGTGAATCCGGCGATCGTAAATCAGGCGATGAATCCCGGAGCGGCTCCGGTCGCAACCCCGTTTTTCTTTTATCTCCTCGCTGGAACGGCGATCGTTGGCGCCATGCTCATGATTACGCGTCGCAACGCCGTGCACTCCGCGCTGGCGTTGATTTTGACCCTGCTTTCCGTCGCCGGCCTCTACCTGATGCTCTACGCGCCCTTCGTTGCTGGCGTGCAGATCATCGTCTATGCGGGCGGAATCATGGTGTTGTTCCTGTTCGTCATCATGCTGGTCAACATCGAGCGCATTTCCAAGGAGCGGCAGTTTAACCGCATGTGGCCAGTCGGCCTGCTGGCCTCATGCGCATTGCTTGCCTTGTTCCTGGGAGCGCTGGCCAAGGGCAAATCCTTGCTGCCCGACCGCATGATGCCATTGCCCGAGTCGGCAAACACGCAGGGAATTGCGGCCGCGCTCTACGGAGACGCCGGCCGCATGGGCCAATACACCTTCGCCTTCGAGATCGCCTCGCTGCTGCTGCTGGTCGCGATCCTGGGAGCGGTGATTATGACGAAGAAAAAGATTTAGGGATCGGGTCATCGGATCATCGCATGATTTTCGTGAGGTTGAGAACCGTGGTGAACGCGAAAGCGCGAGCTATTGCTGGATGTTCACTGAGAACTGAGAACTGAGAACTGGAAGATGGTTCCCATCACCACAATTCACTATCTGGTTGTTGCCGCCGCGCTCTTTGTCCTGGGCGTGGTCGGAGTGCTTACGCGCCGCAATGTGGTGATCATCCTCATGTCGATCGAGCTGATCTTAAACGCTGTGAATCTCAACCTGGTCGCCTTTTCGCGCATGTGGGGCAACCTGCATGGACAGGTGTTTGCTGTCTTTATTGTGGTTGATGCCGCCGCCGAAGCCGCCGTCGGCCTCGGCATTCTGATCGCCTTCTTCCGCAATAAAGAGACGATCAATGTCGACGAGATTGATTTGTTGAAGTGGTAGGGGAGCCAGCGAGCCACGAGCCACGTGTTTCGAGCGAGCTCGGGCGAGACTGGTTTGAAGGGGCTCGGCTTCAGCCGAGCCGCATCGATCGTCTGGATTTGTCATTCCGAGCCGTCCGTAGCCGCGCTCTGCGCGGTGAGGACGTGCGAGGAATCTGCGGTCGGGGAGAGCGAGCAGCGAATAACGAAGGGCTAAGAACGATGGACGAACGACGAAGGACTAAAACCGACGACTGAGAAGCAATGTTCCTAAACCACATCTACCTCATTCCGTTCTTCCCGGCCTTCGGCGCCGCGCTCATGTTTTTCTTCGGACGCCGGCTGCAGAAGTCTGCCGTCAGCGCGGTTTGTGTCGGCACGGTTGTCATCGCTTTCATCTGGGCCTGCTTCTCTGTGGTTGAATACACGCATTTCGCTCACGGCACTGGCCAGCCCTTCGAAAAGATTCTCTACACGTGGCTTGGGTCGGGCGATTCGGGCTTGAGCTTCACCAAGCAAGACGGCTCAACCACCCAGTTCAACGCTGACTTCGGTTTCCTGCTCGATCCTCTCTCTTCAATCTGGCTGCTCTTCGTCACCGGCGTGGGCATGCTGATCCACATTTACTCTGTCGGCTATATGGCGCACGAAGGCGGCTATTACCGCTTCTTCGGATACCTGAACCTGTTTATGTTTGCCATGCTCACGCTGATCCTGGCGAACAATTACATTCTCCTTTTTGTCGGCTGGGAGGGCGTCGGCCTCTGCTCGTATCTCCTCATCGGCTTCTACTTCCATCGCAAGTCGGCGAGCGACGCGGCCAACAAGGCTTTCATCGTCAACCGCATTGGCGATGCGGGCTTCGTGCTCGGTGCGCTGACTTTGGTCTGGTATATCGGCTCCTTCCGCTTCACCGACATTAACCCGCTTCTCCGCAGCGGACACTATCTCGTCGGCGATCCCATCCTAACCATCGCTGCCATTCTTCTTTTTGTAGGGGCGACAGGGAAGTCGGCCCAGCTTCCGCTCTACGTCTGGCTGCCCGATGCCATGGAAGGTCCGACGCCGGTTTCTGCTCTCATCCACGCCGCCACCATGGTCACCGCGGGCGTGTATATGGTGGCGCGTTCGAATGCCGTCTTTGTCCTGGCCCCGACCGCCATGAAAGTTGTCGCCATCATCGGCGCCCTGACCGCTCTCTTCGCCGCTTCGATCGGCTTGGTGCAGAACGACATCAAGCGCGTGCTCGCCTACTCCACCGTCTCGCAGCTGGGATACATGTTCCTTGCTCTTGGCGTGGGCGCATTCGCCGCCGGCGTCTTTCACGTCTTCACGCATGCATTTTTCAAGGCCTTGCTCTTCCTTGGTTCGGGCTCGGTGATCCACGCCATGTCGGGCGAGCAGGACATGAAGTTCATGGGCGACCTCCGCAGCCGCATCCCAATTACCTATAAGACGATGTTCGTCGGCATGCTCGCCATCGCGGGCATTCCGGGTTTTGCCGGCTTCTTCTCGAAAGATGAAATTCTATGGCAAACCTACACCCGTGAATCGAGCGCGTATCACATTTTGTGGTTTATTGGTTTTGCGACTGCGCTGATGACTGCCTTTTACATGGGTCGTCTCATCTTCCTCACTTTCTTCGGCGAGCCCCGCATGAGCCACGAAATCGAACATCACATTCACGAATCGCCCAAGTCGATGACCGGGCCGCTGGTGATTCTGGCCGCGTGCTCGGTCTTGGCCGGCTTCCTCGGCCTGCCCCACAGCCTCGGCGGTTCCAATCGCTTCGGCAAATTCCTGGAGCCGGTTTTTGCCAAAGAAGCTCCAGTGCTCGAAGCCGAGAAGCCGTCGCAACTCGCTGCCGGTGAGAAAGAAGAAGAGAAGACCGACCCGATGGAATACGGCTTGATGGGCCTGTCTGTACTGGCCGCTGTCGTTGGTCTCGGCCTCGCCTATCGTTCCTACGCGCGCGCCGGCAAAGACTACAAGGAGCCGATCTGCGAAGCCTCACCGCCGTTTTACACCGTGCTCTACAACAAGTGGTTCGTTGACGAGGGCTACGACTATGCTTTCACCGGTCGACGCAAGCTTGGAGACGTCCGTCTCGGCGTGATGGGAGCGGGCGAAGCCTCGTCATGGTTCGACGCCAAGGTCATCGACGGCGCAGTGAACGATGCAGGCTGGCTCACCCGCGCCATCGCCACCCTTTCAACCTGGTGGGATAAATGGATCATCGACGGCCTTGGCGTGAACGGGCTGGCGATCTTCACGCGAATCATGTCTTATCCGGCGCGCCTTTTCGAGTGGGGCCTGATGCAGTGGTACGCACTGGTGATGGTCGTCGGCCTGATTGGTTTTGCGCTGTATTACGTGTGGAAGTAAGTTTCGAGTCACTAGTATCCAGTGACGAGCAACCCGAATTGGTTTTCTCGCGGCTCGTTACTCGTGGCTCGTGTCCGTTCGAGAACTAGCTTATGCAGAGTCATATATTGTCCATCATCCTCTTCACGCCTCTACTCGGCGCGATCGTTCTCCTCTTCGTTCCCAAAGAAGAAAAGGACGTCATCCGCTGGATCGCGAACATCTTCGCCTTCGGCGGCTTCCTGATCTCCCTGCCGCTCGTCCCCATGTTCTGGGCGCAGCGCTTCAGCCCCGACCAGTTCAAGTTCCTCGAAGGCTCGGCCAACAACTGGATCCCCTCCATCGGCGCCGGCTACAACCTCGGCATCGACGGCATCTCGTTCCTGCTGATCATGCTCACCACGCTGCTCGGCTGGATCTCGATCCTCTCCTCATGGACCGCCATCGACAATCGTGTCAAGGAATATTACGTTTGGTTTCTCGTGCTGCAGACCGGCATGCTCGGTGTCTTCATGGCGCTCGACTTCTTCCTCTTCTTCGTTTTCTGGGAAGCCATGCTCGTCCCGATGTACTTGCTCATCGGCATCTGGGGCGGTCCGCGCAAACTTTATGCCGCCATCAAATTCTTCCTCTACACCTTGCTTGGCTCGGTGCTGATGCTGCTCGGCATCCTGTTCCTCTATTTCCATCACCACTCGGTCACCGGCGTCTTCACTTTCAGCATCCCTGAGCTTTATAAGACGGCTCCCCAGATCCCGTTCCATTACGCCATTTGGCTCTTCCTCGCGTTCTTCCTGGGATTCGCGATCAAGGTCCCCATGTTCCCCTTCCATACATGGTTGCCCGATGCGCACGTGGAAGCACCCACCGCGGGCTCGGTCATTCTGGCCGGCGTCCTGCTGAAGATGGGAACCTACGGCTTCGTCCGCTTCTCGTTGCCGTTTTTCCCGCAGGTGATTACGAGCAACGAAACGCTCTGGGGCGTCACCACGCGCGGCTGGATGATTGTCCTCTCGGTGATCGCCATCATCTACGGCGCGCTCGTTTCTCTCATGCAGAAAGACATGAAGAAGCTCGTCGCCTACTCATCCGTCAGCCACCTCGGCTTCTGCACCCTCGGTATTTTCGCTCTTAATCCCCTCGGTCTCAGCGGCTCTGTCCTTCAGCAGATCAATCACGGCATCTCGACCGGCGCGCTCTTCCTGATCGTCGGCATCCTCTATGAACGCCGTCACACGCGCGAGATCGCCGAATATGGCGGCATCTCGAATGTCATGCCCGTCTACGCGACCATCACCATGATCATGTTTCTCTCGTCGATGGGACTGCCGCTCCTCAACGGCTTCGTCGGCGAGTTTACGATTCTTCAGGGGGCCTTCACTGCCAATTGGAAATGGGCCGCCTGGGCCGCGCCCGGCGTGATTCTGGCTGCGGCTTACCTGCTTTGGCTCTACCAGCGCGTCTTCTTTGGCACTGTCACGAATCCAAAGAATGAGAGACTCCACGACCTCACCGCGCGTGAGATTCTCACCTTTGTGCCGCTCATCGTCTGTGCCTTTTGGATCGGCCTCTATCCCAAGCCCTTCTTCCAGATCCTCGAATCGCCCGTAAATCAAATTGTCCAGACGATTCAGGCGAACAATCCGAATGCTCCCATCAACGCGCAGGCCATGCCCGCGCCCGCTTCCGACGTCACCGTCACCGTCGACACGCAACCGAAAGCGAGCAACTAGGTGCGAGGCCTCTCTCCAATTGAATACCGGTTGATGTTGCCCATGCTGGAGCTCACCATCTTCGGCACTGGCATTCTGCTGATCGACTTGATGATTCCTCGCGAGTGGAAATGGCTTAACGGTGTGGGTGCTTTTGTCGGCGTTCTGTTCTCGGCCTTATGTGTCTGGCAGATTCAGACGACTCTGCCCGGGGGCGGCTCAGGATTTTCTTTTTCCCTCGTCGTCGATCACTTCGCTCTTTATTTCTGGTATCTGTTTCTCGCCGCCGCTGCCATTAGCATCCTGATGTCGATCCGATACCTCGAGATTGAAGACGAGAATCATGGCGAGTTCTACGCGCTACTGCTGTTTTCAGTAGTCGGCATGATGTGCCTGGCGGCTGGCATCGACATCGTTCTGCTTTTCATCGGCCTTGAGTTGATGGCGATCTCCATCTACATCCTGGTGGGTTTCCTGCGCCGCGATCGCCGCTCCAACGAAGCCGCGTTGAAATATCTTCTGCTCGGCGCGTTCTCTTCAGGCATCCTCGCCTACGGACTCTCGCTGTTCTACGGAATTTCCGGCAGCACGAATTTGCAAGACATTCGCCGCGCCGTCGCAGCGCAGGCGATCCGCGATCCCCACAATCCGGTCCTGATCATCGCGCTGCTCACCACGATGGTCGGCCTTCTCTTCAAGATCGCCGCCGTGCCCTTTCATCAGTGGGCGCCTGACGCCTATGAAGGTGCGCCGACCAGCATTACCGCCTTCATGTCTGTTGCGGTCAAAGCGGCAGCCTGGGCCTTCCTGTTGCGCATTCTTGTCTCGGCTTTGCTTCCCTTGCGCACGGTTTACACGCCCATCATCGTTTTCGTCGCCATCGCCACCATGACCGGCGGCAACCTCGCCGCGCTCACGCAATCGAACACGAAACGCCTGCTCGCCTATTCCTCGATCGCGCACGTCGGATACATGTTGCTCGCGCTCGTCGCAATCGGCACGTCGCCCATGTCGAGCCCGGGCTTTATCGATGGCCTCAAAGGCATTCTGATCTACCTTCTCGTCTACACCTTCATGAACCTCGGCGTCTTCGGCGTGATCACCTCGCTACGACAGCGCAACGTCATCGGAGACGAAATCGACGACCTCGCCGGCCTCTATCAACGCGCTCCGGTTGAAGCCGTGCTCATGCTTTTGTTCCTGCTCTCGCTCGCCGGGATTCCGCCGGCCGCCGGCTTCCTCGGCAAGTACTACATCTTTCTCAGCCTCATCGAAAGCGGACACTACTGGCTCGCGGCCGCCGCGGTGCTCTATGCGCTGCTCGGTCTCTACTACTATCTGCGCATCGCCAACTCCATGCTCATGCGCGCCCCCCTGGAGACCGAACGCCTCCCCATCAGCTTCGGAATGCGCGCCGCTATTGCCGCCGCCGCGGTCGCCACCATCGCGATTGGAATCTTCCCTGAGCCCTTTATCCGCGCGGTGAACTGGTCGCTCGGCATCGTGCAAGCCCCGCACGTCGCCGCGATGATGAAGTAAGCGGCAAGAATCGAGCCGCGGGGCCTCGGGGCGCGAAGCTGAGCAAATACCGCCTCAATAAACGCCACGCCCAAGCCTGCGGGCCAGAACGAGAGTCCGAGTAACTCGGCTTAATCCGATGACAAGGCGCAGCCGCCGACCCACAGTGGGAACTATCCCGATCTGAACTAAAAAGCGTTTACCGTAATCAAACGACTTCTACGGCCTAACGATAAGATTGTTACTGTAAACCAAACCTGATATCCACGACGTAACGAAAGGCTTGTTACCCCCGTTCCCCCAAAGGTATGTAGATCACATCGCTTTCTCTTCCAGATCGCGCATAATGAGCCACTATGTCTCACGGTCCAAGCGCGGCATCCCAACAAGAAGAAGAGGTCGTAGCCAAGCGGCGCTGGCCGCGTTTTTTTGTCGACATGGTTGTCCAGGTCCGCGTGACAACCCAGGGCCCCACAAAAGTTCTCTCGTGGCAGGGTCAAGGCACCGACATCAGCTGCGGCGGACTGGCGGTGACCGTCGATAGCGATCTCACAATCGGATCGCAGATTGGTGTCGAGTTCGCCCTGCCGAACTCCGACCGCCCGATGAATTTCCGTTGCTTTGTTCGCAATCGCGATGGCAATCATTACGGCGTCGAATTCATCACCGAAAATGATGAAGACTACGCAATCGCCGGCGAACTTCAAGCCCTCCTCGGCGCGATGGGCGCGAACCTCGTTGAATAAGTCCAGCCGCATCGAAAAGTCGCAACCGGCATCCAACTAGCCCATTTGACTTAGCTCCCACGGCTGGTGGCCGGGCTAATCCGGTTGGATGATCCTTCGGACTCGCCCAGGTCTAAGGTGCGATCGACGCCTGCCCGCTGATCTCCCGGTAACTCCCGGCGTATCTGCGCCTGCGAACACCCTGCGAAACACAGCCAGCATCAAGGAGTTTGACCTCATTTCGCGCAATCCGACTTGTGGCCACACTCTCAATTTAACCGCCTGCTGAACTGTGCGCGCTGCTGAATTAATGGTATGCTTGCTCCCCACTGTGGCACATCAGGCCTCCCCCTCCCGTTGTTGCCTTCAGAAAGGAGATTTCATGAAAGCTCCAAAGACTGGAGTGTTGATTTTGCTCTTAGCTGTGTGGATATCCGGGAGCGCGATCGCGAGTGCTGCGCAGCGCGCACTGCCTTATCCAACGGCAGCGACTCCCAAGCCCATCGATCAAGGCGCGCTGAGCGCACGACCGGCCTCGACGCCAATCTCGATCACGCTCGCGCTGAACCTGCGCAACTTGGATCAGGCGGAAGAGCTTCTCAAGGCGATCAATACCGCGGGCGACCCGCAATTTCATCATTTCCTGACTTCGGCTGAATTCGTGACCCGGTTCGGGCCGAGTCAGGCCGACGTCGCCAAGGTAATCGCAGGCCTCGCCAAGTATGGGCTGTCCGCCCAGCGAACCACCGCCATGACCCTCAAGGTGACAGGAACGCCCGCTAATCTCGAGCGCGCTTTTAGCGTGAGTCTGCACCAATTTCAAGTCCCTGCCCACAATAATTCATCCGGCTACACCTTTTACGCGCCTCTAAGTCAAGGCAGAATTCCAGCCGAGATTGCCGGAACCGTGTCGGCCGTCGCTGGTCTCGACAACCGACCCCGCTATAGTCCGCATTTTCGGAATGTTTCCGATCAGGTTAAGCTTGCGCCACGAAATATAGGGTCGGCGGGCACCGGCGATCAGCCAGGTGAATACACAGTGCTTGACTTCGCCAACCGATATCACGTTGTGCCGCTCTACAAACAGGGGGTCTCGGGAAGTGGCCGCACGCTCGCCATCCTGACCTTGGCCAGCTTCCGCCAGAAGGACGCCTTCACCTACTGGAACGCACTCGGACTGACGGTCGCCTCAAACCGGATCCGCGTCGTCAACGTTGATGGTGGACCGGGCGCGCCCAGTGACGATTCCGGCTCCGGTGAAACCACCATCGACGTCGAACAGTCGGGTGGAATCGCCCCGGGAGCCAAAATCATCGTCTACCAGGCGCCCAACACCAATCAGGGCTTTCTCGACCTATTTGCGGCAGCAGTCGAAGCCAACTTGGCCGAGACCATGTCGACCAGCTGGGGCGTATGGGAGTGGTTTGATAATCTCCAGAACGGCCCCGTGACCGATCCTCTTACTGGGAAAACCGTGAGCGGCCTGGTGGCTGTCCACCAACAACTGCTGCGCGCCGCGCTCCAGGGGCAATCCGTATTTGCCGCCGCGGGAGATGGCGGGGCTTATGACGTCAACAACGATTTCGGCTGCTACGGGCCGTATTCACCCAAGGTACCCACCAGTTGCAGTTTGACCCTGACCGTGGACAATCCCGCCAGTGACACCGCAATCACTGCAGCTGGTGGGACAACAACGCCCTTTTACGAGCAGTTTTGTTTGAACGCCGATTGCACACCGCCGTACTTTACCGTGAAGGTCTCTCACGAAAGTGTATGGGGCTGGGACTATTTTGATGATCTCTGCAATGCGCTCGGATACGATCCGATTTCTTGCGGAATCTTCCCGGCTGGGGGCGGAGGAGGAGTCAGCGTGCTCTATGGCGTGCCTTCTTATCAGGAGGGCCTGCCTGGCATCCAGCTCAGCCAGCCCGGCCAGGTTTTTCAAGGTGGCACCGCATTTACATCCCTCGGCCTTCGAAGGTTCTACAACCTGCCATCTCAGTTTGCCGGTCGCAACGTTCCCGATGTTTCCTTCGATGCTGATCCCTACAGTGGTTACTTGCTTTTCTATACCTCGAGCCAGTCTGGGTTCTCAATTCAGGGCGGCTGGGGCGGCACGAGCTTCGTGGCGCCGCAGCTCAACGGCGTCTCTGCCCTCCTGGGACAGTATTTGCAGAGCCGGCTCGGTTTGCTGAACTATCCACTGTACGATCTCGCGCGCAATGGCGATGCTTACGGTCCAACTAGGCCGTCGCTGCATGCGGTTCCGTATGGCGACAACTGGTTCTACTACGGTAGCGATGGCTACAATCCGGGGGCGGGGCTCGGGACTTTGGACGTCTCGAATTTCGCCTATGCCCTTCGAACCATCTTTTACTAACCGACTGGCCGTAAACCAGCAGAGCCCCCACGCCTCGCGCTGTGAGGTGTGGGGTTTTTTAATTCTCAATCTTCTGCCTGAATGAGCCGATGTCCTCCCCCAAAAAGCCATTCGTCGAATGGCCGCTCCCTTCCTTTGCCGGACGATCAGAAGTGAAACTTCATCGCCAGCTGCACTTGCCGCGGAGCGTCTGCGCTGATGACCTTGCCAAAATTCGTGCTGCTGATGTTCCCCTCAACCGCAGCCGGACCGAAGAATTGCGAGTGATTGAAGACGTTGAACGCTTCAGCGCGGAACTCGAATGACTTGGCTTCCGTGAGGGCGAACGTCTTATGGAGCGCCATGTCGAAGTTATTAAGCCCGGGACCATAGAAGAACCGCCGCGGCACGTTTCCGAGTTGACCCAGCTGCGGAATGCTGAAAAGCGCGGTGTTAAAAGCGGGATGTCCATTACGCGGATCAGTGTTGACCGCAAGATTTCCCTCTGTGAAATGCGGAGTATCGATGCCATTGTTATTGATTCCATTCGGGATCGTGCCCAGCAATGAGCTGTCAGTATTGTTAAACAGAGTCACCGGCAGTCCCGTGCTGAAGCGCGCCACTCCCGATAACGCCCAGCCCTCCGTCCAGCGATTATTTCGCTTGAACATCGCAGTAATCGGAAGGTTGTAGTTATAGCTCGCCACCAAATTCTGCCGCATGTCGAAGGCCGAAATCGCGCGGCTCAGGCCCGGATTGATCGGATTCGCCGCCTCCGCCAGGCTCGACGAAAGATCGATCGACTTGCTGTAGGTGTATCCAACCAATACCTCGAGTGCGCGCCCTCGGTGCCGCAGATTCACTTGCAATGCGTTGTAGTTGGAGTTGCCAATCGTCTTCTGATAGGTGACCGCGTCGAACTGCGAACTGAAAGGGCCACGTGTGCCTTGCACCCTCTGTCCATTCGGCAGCGTGTACGTTCCCCCTTCGCCGAACGGCCCGCAGGTCGGAGTTGCACCCTCCGCATTTAGACCCAAGCATTTCCCCGGATCGCCGGGATTCGCCGAGAGCAACACGAGTTGATGATGAGCCTGACTCCCAACATAACCGGCGCTGAGGAACGTATTTGCAACGATCTCCCGTTCAACCGTCAACGTGTAATTCTCCGCATACGGAACGACGTTTCCGCGATAGAAGGAAGGAACGCCGGTAATCGGCGAATATTGGTTCCAGTTCACATTCGTATCAGGATGACGCGGCGACGCCCCATAAGGCGGCAATGTCTCTGGAAACGGCCGCAGCACGCTTTCTCCCGATGCCGCGAGCACGAAGGGATCCGCAAACATCGGTGGCGCCAGGCTCGTATAGTCGTATCCATACGGAGGGTTCGCGCTCATGATGCCCGCCGAAAGCCCTTCGAACGCGCTGTAGTTGATCCCGTATCCGGCGCGAATCACGCTCTTCCCCGAGTCCCCAAAAAGTGTGCGCAGCAAATCATTGCTCGATTTTGGAGAATACGTGAGGCCCATGCGCGGAGCAAAATTCTTATAGCGAGTCGGTGCTAGCGTATCCGGAACTCCAGGATCGCCCGGGAAGACCAGTCCGCGTGGTGCACCCGGGTAGACGAGCGACTGCTCTCCTAAAACCAGCGTCTGCAGTTGGTTGTATTTTTCGCGCCAGGCCGGCAGCATGTCCCAGCGCAGGCCGTAGTTGAACGTCAGGTTGGGTTTTACGCGCCAGCTATCCTGTGCGTACAACCCGACGTACTTGTTTCTCAGATAGAAGTGGCTCGAATCGCCTTGCGAATACGTGCTTGGAAGACCGAGGAGAAAATCTGCGAAGTCAGAGCCCGTTGCTGATCCAGTAAAGGCAAACGAACCGTTGTAGATGGGATCCGGATTGATATTGATCTGGTCAAAATGAAAGCTTCCGCCAACCTTCACTGTGTGGTTGCCGATCACCTTCGAAACGTCATCCGTCCATTGGTACGTATTGTTTGCTTCGGTCAGTCCGGTCGTATCCACGCCCAGGGTGAAATCGTTGAACACCACGTTTTCAACCCCCTCAATCTGCGGCGCGAGCGCATAAATCGAAGGATTTCCCGCTGCATCCACGAACCCCTGCGACGCGAGACTCGGCCCCACGCCGCCGCTCGGCCTTCCCACCACATTCGCGTCTCTCAGGTAGCTGAAGTGGAATTCGTTAACCAGGTTCGCATTGATCGCCTTGGTAAATCCGAGATTCACCAGTTGACTTCGCCCCCGGGTGAGCGCGTTGAATCCAGGAACGCTTGCGCCTCCCTGTGCCGTGGGATAAGGGTTGTTCGTGGAATAGTCATCGTAGAAGTAATAGCCAAAGAGGTTTCCCCAACTCGTATTGGCGTCGATTCGTAATCCCGCCTTGTCGTCGCGCAGCGTTTCGTTCTCAGCCGCCGTGGAAAACAAGCTCGCTCCCTGATTCGGAGTCGGAATGTACCCCAACAGACTTGTCGCCGGCGCAGACCACGCGCTCTTGGGAATCACAGCGCCGGGAAACACACACTGTCCGGTACTTGTACAGCCGGCCTGGTAATAGCTCTCTCCCGGAGTAACCGTGTAGCCAAGTTTGTTCGAGAGTCTCGTGGCCCAGGCTTGTCCATTTACCTGCCCGGTCAACTGCCCGGAAAGATCATTCAAATTTCCGCTGCGATCGTTGAGTGACGGAACCGGGATTAACCCCGTGTCGATGCCCTCAATCAGGCGCGTTCCTTGGTAGTCGCCGAAGAAGAAAATCTTGCCTTTCTTGATCGGACCGCCAATTGTGCCTCCAAATTGGTTCTGGTTGTACTCGGAGCGATCCAACGAAAAATAGTTTCTCGCGTCAAGGGCGGTATTTCGAACAAACTCAAACGCGCTCCCATGGATCTGGTCGGTTCCCGACTTGGTCGTCACCATAACCTGACCGCCACCGAAGTTGCCATACTGCGCGTCGAAGTTGCTGGTCACGAGGTGCAGCTCCTCAATCGCGTCGAGGTTCGGCACCACCGCCGTGCCCATGCTAAACGTCTCTTCCACGTTGCTGCCGTTCACCACAAATCCATTTGCCGTTTCTCGCTGGCCGCTCACCGACATGTTTCCCGGGTTGAGATCTCCGGAGGGCGACGTATTGGTGCACCCGGACATCAATACCGCATTCGGCTGTTGCGAACTGACCGGCACCACCCCCGCCTGCAGCGCCAACTCATCAGTGAAGCTGCGACCGTTCAGCGGAATGCCTTCCAGCTTCTTCTCGGCAATTGTCTCGCCCAGTTGGGCCGACGAAATATCGATTACTAGGTTTTCTCCCGAGACCTCGACCGTGGTGCTTTCCGAGTTCAGGGCCAGCTTGATGTCGATCGTGAGAGAATCCTGTTCCTTTAGCGCAATGCGATCGTGAATGACGGGCCCGAATCCCTGCGCCTCGATTCTCAGTTGATAAATCCCTGGGGCAATGTCAGCAAAGGCATACGAACCATCTGGGTTTGTAACTGCTTGTTGCTCCCCCTGGTCGCCGATGCTTTGCAACGCGACCGTCGCCCCGCTGACAACAGCGCCGGTTGGGTCCACAACCGTTCCTGAAAGGCTCGCGAGATTTTCAGCCAACGCGCTCGAAGAAATTGCGAAGAAGAGAATGCAGGAACGAAAAATCAGTGGTTTCCATCTACGAAGGTTAGCTTTATAAGACCGTGGACTGCTGTTCATTGGATAGTTCCTTTTTGTCTGGTGTTCAAAATCACCTCGCGCTTGCCGTGATCTTGTGAATGAAACGACTGGATGAAATAAGCGTCTAAATGAAAACGAATTTCAATTTCATAATCGCGGATCCGACCGGTCCGTTTCTGTGACCTGAATCACCCCGTCCGGTGATAGTCGGGGGAATGAACTGCAGATATGGGGAGGTTGGCTTCCCATTCGCGGACTGTTTTGTTCGCCAGTTCAGAAACTCATGGCGCCTTCTGCTGCCCGCCTTCAATAACCCATAACAGCTCGCCATTTCTCAGAGATCTGAAGTCAACGGGCCTCGATCAACCCAAGAGCATCATCTAACTTATTGATTTATAAATACATTACTCATAAAGCCTCATTTCTCAGAGACCTGGAGCGAATAGGCCTGAATCAGTCCAGAAACGTCTCCTAACGTATTGATTTATAAATACTTTATTAATAACTCTTTATTCCTCAAAGACCAGGCGCCACACTAACGCTAAGCTAAGTCTCTGATTCCAAAAGACTGCTAGCAGGGGGCATTCGAGCTTTCCGAAATAAAGCCGTACAACAGAGAAGCGCAGCGAAGATCTAACGGCTAAGAGCCAACGAGCTAAGAGCTAGTTGCTACATTACAATTCCCGCATGCTGAAATCGTCCGGCCCAAACTCGTCCGGCAAAGATCCCATCGTTTCGCTGGCGCGCTACTCCGAGATCGGCTTCATCATTCCAGCCGCAGTCCTGTTGGGATTCTTCCTCGGCAAACTCCTCGACTATTGGCTGCACACCAAGTGGCTTTATCTTGTCGGCCTGCTATTTGGAGCTGTCGTCGGCTTCTCGCAGATGATCCGCATGGCGCTTGATGCATCGGCTTCGGACTCCAAAGCGAATTCTGCGCGGGCGTCAAAGAGTCCTTCCGTAGACTCCAGTTCAGGCTCGACTCCAAAGTCCCGAAATGAGTGACCCGCCAAATTCCGAGCTCTCTCCCACCGACCTGCGTCTTCAGGCCTTCAACGAGCGCGCCCTTCCGCGCATGTTTCGCACGTTGCTCGTGGTGAGCATTCTGCTGATCGGTCCAGCTTTCTGGCGATATGGCTGGTTAGGCGCGATTGGCTTCGCCGCCGGAGCCATCGTCTCCTGCTTCAACTTCCGCGCGTTGCAAACGAGCGTGGAAGCGCTCGCCGATCGCATCGTGAACCGCCAAAGCCCGGAAAAAGGCGGCCGAATCGTGCTGCGCTTCCTCGTGCGTTACGGGTTGGTCGCGGTTGC